>Ga0307412_10000783_pt1 | contig 18367 bp, 16 predicted proteins | sample DK1Cmetagenome_3_FD_203823 | JGI IMG/M metagenome (GOLD analysis project Ga0307412, IMG submission 203823) | Maize rhizosphere microbial communities from greenhouse at UC Davis, California, United States - DK15-C-1 | ecosystem: Host-associated > Plants > Roots > Rhizosphere > Soil | place: USA...
TGATGATCGAGAACACCCAGGTGACGTTCTCGCCGATGGAGAACGCAGCGCCGGAGTTGCGGATGAAGTACCAGTGGAGCAGCGGCGGGAAGACCGGGATCCGTTCCCCTTCCACCATGGTGGAGGTGACCCACAGCTTGGTCAACTGGTCCAAAACGTAGGCAAAGACCGCGAACCCGGCGAAGAGGGACAGCAGCACGGCCCGGCGGGGGCGTGGTGAGGGCGGGACAGGGCGTGCAGCGTCTGCAGCGAGTTCGTCAGTCATGGTGCTTTCATTCGTAAAACAGGTGTCAATGCCGAAAGCCGGCGGCCGAGGAATCCTCAGCCACCGGCTTTCAGAATACGTGCTTGACGGACTAGTTGGCTTCGCTTACTTCCGGCGTAGCCACTGACCCGCGGGCGTCGAGGTCGCGGAGCTGGCCTTCGATGTAGGCCTTCAGGCGTGAGCGGTAATCGCGCTCGAAGCCGCGGAGCTGCTCCACCTTGCGCTCCAGGACGGACCGCTGCTGCTCGAGGGCACCGAGGATCTTGCGGGACTTTTCCTGGGCGTCGTTGACGAGGCTGCTGGCTTCGATCTGCGCCTCGGCGATGATCTTGTCCTTCTGCGCCTGGCCGTCAGCAACGTGGCGGTCGTGCATCTGCTGTGCCATGGCCAGCAGGCCTGCGGCAGATTCGGCGGACGGCGTGGCGACGGCGGCCTGGCCGGCGGGAGCGGGGGCGGCAGCAACCGGAGCGGGAGCCTGGGCTTCCTTCTTCTTGGCAGCTTCGGCGGCCTTGGCTTCTGCCTCGGCCTTTTCGCGTGCCTCGTCCTTGTCGGACTTGACGGGCGCGGGGACCTTCTCCACCACGGGGGCGGCTGCGGCGCTGGCAGGAACGCTGGAACCGGCTTCGGCGAGCTTCTTGCGGAGCTCGTCGTTCTCCTGGTTCAGGCGGCGGAGCTCCACGACGATCTCGTCCAGGAAGTCGTCAACTTCATCCTGGTCGTAGCCCTCACGGAACTTGGTCGGCTGAAAGCGCTTATTGACAACGTCTTCTGGCGTCAAAGCCATCTGGTCACCTCACTGGTCTGGTTAGTCAGTAGGCCTTCCGGCCGTCGAAACTACGGTACCTAAATTTGGTCTGCTTACTCTAATTCAACACTGCAGTGTCAAACGCGAGTTTCTACGCTTCACAGTAACTGTTCCCGCGGGTCCAGGCTGCGCTGCTGGTTCTTTTGGTAAATCAGGCGAGTCCCCGCGTGATTCCCATGGCGATGCTTACGGCAATGAAGAGGATCAGGAATCCCAGATCCAGTGAGATTCCGCCCAGGCGGAGGGGCGGAATCAGCCGGCGCAGGACCTTCAGGGGCGGATCGGTGATGGTGTACACGGCGTGCGCGGCCACCAGGGCAGCCCCGCGCGGCCGCCACTCCCGGGCGAACATCTGGACCCAGTCGTAGACCAGGCGGATGATGAGGGCCACAAAAAACAGCAGGAGCGCGAGATAGACAAGTCCGAAAACAATTCCCATGACTTAATTCATATCTCCATGTCCATTGTGGGTACGGCAGTTTGCTGCCGATGCTTCCCGTCTATTTCAGCACAGATGCCAGACAGGTGTCCCTGCCTGGCATCCGGATCCTGCCTGATGGTCAGCTCTGGTTGAAAAAACTGGCCGTGTTGTCGCTGGCCTTCTTGTCGTCGCCGATGACTTCGACGTACGACGGCGACAGCAGGAAAACCTTGTTGGTCACCCGTTCGATGCTTCCCCGCAGCCCGAACACGAGTCCCGCGGAGAAGTCCACCAGGCGCTTCGCATCCGCTTCACCCATGTCGGTGACGTTCATGATCACCGGAATGCCGTCCCGGAAGCTCTCGCCGATGAGTTTGGCGTCATTGTAGGAGCGCGGGTGGATGGTGGTGATCTGGCGCAGGCCGCCGGTCTCTTCGCGGCTCGAAGCCGCTCGCTTGATGGGGGTCACTGGGGCGCGGTATTCCTCTTCAGGGGTGTAGGACGCTTCGCGGCTGACCTCGCGGACGGGTGCGGGTGCACGGCGCTCCTCGCGGTCAACTTCCATCGTTTCGTCCTCATCCTTACGTGCGGTCTGTTGCTCGGACTCGTAATGCTCATCGCCGTCGGCGAGCCCAAGATAGATCATTGTCTTGCGCAGAGCGCCGGCCATGGTCGACTCCTATTCGTGTCCCGTACGCGGGCCGTCCAATGACTCGACAGCATTGGGGTCCCCCGCCCATCACTTCCAACAGGACCGACGCTACCCCACCGCGGGACGTGATCCGAGAATATCGGAACCGATCCGCAGGTGTGTCGCCCCGAACTTGATGGCTGCCTCCAGGTCCTGGCTCATGCCTGCCGAGATGCCCGTGGCCGCCGGGTGCTCCGCCACCAGCTGCGCCGAAACGCCGGCGAGCTTCTCGAAGGCAGGCTCTGGCGCGGCGCCGAGCGGGGCCACCGCCATCACGCCCGCGAGGCGCAGGCCGTCGGACGCCGCGATTTGTTCTGCCAGCCGGGGAACGTCGGCGGGGACGGCACCGCCGCGGTGCGTACCGGCGTCGTCCTCGAGGCTGACCTGGATGAAGCATTCCAGCGGCGCCCGGCCCGTGCTTGCCCGTGCCGCGGAAGCTGCTTTAGCGAGGGCCTCCGCCAGCTGGGGCCGGTCCACGGAGTGGACCGCGGCGGCGTAGCGCGCCACCGACTTGGCTTTCTTGGTCTGCAGCTGGCCCACGAAGTGCCAGGTAAGCCCGCAGTCTGCCAGTTCCGCGGCCTTGGCGGCCGCCTCCTGGTCCCTGTTCTCGCCTACATCGGTTACGCCCAGCGCTGCGAGCCGGCGGATGTCCGCGGCCGGGTGGAATTTGGTGACCACGATCAGCGTGGGCAGACGGTCCGCCCGGCCTGCGGCTGCTGCGGCTGCCTCGATGCGGCGCCGGACCACGACCAGCCGCCCGGCCAGTTCGGCAGCACGGGAATCCCCTGCCTCCGGCGCGTCAGTCATGGCACCACACCAGTCCCGCGAACCTGCCGGTGTTCCGGTTGCGACGGTAGGAGAAGAGCGACTCTGTCTCCAACGTGCATGCTCCGGTGTACGCCACCTCCACGCCTGCCTGCTCCAGCTGGCTGCGCGCCCCGGCCGGCAGGTCCAGTCCGGGGGTGCCCCAGGACGTGGTGCTGCGGGTGGCGGGCACTTCCGCCGCCACCTCATCCTGGAGTGCGGCGGGAACTTCGTAGCAGCGTCCGCAGATGGAGGGACCCAGCCAGGCCCGGACAGCGCCCGCGCCCAGCGACTTCATGCTCTCCACCGCTGCCGGGATGACCCCGTTGGCGATTCCCGGCCGGCCCGCGTGGACGGCAGCGAGGACGGGACCGTCCGCGGATTCGGCTGCAAGCAGCACGGGGATGCAGTCCGCCACCATCACAGCCAGCGGGATCCCGCGGGAGACCATGGCGTCCGCCTCAGGCGTTGCCGTGCCCGGCTCCATGAAGGCCACGGCCGTGCCGTGCACCTGGTTCATGAAGCGGAGTCCGGCCGGCGCCACGCCGATGGACCGCTCAAGCCCGGCACGGCGCTGCTGCACCATGGCAGGATCGTCCCCGACATGCAGCGCGAGGTTGCCCGCGTCCGTATTCGTGAATGCGGCCGACACCCCTGGCAGGATGTCGGCGCGCCAATGGAACAAGCCGGGGCCTACTTCAGGAAGTCGGGGACATCCAGGTCATCCGGGTGGTTGCCGGTGAGGTCCGGCTCCACCACGGAAGGAAGGTCGACGTCGAACCCGGAGTCTGCGGGAACGGCGGACGGACGCTGCTGGCCCCAGCTGCTGAGGCCTGCGGCACCAACACCGGCATGGACGGGCTGGGCGCTGGGCTGGTGGTTGCCGGCCGACGGTGCCTGCGCGGGTGCCGGCGCTGCGGAAGGCGCGGCCGGACGCTGCGGAGCCGCCTGCGGCTGGGACTGGTCCATCGACGGCGAGGTCGCCTTGACGTCGTCGAACCCGGCGGCGATAACGGTGACGCGCGCCTCGTCACCCAGGGCGTCGTCGATGACGGCGCCGAAGATGATGTTTGCCTCGGGGTGGGCCACTTCCTGGACCAGGCGGGCGGCTTCGTTGATTTCGAACAGGCCGAGGTCCGAGCCGCCCTGGATGGAGAGCAGCACGCCGTGGGCGCCGTCGATGGAAGCTTCGAGCAGCGGGGAGGCGATGGCGAGTTCCGCGGCCTTGACGGCACGGTCCTCGCCGCGGGCGGAACCGATGCCCATGAGGGCGGAACCGGCGCCCTGCATGACGGACTTGACGTCCGCGAAGTCGAGGTTGATCAGCCCGGGGGTGGTGATGAGGTCCGTAATGCCCTGGACACCGGAGAGCAGCACCTGGTCCGCCGAGCGGAAGGCGTCCAGGACCGAGACGTTGCGGTCGCTGATGGACAGCAGGCGGTCGTTCGGGATCACGATCAGCGTGTCCACTTCGTCGCGGAGGGCGTCAATGCCCGCTTCTGCGGATCCGGCCCGGCGGCGGCCCTCGAAGGTGAAGGGACGGGTGACAACACCGATGGTCAGCGCGCCAAGTGAACGTGCGATGCGGGCGACGACGGGTGCGCCGCCCGTGCCGGTGCCGCCGCCTTCGCCGGCGGTGACGAAGACCATGTCCGCGCCGCGGAGCACTTCCTCGATCTCGTCAGCGTGGTCCTCGGCCGCCTGCTTGCCGACCTCGGGATTGGCTCCCGCACCCAGGCCACGGGTCAGCTCGCGGCCAACGTCCAGCTTGACGTCGGCATCGCTCATGAGCAGGGCCTGGGCGTCCGTATTGATGGCGATAAATTCAACGCCCCGGAGGCCGACCTCGATCATGCGGTTGACTGCGTTCACGCCACCGCCGCCGATGCCGACGACTTTGATGACGGCCAAGTAATTCTGCGGAGCTGCCACGTTACGTGTCCCTTGTTCGTGTTTATTGCGAAAACTGATGGAGAGCTTGAAGCCTGAAACCTTAACCTTCGACTTGAAGGTTATAGTTATGTCAAGTAACTCATGTCTGTGACGGTATTTCCTCTGGTTCCCACATTCAATAACCGGGTCCGCGTGTCGGATTAATACCGGAAAGAATGCCGGTCACCGCGTCACCGGGTGCCGGGGCACGCTGACGTCGTACACCTTGACCGGGTTTTTGGGGTCGGCTGGAACCTTGAGAAGCGCCTCCAGGACTTTAGCCTTGAGTTCCTTCTCCGATGCGTTCCCCCAGATGATGGTCTGGCCGTCGACGAGCTTGAGCTCAACCGCGTCCACGGACTGTGCCGAGGCATTGCTGAGCTTGGCCAGGACATCGGCCGGCAGCGCACCCAGGACGGCCGCCGTGGCGCGGAACAGGTCCTGGCCGATCGTCCCGGCACCACCGTCAATCACCGGCAGGGAGACCGAGGCGGGATCGGCAGTGGCGGCCAGTTGCACGCCTTCCACGTCCACCAATTGGTACTGCTCCCCCTGCTTGACCAGCGCCACGGGCACGCGCTCCCGCACGGCAACGGCCAGTCCCGACGGGGGCCGCGCTTCGGCCGAGACGGACTTCACCTGGACCAGCGGCTCAAGCAGCCGCCCCACTTCCTCGTCTGTGATTTGCGGCAGGGGCTTGCCCCGCAGCGGCTCCAGGGCGCCCTGCACCTGCTCAGGGGTCAGCAGCCGCGTGCCGGAGACCGAGATGGATTCCAGTGCCAGCACAGGCGAGTAGACGGCTCCCGCCAGCAGCCCGGCAACGAGCGCCACCACGGCAGCTACCACCATGAGCAGGTTCCTCTTGCGCCGCTTTCCCTTTGGTTCAGGAAATGCCAGGACGTTCGGGGCCCCGCCGGCCGGCTCTGCGGGCTTGTCCTTCCGGAGCCCGGGGAAACGGAGCTTGCCCTCACCGGCCGGTTTTGCGGCCCTCGCGGGTTTTTTGGCTGCGGCAGGCTTGTCCGGCGCTGTTTCCGGAAGGCTGCGGGATGCGGAGATAACGTCATCGCCGCCCATATCCAGCCGCCCGGAAGCCGGCGTGTTATTCCCGCCGGGGCCGGTGGCCGTGCTCCCCGTCCTTCCGGCGGGCCGGTAAGTGGGACGGCGCGGGCTAGGCACGCAGGGCCTCGACGATCAGCGGGCCGTACGCGGTGACGTCACCGGCGCCCGCCGTCAGGACGATGTCGCCTTCCTTCGCCGCGTCGGCGAGGGCTGCCACAGCGTCGGACGCCGGAACCAGCCTCCCGCCTGCGCCCAAATGATCGGCGATTAGCTGGCTGGAAACGCCGGGAATCGGGTCTTCGCGGGCGGGGTAGATATCCAGTACCAGGGCGGTATCGGCGAGGTTGAGGGCCTCGGCGAACTCCCGGGCGAATTCCCGGGTCCGTGAAAACAGGTGCGGCTGGAAGAGCACATGGACTTTGTGCTCCCCTGCCACCGACCGCGCTGCCGTCAGGGCGGCGCGGACTTCAGTGGGGTGGTGCGCGTAGTCATCGAAGACCCGGACGCCCCTGGCGGATCCCTTCAGTTCAAAGCGCCGGGCCGCCCCGGAGAAGTCAGCCAGTGCAGCGGCCGCAGCGGCGGGTTCAACGCCCAGTTCGAGGGCCACGGCGAACGCGGCGGCGGCGTTCAGCGCATTGTGCCGCCCCGGCACCTGCAGCGAAAGTCCGTGGCGGCCCGCGGGTCCGGACACCCACACCTTGCCGGGACCGTCGTCGTGCAGTACCAGGTCCGAGCCGTCACGGGTGCCGTACAGGACCACGCGGGTGTTGCCGCGCGCCCTGGTCCTTTCGGCAAGGGCCAGCGCCCCGGCGTCGTCGGCGCAGGCAACCAGCACGCCGTCCGCGGGCAGCAGTGCGGTGAAACGGTCAAAGGATTCATAGACCGCCTCCGCCGTACCGTAGTGGTCCAGGTGGTCAGGCTCAACGTTGGTGACCACCGCGATCCGGGGCCGGTAGTTCAGGAATGAACCGTCGGACTCGTCGGCCTCGGCGACGAAGATTCCGGAGTTCCCGTGCGCGGCATTGACACCGAGGGCAGGGACGTTGGCACCGATCGCGAACGAGGGATCCAGCCCTGCACCCTGCAGCAGGACGGTGACCATGGACGTGGTGGTGGACTTGCCATGGGTTCCGGCCACCGTGACCACGAGGTCCTCCCCCATGGTGGCGGCAAGCGCCTCGGAGCGGTGCAGCACGGGCAGGCCTGCCTGCCTGGCGGCAGCAAGCTCCGGGTTGTCTGCGCGGATCGCCGAGCCGGCCACCACCGTCTGCGCGTCGCCCAGGTTGGCAGCGTCGTAGCCGACGGCGATGCGGGCACCCGCCGCGGCCAGGTCCGCCATGACCGGAAGGTCCTTGGCGTCCGAGCCGCTGACGGGGACACCGCGGGCCACCATGATCCGCGCCACGGCGGACATTCCGACGCCGCCGACGCCGATGAAGTGGACCTTGCCGAGGGATTCCAGGCTGCCCGGGGACTCGAGGCCGGCGTTGTGGGGGTTCATGCAGTTACCGCTTCCAGGATGAGACCAGCCATGCGCTGGTCGGCGTTTCGAATGCCGAGCCGGTAGGAATTGGCCGCCATGGTGGCGAGCCGTTCCTTGTCGGTGACGAGCGGTATCAGCTCCCGGGCGACGTAGCCGGCGTTGAAGTCCCGGTCCGGAACCAGCAGCGCGCCGCCGGCCGCCACGAGGCCCGCGGCATTCAGTGCCTGTTCCCCGTTGCCGATGGGCAGCGGCACCAGGACGGCAGGGACTCCTACCGCGGCTGCTTCGCAGACAGTTGCGGCTCCCGACCGGGCCAGCAGCACGTCGGCGGCGGCGTAGACAAGCTCCATGCCGTCGACGTATTCCACCTGACGGTAGCCGTCGGCCGTGATCGGCTTGCCGGCGTCGTCCACGACCGACTTGCCGCGCCCGGTGATGTGCAGGGTCTGGATGCCGGCGGCTGCCAGTTGCCCGACTGCGCCGCCGATGGTCCGGTTGATGCTCTGGGCGCCTGAGGAACCTCCGGTCACGATCAGGGTGGGTTTGTCCGGGTCAAGTCCCAGTGCCGCCCTGGCGGCGGGCCGTGCTGCAGACCTGTCGAGGGAGGAAATCCCGGTGCGCATGGGCATGCCGACGTGCACCGCATGCGGGAGCGGCGTGCCGTCGAAGGCGACCGCGACCCGCTTTGTCAGCATCGCCCCAACCCTGTTTGCCAGGCCGGGCCGTGCGTTCGCCTCGTGGATCACGATGGGGATGCGCCGCTTCCGGGCAGCGAGGTACATCGGGGTGCAGACGTATCCGCCGACGCCCACCAGGACGTCCGCCTGCGCCTTGTCGAGGATGGCGGCCGCCTGGCGCACGGCCCCGGCCAGGCGTCCCGGCAGCCGGACCAGGTCCACGGAGGGTCTCCGGGGGAACGGCACGCGGTCAATGGTGGCAAGTTCCACCCCTGCGGCCGGGACAAGCCGGGTTTCCATCCCGGAGGGTGTTCCGACGGCGAGCAGGGCAGCATGCGGGGAGGCACTCCGCACCGCTGCTGCGATGGCCAGGAGTGGGCTGATGTGGCCGGCTGTTCCGCCGCCCGCCAGGACGATCGAGGGGGTTTTCGGAGTCATCTCGGATCAGGCACGCTTTCTTGCAGTCTTCTTCTTCGCAGCAGCCCCGCGGCTCCTGCCCTTGAACTTCAGCATCTTCTTGGGGCGGATGGCGGGCGCCATCTGCTCCCGGGCCAGCGACAGCACCACGCCGACGGCGCAGAGCGACATCAGCAGGGCCGAACCGCCATAGGAGATGAAAGGCAAGGGCACGCCAATGACGGGCATCAGCCCGGTGACGACGGCCATGTTGACGGTCGCCTGGCCCAGCAGCCACACCATGATCGTTCCGGCAAGGACCCGGTGGAACATGTCCTCCTGGGCCACCACCACGCGGTAGATGGCCGCGCCGAGGATCGCAAACAGGATCAGGACGACGACGGTGCCCACCAAACCGAGTTCCTCGCCGATGATGGCGAAGATGAAGTCGTTGTGGGCTTCCGGGATCCAGCTGTACTTTTGCCGGCTCTGGCCGAGTCCCACGCCGAACCAGCCGCCGGAGGCCAGTCCGTAGAGGCCGTTTGTTGCCTGGTAGTTGGCGTCGATGCCGTCGGCACAGGATTCACCGGTCCACCAGGACGTGATGCGGCAGACCCGGTTGGAGCTGGTCACGGCCATGACGGCCGTTCCGGCGGCCGCCGCCAGGCCGGCGATGCCGAAGAGGTAGAGGGGCGCCCCGGCGAAGAACAGCGCTGCAGCGGTGATCATCATGATGATCATGGCTGTGCCGAGGTCGTTGCCCACCAGGACCAGGACAATAACCGCGGCCGCCATGGGGACGGCGGGGATGGCAACGTGCTGCCAGCGGCTCAGCAGCCGGCCCTTGATGGCCAGTACCGTTGCCATCCAGAGGGCGAGGGCAAGCTTTGACGCCTCGGACGGCTGGAAGGTGATGCCGCCCAGGTCGATCCAGTTCTTGTTGCCGTTGACCTCGGCGCCCACCAGCTGGACCAGGACCAGCAGCGCCAGGGCAATGCCGATCGCCGGCCAGGCGAGCCGCTTCAGCCAGACCACATTGATGCGTGACAGCACGAACATGGTGAAGATGCCGATGGCAGCAAACATGCCCTGCTTCAGGGCATCGCCGTAAGGCGACTTGCCCGCTGCGATGGATTCGACGCTGGAAGCGGAAAGGACCATCATGATCCCGATCGCCGTCAGGGCAAGGGTGGAGCCCAGGATGAGGTAGTACGTGGAGCCGTTCCGGGAGGTTCCGTTGCCCTCGAGGGCGGACCAGAACCTGCGGTACGCATTCCGCAGTTTGCGGGGCAGGGTTGCCTGCCGGCTTGCGGACGTTGCGGAGGAGCCGGGGCCGGGCGTGCGGACCTGTCGTTTGGCTGGCGGCCGGGTGGGCGTGCTGGCCATTCTTACTCCTCGCCGGTCTGTCCCTGCCCTTCCACCAGCCCGCGGACAGCTGCGATGAATGTGTCACCACGGTGAGCATAGGAAGAGAACTGATCCATGGAAGCAGCTGCCGGAGCCATCAGCACGGTGTCGCCGGAGGCGGCCTGCCGGGCGGCGGACGCAACGGCCAGCGACATTACCCGTTCCCCGGAGAGGGAGGAACCGGATTCGTCGGCACCCGCTGCGGCAGTCTGCACTTCTTCAGTGTCGCCCGGTACGGCCCCGATCACCGGGACATCCGGCGCGTGTCGCTGGAGGGCGGCGGTAAGGGCCGAGGTGTCCTTGCCGATCAGCACCACGGCTTTCAGCCGGGAGGCGTGCTCACGCACCAGGTCGTCATAGGAGACGCCCTTCGACAGGCCCCCCGCTATCCAGACCACATTGGTGAAGGTGGCAAGGGAGGCCGAGGCCGCGTGCGGGTTGGTGGCCTTGGAATCGTTGACCCAGAGCACGCCGTTGTGGCGGGCCACGGGCTGGATGCGGTGGTCCCCGGGGATGTAGTCCCGGATGCCCTGCCGCACGGCGGCTGCATCCACTCCGTAGGCACGGACCAGTCCGGCGGCAGCGAGGGCGTTGGCCACCATGTGGCGGGGCGCGAAGGCGCCAAGGTCCTTCATCGACGCGAGTTCGGCCGCGCTGTCCTTGCGTTCCTCGATGAAGGCCCGGTCCACCAGGAGCCCTTCAACCACGCCGAGCATGCTGATGGCGGGCGTGACCGTGGTGAACCCGATGGCCCGGCATCCTTCCACGACGTCGGCGTTCTCCACCATGCGCTCGGTCTCAAACTGTTCGGCGTTGTACAGGCAGGCTTTTTGGGTCTGCTCGTAGACCTTTGCCTTGTCCGCCAGGTACGAGTCGTACGAGCCGTGCCAGTCCACATGGTCTTCGGCGACGTTGAGGCAGACGCTTGCCACCGGGGAGAGCGATTCGGCCCAGTGCAGCTGGAAGCTGGACAGTTCGACAGCGAAGACGTCGTACTCTACGGGGTCCCGGATGGCATCGAGGATGGGCGTGCCCACGTTTCCCACGGCGATGGCTTTGAGGCCGGCCGCGCGGAGCATCGACTCGGTGAGGCCCACCGTGGTGGTCTTCCCGTTGGTGCCGGTGATGGCGAGCCAGTCGGCGGTCTTCCGGCCTTCCCTGGTCCGTACCCGCCAGGCAAGCTCCACGTCGCCCCAGACGGGGATGTGGGCACGGGCCGCGGCAGCGAGGAGCGCCTGGTCGGGCCGCCAGCCCGGCGAGGTGACAATAAGCTCCGGAAGTTCGCCGTCGATCCGGGGGATCCGGGTGACTACGTCCTCCCCCAGCAGGACATCGGCTGCGCCGACGATCTTCAGGGTCTCGGCATGGGCTTTGGCTTTCTCGGTGGTGGCGGCGTCCACCACCACCACGCGGGCACCCAGTTCGATCAGGGTGTCGGCCGCAGCGAAGCCGGAAACGCCGATGCCGGTGACGGCCACGCGCAGGCCGCTCCAGTCGGAGTCCCAGGAAACGAGGTTCTGCAGGCGGGGGGAAACGGTCACAGCAATACAACCCATTCAGCGTAGAAGATGCCAAGGCCCACGGCCACGAACAGTCCGCCCAGGATCCAGAAACGGACCACCACCGTCACTTCCGCCCAGCCCTTGAGTTCGAAATGGTGCTGCAGCGGTGCCATTTTGAAGACGCGTTTGCCTCCGGTGGCCTTGAAGTAGCCCACCTGGATGATGACGGACAGGGTGATCAGGACGAAGAGGCCGCCGATGATTCCAAGCAGCAGTTCGGTCCGGGACAGGATGGCGAAGCCGGCGATGGCGCCGCCGATGGCAAGCGATCCCGTGTCGCCCATGAAGATCTTGGCCGGTGAGGTGTTCCACCAGAGGAAGCCCACCAGGGCCGCGCTCATGATGGCCGCCAGCAGCGCAAGGTCAAGGGGGTCCCGCACGGAGTAGCAGCCGCTGCCGGCTTCCCTCGGGGAACCACAGGCCTGGTTGCTTTGCCAGATGCCCATCAGGGTGTAGGCGCCGAAGACCATGACGGAAGCACCGGCCGCCAGGCCATCGAGGCCATCCGTGAGGTTGACGCCATTGGTGGCGGCCGTGACGATCAGGTTGGACCAGATCACGAAGAGGATGGCGCCCAGGACGGTTCCGCCGAAAGCCAGGTCCAGCCAGGGCAGGTCCCGGACCAGCGAGATCTTGGTGGACGCCGGCGCCAGGCCGTCCTCGTTCGGAAAGTTAAGGGCCAGCACGGCAAAGATGATGCCCACCGCGGCCTGCAGGATGAGCTTAGCCTTGGCGTTGAGGCCCAGGCTGCGTTGCCGCGAAATCTTGATGAAGTCGTCAAGGAAGCCGACGAGCCCCATCCCCACCATCAGGAAGAGCAGGATGAGGGCCGACGCGGACGGACCGGGTGAGTCCGGATTCATCATGAACATGATGAGGTGGGTGAGTCCGTAGGCCAGCAGGACTGCTGCCACCACGACTGTTCCGCCCATGGTGGGTGTTCCGCGCTTGGTGTGGTGCGAGGTAGGACCGTCGTCGCGGATGAACTGGCCGTAGCCGCGGCGGACCAGGAGCCGGATAAAGAGCGGTGTTCCCACCAGGGCGCACAGCAGGGCGAGCCCGGCGCCGATCAAAAGTGCAATCACAGCAGAGTGCTCCTTTCATCGGCGGGTTGGCGGGTTGGGGGTAATGCTATCCGATCGCCCAAATGGCGCAGTCCCACGCTGTTGGAGGACTTGAACAGCACCAGGTCTCCGGGCTGGAGTTCCGCGTTCAGGAGTTCGAAGGCTTCCTCGGCGGTCTCCGCGAAGATGCATTCGTCCCCCCAGGACCCTTCCTGCACGGCGGAAACGTAAAGCGGACGCGCTTCGCGGCCCACCACTACCAGCCGGGAGATGTTGAGCCGGACCACCTGGGTGCCCACGGCGGTGTGTTCCCGGATGGAGTCGTCCCCGAGTTCAAGCATGGCGCCGAGGACTGCCCACGTGCGCCGCCCGCGCCCCAGGTCGGCAAGGGTCCGGAGGGCGGCCCGCATGGATTCGGGGTTTGCGTTGTAGGCGTCGTTGATGACGGTGACGCCGTCGGCCCGCTCGGTCCGTTCCATCCGCCAGCGGCTGGCGGCCGTCTGGCTGCTCAGCCCGGAGGCGATGTCCGCGCCGGAGATGCCTGCGGCGAAGGCGGCGGCCGCCGCTGCAAGGAGGTTGGCCGTGTGGTGGGCGCCGATGAGGCGGCTGGAGACGTGGTGCGGCCCGTCGCCGTCCGGCAGCAGGAGGTCGAATTCCGGATTGCCGCCGGCGTTGGTGTCGGCCTTGACGGCCTGGACGGCGGCGTCACCGCGTCCTTCCGCGGAGAAGCCGAGCACCGTAGCCGTGGTGCGACTGCGCATCGCGGCCACCCTGTCGTCGTCGAGGTTGATGATGGCCGTTCCGGCGGCGGAAAGGCCTTCTACCATCTCGCCCTTGGCGAGGGCAATGTTCTCCACTCCCCCGAATTCGCCGGCATGCGCGGTCCCGACGCCGAGGACAACCCCGATGTCAGGCTTGACCATCTCAGCCAGGTAGCGGATGTGTCCGATGCCGGTGGCACCCATCTCGATCACCAGGTAGCGGGTGTCGGTGTCCGCACGGAACACGGTGAGCGGCACTCCGACCTCGCCGTTGTAGGACCCCTGAGGCGCCACGGTGTTGCCGTGGGCAGAGAAAATTCCGGCAAGCAGGTCCTTGGTGGTGGTCTTTCCGGCGGAGCCGGTGATGCCCACCACTGTCAGTTTCCCGCCTGCTGCAGCCCTCGCCGCGCGGATCCTGCGGACGGCCTCTGCCGCCAGCGCACCCATTGCCAGGACGGCGTCGGGAACCAGGATGGAGGGGTATGGAAGCCCATCCGGCCCGGCCACGGGCCGCTCGGCAAGGGCCAGGACAGCCCCGGCTTCAAAAGCGGCCGGGAGGAAGTCGTGGCCGTCCGCGAACTCGCCCGGCTTTGCGACGTAAAGCGAACCTGTTGTGGCTTCGCGTGAATCCGTAACCACCGTAAGGGGCGTGATTCCGGGATCGGCGTCCAGGCGCCCGCTGGTGATTTCGGCGATCTCCGCCGCAGTAAATGCAATCATCTCGGTCTAGGACTCTATCCGGTCGTCTTGGAGAACGTTGAATCCCCTCGCTGTCAAGGCGCTCCGCAGTTCCACCCGGTCATCGAGGGCAAGGTTGACGCCCTTCACTTCCTGCCAGACCTCGTGGCCGCGTCCTGCAACAAGAATGGTGTCCTGCGGCCGCGCAAGCTCCACTGCCCGGCGGATCGCCTCGTCACGGGGAAACACCTCCAGCAGTTCGCACGTCAGGCCCTCGCTGGCCTTCTCCTCCTGCGCCCCGGCCAGGACGTCCCGGCGGATGGCGGCCGCGTCCTCGTCGTGGGGGTCGTCGTCGGTGACGATGACGGTGTCCGCAAGCCGCGCCGCGATGGCACCCATTGCCGGCCGCTTGCCCTGGTCCCGCTGCCCGGTGGCGCCGAAGACCACGATGAGCCGGGAATCCGGCTGCGGCGAACGGACCGCCTCCAGGGCCCTTGCCAGCGCATCGGTGTTGTGTGCGAAGTCCACCACCGCAGCCGGTTCCTCGGAGATCAGCTGCATGCGGCCGGGGACCGCCACGGTGAAGGGATCCGCGGCGTCCAGGGCTGCCTGCAGGTCCGCGGGTTCCACGCCGGACTGGAGCACCATGAGTGCCGCGAGGGCGGCGTTGGCCACGTTGAAGCTTCCGGGAAGGCCGGTGTGGAGGCGCAGTTCGGTGCCCTGTGGACCGTGAAGCGTGAACTCCGTGCCCAGTCCGCGCGGGGAGGCCGAGGCGACTGTCCAGTCCGCGGCAGTCCCCGGCACGGTGCCGAGGGTGGTGGCCGGCACCGCCGTGGCGCCGGCAAGGCGCCGGCCCCACTCGTCGTCGACCGTCACAACAGCCTTGCGTGCCCGGCCGGGCGTGAACAGCTCAGCCTTGGTGGCGAAGTAGTCGTCCATGGTGTGGTGCAGGTCGAGGTGGTCCTGCGTGAGGTTGGTGAAGCCGGCGACGTCGAACATCAGCCCGTCCACCCGCTGGTAGGAGATGGCGTGGGAGGAAACCTCCATGGCAGCGGCGGCCAGTCCCCGTTCGCGCATCAGCGCCAGCAGCCCGTGCACGTCGGTCGACTCCGGCGTGGTGAGCAGGCTTGGAATGGGGTCGCCGCCGGCAAGGATCTCGATGGTGCCGATCAGCCCGGCCTGCTTGCCGAGGGCGGCCAGCAGGGAGGTGATGAAGTACGTCGTGGTGGTCTTGCCGTTCGTGCCGGTGACACCGAACAGCTGCAGGGACCGGTCGGCACCTGACTGGCTGCGGTAGATCAGGGCAGACAACGGCCCCACCACATTGCGCGGGGCGTCCACGACCAGCACGGGCACCGGCGTATCGGCGGACAATGCCAGCATCCGCGCGCCGGCCTCGTCCGTCAGCACCGCCACCGCCCCGTCCTCGATTGCCTGGGCGGCGAAATCGGCGCCATGGCGGGCAGCACCGGGAAGCGCAACGTAGAGATCGCCAGGTTCCACTGCCCGGGAGTCAAGGGAGATGCCGGTCACTGATGTTTCCGCATCAGGTCCGGGAACGCTGACGCCCACAGCGTCACCAATGCTGCCGAGCGGCAGCGCCTCCACGGCCGAAGGCCGGAACCGGGCATTGGTGGCAGGAGCGGCGCTGTCCTGGGGCGGGGTGAACTCAGACAAGGGATCTCCGATGGTGCTAGTGGAAAGTGGCCGGCGCAGAGGGGACCGGATCAGCGGGCTGCTGGTCCGGGCTCCAGGCCGGGATGCTACTTGGCGAACTGGGGCAGCCTGGCCGGCTCGCCGGTGGACGGCTGGACGTTGTAGGTCCGCAGTGCCTGGCTCATCACCGACCGGAAGACCGGCCCGTTGGTAATCCCGTAGATGCTGCCCTTGGGCCGCTGGAGTACCACCTCAACAATAAACCGCGGATCATCCATGGGGGCCATGCCCACCAGGGAGGCCGTGTAGCCGCAGTAGCCGGCGCCGTCATCGCACGGTGACTCCGAGGTGCCCGTCTTCGCCCCCACGCGGTAGCCGTCAATGCCGGCATCCTTGATCTGGCCTTCGGTGACGGCGCTCTCCAGGATGTCCTGGACCTGCTCGGCCGTGTCCTCCGAGACGATCTGCCGCGGGGGCGCTGCGGGCACCTTCTCCTCCGCGCCGTCGGGCGAAACATAGGAATCGATCAGGCGCGGCTGGAGCATGACACCGTTGTTGGCAATGGACTGGAACGCCCGCACCGTCTGCAGGGTGGACTGGGACACCCCCTGCCCGAACAGGACTGTATATTCCTGCCGGCCGTCCCATTGCTCCCAGGGGGTCAGGATGCCGGACGCTTCGGCGGGAAGCCCGATGTCGGGTGCCTCGCCGATGCCGAACTTCTGCAGCCATTCGTAACGCTGTTGCTTGCTGAGCCGCTGCCCGGCCATCACCGTGCCGGTGTTCATCGAATAGCCCAGGATGCCGGCCAGGGTCCGTTCTTCAGTGCCGTGGGCGAAGGAGTCGCTGAACGTCTGGCCGTCCACGGTGTAGGAGGGACCCAGGGTGAACGTGTCCAGCGGACTGGCTTTTCCCTCCTCGATCAGGGCGGCAACCGTCATCATCTTCTGTACGGATCCGGGCTCGTAGGCGGCCGTGACGGCCCGCACTCCGCGGTCCTTGGCGGCCACCCGGCCGGGATCATTGGGATCCGGGGCATTGGTGTCCGCCATGGCCACCAGGTCCCCCGTCTTGGCATCCATCACGATGATGCTGCCCCACTCGGCGCCGAGCTTGTCCGACTGGCTTTGGATGGCCTGCTGGGCGAAGTACTGAAGATCCGAGTTGATGGTGAGCTTGATGTCCTTGCCGTCCTGCGGCGGCGTCAGTTCGTCCATGCCGACCGGGATCCGCAGGCCGTCCGCCCCGATCTCGAAGAGCCGCTTGCCGTCCTTGCCCCGAAGAAGTTCATCCTGGGTCTGCTCGATGCCTGCCTGGCCGGTGCTGCCGTCCTTCAGGAAGCCGATAATGCCGCCGGCCACGGAACCGTTGGGATAAACGCGCTTGCTGACGCCTTCCGTGACGATGCCCGGGATCTGCAGTTTCGAGATGCGGTCTTCAACGTCCGGCTTCACGTCCTTGGCCACGATGTAGTACGGCCGCTCACCGGTCACGGCTTCACGGATGGCGTCCTTGTCCATCCCCAGGGCGGCAGCCAATTCGGTGAGCCCCTGGTCCCGGGACACGTCCACCAGCTTTTCGTTGGCTTCGTCGAGCCGCTTGAAGGTTTCGGTCTTGGTGTTGACCCGCTGGTCCACCACCACGTTGTAGCGGATGACGCTGTTGGCCAGGACGGTGCCGTTCGAGTCCAGGATGCTTCCCCGCTCGGCCGGCAGGACTGTCTCGGTCATCCGCTTGTCGAGGGCGGCCGCTGCCATGCCGCCAACATCCAGTCCCTGGACCAGGAAGAGCTTGCCGCCCACCACCAGCAGGAGGGTCAGCATGATGCCGAGCCCCAGGCGCAGCCGCCGGGTGGCGTTGGGTACCTTGTCTGCCGGTTTGCCGGTCCTCTGCGCCACCGTGGAATTCCTTGCTGTTAGTCCCTGTTACCTGCCGGATGTCCTGGCTACTGCCCCGGAACCTTCTGCTGCGGCACGGGTACCGTGCCGCCGTGGAGCTCAACCGGGGGTGCCGACGGGGCGGGCGGAGCTGCCGGCGCCTGGGTCTGTTCCTGGGCCTGGCCGGCGGGAGCGTCCGCGGCGGGGGTTTGGGCTGCGGGCGCTGCCGCTTCCACCGGTTTGCGGCTCTCCAGCGGCTCCCCCTTTGTTGCCGGCGGGACCACCAGGAGCTGGCCGGCGACGGCCGGGGCAGGGATGACTGCACCCTCGGAGCCGCCCTTAACTGCCGGCGTCGCCTTGCCCGTCACGGACAGGGTGGACAGATCGATCTGGCCCTTGACGGTGGACGCCACCATGCCCAGGTCCTTGGCCTTGGCTGCCAGGTTCTGCGGAGCCTCGAAGTTCTGCACCTGCTGGGTGAGGTCCTGGTTCTGCTTGGTCAGGGTGCTCTGCCGGGCGCGCAGCTCCACGAGCTGGTACTGCGCGGTGGAGACCGAGATGTTCAGGACCAGGACAGCGATCAGCGCCACGGCAAGCAAGGCAAAGCACAGCACCACGAAGGGGGCGCGGCGCTTCCGGGGCATGCTGCGGACCACGGAGAGCGGCGTGCGGCCCTTCCGGCCGGCACCTGGTGATCCTGCAGGCAGGCTGCTGCTGGCTGCCGAACTGCCGGAGACGACGGGAAAGTTCTTGACGGCAGCGGTGCTCATACAGCTCTCCTGGCTCTGATTCGTTCAGCCGCACGCAGCCTTGCTGAGGCTGCCCGCGG
>Ga0307412_10000784_pt1 | contig 18342 bp, 18 predicted proteins | sample DK1Cmetagenome_3_FD_203823 | JGI IMG/M metagenome (GOLD analysis project Ga0307412, IMG submission 203823) | Maize rhizosphere microbial communities from greenhouse at UC Davis, California, United States - DK15-C-1 | ecosystem: Host-associated > Plants > Roots > Rhizosphere > Soil | place: USA...
CGCCCATCTGCTGGAAATAGGTGAACTGGGTGACTTCCATCCCGTCGCACCACACTTCCCAGCCCAGCCCCCAGGCGCCGAGCGTCGGCGATTCCCAATCGTCTTCCACGAAGCGGATGTCGTGCCTGATGAAATCGATGCCGATCGCCGCGAGGCTGCCGAGGTACAGTTCCTGCAGATCGGGCGGGCTCGGCTTCAGGATCACCTGATACTGGTAGTAATGCTGCAGCCGGTTGGGGTTCTCGCCGTAGCGGCCGTCGGTCGGGCGGCGGCAGGGCTGGACGAAGGCGGCGTTCCACGGATCCGGCCCCAGCGCGCGCAGCGTGGTGGCGGGGTGGAAGGTGCCGGCGCCCATCCGCATGTCATAGGGCTGCAGGATCAGGCAGCCGCGCGTGCTCCAATAGTCATGGAGCGTCAGGATCATGCGCTGGAAGCTGAGAGGTTCGGACAAGTTGGGTCACCCTGAAAATCTGGCGCTCGCTTTGGCGCAGGGCGCGGAGAGGGTCAACCGGGGTGGGGTGGCGGAGGAGAGACGCTCCCCCTTTCCACTGTCATCCCGGCGAAAGCCGGGATCCATTGGGGTCGCCGGATCGGCTCCATCCCCGGCCGAGTGGCGTCTAGATCCCAACTTTCGTCGGGATGACGGCTGATGCGGGGAGCCACCCCCGTTGACTCCCCCGCCCGCGCCCTCACAACGCCCGCATGTTCCGCGCGCTCCTCCTCGCCGCCCTTCTCCTGCTCGGCAGCTGCGGCTCCGCCCCCCGCGAGGCCAAGCCCGCGCTCTGGGCGGTGCGCGACGGTGACACCACCATCTACCTGTTCGGCACCGTCCATATGCTTCGCCCCGAGTTGCGCTGGTTCGACGGACCCGTCCGCACAGCCTTCGATGCCAGCGACACCCTCGTCCTTGAACTGGTGATGCCGCCCCAGGCGGAGACACAGGCGCTGCTCGACAGACTAGGCCGTACCCCCGGCGATCCGAACGTCGCAGCCCTGCCCGCGGCCGAGCATGCCAGGCTGGAAGGCATTCTCCGGCAGTCCGGCCTCGCCCCCCAGGCGCTCGACCGCGACGAACCCTGGCTGGCGGCGCTCACGTTGTCGCTGCTGCCGCTCCAGAAGCTCGGCTTTGACGATGCGAACGGCGCCGAGCAGGTGCTGCAAACCACCGCGCGCAAGGCGGGCAAGCAGGTGCAGGGGCTGGAGACGGCCGAAGAACAGTTCGGCTATTTCGACCAGCTCTCCGCCGCCGCCCAGTCCCGGCTGCTCGCCGACACGCTGGACGGCCTGCCCAAGACCGGGGCCACCATCGAAGCGGCGATCGATGCCTGGAGCAAGGGCGATGCGGACGCCCTCGCCCGGCTGCTCAACGCCGACCTCGCCGCCAATCCCGAGCTGCGCGACACGCTGCTGCTCCACCGCAACCGCGCCTGGGCGGACTGGATCCGCGGCCGGATGCAGACCCCCGGCACGGTGTTCGTCGCCGTGGGCGCCGGGCACCTCGCCGGCGGCGAGAGCGTGCTGGCGATGCTCGCCAAGACCGGGCTGAAGGTCGAGCGGCTCCAGTAAGCGCCGCCCGCCTGCCCGCGCCGTCAGCCCTGCGGCGCGTCGATCACCACGATACGGGTGAGCGAGGTCAGGAAGTCGATGCCGTCCCAGATCGCGTTGAAGTTCAGCGCGTGGCCGAACGGCACGATCCGGTCGATGCCCTGCGGCTGGGCATTCAGCAGGAAGGCCTGCCAGTCCGCCTTGGGCACGCCGAAGCTGGCCACCGTCTGCCAGTTCCGCCGCGCGCTGGCCCCAAGCTCCTCCAGCGCCTCGACATGGAACTCGCGGAAGAAGCCGCCGCCGGTGCCGTTGGGTTCGCCGAGCAGCGCGATCGGGCAGCGCACCACGCTGATGAAGTTGGTTTCGAGCGGCACGACGCTGGCATGGACGCTCACCGCATTGTCCTGCTCGGCGAGCAGCTTGGCGACCGCGCCGGCATCTTCCCAGCCGAGGTTCGCCTCGCGCGCGGCGGCTTCGACATGGTGCCAGAAGTCGCCGCTGGCCTGCGCCACGTCGGCCGGCGCGCCGCGCCACACCAGCGCACGCGGGCTGGAACAGGCCATCTGGCCGAACCACAGCGAATCGTTGACGAAATCCTTCGCCAGCGCCGCCTTGTTGTCGCTGCCCAGCCAGGCCTTTGCGTCGACCACGGCGAGCGAATATTTGTTCGGGAAGGTCAGCTCGGTGCCGCCGGGCGAGAGCGGGCTATTCCGAATCAGCTCCACCGTGCCGTCGCCGCCCCATACGACGCGCACGTCGCAGTGACGCGAAAAGGCATCGGTGATCGACTGGTCGTGATCATAGCGGACGATGCCGATGATCCCGCGCAGCCGCGCGCTCGAATCCTCGACCACCTGCTTGAGGATGTCGTTCAGCAGGTCCGACTGCTGCGCCGCCCGCGAGGACATGCGCACCAGGTTTACATTGCCCGCGAGCATCGACAGCAGCAGCGAATAGACGAAGATCGTATCGACGTTCGACGGCGCGATGTGGAACGCGAGGCCCCGGGCGAGCCGCAGCGCGTCCGGATATTGCGCGTCGAACCGGTCCTTCATCCGCTTGATGTTCGCGCCGCGCGCCCAGAAGCCGAGGGCCACCAGCTCGGGATGGCGGCGGGCCTGCGGGCTGGCCATCAGCGCGCGGCCCAGGCGCTCGATGAACTCGATCACGGCCGGGTCGAACGGCGCGAGCGGGCGCTGCGCCAGCAAAGCGTCGATGTTCGCGCCCTCCGGGACCACGAACCGCACCTTGTCGAGACTATTCATAGCTTGGCACTCACTCGCATGGGTCGATCGGTTCACTGGTTGCTGGCGAAGGTGTCGCTGCAGCCACGTATTTCCGCCTTGGGCAGGCGCCCATGGACGGCGAAATACTTGCCCTTGCGGCCGCAGGCGCAATCGTCCTCGCCGAGCAGCGTGCCCTGGTCCTCGGTCAGCAGCGAATGGCCGGGATAGCTGCGCGGCAGGACCGAGACGACCTGGATCACGCCGGTCTCGCCGATGTCGCATTCGCTCCAGTCGACCGGGCGGCGGATGATGACGTCCGCGAACACCGGGGCGTGGAGATGCCCCGCCTCGCACTCGACGAAGATCGAGCCGGTCTGCTCGACCATGCCGTAGAAATTATGGACGCGGCCGAAGCCGGCAAGGTCGCTCGCGCGCTGCTTGAAATGCGCGTTGGAGACCTTCTCGGCCTCCAGCTTTTTCCAGCCACCCGAATGGATCAGGATCGCATTGTCGAACGGCAGCTTGCGGCCCGACTGCTCTAGCTGCTGGATGAAATGGCGCCACACCATGAAGGTGAAGCCGAAGGCGAAGATCGGCTGGCCGGCATTGGCGGCGGCGAAGGTCTCCAGCGCCTCCCAGTCCAGCTCCATCGTCTCGTCCTTGAGCGCGAAGACATGCTGGCGGCCGAAGGTCATCATGCCCAGGATGCCGGCGCCGCGCGCGCTGAAGGTGCGGCGGTCCTTCACCACGCTGGGGTGATCGATGATCAGCATCGGCAGCCGCTTGGGGCCGATGAACGAGGTCATGATCTTGGTCAGTGCGCGGGTCTGCAGCCGTGCGGTGTCGGCGTCGAGGAAGATGCGCGACGGCCGCTGGCCGGTGGTGCCCGACGAGGTCATCGTCTTGAACACCTTGTCCGCCGGCACCGAGGAGAGATCGTGCAGCTTGAACATGCTCACCGGGATCAGCGGCGCGTCCGCCCCGCCGGGCAGGTCGCCGGGGCCATAGGCGTCGAGGATCGCGCGATAGCCTTCGCATTCGATGCCGTGGAACGCCGTCAGCTCGCGCAGCTCGGCCTGGAGCATCGCGTGCTTCTCCGCCTTGGGCAGATCGTAGACGGGAACCTCGAAAAAGGACTCAATCATGCCTTCAACTCCTTTTCCGCCCAGACAACGTTATCGGACCCGCAGTGCTCGCGCTATCCGTTGCCCGTCCAGGCTGGTCAAATAGGGTGCCGCAGGGGCGGCGTGAACCCGTAGCAGCGATCGTCCCCACCCCGCTTCCCCGATGCGCGGCCGTCACGCGGGCTACGCCGCCTGCTCCCAGGCCGTCTGCAGCGCCGCCGCCGTCACCTTGCCGGAGGCGGTGCGCTCGACCGGGCCGCCGCGGCGTACCTCGATGCCGCGCGGCGGTAGCGAAAACGCGTCGACGATCGCCTTGCGAACCTCGATCGGGTCCAGGGTACCGTGGATCAGCACCTGCAGCTTGTCGTCGTTGCCGAAGCAGAACACCTCGACCTCCGGCGTCGCGATGCGGCGCTCGACCTCGTCGAGATTCACCCGAAGGCCGAACACCTTGAGGATCCGCGAGCTGCGCCCGACGATCCGCAACAGGCCATCTTCGCCCTGCTGCGCCAGATCGCCGGTGGCGAGCACGCCGCCCAGTTCGTCGCCCTTCGCCAGATCCGCGCGTTCGAGCGCATAGCCCATCATCACCGCGGGGCTGTGAATCCGCATCTCACCGGTTTCGCCCGATGCGGCCGAAGCCCCGTCTTCCTTCACCAGATCGATCGTCACGCCGGGAATGGCGACGCCGATCGCATCCGGGTGGGCGGCGGCGTGTTCCGGCGGCAGATAGGCGACGCGGGGGCCCGCTTCGGTCTGCCCGTACATCACGAAGAACTTGCGGTCGGTCCGCGCCGCCCAGTCCCCGAAGAACGAGACCACGCGCGGATCGAGCCGCCCACCCGCCTGGGTGAGGGTCCGCAGGCTCGGCAGGCTCAGCTTCTCCTCGCCGAAACGGCGGAGCGTCGTGTAATGGAACGGCACGCCCGCGATCGAGGTCGCCTCGTGCTGGCGGAGATCATCCCAATAGCCCGGTTCCATCACCGTCTTGCGGGTGACGCAGATCGACGCGCCGACCGCCAGATGCGAATGGATGACCGAGAGGCCGTAGGAATAGCTCATCGGCAGATGCAGCAGCGGACGCTCGTCCGCCGTGAGTTCCAGATATTGGGCGATGCTTTCCGCATTCGCGACGATGCCGGCGAGGCGCTGGCGCACCAGCTTGGGCGAGCCCGTGCTGCCGGACGTGGTGAGCAGCAGCGCCAGTTCCGGATGAAGTTCGGCCGGCGGCGCATCGGTCACGGTCACGCTTCCGGCGACCGGATCGACGATCGCGTTCGGCCGGTAGGTGGCGTAGATCTGGTCCGACAGGGTTTCGGAAAGCTCCGCCTCCAGCAGCAGCGGCACATGGCCCGCGTGCATCAGCGCCACATAGGCAGCGATCGACTCCGCCGATACGCTGCACCGCAGGACGACGAGCGACCGCGCCTCGGGCAAGCCCGCGATCAGGCTGCGGCCGAGATCGAGCGTCTCCGCATAGGTCAGCGCCCGATCGCCATCGACGATGCAGCGATTACCGGCGAACGCCTGGAATACCTTGTCGAACATGAACTTAGACTACCATCCCGCCGTCGACGCCGATCACCTGCCCGGTGATGTAGCGCGCATAATCGCTCGCCAGGAACACGCTCAGACCAGCGACGTCTTCCGGCGTTCCCAGCCGGCCCATGCCGATGGAGGACACGGTTTCCTGCCGCTTCTCGTCAGACAGCCCTTCGATCAGCGCGGTGTCGATCGCACCGGGCGCGATCGCGTTGACGCGGATCTGGCGGCCGGCGAATTCCTTGGCGAGGCTCTTGGTCGCGCCGATCACGCCCGCCTTGCTGGCCGCATAGACCGCCTGCCCGGCAAACCCCTGCGCACCCATGATCGAGGTCAGGTTGATGATCGAGCCGCCGCCATTGCGGGCCATCAGCCGGCCCGCATATTGCGAGGCGACGAGCACGCTGCGCAGGTTCACGCCGTAGGTCTCGTCCATCATCTCGACCGAGGCCATCTCGATCATCGCGGCCTTGAGGATGCCCGCATTGTTGACCAGCACGTCCAGGCGGCGATCGGCCTTCTGGATCGTGCCGAACGCCTGCTTGATGGCGGCCGGATCGGCGACATCGAAGTAGAGCGCCCGGGCCTCGCCCGCGCCCAGCCCGTTGAGGCTTTCCACCGCCGCGTCGAGCGATCCCAGCGTGCGTGCCGACAGCCAGACGGTAGCACCGGCCGCGACCAGCCCCTTGGCGATCGCGGCACCGATGCCGCGCGACGCCCCGGTAACCAGGGCGACGCGGCCGGCGAGAAGATCAGGCTTCAACATCGTACTTCTTGAGGATTTCGCGAATCGTGCCGACGCTCGACATCGCGACGATGTCGTCGGTGTCCAGCATCACGTCGTACGACGCTTCCAGTTCGGCGATCAGCGCCATGTGCGCCACCGAATCCCACTCGGGAATCGAGTTGTACTTCAGATCGTCGGTAATGGCTTCGCGGTCGAGCATCAGTGCGCGCGCGACGATTTCGTGCAGGTCTTCGGCCATGTGTAAAATCCCTGAGAGGAAGAAAGTCGAGGAAGAAAGTCGTTATGCCGCGTCGGCACTCTGGCGCGAGAGGATGAGCCCCCACTGCCCGGTGACGATGCCCTTTTCCATGACGCGCGCGGGGTTGCCGCCGGCGAGGCAGCCATCGGGAATGTCACGCATCACCACGCTGCCGGCCGCGACGATGCATCCGTCCCCGATCTTCACGCCGGGGAAGATGATCGAATGCGCGCCAATCTGGCAGCGTTCGCCGATGATGGTCTTCAGGTGCATCCGCCGCACATAGTCATGCGTCAGGATGGCCGCGCCGAAGCTGACCGCCGTATCCTTGCCGATCCACACGCCGTCCGGATGCGCCTTGTCCAGCTTGGAAGATAGCGAGATGGCGCACCCTTCCGCGATGTGCATGCCCCAGAAGTTATTGAGATACAGCCTGTACAACTCAACCGCATAGCGCCTGAGCTTACGCCGGATCACGGCCGCAGCTCCGAATTTTGCCATCTTAAACTCCCTGAGCGCAAATTTTAACTAATCTATACTTTGCTTCCGCTGATCGATTAGTTCAGATGATTGCACATATCTTCACGGATAACCTTCATCGCGACACCGGCGCACAAAGAAACGACCGACGAGCGAAGGACACCCGCACCTGAAGGCCCTTTTAGGCAGCGATCTTGCACTGCCGCAAGCGTCGATGTTCACCAATTATTTCCTGATTGTGCCCCCTACCCTTGGAATGTGACCAATCGTCGTTAACGCTCGACGAGTAGCTGGCGGGTCACCCGAATCGCCGCCATAACGACTGGAAGCGGGTCCGGCTCCCACGAAATTGCTGCGTTGCAACAACCCAGCCCGGTCGGCTCGTATGCGACTTGCGATTTTTCCGCTTCTCGACTATAGGCGCGCGCTTGCTGGTGCAGGGTCATCCCTGGAGGCCTGCCCGGCATGCACGTTGAAACATTTAGCGCATTGGAAATCGACACATGAGCGACACGCTTACGCTGTCGGCCGAAACGCGCGACCGGGCTGGCAAGGGAGCCTCCCGGGCGCTGCGTCGTGAAGGCCGCGTCCCCGCCGTGATCTATGGCAACAAGCAGGATCCGCAGAGCATCCACGTCAACGAGCGTGAGCTGCAGAAGCTGCTGAACACCGGCCACTTCTTCAACTCGGTGATCATGGTCAATGGCGAGCGCACGCTGGCCAAGGACGTTGCGTTCGACGTCGTCAGCGATCGCCCGCTGCACGTCGATTTCCTGCGCATCTCCGAGCATGCGACCGTCACGATCGAAGTGCCGATCGTGTTCGTCGACGAGGAAGCCTCGCCCGGCCTGAAGCGCGGCGGCGTGCTCAACATCGTCCGCCACGAGCTCGAGCTGGTCGTCGACGCAGCCAGCATGCCGGACCAGATCGAGATCTCGGTCGCCGGTCTCGAAATCGGCGATTCGCTGCACATCTCGGCGGTCACCCTGCCGGCGGGTGCGACCCCGTCGATCACCGACCGTGACTTCACCATCGCCACCGTCGTCGCGCCGTCGGCGCTGAAGTCGAGCGACGGCGAAGCGGAAGCCGAGTCGGCCGAGGGCTGATCGCGCTCCCCTTTGCGGGTTCAAAAGATCGCCTCCGCACCCTAGGTGCGGGGGCGATCTTGTTTTTGGGAGTGGGTGATGCAGCTGTGGGTGGGTCTCGGCAATCCGGGGCCGCAATATGCGATGCACCGCCACAATGTCGGCTTCATGGTGGTGGACGCGCTGGCCGAGGTGCACGGCTTCTCCGCGCCGAAGAAGCAGTTCCAGGGCTGGACCCAGGAAGGCCGGATCGGCACCGAGAAGATCGTACTGCTCAAGCCCGGCACCTTCATGAACGAGAGCGGCCGCTCGGTGCGCGCAGCGATGGATTTCTACAAGCTCAGCCCCGAGGACGTCACCGTCTTCCACGACGAGCTCGACCTCGTGCCGATGAAGGTCAAGGTGAAGCGCGGCGGCGGCACCGCCGGGCATAACGGGCTGCGCTCGACCGACGCGCATCTGGGGCCGGACTTCCGCCGGGTGCGGCTGGGCATCGGCCATCCGGGACACAAGGACCGGGTGACCGGCTATGTGCTCGGTAGCTATGCCAAGGCCGAGATCGAGGCATTGTCCGACATGCTGGGCGCGATCGCCGCCGAGGCACCATGGCTCGCGGCCGGCGATGACGTGCGGTTCATGAACGAAGTCGCGCGGCGGCTGCAGGACTGAGGACGCGATCTTGGCATGGATGGACCGCGCCGTTCGTGCCATCGTCGGGCGGTAACGATGAAGGGGTACCCCATGCGCCTGGTCCTGCCTGCCCTGCTCGCTCTCCTGCCCGTCGCGACGCCTGCTGCGGCGCAGAGCAGCGCGACCGAGGCGCGAACGCCAGTCTACGAACTGCGGATCTACACTCCGGCGCCGGGCAAGGGCGATGCGCTCAACGCTCGATTCCGCAACCACACGCTGAAGCTGTTCGAGAAGCACGGCATGCGCAACATCGCCTATTGGAACGAGCAGCAGACTCCCGAGGCACCCGATGGCCGGGTGGTGTATGTGCTGTCCTATCCCAGCCGCGCGGCGCGCGATGCCGACTGGAAGGCGTTCGGCGAGGATCCCGAATGGCGGAAGGTCGTCGCCGAATCCGAAGCGGCGGGCAAGCTGGTGCTGAAGGTCGACAGCATCTTCATGACGATGACAGACTATTCGCCGCCGCTCCCGCCGCAACGCTGAGGCGGGGAGCGACGGCCGCCTTATCGAGGCGCGCAGGTTGCATGCCGCAGAAGCCGACCGCCAACCGAATGGCCGGAAACGCACGCGGCTGCTCGGCGGCTTTGGTGGCTAGCTGCTGTTGCGCCCACCGCTTCGAAATCGCTCGAAGACGTCGTGCATAACAGGCAAGTAGCTCTGGTCTTCGAGTAGTCCGGAGCCGCTACCAATGACGGCGGGCTGCCCGCAACTCGGGCATTGCCCGGTCCAGCGTTTGACCCTGTTCCGTTTCGCTGGCGAGGTCCATTCGTCTCGCCAATTATTGACTTTACTGGCGTCGAACACGGCGCAGCAATACAGGCAACCCGCATATTCGCTGGCTTCAATTTCGGCGCGATTGCCAATTGTGTGCCGCTTAACCTCCAGCTGCAACTCCACCTCTGTCTTTTGTCTCATGGAGCCAGGATCCTGCAAACCGGGAAGGTCTGCAAGTGGGGCGTAACCCGCCTTCGCTGACGCAACCGCACCAAAAGAAAAGGGGCCCGGTTTCCCGAGCCCCTTCCCGATTTCCGAAATCTCAAAGCTTATTGCTTGATGCCGACCATTTCGCCGACGATCCGCGTATCCGCGCCGTTCACCGTGCCGGAAGCGCCGAACACCAGGCCGATGTTCACACCCTTTGCGCCGTAGAAGGCACCGGTGATCGTGCCGGTCACCGCATTGCCGCTGGCTACGCTGCCGCTGAACTGATTCTGGCCGATCGGGATACCACCCTGGGCGCTCAGCGTCAGATAGGCGGTTTCGGCGCCGGTCGTCGGCACCGTCGTCAGGTTCAGCGTGGTGGTCACCAGGCCGGTGGCGAAGTTCACCGTCACCGTGGCGGTGCCACCGATGCGGTTCAGCGTCGTCGCATTGTTGGCGACGCTCACCGCGCGGCCGACGATGCGGGTGGTGTAGGTCGCGCTGCCGGTGGTCGGCATGTCGTAGGTCAGCGTCGGATAGCCCCACACCGAATAGGTCAGACGCTTCTGGCCGGTGGTCGAATCGCCGCGCCACCAGTTGACGTAGCTCACCACGCTCAGCGACTTGAGCAGGCTGTCGCTGGTCACCACCGTCGAGGCGCCGATGTTGTTCAGCACTTCGAGCTGGCTGAAATTGCCCGCCAGCGCGCCGGTGGCGGTGCTGACGCTGCGATAGACGAACTCGGTGACGGTCGGCGCTGCCGTGGTCGTCACGTTGGTGCTGGTGAAACGCGACTCTTCGGCCGCTTCGTCCATCACGAAGGTGCCGTTGGTCAGGTCCGCCGTGGCCGCCAGCTTGACGCGGTTGGTCAGCGTCTCGGTCGAGGTCACGCCCAGCGTCACGGCGCCCGTGGCGGGATCGCCGGTGTAGTTGGTCGTCGCGTTCAGCGTGTTGAACTCGGTCGCTGCCGCCAGCGGGAACGCGGTGTAGGTCGGCGTCGGCGTCGGCGTCGGGGTGGGCGTGCTGGTGGGGGTTGGCGTCGGGGTCGACGAGGAGTTCCCACCGCCGCTGCAGCTCGCCAGCGCGGCCGCCGCCGCGGCACCGCCCAGAATGACATAACGGCGAATCATACGAAAACTCCTCGAGAACCTGCTTGAGACAGGAAAAGACTTGTCGCCCCTGTACCCCAGATGAACGGCCCTCCGTCAAGGCTAGACGCAAGGGTGGTTGCGTCGCACTGGAAAAAGCCGCCGCCTGCGCGTATCGAGCGCGCCAGCATGCCGGCGCACGCCGGCCCTTTCACGACAGGATCGAAGTAAAATGGGTTTCCGTTGCGGCATCGTCGGCCTGCCCAATGTGGGCAAGTCCACGCTTTTCAACGCGCTGACCGAAACGGCCGCCGCGCAGGCGGCCAATTATCCGTTCTGCACGATCGAGCCGAACGTCGGCAACGTCGCCGTTCCCGATCCCCGGCTGGACAAGCTGGCGGAGATCGCCGGCTCGCAGAAGATCATCGAGACGCAGCTCGGCTTCGTCGACATCGCCGGACTGGTGCGCGGCGCCAGCAAGGGCGAAGGGCTGGGCAACCAGTTCCTCGGCAACATCCGCGAGGTGGACGCGGTCGTCCACGTCCTGCGCTGCTTCGAGAATGACGACATCCAGCATGTCGACAACCGTGTCGATCCGATCGCGGACGCCGAGACGGTCGAGACCGAGCTGATGCTCTCCGATCTCGAAAGCCTGGAAAAGCGCGTGCCGAACCTCGTCAAGAAGGCGGCGCAGGGCGACAAGGAGGCCAAGGCGGCCGCATCGGTGCTCGGCCAGGCGCTGGAGCTGCTGCGCGACGGCAAGCCCGCGCGCCTCACCGTGCCGAAGGACGAGGACGAGGCCCGGCATCTCCGCCTCGCCCAGCTGCTCACCGGCAAGCCGATCCTCTATGTCTGCAACGTCAACGAGGAAGACGCGGCGCACGGCAACGAACTGTCCGCCAAGGTCTTCGCCAAGGCGGCAGCGGAAGGCGCGCAGGCGGTGGTCGTCTCCGCCGCGATCGAGGCCGAGATCGCGACCATGCCGGTGGCAGAGCGCGGAGAATTCCTGGGCGAACTGGGGCTGGAGGAAACCGGCCTCGCCCGCGTGATCCGCGCCGGCTACACGCTGCTCGACCTGCTGACCTTCTTCACCGTCGGCCCCAAGGAAGCGCGCGCCTGGACGGTCCATCGCGGCGCCACCGCGCCGAACGCCGCCGGCGAGATCCACAGCGATTTCGAAAAGGGCTTCATCCGTGCCGAGACGATCGCGTTCGACGACTTCGTGTCGCTGGGCGGCGAAGCTAAGGCCCGCGAAGCCGGCAAGCTGCGCGCCGAAGGCAAGGCCTATGTCGTCAACGACGGCGACGTGATGCACTTCCTGCACAGCTGAGGCGGGGCTTCCTTACTTCTAAGCCCCTCCCCTTCAGGGGAGGGGTTTGGGGTGGGGCTGTGTCTCACAGAGACCGACGAACGTTCTGGAATCCCGCCACCCCCAAACCCCTCTCCAAGGAGGAGGGGCTTTTGGTTCATTCTCACTCCCCGCATGCCTTCGCGATCAGCGCCACCAGATGCTCGCGCAGGAATGGCTTGGCGAGCACCGGGCGGTCGCGATACGCGCCTTCCAGCCCCAGCGCGCCATAGCCGGTGGCGAAAGCGAAGGGATCGCCAGGTCCACCTCCACCCGCCGCGCCGCCTCCAGCGCATCGCGCAGCCCCCGCCGATCGGGTAGCCTCCGTTGCCGATCGCCCGCCTCCTTGCAGCCGACCGCGCCAGCCCCGGCGCGCTGGGCTGGAAGGCGCGTACCACTCGCGGCCGACCGGGTCCCTCCCCGCGTCAGCGGCCGGGAATCATCGCTTCCAGCCGCAGCGAGCTGGAAATGTTTCTATAATGATTCCGTTACGGGGGCAAAATGCACTCGGGGGGACATTCATGACGATTACCGCGCGGGTACGCAGCGGCGCGATCGCGCTGATCCTGCTTCTGGCCATCGCCTTCGCCGTATCGGCATGGCGTATCCACGCAATCCGGATGGGCGGACCGATGCATCGTGCCTCGATGCAGATTGCCGACCTCAACGCGGATATCCTGCCCCCGCCCGAGTACATCATCGAGCCGTATCTCGAGGCGACGCTGCTGCTCGATCACCCCGAGCGGCTCGCCACCGCCCGCGCTCGGCTGGCGGACCTGCGCAAGCAATATGATGATCGCCACGCCGTCTGGGCCCAATCGGACCTGCCCGATCGGCTGAAACGCGCGATCCTAGCCGATACGCACACGCCGGCGATGCGCTTCTGGCAGGAAGCGCAGGGGCCGTTCCTGGAAGCGATCGCGGCGAACGACATGACTGCCGCCCGCCGCAGCTACGCCGTCTTGACCGATGCCTATGACGCGCACCGCAAGGCGATCGACGCGCTGGTCCGCGCGACCGGCGAGGAGCAGGCCGCGCTGGGCGACCAGTCCGGACGCTCGCTCGGCGTATCCCTGGTGGTGCTGACGGTGCTCGCGCTGGCGCTGTTCGGCTCGATCGGCTGGTTCGCCCGGTGGCTGACCACACGGGTGATGCACCCGCTGTCGATGGTCGCCCAGGCCACCACCACGCTGTCGCGCGGGCAGGATACCGCCATCCCCTATCGCAACCGCACGGACGAACTGGGCGACATCGCCAAGGCGGTCGCACGCTTCCACGCCGCCGCGCGCAGCCGCGCCGAAATGGATGCGGCCCATCTCGCCGAGCAGGAACAGGTCGGCGAAACGCTGGCGACCGCGCTCGCCGCGCTGGAAACGGGCGACCTTCGCCACCGCATCACCACGCCCTTTCCGGGCATGTACGAGCCGGTGCGCCTCAGCTTCAATCGCGCCGCCGGGGCGCTCTCGGCGATGCTGCGCACAGCGATCCACAGCGCGCGCAACATCGGCACCGGATCGAGCGAGATCGCCACCGCGGCCGAGGACCTCGCCCGCCGCACCGAAGGGACGGCGCATTCGCTGCAGGAGGCCAGCAGCGCGATCCAGCTGATCGAGAACCGGCTGAAGAGCAGCAGCCAGTCGGCCGAGACGACGATGGAACGCGCCGAGCAGGCCGGCGCCGCGGTCCATTCGGGCCGCAGCACCGCGCAGAACGCGGCGACGGCGATGAACAACGTCTCCGAACGCGCCAACGCGATCGACACGGTGGTCGAAGGGCTCGACAAGATCGCCTTCCAGACGCGCGTGCTGGCGATGAACGCCGCCGTGGAAGCAGGCCGTGCCGGCGAGGCCGGGCGCGGCTTCGCGGTGGTCGCCGACCTCGTCTCCGCGCTCGCCCTGCGCGCCGAGGAAGAGGCGAAGCGCGGGCGCGATCTGATCAACGAAACCCAGGTCGACGTGGCGCTTGCCGCCAGCGAAGTGCGCGCCGTCGATACGGCACTGGGCACCATCGTCGAGAATTTCGACGGCGTGCAGGCGCTGCTCGGGGCGCTACGCGAGGACAATCGCTCGCAGGCCAGCGCAATCTCCGACATCACCCGTTCGGTCATGGAAATGGAAACCGCCACCCAACAGAACGCGGCGATGGTCGAACAGACCTCCGCCGCCGCCCGCTCGCTGGACCGCGAGGCGGGAACGCTGCTCCGCAACGCCGAGGCTTTCCGGGTGGAGGAGGAAGCGGCCGTGCGGGGCAATGCTACCGCGGCGCGCGCCTTTGCGATGGCGGATTAGACCCAACCTCAATCCTCTCCAATCAATCCCCCTCCCGCAAGCGGGAGGGGAGAATAGCGCCAGCCCTTCGTCCTCACCCCTCGAACGCCGTCAGGATCGGGCACGGCCCCGCGCTGCCCGATCCGCACTCCCGCGCCAGCCGCGCCAGCCCCTCGCGCGCCTGAACCAGCTCGGCGATCTTGGCGTCAAGCGCGGCAATGCGTTCGCGCGCCAGTTCGCGCGCCCGCGCCCGATCGTCGGTCGCGTCGAGTTCGAGCAGTTCGCCGATTTCCTCCAGCGTGAAGCCCGCCGCCTGCGCCGAGCGGATGAAGCGCAGCCGCCGCACCTCCGCCTCGCTGTAGCGGCGAACGCCGGCGTCCGGTCCGCCGCCGCGCTCCGGCGTCGGGAGCAGCCCGCGGCGCTGATAATAGCGCACCGTCTCCACCCCCACCCCGCCCGCCTCGGCGAGCTTTCCGATCGTTAGCTGCGACATCGCTTGACTCCGTACCATGGTACAGACCCTATAGGGAGTGCGGAGCCAAGGAAAGCATGATGCCCGCCGCCTCGAACAAGCACGCAATTCTCTATCGCATGGTGATGGAAAAGCATGTCTGCCCCTGGGGCCTGCGTGCGCTCCACCTGTTGCGCAGCCACGGCTATACGGTCGACGATCGCCACCTCACCACCCGTGCGGACGTCGATGCGTTCAAGGCGCGCCACGACGTGACGACCACGCCGCAGGTATTCATCGGCGAGCGGCGGATCGGCGGCCATGATGATCTCCGCCGGTTCCTCGGCCTGCGCGTCCGCGATCCCAAGGCGAAGACCTACCGCCCGGTCATCGCGCTGTTCGCCATCGCCGCGCTGATGGCGCTCGCCGCCAGCCAGGCTGCCTATGCGACACCGTTCACGATGCGCGCGGGCGAGTGGTTCGTCAGCTTTTCGATGTGCCTGCTGGCGATGCTCAAGCTGCGCGACGTCTCGGGCTTCGCGACCATGTTTCTCGGCTACGACCTGCTCGCCCGCCGCTGGATCCCCTATGCCAGCCTCTACCCCTTTGCCGAGGCGGCCGCCGGCCTGCTGATGACCGCGAACGCGCTGACCTGGTTCTCGGCCCCGCTCGCGCTGTTCATCGGCGGGATCGGCGCGGTGTCTGTGTTCAAGGCGGTCTATGTCGACCGCCGCGACCTGAAATGCGCCTGTGTCGGCGGCGACAGCAACGTCCCGCTCGGCTTCGTGTCGCTCACTGAAAACCTGATGATGATCGCGATGGGCATCTGGATGCTCGCGCGCACCGCCCTGGGAGTCTGATCTGTTGCGTGCCTTCCTCACTAGCCTCGCCCTGTTCGCCCCGCTGCCCGCGCTCGCGCAGGAAGATCACAGCATGCACGACATGGGCAGCATGCCCGCCAATCCCACGCCGCAGGACCATGCCGCGATGGGGCACACCATGGCCGGCATGGACACGGATCAGCCGATGCAGATGCCGATGATGCGCATGGGCGGCTCCGACCACGCCTCGGGCGGATCCGGCACGTCGCTGCTTCCCCAGGCCGATGGGCCGATGCGCGGCATCATGCTCTCGCATGGCGACTGGATGGTGATGGCGCATGGCTATCTCTGGGGCGTCTATACCGACCAGGGCGGTCCACGCGGGTCGGACAAGGCGTTCGTCGAATCGATGGCGATGCTCAGCGCCACGCGCGACTGGGGCAACGGCACCACGCTCCAGCTGCGCGCGATGGGCAGCCTGGAGCCCGCCATGGGCCAGCGCGGCTATCCCAACCTGTTCGCCAGCGGCGAGACCGCCAATGGCGTGCCGCTGGTCGACCGCCAGCACCCGCACGACCTGTTCATGGAGCTGACCGCCCGCATCGACACACAGGTCGCGCCCGGCACGAAGCTGTTCGTCTATGGCGGCCCGGTCGCCGAGCCGGCGCTCGGCCCCAGCGCCTTCATGCACCGCCGCTCGGCCCGCTATTTCGCGCTGTCGCCGATCGCGCACCATTGGTTCGACAGCAGCCACATCACCTATGGCGTCGTCACCGGCGGCGTGCAGGCGGGCCGGGTACAGCTCGAAGGCTCCTGGTTCAACGGCCGCGAGCCCGATGAGCATCGCTGGGACATCGATCCGATCAAGCTGGACAGCTGGAGCCTGCGCGCCAGCTGGTCGCCCTCCGATCGCTGGGTGGCGCAGGTCTCGACCGGCCGGTTGAAGCAGCCCGAAGTCACCCATCCGGGCGAGGACGAGCAGCGCACCACCGCCAGTGTTCATTATAGCGACGGCAAGGTCTCGGCGATGGTCGCCTATGCCGCCAAGCACCGCCTGCCAGGACCGGTGCTGAGCGCCTTCACGGCCGAGGCGACCTGGGACCTCACCCGCCATCACAGCCTGTTCGCCCGGGTGGAGAATGTCGCGAACGACGAGCTCTTTCCCGATCACGACGATCCGCTGCACGACACCAAGTTCCGCGTCACCCGGTTCGAGGGCGGCTATGCGTACCGCATCCCCATCGCCGAAAAGGCCGAACTCGCGCTGGGCGGATCGCTTGCCGCCTATGCCAAGCCCAAGGCGCTCGATGCCGCCTATGGCAAGGCGCCGGTCAGCGCCACGCTGTTCGCGCGGCTGGGACTGGGGCTCTAACGGCGCCCGAAAACCGCCTTTTCCCGGCAACAAAAGCAGCGCATGGAGCGCCCCATGCGCTGGACTTCCCGTATCGCCGCCGCCGCGCTCCTCGCGGTTCTCCAGGCCTGTGCCACCCCGCCGGCGCAGACGCCGCCACCGCCCGTATCGTTGGCCGAGGCGCGCGCACCGGTGACGATCCTGATCTCGATCGACGCTTTCCGCGCCGACTATCTCCAGCGCGGTGTCACCCCCAATCTCACCCGTCTCGCGGCGCAGGGGATCACCGGCCCGATGCGGCCGAGCTTCCCCAGCAAGACCTTTCCCAACCACTGGACGCTGGTGACCGGCCTGGTGCCCGATCATCACGGCATCGTCGGCAACAAGATGGAGGACGCGGGCCATCCCGGCGAAACCTTCACCACCGCCAGCGACGCCCCCTATTGGTGGAATGCCGCGCCGCCGCTCTGGGTCGACGCCGAAAGGGCCGGCATCCGCACCGGGACCGTCTTCTGGCCGGGGGCGAACGTCGCTTGGGGCAGCACCGTCACCAAGCCCGACCATGGCGACTATGCCGGCGGCACCCGCCCGCAGGATTGGCTGCAGTACAACCAGGCGATCAACGACACGCAGCGCGTCAACACCGTGCTCGACTGGCTGCGCCGCCCGCCTGCGCTCCGCCCGCGCTTCGTCACGCTCTATTTCGACCGTGTCGACGTGGTCGGCCATGCGTATGGCCCGGATTCGCGCGAGGTCACCCAGGCCGCTGCGCAGGTCGACACCCAGATCGGCGCGCTTGTCGACGGGCTGGCGGCGCTGCACCAGCCGGTCAATCTGGTGATCGTCTCGGACCATGGCATGTCCGAGACCAGCGACACCCGCGTCATCCCGCTCGGCCTGCCCAAGGACAGCTACCATTTGATCGAAGCCGGGCCCTTCGCCGCACTCGATCCGCTGCCCGGCAAGGAAGCGCTGGTCGAGAAGGCGCTGCTCGGTCGCCATCCGCACATGGAATGCTGGCGCAAGGCCGAGATCCCGGCGCGCTTCCGCTATGGCAGCAACCCGCGCATCGCAGCGATCTTCTGTCTCGCGGAGCCCCGCTGGATGATCGTGGAGAAGTTGCCCCAAGCGCCCTACACGCATGGCGAGCATGGCTATGACAATCGCTCGGCCGACATGGCAGCATTGTTCGTTGCCGCCGGCCCCGCCTTCCGCCACGGCACCGTGCCGGCGTTCGACAATGTCGATATCGCCCCGCTGCTGCGCGACCTGATCGGCCTGCCACCCCGCACCGGTCTGGATGGCACCGACGCACCGTTCCGGGCACTGCTCCAGCCCCACTGAATCCCCTTGCCAGATACGCGTTTCTGATTGAAACTCGTTGTCATGCTGACGTTCGATGATATCCAGCCAGGCG
>Ga0307412_10000787_pt1 | contig 18288 bp, 20 predicted proteins | sample DK1Cmetagenome_3_FD_203823 | JGI IMG/M metagenome (GOLD analysis project Ga0307412, IMG submission 203823) | Maize rhizosphere microbial communities from greenhouse at UC Davis, California, United States - DK15-C-1 | ecosystem: Host-associated > Plants > Roots > Rhizosphere > Soil | place: USA...
ACTCTCCGGTTAGCCTGTGAAGATCTCCATGATCGTCCAAATTAGGCACATCGATGCCGTCGGCCCGCGAGGGTCCACTCGTTCGGCGTCTCGCATCTATTGGGGGGGGGCGTTCATTCCATTTGTCCCCGCCCACCCTATGGCACTGTTCCCACGCGGCGTCCGCTGGACGCCTCGCACGCTGCCCCCGCAGCCGGCCACCGGGCGGCGCAGGCTACTCGTCGTCGACGATCACCTGCCAAGTGCGGCGGCGATCAGCGCGGCGCTATCCATTGCAGGATACGACGTTCAGTTCATACAAGGCGGACACGCCGTCATCAGCGTCGTGCGTGCATGGATACCGGAGATCGCCGTTCTGGACATCATCATGCCGGAGATAGATAGATTTGCCGTTGCCCGCGAACTGCGAAAGCATGAACCGAGGCACGCCATCCTGATTGTAGCTTTTACCGCTCACGACGAATCCACCATCAGGGCTGAAGGAATTGCAGCCGGTTTCGACGCCTATTGTCAAAAGGGTTGTGCCCCGGAGTCCCCGCTTCATTTGCTCGAAGAGATCGCTCTAAGGCCCATCTGAAAAGGTCCAACGAGCTACCAGACCGGAATATCTCAGATCGGTGAAGCAGCAGACCGTCGCCCATGCAAACTGAGTGACTCAAACGGGTCGGCTTAGTCTTTTGCGTCGAGCACAGGATGTGCGCGACGCTCTCCGGTGTCGGGCTCTGGTCGGCCACAAGCTGCCGCTCACCCACCACATACATCCGTCATCCGAACGGCTGATCCAGCCAAGTAGCGGCCCGTTACTGCGACACTTTGTGGAGTCGACGTGGGTGCACTAACCTCGTACGCGGCATCTACTTCCCCTGCCTGAACCACTTCTCGTAGATATGTTCGTACGTCCCGTCCGCGTACATGGCGAGCAGCGCTTCGTTGATTGGTTTGCGCAACGTACTGCCAGCCGCCAGGGCAATTCCATACTTTTCAGGCCGGAATATCGGGCCAACCACCATCAATATACCGTTGCCGCGCTTTGCGGCCCAATATTGGAGCGTCGGAGCATCATAGACAATGGCCTGCACCTTGCCTTCAGTGAGCATCCGGATTCCGTCTGCAGCGGTCTTCACGTCGACAAATGGCAAGCCACGTTGCTTGAGGTAATGTGCGGCAATCGTGCCCGCCGCAGTGCCAATCGTTTTGCCGGGGAGATCGCCTGGACCCTGAATGTTGGACTGAAGTTGCGTCACCGTTTGCGATGACGTCACAGTTGCCGTAAATTGGGCGATCAATACGACGCCGATCAACCACATGGCGGGCACCAACATGCGCTTCCATATGTTGGCGGCGTCGCGTTCGCCGTGCTCACCGGTTGCGATAATCAAGATAGTCCCCCATAGACCTTCTCCTAACGCGCGTATGTAGGGCTTTTGAAAATTCCGATCGTGCTTGCGTTCGACCAGCCACAGCAGGTTGGCGAGAAGGAAGACGAGCATGGCTGCCACACCAAAAAGCTCGCAAATGGCTCGCCAGGGAATTGAACGAAAAGTTTCCAGGAACGCACCTTCGTTCCGCGCACGCACCATAATCTGTAGTCCAGAGTCGAAGTACGGCAGTGAGAAATCGACCATTTTCTCGCGTTCCGGTGTCATCGTGATAGCGGCTATGGCGACATCTGCATCTCCCCGCTGAACCGAACGCAGCAGATCCGACTGTGTCGGAACCAGGCTCCACACGAACTGGACGTGCATTCGACTCGCCACTTCATTCCATAGGTCAATACTGAAACCGCCCGGCGAATCGGTCTGCGGGAGCACGAATGGTGCAATGGCGGCAGTCACCACTCGTAACGGGCGATCTGCGGCGGTTGCGGAAGGACCTGTCGCCACGTAAGTCACTGGAAGCGTTTGGCCGGCGCTGCACAGACGGCCGCAGCGTACTGTTGCCGAGCGGACATTCAATCGGAGTCTGCTGAACGCCACATGTTCAATGGCCCGTCCGGACTGTGAAGATGTCCCTACCGATGACGTCGGCGAATGCACGAAGTCTCGCAGTCGGCCGTCGACAAGCTCCGCTTTGTCCGCATCGCGGTTCTCACCGGCACTCGCAATGCCCTTAAAGTTCGGGAGCGCCGCGGCCGTCATGCCGAAAGCGCCGACGATTGCGATGCCAGCCAAAGCCGGCGAAGTCGGGCACATCGTACCCCCACGGGGCAACGCGCAGATCCGGCTCATCGCAACGCTGCGTTGGTTTTCGGCGTTGCTTCTTACTATCGTGGGTCCGCACGTGGCCGGGACGGCTGCCACTACCATCGACAACACGCTTAGACGCCGCAAGGCACTGATCAACCCTTTCGATATCCTCTCCAACGCATCTCTCCCAGGATTGATTGCACCTGTAGGACCGGCCGCTACCCGCGGTTGCCTTCTTGCTGCGACCAATGCCAGGCCGCATCACATCGGTGTGGCCTGCCGGGCTTTAACCTTCCGAATCGCGAGTGCGGCTATCCGGACTCGCGGTCGATCCCCGGCGGCGGTTCAGTGCCCGGTTCACTCTCCTGGGAGAAATTGCCGCCACCGAGTGGCACTGTCCAGACGTTGCTGGTGGAAGCCCTCAGTTGATCGCGTGAATGCCCAAGTCGAATCAGCACAAGGTGAACGGTCAACGGTTTGCTTTCCAGGCGGAGTTCCGTCCCCGACACCATGAATTGTCCCAGTCCAACGGACTGCGCACAGTTCGGAAGATGTTTGCCGGGGTTTGGTGGATCACCTACTTTCCAGGAAACATCCGGTTCCAGTCATGCCTCATATCGACGACGATCCAGCCGTGGCTCGGCGCCGCGTCCAGTGCCTTATCCGACTTTCCGACCTTCGATGTACGATCGTATGCATATTCGCGCGCCGCATCGGTATGGTGAATAATGACGCCGAGCCGGGCACCTTTCCCGCTCGTCGTCCATTCAAGCATTTGCAGGTCTCCATCAGAATTTCCGAAAGCCGCGATGGGCTTCCTGCCAATCACTCTCTGTATCGTGACTGGCTTGCCCGGTCCGTCGTCCATGTTTTCCAGCTTACCGATGCGCATAAGCGTCGGTTGCCCGTCAACCGTGGTGTACAAATATTGGATACTGCTGCCGATGACCTGCTCTGGTGGAATCCCGTACGTATGCTCGGCAAAACCCCGCATGAACTCGACGCCCCCGCCTGACACAATGAACGTCTTGAAGTCGTTAGCACGGAAATAACGCAGCACCTCCAGCATCGGCTCGTAGACCAGTTCGGGATAGGTCCTGTTGAACCGCTTGTCGCGAGCGGAGAGCAGCCAGTCGTGCACGTCAGCGGCGAATTGGTCCGCGCTCATGCCGGCGTGCGTTGCCATGATCAGCTTCATCGCGTTTGCTTCGCCGTTGCTGGCGAGCACACTGGCCATATCGCCCGCGAGCGCTGAGCGATAGGGCTCCTCGCTGCGCCATCCAGGATGCCGGGGCGCCATCGCCTGCAGCCTTTGGAGCGCATAAATGAATTGCACGTACGCGGGCTGTTCCAGCCACAGCGTGCCATCGTCGTCAAAAACAGCAATCCGCTCCGCCGGCGGTACAAAGTCCGCCGAGCCGATTGTCGTCGTATTCCGGACGAAATCGACAATCGCTGTCTTTTCGGCCGTATTGTTCCATGAGGGAAGAGGATCGCTCGCAGCTGCGGCGTCGGGTTTTGAGGCCTCATGTGGTGACAAACCGACGCTGCATGCCGCGAATACGAACGCGAAACCCACGAACAGCCATCGCACGAGTTCCGCCGATCGGCTTATCTTCATCTCACATCTCGTCGGTGGTGCCGGTAGCAGGACGCGGTCTCTGGAACAGGACACCGCTACAAGGGAGAGCGGCTTCTCCAGCGCCCATCTCTTGAGGCTCTCGCGTCGGCATGAAAGCGCCTCATCCTCATGCACAGCAGGTGGTTAAGGCGTACAGCCCCATCGCATACGAACGCGACTGCGTATGACAACGATCCGGTGCATCAGACTGCCTTGCTTTCGCATACCAATGCAAGGCGGCAAACGGTACCTACAGTTACTCATTCGTGCCGTTGTACACGGCGTCCGGCTGTGGTCGCCGACTTCGCTTCCCGACAGACTCACGCATGTATCGATGCACAGACGCAATGAGTTGCAATACCCGATGAACGCGATACTCAATGCAGCGCGAAACGAGGATAACGTCGAGGCGGATGTTCCCACCATAGGCCCTTAGTCCAATAGTCGCACTTCTCAACGTTGCATATAAATACAGTTTGTCGGAATTCGCAGCATGTCTATAACCATCCAGTGCGGGAATGCTGGGCTTGGCTGGCTAACAAACGAATCACAGCTTCTCAATTCAAGCCCGCAACGAAGCGTCGCGACGGTCGCCTGCGGCGGGCATGGTTTCTGTTTCGGCAAATGCGCTGCCGCCCAGCGCAGGAGGCTTTGATCGTGAGAGCAAAGGGAGAACATGCAGGAGCGGCATTAGTGCTTTGTGCAGCCATTGTTCTATCGCTGTCCATTAGTGCTGCAGCACCCTCTTCGGCCTATGCGCAAAGCGTAGCCGAACCATCCAATCAGCAACTCGATTCCCTGACAGCCCCGATAGCTCTGTACCCCGATGCACTACTTGCTCAGGTGCTGATGGCGACGACCTTCCCTCAGGAAGTTCAGGCCGCCGCAGCATGGTCGAAGGCCAATACCAAAATGTCCGGCGACGCCGCCGTAAAAGCTGTCGCGTCGCAACCGTGGGATCCGAGTGTGCAATCGCTGGTCGCGTTTCCGCAGGTGCTGGCGACGATGGCGTCCAAACCGGATTGGGTCAAACGGACCGGCGATGCTTTTCTTGCGCATCCAAACGACGTGATGGATTCCGTTCAACGGCTGCGCAAGCAGGCGCAGCAGGCGGGCAATCTGAAGTCGAGCGAACAGCAGAAGGTGATCGTCGTACAGAACACGATTCAGATCCAGCCCGCGAACCCACAGGTCGTGTATGTGCCTACCTACAATCCGGCGTCTGTCTATGGGTCCTGGCTTTACCCTGGCTATCCGCCTGTGTATCTTCCGCCACCGCCCGGATACGCCGTCGCAACCGGTCTCGCTGCGGGCCTCGCGTTTGGAGCGGGCATCGCGGTCACCAACTCACTTTGGGGTGGTTTTGACTGGAGCAGTCACAACGTGAATGTGAATGTCAACCGTTATAACAACATCAATGTCAATAACCGGCTCAACTCAACCGACAGTACCACTAGCTGGAATCGGAATGCCAGCGTTCACGCGAATGCAGCGAACCTGAACAGCGTGCAACACAATGCGTACCGCGGCTATGACAACTCACATGCCCAGGCGATGCAAACGCTCCAGAGCCGCACTGGCGAAAATATGAGCGGCTCGGCCAGCCAGCGACTGCAGGGCATCGACAAGGGGGGCAACAACACGAGCGATCTGCGCAATAGCGCTGACTACGCGAACCGCAACAATGCGCTGCGCGGCGCCGGGGACGGTGACGCCGCTCGGCAGGACATGCAGCGTGGCGATGCAAGCCGCGCAACCTTCCCTAACGACAACTTCGGGAGTAGGGCGGGGGGCGGAGAGCGCTTTGGAGGCGAGGGCGGCGGCGGTGGTTTCGGAGGTCGTTTCCGCCGGTAGGCATTGAACGGATCGAGGAGAATGTGATGCCCCGCTTTATGTCCAGATGCAGATTTTATGCACGCGCCTGGGGATTCATCTCCGCTATCTGTGGAGCCCGTGCGCTTCTCGTCTTATCGGCCCTGTTAGCAGTGACACCGCCAGCAGGCGCACAGGCTATCTATCCAACGCCGGACGCCGCTGCGAATGCGTTTGTCAATGCGCTCGCCGCCAGCGACGAAGATTCGATGAAGCATGTGTTGGGACCCAACTACCGCCAACTGATCCCAGCTCAAGACGTCGGGCAAGACGATATCTACGATTTCCTCGGTGCATGGGCGCACGGTCACAACATTGTATTGGAGGAAGGACCGCAGAAAGGGCGCCAAACTGCTCGTGTCGAGGTCGGCAACAGTGCCTGGACGTTGCCAATTCCGCTCGTGCAAACCTCGCGCGGCTGGCATTTCGATACAGCGGCAGCAACGGACGAACTTCTCACGCGCCAGCTTGGTCGCAACGAGCGAGCCGCCATGATGTCATCGTTGGCGTATCTGGACGCGCAGAGCGACTACCATGCTTTAACCGGTCACTACGCCCAGCGTCTTGTCAGCACGCCGGGCCAGCGTGATGGACTGTACTGGCCCGTTCCTCCTGGTGAAGCCGCAAGTCCACTGGGTCCTCTTGCGGCCGCGATGCCTGAGAACGCTACTTTCTCGCGCGACGGCTATCACGGCTATCGTTATCGGATTCTCACGGCGCAGGGCATGCAAGCAAAGGAGGGCCCGAGGAACTACCTGATCAACGGAGAGATGACGAAAGGTTGTGCGCTTATCGCATGGCCTGTTCGATATGGCACGACGGGAGTGATGAGTTTCATCGTGAATCAGGACGGCCAGCTTTACCAGCGGAACCTTGGGCCACAAACCGCGCGCATCGCTGGGACGCTCAGGTCGTTCGATCCCGGGCCCTCCTGGGCACCGGTCAAGCCTTAACCTGTTTCATCGCGCGTGTCCTGTGAATCAAGGGGCTACTCCACGGACTATGTGTCGGTCATTTGTATCGCAGCAGCTTTTAGACAGAGCGCCCGCGGCGCTGTTCGGGCTGGGTCAGAACTCCAATCGGTTCCACGTTAGAGCTGGGCTTAAACATGGCGTAAGATTACCTCAACGTTTAAGCGTTACCTCGTGTCCGGTCTTCGGGGGGGGGGCGGCCCAAGGAGAGGGGAATTCACGAACCAAACGGGCGGGTGATTAATGAGTCGGCCAATGTCGACTCCTGAAACTTTTCAGTCACGCGTTCCCGATTCAGAACCGGATGCCCACTCCAATGAACGGCCCAGCTGTCTTGATGTCGTAAAGAAACTTGGACTGGTCATAGTTCATGCTGATCACGCGATACCCAGCCTTTGCGACGAACGTCTTGGAGACGTTGTAGTTGATGCTTCCGAGAAGCTGCCATGAAAGCTTCGTCCCACCGGCTCCCACATCAGCATAGCCGACAATCGACCATCTCTCGGTCCAGGCAAAAGCTGCCCGGACCCCCGCGAAACCATCGGTCCAGCCTACGCTGTCACTGTGACTGTCGCCATTCGGAAGCAACCGACTCGACGAGAGAGTGGTGCTGGAATCAAGATGCGTATAGCGCACGCCTGCTAGCACGTCCACTGGCGTCGTCGGACTGTCGAGCACCCGATAGGCACCCGCCGCCTGGACGATCGCCTGATTGGCCTTGAGCCGAACTGTACCCAGAGCGCCGCCCGCGAGAGGATCGGACGTTGTCGAAAGATCGATGTAGATCATATCGACGATGATCCCCCACCGGCCCTTGCGTGCTTCGAATGTACCCATTGCTCCGAAATCGAGGTTTCGCCAGACATTGGAGAAACTCGCGTCGAGATTGACCGCCGGCGTTCTCTCGCCGATACGGGCCCACCCGCTTGATCCAGCGGCCCAGAAGTAGGGAGTCGCTTCAAAAGCCCACGCGTCCGATGACGCCTGGGCAAGTGCATTCACTGGCGTCGCGGCAATCAATGCGTAGATTGCGATGCTGACATTTGTGCATTCCATAGAAGCGATCCTTACCAGCAGAGCGCGGGTCCGCGGTTGTGAAAAAGACCGCGGGCCGCAGTCACATCGCGCGTGGCACTGACTTCGCCGTACCTCTTGCAGCATCGTCAGCCGAGTGCTTTGATGGCGGATAACTGCAGGATAGGCATTGGGCTTCAGATCTTCAGGGGTGAAACCTTGGTGCCTTCGAGCGATAGATCGCCCATCAGACCGGCGTTGGTGAGCACAATTGCTTCAACCGGTGCCGTGGCTGTCACTGTGTCTAGTGCGCCGTTTGCGCCGACTTTCAATAGCGCGACCGACGCATCGGCACCGGCCGTCCAACCTGCCGAACTGCGAAACTTCGTCAGAGCTTCCTCGGTGATGAACAGGAAGATGAGTGACTTCGACTGGGCTCCGGCGAGCAGGCCGAACGAGGCTGACACCGTACTGTAGTAGCCCGCTGGCGCACCGCCGACACGTAGGGCGCCTTCCCCGTACTGTCCGCCAACGATGAAGCCGACCTCCACTACAGAAGGGAAAACGAGCACGCCCTGCGACTTGCCCACAAGTTCTCGCGACCCCCCAACACTTGAATAAAGGCGTGACATTGTGCCGTCGACGCTTGCGTCGATCGACTGCTTCTTCGACGTATCGGTGGCGGCGGTCGGTGCTTGATTCCCTGTCATCGTGCAACCCGCAACGCCGAAGCCGGTCAGGATCAGCGTAGTTGCTGCACCGCCGCGCATAAACGTTCTTCTCTGCATGGTGCCCTCCCATAGGGTGGCCTGTGATTCAGAAGCGAAATTAGCAAATATTCCACGTAGAACGGCTTTTGCATACCGGTTGCCGGGTCAGCTTATCCGGCTCCGCTCAACCTAATCGCTCGAACAACCGGACTTGACCCTGGCGGTTTGCGGCCGACCGATTGCTGGGCCGGCCGGGCATCTAACCGGCTTGATGGCCCTGCCCGGGGGGGCACAATAGTAAATTGACCTAAAGAATGCTGGTGCCGCGCGCCGCAACATTGTTATATTCAGAGGCGCCTGCCCTCAACGCTGAAATAGCAGGAGCTCCCGCGGCTGAATTTAGGATTGAGCGCTGATACTATGTCAGCCGCCCACCCAGTCCAATTGGACCTTGGTCCTATATCGGTCACCGGCGTATCGCGCTAGCAGTACGCGTCGCTTAACAACGCTTTCTGAACGACTCTTCATCTTGCAGAGAATGGCACCGCGCAAGATCGTGACCGAGCAGTGCGCAGTTTTTTGCGGCGAAAGCCGAGATTCTCGCGCTGCCCCGCGTCAAGCATGTCTTCGTCAACGTCAGCGCACCGGTCAAAAAGTCGGCTGAAACCAGTCATCAACCGACGCGCGAACGTGAGCGACGCATGGGAGGCGCGCAGAACCACAAGCGCAACGACGTGCTCGACAGGCGCTGCATACTCGTGACGTGGCCGGTCATATACGGCACGACAGGCGTCGCGGCTTTGCTTGTCGATCAGGACGGCCAGCTCTCTCAGCAAGGTCTCGGTCCGCAAATTGCACGCATCGTGTCACGGCGAGAGTCGTTCCGTCTGGACGGGCTCGTGGTCAGGAGTGAAGCCTTGCGTTGCCTGTTTGCTGCGAGCGTCGTCGCCAGGTCAGATAGATGCTCGAAACTATGAAGGCGGTGACGAAGTACGCAATGACAAGCACGACCGTTTTCGCACCGACGAACTCCGTTGCGACGATCAGCGCAATGCCAACGTGCCGGGTTGCGCAGGCGATGGCCAGCGCTGTCCGGTCGTCCGGCTCCGGTCCGCCAAGAAGCTGACCGATGAACAGGGCGAATACCATCAGCGCCGCGAGCGCGAGTACGCCTGGCAAGGTAAGACCCACCAGGTGCTCCCTATGGACAACCAGCAGGACGATGCCGGACGCCGCAAGGACAACTCCGGCAATCATCAGCACCCGGTCCGAAAGGCGTTCCGAAAAGGACGGAAAAATGGCGCGCGCCCCCATGCCGATCATGATCGGCAGCAGAATGGTTTTAGCAATGTCTGACACGACTGTACTTAGAGACAGCTCGACCGTCACGCCGAAGTAGGCGTCCAGCATGGCGGCCCACACCGGCACGGCGACAATGGCGACGAGCGAGGACGTGATCAGTAAACTAAAGATGTATTGCTGGCTATTCAGTTTCTTGAGCCTTCTGGGCAGCAGCGGGGCTCCCGCAGAGACGGCAAGCACCAGCATCGCCGCTTTCACCCCACGTTCGACGGGAATGATCAGAACAAGGCCGAACGCGACGACGGGAACCACCAGATACATTGCTGCAAGAGAGCGCAGTAATCGCCCTGGCCGTCGCCATAAATAGGTCAGCTCGGAAGGCGAAGTTCCCGCACCGACGCCGGCGATAAGCACAGCAATGGAAACCTTCAGCAGGACCATCAGGGTTTCAGTCACGGCACTGGCACCTTCCAACAGGTACGGCGACCACGAGATCGAAGTGCAATCTGTCCGATAAGGCATTCATCCGCGATCCCGGCTGGCGCAGTTGACGCTGCACACCGTGCCTCGTGGGCGCTCAAAGCAATCTTTTGATGATGCTTAGAAAGACGAAGCTACCGGAACAGGCCATAACCAACGCAACGAAAAAAGTGGGTCGCCAGATGCTGACTGGCTGATACTGACGCAGTCCGACGATGGTTAACCAGTACTCGATCGTGCCCATGACCATCGAAACGGTGCCCATCCCGGTGAGAAAGAGGCCCACGGTCCGGGGGCTATGCGGATGGGCCAGGTGTACGCCCGCTTCCGTGAATCCCTGCAGCACCTTGTAGATCGTAAAGCCGAAGCTGATCATCGAAAGCGCCGTACGGATCCACGCCATCAATGTACGGTCGGCGGCCATCAACGTGCGCGTCGTCGCGAGGTCGGTCCGCTCCTCGGCCAATTGGTTCGCTGAGCGCGCTTCCACGTTAGCCACACCATTCTCCGGATGTTCGTTGGCCCGGTTTGTAGCTGAGAATTCCGGGTTACTGTCACAAACCACGATCAAGGCGCCCACATGCGTCAACGTTAATCTAGTCCATGTGACGCACGATTGCGAGAAGCTCCCGCCCGGAACGCATGAGTTATACGCCCGTAGATAGTGCGCCTGACGTTGGCATGAAAGAGATCTGTCCGATCCGTGTCTAATCGACAATCTGAAGAGTTGCGCCAGTAGCTTTACTTATGTACCTGTTTGTATAAGTCCTATCTTGCGGTGTTGACGGTATCCAACGTTTTGCACGGCTATGCTGCGCCGAGTGACCCATGAACCCAGGCAAGAACTTCTCACAATGCGCTTTAATCGGAAAATCACGAAATTGCGTTTGCATTCCGGACGCAACCTTCCTTAAATATCAATCACGTTTGTGTCTTCGTCCCTGTTGTTCTGGACACCTGCACAATTCACTGTCGAGGCGCCTGACGGACGGCGCGGGCGATCTTTCACATTCTGAGAATCAAAAGGGGTTGCGGCGATGGAAGCCACGTTGCTGTCTGGCGCTTCAACAGCGTCTATGGAGGGTGACCAAACGGGCGACATCCGGCCGTCGGATGCGCCGCCATGCTTCCATTTGCTGGCCAAGCCAAGTGGCTCGACGTGCAACATCGACTGCAAATACTGCTTTTTCCTGTCGAAAGAAGCGCTGTATCCCAACGAAAAACACCGGATGTCCGAGGCCACGCTAGAGACCTACATTCGCCAGCTTCTGGAGTCGCATCGCACCCCTGAGGTCACAGTTGCGTGGCAAGGCGGCGAGCCCACGTTGATGAAGGTCGAATTTTTCAGACACGCGGTCGAATTCGTCGAAAAGTACCGCAGACCTGGACAGGTTGTGAAGCACACTTTTCAGACCAACGGCATTCTTCTCGACGACGAATGGTGCGAGTTCTTCAAGCAGTACGGCTTTCTCGTTGGCCTGAGTGTTGACGGTCCGCGTGAACTTCACGACACCTTTCGCGTCGATCGTCGTGCGCAAGGTACGTTCGATCTGGTCATGAGCGGATTGAATCAACTGCGCAAGCATGGCGTTGAGTTCAACATCCTCTGCACGGTCAATTCCGCCAACGAGCACCACGGTCGCGCGATCTATCGCTTCTTTCGCGATGAACTCGGCGCGCGGTGGATCCAGTTCATCCCGATCATCGAGCGTGCGACTGAACAGACGATTCATCTGGCGAACCGGGGCTGGAGCGAACAGGCTGGCCACAAGCGCATGCTGTACACACAGACCGGCAATCTGGTGACGGAACGTTCAGTCGGCGCAAAGCAGTACGGTCTTTTTCTGATGGACATCTTCCAGGAGTGGGTGCGCCATGACGTCGGTCAAGTCTTCGTGCAATTGTTCGATGTGACGCTCGAAGCGTTGTTCGGCCGCCACCTGTTGTGCATCCACGCTCCCACCTGCGGTCTCGGCCCTGCTCTCGAGTACAACGGTGATCTGTACTCCTGTGACCACTTTGTGGAACCAGGGTACCGATTGGGCAATATTCACGAGACGCACATGCTCACGCTCATGGCGTCGCCCGAACAGCGCAAATTTGGACTCGACAAGCGCGATTCGCTGACGGCGCAATGCAGGAGTTGCAAAGTAAGGACGCTGTGCAACGGCGGATGTCCGAAGGACCGCTTCGCGCTTTCAACGGACGGCGAGGCAGGGCAGAACTATCTCTGCTCCGGTCTCGAGTTGTTCTTCACCCAGTCGCGGCATGCGATGGAGACAATGGCCCGGCTCCTCCACGATGGCCGGCCTCCGGCTGACGTGATGGCGATTACCGCACTAGAAGATAAACGGCGTGGTCCATATGCGCCGTGTCCGTGTGGCAGCGGCAGGAAATTTAAATTCTGCCACGGCAATGACACGCCGCATCGCTCGTTCGAGCCGGCGAGCAATGAGGCGCCGCGCACCTCGTGACAGGAACGATGCGCCCAAAGATGTCCGTGGCCGTTACATCCTCGTGCTGCAGGGACCGGCGGGCGTCGTGCTGGCTCAGTGCGAGGATCGATGCAGCCTCTTCGCCCGTGTCGCGTAACGCTGACCGGGCCTTATCTGAAAGGAGTGGAAGCAATCATGGCGACAAAACAACCGAATATCCTGATTCTCTGGGGCGATGATATCGGATGGTGGAACATCAGCTTTAATAGTCGTGGGCAGATGGGTTATCGCACACCTAATATCGATCGCATTGCCAATGAGGGAGTGGCGTTTACAGACTACTACGCCCAGCAGAGTTGTACCGCAGGACGCGCCGCATTCATTACCGGACAGAATCCTATCCGCACGGGACTGACCAAGGTCGGTATGCCAGGGGCCGATGTCGGATTGTCGGCAGAAGACCCGACCATCGCAGAGATGCTCAAACCGCTTGGTTACGTCACCGGGCAGTTTGGAAAGAACCACCTTGGCGATAAAGATGAATTTTTGCCGACCATGCATGGGTTCGACGAGTTCTTCGGCAACCTTTATCATCTGAACGCGGAAGAAGAGCCTGAGGACCCCGACTATCCCAAGGATCCGGCGTTCAGGAAACGTTTTGGTCCGAGAGGTGTGCTCCACTGCAAGTCAGATGGCAAGGGCGGTCAAACGATCGAGGATACGGGTGCGCTTACCAGAAAGCGCATGGAGACGATCGATGACGAAACTACCGAACGTGCTTGCACATTCATTGATAAGGCTCATAAGGATGGCAAACCGTTCTTCCTCTGGTACAACACGACGGCAATGCATTTCCGGACCCACTGTGCCGAGAAGCATAAGGGCAAGAGCGGACAGGGCGAATATAACGACGTGATGGTCGCGCACGACGAAAACATCGGCAAAATGCTGACGAAGCTCGATGATTTGGAGATTGCCGAGGATACCGTCGTCATGTACTCGACGGATAACGGACCTCACTTCAATAGTTGGCCAGACGCGGGTATCACCCCATTCCGGTCTGAAAAGAATACTAACTGGGAAGGAGGATGGCGCGTTCCTGCATTCGTCCGGTGGCCAGGGAAGATTCCTGCCGGTACGGTTCTTAACGGTATAGTCACGCACCAGGACTGGATGACGACCTTTCTTGCGGCGGCTGGCGAGCCGGACGTCAAGGACAAACTGCTTAAGGGACACAAAGCTGGCGAGAAGACGTACAAGGTTCACCTGGACGGATTCAACATGCTCCCGTATCTGACTGGAGAAGTGAAAGACAGCCCGCGCGAATCGTTTTTCTATATGAGTGACGACGGTGACGTAATGGCCATCCGTGTGCGCGACTGGAAAATGGTATTGCTGGAACAGCGTGCCAAGCAGTTGGCGTGCTGGGCAGAGCCCTTCGTTCGGCTGCGGATTCCAAAGATGTTCAATCTTCGGAGAGACCCGTTCGAGCGCGCGGACGAAAACTCCAACACATACTACGACTGGATGATATCTCACGCTTATCTGCTGTACGCGATGCAGGCGGTTGTCGCATCGCAGATCGAAAATTTCAAGGCGTATCCGCCACGCCAGAAACCGGCGTCGTTTAACCTCGACGCCATCATGCGGCAACTGGACGATGCGGGTGGCGGTGCCCATCATTGAATTGCGATGAACCGGCAGGAAAGGAACCGGCCCGGCGATCAGTCAGATCGCCGGGTGACTCCGGCCCGCAGCTTACAAGCCAGAGCGACGGTTCGATACGATACGCGGCCGCTCCCGCTCGGAGACGTGAATTCGACGGGCGAGTCGCCAGGCTCATTAGCGATGCGGGCTCTGAGGCAAATTTCAGCTGGCATCAGGCGCAGGCCAGTTTCATCGTCCGTGAATATGGCCGCAATAACCGGCGCTAGCCAGCAGTGGGACATGGATGGACGCTGAGCGCGTCGAAACCGCACAGGTGCCAACGTCGGGCGTAATTGCCCCGGAAGTGTCGAAGTAATCCGGCGGAGAAATACCTCAACGAGCCTGTCCACTATAAGGTCAGGTGCTCCGGCTCGTCCGAAGAGACCCTACATGGTGCGAAATGTCAGGCCACGCAACGTGCATGAGTAGGCATCGACACAGGCGTCGGGCGTTCACGATTTGGGCAGCGAATGGGCCGTACTGATAAGGTTTTGGGGTACCACCCGGATGACGCCCCTGCGCGGGCTGTCAATGTCCGCAATGAGCATGAACGACAGCGCCACCACCGTGGGCATGATCAGTAAGAACAGCTTCTTCGGGGCCGTGCTGCGCGACCCGTAGCCAACCAGCAGGTTGCTGAACACGCCCAGCACAATCATCAGCGACCACGACTCGAGCGGGAGACGGTTCCGCCATGCAGCCTGTGTGTATCCCTGCGTATTGATCACATCGTTCATACCGGCTACGGCCAGTGCGGTGAGGGGAGTCGGTTGATGCGCGGCTCCGGTATGGGCGGCCGCCCATAGTTCCGTCTGCAACTCGGCCGTTTTCGAATTAATCTCGTCCAGTTCGTGCGGATCGCGAACCTGATAAAACCGAATGCGCTGCTCAATGTATTGCGCCAGAAGCGAATGTATCGCTGCCGCTTCCGCAGCGGGTAGCAGGTCCGCCCGAAGGAACTCAGTCCCGATTGCGTTGGCCTCTTCTTCCTCGTAATTCTTGCGCTGATCGTATCGTCCGACTGCCATTGACAGGCTGAAACCGATCACGAGGGCGAGCAGGGTCAAGGTGGCAGACTTGACTACTTCGAAGTCTTCTCGAGCATCGCTATCGAGTGGCTTGCTGCGTCGCAGTAACACAGCGCCGATCCATGCAGCCATCGACATCAAAACGAACGTGATGATCAAGAAATAACGCGGAAAACTCACGAGTTGTTCCATTTGGCTACCCTATGACGTCTGAGTGTTCATTTGTTTCCGAGCGCCCCCGCAATCTGCTGCGCCCGCCTGGCGTCATCGCCATGCAGGCAGATTGGGTCGCGGAGACCGAGGCGTGACGGAGGTTGTCGCGCACCATGGTCAGTTACGAAGGTCAAGCGCCGAAGGCGCGAAGCGGTGCGCCAGTGGCGTAGCTGGCCAGGCGCAGGGTGGCACGCGGGAGTCCGCGGTCTTGCAGTACGACAACTGCGGACTGAACCTTGCCGCGGCCTATTGCAACGGGCACGGCACCAATCCCAGTCCGACCAGCGCGCCGCAATGCACGCTGCTGGTGTAGGTCGACGATGCGATCGGCCGGCTGGTGGCGCTGCATTTCACGGCGACCGAATCGACCTTCGGCTATTTCGAGGCGACGCGCGGCTAGCTGGAACAGCATAGGCACTGTCAACTTGTTGACCGGCGTGCGACCGATGACACCGTACGGAACGATAGCTAATCACGCTGCAAGGCGCTCCGGCATTCGAGCGCACGCCACGTTTTCCCAAGCCTCGAATGGCTGGGTGCGTAGCGTCCGCTTTTGCCTTGCTTCGGTGTGGTAGAGGCAATGCATGAAGAGATTGGCGACCGGCCCGTGGACCGAAGCGAAGCGTTGCAGGTGACGCGCTTCTTTGAGCTGCGCATACCTTCTCGCGCACCCGTGTCGGCTGGTGCAACACGAGCGAGCGCTGCGTGCAAACGCACATCCGTCGCGCTGAGCAGCCGCGATCCGGCGCGAACGGTCGACCGATCCCGCATGCTGATCCGGGTACAGCCCTGGGTACGGACGGGTTGCCACAATGATCAACCTCCTGTTTCGAACCCAGGGTACAGCGTCATTCCTCCGTCAATGAAGAGCGTCGTGCCGACGATGTAGTCCGTGAAGTCCGACGCCAGCCAGACGGCGGCTCGGCCGATCTCGTCGATCTCGCCGATGCGCTTGTAGGGCACGAGTTTCATTAGTTCTGCATAGGACTCGGGGGTGGACCATGCCGCATGATTGATCGGCGTTCGGATCGCTCCCGGGGCTATCGAATTGACGCGGATGCGCTTCTCGGCGACTTCCTGCGCCAGGCTCTTCATCAACAGCATCAGCCCGCCTTTAGAGGCCGCGTAGTTGACGTGGCCAGCCCACGGAATCACCTCGTGGACCGAACTCGTGAAGATGATCTTGCCCGCTGCCACCGAGATTTCGGGCCGCACACCGCGGCGAAGGAACTCGCGCACTGCCTCGCGTGCGCAGAGAAAGGCGCCGCGCAGATTGACATTGATCACGGCATCCCATTGCGCGACGCTCATCTCGTGGAACGGCGCGTTGCGCTCCATGCCAGCGTTGCTGACGAGGATATCGATGGTGTCGAACTCGAGCACCGCCGCGGCGAACATGGATCGCACTTGCGCCTCGTCGGCTACGTCAGCGAGTGCGGTGATAGCACGGTGCCCACCGCGGCGGATCTGCTCGGCGACTTCTTCGGCATCCGCTGGGTTCGCCACGTAATTGACTATCACGTTGGCGCCAGCATCGCCGAGCGCCAAAGCGATGGCGCGGCCAATGCCGGAATTGGCACCGGTAACCAGCGCGGTCTGGCCCTTGAGCAAGTCCAGCGACCTCATGACCGGGATCACAGGCTGCGGTAGGTTCCTGTTGGCGTAGTAACTCTGCATGGCATGTTCCTCCGTTCAGTTGCCGAGCAGGCACGGTGTCATACGGGCTTTGCAGCCGCACCTACGCGCGAGCACCTGGACCAGTTCCACGTGCAGCGCGATCAATGCTTTTTTCAATAGTCATTCCCAAGGTAGCTTACCGTCGATTTCCGCGGAGTCCATGGGACTAAGGTCCAATGGCCGCGGTGGTTCGAAGGTTGTAGCCTCAGCAGGCGAGTCATTGGATCTGTAGTCTGCGCACCAGCCCGGCGCAAGCGTGGACGATGCCCATCTCTCAGACTTGTCTGCGGCATACGACCGGACCGCACGCCACGCGCGCGGCTGCGGCTGGGTCCGCCTCCGCTCGATCGGCGCGGCGCTCTGGCTGTTCCGTTCCATCACGACCAGCACGTGGCGGCCATCGTACGGGCGGTCTGGGCGCTGCCATCATGATGCTCGACAACGTGCAACGGCCGCTGTTGATCAAGCGAGACGTGGACCTGTCGCTGCTGCTGATCCTGACGGGTGCTTGGCTGGGTCATCGCGTCCTGGATCGTCGCACCGTTCTGCGTGCCGACGCTAGTCGCGGCGACCTTCACGCTGCTGCACGCGTGGATCGACGTCGAGGGCCGTCGCCGCCCATCGAGCCTGCGTTAATAAGCACGGGCGACCGGGTGGATGCGGCGTTGCCTGATCGCGTGCGATGGGTGTGGGTGCGACGCGCTTGCCTGCGTTGCGTCGAGCATAGTTCATTCACCTGTACCGGAGAAAAGCATGGGCCCTGCAATCGTGGATGTAGCCGAACAAGCACGCCTGAACGATGCGCGCGAGGCGAACGTGCCGTGGAAGAAGTGGGGGCCCTACCTGAGCGAACGGCAGTGGGGCACGGTGCGTGAAGACTACAGTGACAACGGCGATGCGTGGAACTACTTCACCCATGACCATGCGCGTTCACGCGCCTACAGGTGGGGCGAGGACGGGCTAGGCGGATTGTGTGACGATCAGCAGCGGCTGTGTTTTGCGCTGGCGCTATGGAACGGGCAGGACGCCATCTTGAAGGAGCGCCTGTTCGGCCTCACCAACAGTGAGGGCA
>Ga0307412_10000788_pt1 | contig 18264 bp, 16 predicted proteins | sample DK1Cmetagenome_3_FD_203823 | JGI IMG/M metagenome (GOLD analysis project Ga0307412, IMG submission 203823) | Maize rhizosphere microbial communities from greenhouse at UC Davis, California, United States - DK15-C-1 | ecosystem: Host-associated > Plants > Roots > Rhizosphere > Soil | place: USA...
GCCACTGGTACGCGCCCTCAACGAATCTCCACACCTTGAACCTGTCGTTATTGCAACGGCGCAGCACCGGGAAATGCTTGATCAGGTTCTGCAAATATTCTATATCAAGCCGGACTATGACCTGGATTTGATGCGCCCGAACCAGACGCTCGCCGGTCTCACGTCTCGCTTGATCACATCGCTCGATGACGTCGTAAAGGAAATCGCACCGAGTGCGATGCTTGTCCAGGGCGACACGACCAGCGTTCTTGCGGCATCGTTGGTTTCCTTCTACAACAACATTCCGGTAGGTCACGTTGAGGCGGGACTGAGAACCAACGACATGCGCAATCCGTTTCCTGAGGAAATGAATCGCGTGGTCACGGGACGTCTGGCCGACTGGCATTTCGCACCCACCCAGTCATCAGCGCAGAACCTTCTGGATGAGGGCGTGCCGGCCGACGCCGTGTTCATGACCGGCAACACCGTGATCGACGCTTTGTTCGACGCCCGCCAGCACACAAACAAGGTGCCGCGGCAGGTGGCCGATGGACGTCAGATGATTCTGGTCACCACGCATCGTCGAGAAAATTTCGGCGAGCCGCTCAAGCGTATTTGTGCTGCCGTCTTGGAGTTGCTGGAACGCAACCCGACGCTCGATGTACTGTTCCCGGTGCATCCTAATCCGAACGTATCATCCGTCGTGCGCCAACTGCTTGGTGACCATCCGCGAGTCGATCTCTGTGCACCGCTGGACTATCTGTCGTTCATTGCGGCCATGGAAGCAGCGCATATCATCTTGAGCGATTCGGGTGGCGTGCAGGAAGAGGCGCCCGCGCTCGGCAAACCCGTTCTCGTGCTGCGTGAGGAAACCGAGCGGCCCGAAGCAGTGTCCTTCGGAGTGGCGGATCTCGTCGGTACCGATACCGGTCGCATTATCGACAAAGTTCAGCGTTTGCTGACAGATCCGGCCGCTTACAGCGAGATGGCGCGAGGCGCATCTCCTTATGGCGACGGCCTGGCCGCTCGACGAATTGTTGCGATACTTGAAGACGCGCTGAGCGGAGGTGGGGCGGTTGCCGCTGGCTCTTCCAAGCTTGCATCGAGCGACCAGCCAGCATGACCCAACACGTGGATGTGGACAGCAGCAGTGATGTCGCGCCGCAGGGTCGTCGCCTGATTTACTTTTCGTCGGTGACCTATGCAAGCTATGCACAGCGCCCGCACTTCATGACCGCGGCATTCGCCGACGACGGGTTCGACTCGGTCCTGTGGGTCGACCCTTATCCCACGCGTCTTCCGACCATCGCAGATTTGAAGCGCGTTCGCCCAAAAACCGTGACGATGGAGCGCACTGACGATGCTCGCATCAAGGTTTTGCGGCCTACCGCCCTGCCCATCGAGCCGCTTCCGATGAGCGGCTTCGCAAATCACATCGTCGCTTGGCGAACGATACGTGCCCAACTGCTCGAATTTGCGGGCGAAACCGCTCATTGCGTGCTTGGCATCGGCCGGCCCAGCAAGCTTGCCGAGTGGGCACTAAAGCGCGTTCCGCATGAACGCTCGTTTGTCGACATCCTTGACAACTTCCCGGCGTTTTACCGAGGCTTGTCAAGAATCTCGATGAAAGCTCGCCTGCGCGCTGTCTGTCGAAAGGTCACTGATGTGTATTGCTCGTCGTCGCAGATTGCATCGGACGTGAGCGCTGTGAGACGCGATGCGCTCATCGTGCTCAACGGCTATCCGACAGGCCGCCTTCCCGAGGCATCGAACGCGGGCTCACGGCGATACATCGGCTACGTCGGTACAATCGCAGACTGGTTTGACTGGTCGTTGGTGCGCTCGCTGGCGCTTTCATTGCCCGACGTGACGGTGCGCCTGATCGGACCGGAGTTTATCGCCCGCCCCACCGATCTGCCTGCCAATATTGAGTTTCTCGGCGAGCTACCGCACGATGCGATGGCGAATATTGTCCGCGAGTTCGCCGTTGGGCTGATTCCCTTCCGGATCAACGACCTGACGTCGGGTGTCGATCCGATCAAGTTCTATGAATATCGAAGCATGGGAGTGCCGGTGTGGTCGACTGCCTTCGGTGAAATGCGTTCACGCGGTCACACGGAAGACGTGACGCACGTTTCGCGGGAATCCGACTGGCCTCGTTTGTGGGCGCATGCTCAAACCACCGTAATCAATCTCGATGAAATCGCGTCGTTCCGTGCTGAAGTAGACTGGAATAAGCGCTTCGAGCCTATTCTGGCACGCTCGCGGATGGTGGTCGCTGCACCGGTCATGCAACCTGCGCATGCACACGGCACGACTGCCGTTCTGCCGGATCAGTCCATGCCGAACCATCAATTCTACCGAATCAATGAGCCAAATTAGCTTTATCAAGAACGGTGCTGAATTCAAGCATCGCGCGGCCCTCGGCAAAGTGGTGCTCGAGCTGTTTACTCATCGCCATCTCCTTTTTCAACTCGTGCGCCGTGATATTGCGGGCCGCTACCGTGGTTCCCTGTTCGGCATTATCTGGGCGTTCTTGAACCCGCTCCTGATGCTTTCCGTCTACACCGTGGTGTTTGGGATGTTCCTGCACGCGCGGTGGTCCGGCACGTCGAACAGCCTGCAGTTTTCCGTCGTACTGTTTGCCGGCCTCATAGTATTCAACTTTTTCGCCGAGTGCCTCAACCGGGCGCCGATGCTCATTAGCGGCCATGTCAACTATGTCAAGAAGGTGATGTTCCCGCTGGAGCTCCTTCCATGGATGATCGTGGGAACGTCCCTGTTTCATGCGGGTATCAGCTTGGTCGTCTGGACGGTTTTTTCTGCGTTCGTTTATGGCACGGTTCATTGGACACTCATTTTTCTGCCGTTGATCTTCGTGCCTCTGACCTTCATGGTTGTCGGCGTTTGCTGGATCATCAGTTCGCTCGGCGTGTATCTGCGTGACATAGGTCAGATCATCGGTGTATTAACATCCATCGTCATGTTCCTATGCCCGATTTTTTACGCAATCGAGTCATTGCCCAAGCCGTTTCAGGCGTTGCTGCTCCTGAATCCTCTGACGTTCATCATTCAGCAAGCTCGCAGTGTCATGATCGACGGCGCTATGCCGGATTTCAGAGCGCTTGCGATCTATACCGTTGCGAGCGTCGTTTTCGCATGGCTGTCGCTGGCCTGGTTCCAGCGAGCGCGGGAAGGATTCGCCGATGTACTCTAAGCCGAATGGAGAGCGCACTGAAAGTGCGTTCAATGACGACGTGGCGATTCGCATCGAGAGTCTGTCGAAGCGTTACGCTGTCTATCACTCGCCACTGGAGCGTCTGAAGCATGTGATCGCACCGCGCCGGCAACGGGGTTTCAGTGATTTCTGGGCGCTAACGAACATCGATCTGACGATCCGACGCGGCGAAACCTGTGCGATTGTTGGCCGCAACGGTTCGGGCAAGTCGACCCTGCTGCAGATCCTGTGCGGCACCCTGCGTGGGACGTCGGGCCGCATCGAGGTGAACGGGCGGGTCGCGGCGCTTCTGGAATTGGGCGCGGGCTTCAACGTCGACTTCACCGGGCGCGAGAACGTCTACATGAACGGCGCCGTGCTGGGTCTTTCACCAGCAGAGATCGATGAGCGTTTTCCAGAAATCGAGGCGTTCGCGGAAATTGGCGACTTCATCGACCAACCGGTGAAAACCTACTCCAGCGGCATGTATGTACGCCTTGCGTTTTCAGTCGCGATTCACGTCGATCCGCAGATCCTTATTGTGGACGAGGCCCTCGCGGTCGGCGACTCGCGCTTCCAGGCCAAATGTCTGAACCGCATCAAGAAAATGCAGGCGAAAGGTGTCACGATTCTCTTCGTATCGCACGACGTGGGTGCGGTTCGAACGCTGTGCGAACGCGCGCTCTGGCTGGACAAGGGTGAAGTCCGGATGCTAGGCGACGCGTTTTCTGTGACGGCCCAGTACAACCAGTATCTGTTTGAGGTCGAAGAAAGCGACGACGTCAAGGACACGGCGCCCGCACAGGAAAGCCCTGTCGCGGTACGCGAGAAGCCATCCCTGCAACCGGAGCAGGACGCCACCACGAACGACGCCCTGGAATTGATGGCGATGCATCGCCCGATCAATCATTGGGGCAGTCACATCGGAACGATCCTGGAAGCGGGTATCTACAACGCCCGTGGCGAACGCGCGTCAACCTTCATGGCTCGCGAGGATATCGAAGTGAGGGTCAGGGTCCGTCCGCCGTCGAATGCAGACCGGACGACCCTGAGTGTCGCTTTCTCGCTGAAGGATTTGCGAGGTACGGATCTGATCGTGTCGACCACCTGGGACCAGAAGGCGATCGACTTCGCGCAGGCCGACGACGTTGCCTTTGTGCGATTCCGATTGAAAAACAGACTCAATAGCGGCAACTACCTCCTGGCCGTCGCACTAGAAGATCGGACCGGCGTCATGCCCCAGTACTACGAGTACATCGAAGGTGCTCACTACTTCACGTCGCTCGTAGAGGAAAAGCTTTATGGAACGTTCCTACTGGATGTGGAGCAGATCATCGATTCCGGGCAAGTCGCACAGCTAGCAAAACGAGCATTAGCATGAGCCAACTAGAAAATATCAATAGCAATCGCTATTGGGACCATCGCTTCGGCACCGACTGGGAAGCCAACGGAGGCAGAGAGCAGAGCCGATTCTTCGCCCGCATCGCAATCGAGGCGATGCCGCAATGGCTCGTGCACGCGGTGCGCTGGAATAATCTGACCGTCTGTGACTGGGGCTGCGCGCAGGGTGACGGTACGGAGACGCTCGCGCAGATGCTTTCATGGGACGTTACCGGCATCGATTTCTCCGGCCCCGCCATCGAGAGCGCGCAGCAACAATACAACAGCATCAAGTTCTCTCACGAAAACTTGCTCGACGCGCCGAACCGGCCGGCTTTCGACGTTCTCTTTTCGTCGAACACGCTTGAACATTTCGCGGACCCCTGGAACGTCTTTAACAAAATCGCGGACTACGCGTCCAAGTTCATCGTGTTGCTGCTCCCGTACCGCGAGTTCGAGCGGCATGCCGAGCACGAGGTGACTTTCGACGCGATCAACATTCCGGTCTCGCCCAACGCCACTTGGTCGCTCGTGCACCGTTCAGTCGTCAATACGCGGTTCAGGGATCCGAGCTACTGGCCGGGTGACCAGATCCTGCTGGTGTACGCGCGCACCACGCAGCTCGCCGCTCAACGCTTCACGCTTGCGGACGCCAATTTATACGATGCCGATCATTGCGACGAGATTGCAGTGTTGCGACAGCAGCTTGCACTGGCAGAAGCGCGCCATGCCAGCGAGCTCGAAGCAGCGCGCGGAGAATGCCGGCTGGCACAGTCACATGCAGAATCGATGCAAGCTCGGCTCGACGCCGAAAAGTCTCGTGCGGATACAGCGACGGCGCAGTTAGCTGCTTCAGAAGCGCGCCATGCCAGTGAGCTCGAAGCAGCGCGCGGAGAATGCCGGCTGGCACAGTCGCATGCCGAATCGCTGCAAGTCCGGCTCGACGCCGAAAAGTCTCGTGCGGATACAGCGACGGCGCAGTTAGCTGCTTCAGAAGCGCGCGCGGTCATGTCCGAGGCCAGAACAGCTGCGCTACTGGTTGAGCTCGACGAAGAGCTTGGCAAGGTGCGACAACTCACTGAACAAAACGCGATGCTGGTTGCAGCCGCCCATCAGGATAGCGAACGCATTCATTTCCTTCAGTACCGCGAGCAGGCACTGATGACCGAGGTCAGGACCCTGCTTGCGACGAAGAGCTGGCGGATGACTGCCCCGCTGCGAGCGATTCGTGGCACCCCTGACTGGATGAAGCGCCGCCTCCGGGATGTCAACTACGCCTATGTGCATGGCGGCGTCCGCAGCGTCGCTTACCGATCGCTGACGTATATCCCTAAGCATCTGAAGCAGCGGACAGTTCTCCCGGCAAGCACGACATCGCTCTCTGACGGACTCGCGAGCGCACCCGCCAACGCGGTCGTGGTTGCGCATGTGTCACGGGCGCAACGTGCCTTGGCAGACGTGTTCGTATTCAGCATCATCGACTGGCATTTCAGAATTCAACGGCCGCAACACCTTGCGCGTGAATTCGCGCGGGCGGGTCACCGCGTGTACTTCTTCTCCAATCACTTCGAAGACTCGAGGGAGCCTGGCTTCTCGGTCGAGCATCTGGACGACACTCTGCCGCTGTATCAGGTCAAGCTCAAGGTCACTGGGGCGCCAGCGATTTATTTTGCAGCACCAACGACTGAAGCCACAACGCAGATTCTGGCTGGGATCAAACTTTTCCGCGAATGGAGCGGCACTGATCGCTCTTATTCACTTGTGCAGCACGGCTACTGGTGTCCGATCGCGACGCGCATGCAGTCCGAATGCGTGACATACGACTGCATGGACCATCACGAAGGATTTGGCAATGTGCCGCGGGAGTTGCTAGAACTCGAGGAGCGGATGATGAGGCGCGCCGATCTGCTGGTCGCGACCTCGTCGTGGCTCGAGGATCACGCCCGCAAATACAATCCCCATGTCGAGGTGATCCGGAACGCGGGACAATACGCCGATTTCTGCAATGCGCCGTCCGAACGCTATATTGATTCACACGGTCGCAAGATAATCGGCTATTACGGCGCGATCGCAGAATGGTTCGATGCCGATTTGGTCGCGCGCGTCGCACAGGCCTTTCCCGATGCACTGGTGCTCCTGGTCGGAGCCGACACGGCAGGCGTCGGCGCACGCCTGAGCGCGTTCGCGAACGTTGAAATGACCGGCGAAGTGCCTTACGCGCGACTGCCTTACTACCTGTACGCGTTCGACATTTGCATGTTGCCTTTCAAGGTCATTCCGCTAACGCTCGCGACCAATCCAGTAAAAGTCTACGAGTATCTGGGGGCCGGACGTTCCGTCGTCTCGATCGATTTGCCGGAAATGGCACAATTTGGCAAACTCGTCAGGCTTGCCGACACCCACGAAGGCTTTGTCGAAAAGTTGCACCAGGCGATGACGGCGCTGCCCGATAACACCGAAATCATCGACCGCCGCAAGGCTTTCGCTGCGGGACAGACCTGGGCGCACCGCGTTCAAACATTCCGGCAGGCAATCGAAGCGTTACCTCGTCCGAAAGTCAGCGCGATCGTGTTGACCTACAACAATCTCGCGTTGACGAAGGACTGCCTCGACAGTCTGGAGATGTACAGCAACGATGTCGATCTGGAGATCGTCGTTGTCGACAACGCGTCGAGCGATGGCTCGCCTGCGTATCTGTCGTCGTGGGCTGCATCTCGTCCGAACGTCAAGTTGGTTCTCAATAGCGACAATCGCGGCTTCGCGGCCGGCAATAACCAAGGCCTCGCGGCAGCAACCGGTGACTATCTGGTCATTCTGAACAACGATACGGTCGTCACGCGTGGCTGGGCCCGGCGCATGGTCAATCACTTCCGGAATGCGCCTGAAATCGGTATCTTGGGACCGCTGACCAACAACATTGGTAACGAGGCGCGGGTCGACACGCGCTATATCACGCTAGACGCAATGCACCGCGAGGCCGAGGAAATCACCCAGCCCAATCTCGGCAAGTGGTTCGGGCTCAATACGGTCGCCTTCTTCTGCGCGATGCTGCCGCGATCCACCTATGAACGCTGCGGTTCGCTCTGCGAGGATTACGGAGTCGGTTTCTTCGAAGACGATGACTATTGCCGACGTGTCCAGGCCGACGGCCTCGTCGTCGCATGCGCCGAAGACGTGTTCGTGCATCACCATTTGTCCGCTTCATTTAATAAGCTAGGAGCGGAAAGGAAGCGCGTGCTGTTCGAGACCAACCGCGCTATCTACGAATCGAAGTGGGGATCGTGGACGCCTCATCGGTATCGCATTCACGTCCATGCCGAAAATGGCAGCTAGAGAAGTGCGCGGCGACACTGCCTGATGTCATGACGCGGCGTGCCACGTCGAGCCAAGCGATGCCGAGCGCCAAACCTCTCAGCAATTGTCTCCGGACCACGTTCATTGCGACTCCGTATCCGCGCTGCAGGTATGAACTTGTACAGCGGCGTCAACGTGCCCAACCCGCTATGTTAGTTGCAACCAACCCTCGCGCGATTCGGAATTTAGCCTCTTTGAAATTCGAGTGAGTGACGCGGGTCATCGGTAGGGAAAATGAGTGGGTCAACGGCGGACGGGACGTGCGGCAAAGCGAACCATCGACGCGCTCATGTTCCCAAACAAGCTCCACGGCTTGGGGCCGGCGAAGCCTTGCAGAGCCGTGCCATGAAGTGGTGAGACAACTGTTTGACAATCGCCGCGCTTTTTCCTACCTCCAAGATGAAAAAAAATGCGCTCAATAGTAGGAGCCAAGTTGTCCTTTCGGTTTCGGTAGTCGTTTTCCGCCCGCAAGGGAGCCAGCTTGAACGAACGCTAGAAAGTCTCGCGGCGGCAGCACGACCGCTTTCTCTCCATTACCCCGGTGCCAAAGTTGAGGTCGTTGTTATCGACAACGGCGGAGGCGACGTTGCGCAGACCCTCATGAAGACATTGAGCGATGTCGGGTTGCGCTCAAAGTACGTGGCAGGTCATGGTAATGTCGGCTACGGTCGCGGCCACAACCTTGCCATCGAACAAACCTCAAGCCGCTACCATCTAGTCCTGAACCCCGATGTCGATCTAGATGCTGGCGCACTTTTGAACGGGTTGACTTTCTTGGACGCCAACCCGGCAGTCGGTCTGGTCACACCATGGGTCGGAGACAGCGGCGGCCGACAGCAGTACCTTTGTCGCCGTTTCCCCTCGGTCCTTGATCTCTTCATCCGCGGTTTCCTGCCATTGAGGCTGCGGGGGAAGCTTCCTCGGCGCTTTACTCGCTACGAAATGCGCGACGTGATCGACGAGAGGAACGTTGTCTGGGATCCTCCGATCGTCAGCGGCTGCTTCATGCTTTTCCGTACCGACGTTATAAAGCGCTTGAATGGCTTCGACCCGCGCTATTTCCTCTATTTCGAGGACTACGATCTGAGCCTGCGCACGCATGAGGTAGCACGAGTTGTCTATGTGCCTTGGATCCGCATCCTGCATTACGGGGGTGGAGTCGCACACAAGGGCTGGACGCACCGAAAGCTCTTCGCAGCATCGGCATTCAAGTTTTTCAACCGCTTCGGCTGGAAATGGTTATGAGCTCGCGGCTCTCCACCGCCGCCATCCGCCGATGGCGACCTTGAGGGGAGTTTTACCCCTTACTCCGGCCTTTCCATAAGTGACACTTTTACTTCGCGCGTGTCAACCTATTGAAACAAAAAAGGATTTCTCCGCAGCGCCTCTTCAAACGCCCGAAGTGACACTTTTGCTTGCGAACTTGTGACAGATTTATTTTGGTCTACGGTTAAGTGCGCCTCAAACCCCGAATACGTCGCGCGCACGCTGGGCATGCGACGTTGTATCGAGCCGGTGCGAACGGAATAGCTGTAGAAACTTGTCATTCGTCGTCCGCCGACGTTGATTCATCCACGCCACTCAACCCCAATTCAAGGGTTTTGCCACGCCAGATTGTGCCAAGGCCCGCCATATCACAGAGAATTGCCCACGCTATATATGGGACGGGCGTTTCTCCGCTTATCCAGCGTCTGACCTGGCGGCCGCCATGCTCACTCAGCCCGAGCACCCTGGCAAGAGCCCGACCTGACAGGCCGATGCGTCGCACCACCTCCTGCACTTCAGCGCCCCGAGGCCGCTCCCATCCCTCATCCGCCGGGAGCAGACACTCGGCCCGGATGGGTGTATGAATATCAACCGTCATTTTTCTATCGCCTTTTCTCTTAGTCGTACTTCCTGAATCGGGCGGATCTTCGCGCCCGGTCGATCGCGTCCGCCGCGACCTTTTCCTCCAGCCGTAATCGATGCGCGCGGAACTCATGTTCCGGCCACCGCTCTTCGCACTCCTCGAGTGCCTTGACTGCCTGATCGCGAGTCATCGGGTGTGGATATCCCGGCCATGGTTCGTACACGTCGCCGCCAGCACTTCCCACCCGTATACGCGCGGCACGCTGGATGATCCAGTCATCCGTCCGGATTTCGGGCGCCGCCGAAGCTTCACTGATATCTGCGCCAACCTCCGGCAGGTTGCGCTCATCAAAGTGTCGCTCCCCGGCCGACATGTCGAGCAGCGTAACGATCGCGTCGCCGAATCGTTCCTGCAGGTCAACCGCATCTCGCCATGCCTCCCCTGGATCATCGTATTCCGCCGGCGTATCGCCAGGCTGCGCGTGCCTGAATCCGACCGCGCCCCACTGGTCAAAACTGAGCACCACATCGACGTAGCGGTTCGCATCGTCATCCCAGACCTGAACTCGATACATGATGTTCTCCTGATCCTGAACGATTCATTGCTGCGCCGAACCTCGATCCAGCCCCCGCGGCTTCGCCACGGGGGAATCACGCAGCCTGCGGCTGCTTGACGACCCCGGCCACTGTTGCACGGCGCCTCACCGGATCGTCCCTCCGCTACCGCTGCGGGCCGGCGCTCTCCCCACGCCTGCCGGCGCGGGTCCCCGTGCGCCTCGATCCGGGCGCGCAGGCGCGCGCGATACACTCCTGGTAAATACGAGTCCCGGTTTAGCAGGAAGGGGGTTGCCCGGCACAAATGTCTGCGATCGGGCTGGCGAGCCGGAGCCTGTCAGCCTCGGACACAGACACACCTGCCATCGCCGAAAGCACCGGCCAGCATGCCTGTTTCCATGCCTCAAAAAACCGCGCAGGCGTGGCAGTAAAAGTGAGCGTCGCTTTCCTCCTGCTCCCGGCGAAACTGTTCGAGCACCTCGGCGGGGAACTTCGTTTCGTCGGTCATAGCGGTAATTCCTGTTGGTAAAGGGCTGTCGTGACAGCTTCCACCTGCTCGGCAGACAGCGAAGACACGTCGATGGCCGTTGCGTGTGTGTAGATCATCCCGCCATAGATATCGGCAAGGTGACGCGCTTTCGGGCAAAGCGCCGCGTCTTCTCCTGACGCCTGGCGGTTTCGCCAAACGTTGATCGCCTGTTCGATCTCGTCAATTGTAAAGGTTGGCATGTCAGGCTCCGAAGCCCGCGTGTGTACACGCGGGCGGTTCAGGTTATTGGGCGAACAACACTTCGTAGAGTCCGCCCCGGTCGATTGACATTTCGGTATCCGGCAACTTCGCCACACCGCAGATGAAGTCGAACGGGCCGCTGTACGGCAGTATTTCAAGAATCGTCTGATTGCCGAACCATGTGCGCAGCACCTCGCCGCGCTTCAGTTCGCAACCCCGTTTCAGTTCTGTCGTCATGCGGCACGCTCGCGAGTGCGGCGAACTGCTTCGTGAACCGCTACCAGAGGCGCGCGGGGCGGCACGCGGTCAAACTCCGAAAGCGCGGCACGCGCGATCGCGCGAAGGTCTTCGCGGTGCATGTCGATCGCATGACCGTCCAGGTCGAGCATGTTGGCGATGCGGTGCAGCGCGTCGGCCGTCTTCGACGCCGCATCCGCCGACAGCGCCATACGGAACAGTTCGGCGCGCACGATTTCACGGTCCCCGTACTGGTAGACGGCCAGCAAAGGCAGAAGTGCGGTCAGCCAGGTTGGGCGAATTTGCGTCATGTCCATTTCTTCCTCACTGATTTTCAGGTAGGGCGAAAGACCCCAGCCCGAAGGCCGGGGCTGGTTGATTAGTCGATAGCGCGGAGAATGTTCGCGGCCTCTGCGTGCTGCGTCGCAAAGGCACGGAGGGAGTGGTAGTGGTCAATGATCCTGTCATCGCCACACTTTTCCGCCAGGTGGCACAGGGCGAACAGCGTGACGACGATCCCGAACGCGTCCGCGCCCATCATGTCGCTGTAGCCGTTCATATGCCACCGCACATGCACCCGTCCGCAGTTCGAGGGGGCCATATAAAACCCGCCGTTCGACAACTGAAAGAAGTCCCACGAACCGCCGTTGTAGGCACTCGAAAGGCGCGCGGCCCAGTCGTACACCAACGCCTCGCCCTGGAGGTATTGCGCGCCCAGGTAGTGAGGAAGGAAATTCAGACGCAACTCATCAACAACAACGTTTGACGAGATTCTGGTTTCATTATCAATCACGGTTATCTCCGGTTATGGCCATCGCACCACGCGAGGCACAATTTAATTATAGTGACATTTTGTCCTAACAGCAGAATATTTTGATTTTCATTTTAAATCAGCTATATTATTCAATTAATAATTTCAAACGATGCCAGTCAATATATTCTTTACTTAGGACATTTTGTCATTATAATGATAATGTGCCTCGCGTGGTGCGATGGCCATAACCGGAGATAACCGTGGATCAAATCGTTGAAAACCGTGCAACCGAAACTGTTCTCGAAAGTAGTTTCGGCAACGACACCCAGATTGAATACGTGCCGCTCGCACTGCTGTGCAAGTCACCGCACAACGTTCGCCGCAAAGCGCCTACCGGCATCGAGACACTGGCCGAGAACATCGATGCGGCAGGCGTCATGCAAAACCTCGTCACCCATGAAATGAAATCGCGCGGCAAACAGCGCAAGCTGGGCGTATGTGCAGGGCAGCGCCGCCTGCTCGCGCTTGAACTGCTGCGCACGACTGGTCGGATCGATGACAGCTACCCTGTCCCGGTCAAGATCGTGAGCGAGGCCGATGCCGTCGCCGTATCGCTGATCGAAAACCAGCATGAGCCAATGCACCCGGCGGACGCCTGCGAAGCATTCCGCTTGCTGGTCAATGAAGGCCGTACGGTGACCTTCATTGCAGCGTTGTTCTCGCTGTCGGAAATTCAGGTGCAACGGCACCTGAAGCTTGCGAACGTGTCTCCCCGCCTGCTCGACGTCTTCCGCGAGGACGGCATGACGCTGGAACAGATCCGCACGCTTGCACTGACGGACGATCACGAACTGCAGGAACGCCTGTGGTTTGACGCTGCACAGGCATGGCAACGCAACCCGGCGCAGCTGCGCGCGGCGATCACGGACAGCGAGATCGATGTGGCTGGCAGCAACCTGATTGCGTTCGTCACGCTCGACGCGTACGAGGCGGCAGGCGGTCACGTTCGCCGGGACCTCTTTAGCGACGAGCAGAACGCCGGGTACGTGACGGACGCCGAACTGCTGCATCGACTGGTCGCGGAAAAGCTGGTTTCTGTCGCGCAGACCTTGAGCGACGAAGGCTGGAGTTGGGTCGAAACACGGGTGCGCCGTGACTTTTCCGAAATGGCCCGCTTTGGCCGGCTGCCGTCGGCGTCGCGCGAGTACACGAAAAAGGAAAAGGCCGAGCTTCGCGCGCTGAAGAAGGCGAGCGAACAGGCCGCAGCGGAACTGAACGCGTACTGCGACGCCGAAGACGAAGCCGAGGACGACGCCCGCCGCGACGCACTGGAAACCGCAGCGGACGCCGCCTCCCTGGCGCTGGACGAGTTTGCTGAACGCCTCGAAATCTGGAGCGACGACCAGAAGGCGCGTGCCGGTGCATTCGTGACGCTCGACCATGACGGCAAGGCCGTGATCGAGCGCGGACTGGTCAAACCCGAGGACCGAGCCAGAGTGAATCGCGACGGTGTGACGGGTGCTGACGAACTGCCAGCGCCAGCAGAAAAGCCGCTGCACGGCAAAGACCTCAGCAAGCGATTGACGGCACACCGCACCGCCGCCGTCCAGATCGAACTTGCACGGAACCCGGTGGCCGCACTGGCGGTACTGATGCACCGCCTGATCCCGGTTGTGTTCGATGACCGCTATGTCTGCGTCTACGATCAGCATGCCGCCGACGTGCGGGCCACATGCTCACACAGCCGCCTATTGCAGGCAGCGGACGACATGGAAGCCAGCGCGGCATGGAAAGAGATTTCGGCCGAGCGCGAAAAGTGGGCCGCGCTGCTGCCGAAGCATTTCAGTGATGTTCTGCCCTGGCTGATGACGCAGAGCGAAGACGTGCTGAGCAACCTGTTCGCTTTCTGTGTGGCCGCGACCGTCAACGGCGTGAGCGAATCGGATGGCGCACACCCGGTGAACGTGCTGATGAATCTGCTGAACGTCGATATGACGCAGTACTGGGCGCCGACGCGAACGAGCTATCTAAACCACGTTTCGAAAGCACGCATCGTTGACGTGGTAGCGCAAGCTCTCTCCCCCGACGCGGCGGCACCGCTGGAGAAATTGAAGAAAGACGCAGCGGCAGAGACGGCAGAACGGTTGCTAGCCGATGCACGCTGGTTGCCCGAGGTGCTGGTCAGCCGAGAAACGCCGGTCGTATGGGATGACGACGAAGACGAGGAGGAGGAAGCCGCCTAAGCGAGCCGAGCGCCGCACCCCGGAAGAAGCTGTACCGGGGCGCTGATCGATACCGGCTCATTTTCCAGAATCCCTTTTTAGGCCTCCGGCGCGTCGTTCCCCACGACGCGCTTTTTCTTTTTCAGCATTCTCGAAGCCACGCAGACCACACCGATATCGCGCGCGCCGTCGCGCCCGGATCGAGGCGCACGGGGACCCGCGCCGCAGGTGCGGGGAGAGCGCCGACCCGGAGCACAGCTCAGGGGCGATCCGGCTGGGCACCCGCACACTACGCGGGGACTTTCTCCGCCGCAGCCGCTTTAGCCGCTACCTCCGCGCTGGCCTGCGACTCCGCCTTTTTCTCATTTTCGCGCTCAGCGATGAAAGCGTCACCACGTTTCTTGAGCGTGTGCTGCAAGTCGTCGTCCGTCCTGAACTGATCGAGCGCCCACAGCAACGCGCCGGTCAGCGTGCCGCGATCCACCGGAAAATCAACCATCGAGACGATGCCGCCGAGTTCGATCAGTTCGCGCGTGCGGGCCTTGCGCTGATCTTCGCGCCGCGCGCTCAGCATGCGGGCTGCTTCGGCCTTCATCGCGTCAGCCTTCTGGTTAATTTTCTCCAGCCGGACCAGCTTGTCTAGCTGGCGGGACTCCTGTGCGGACGGATTCGGAATCGCCGCCAGTTCGACCAGCAGCGATTGCGTGGCGGTTGGCGACTTCAAACCCTTGATGTACTGGACGTGTTCCGTGAGCCATTCGGCCTTAGCCATCATTTTTCTCCTGGATCAAAATTCACGTTGAATCGAGCGACAGCGCAGACCGACCATTCGGCCCCCTTCCTGCAAGCTATTCCGGATTATGAAAACCACAAAAGCGAGCTAGCAGGGAGGCGTGACCCGGCAGTATCTGGCGAGCAAAGCGAGTCAAGCGCGCTTCCGCGTTTCTATGCTAGCATAGAAACAGCTTATGATAAGACTAATGTCCAGCCGCCAATGTCAACGTACCATTTAAGCGTGAAAGCAGGCAGGAAGGCCGCCGCAGGGGAACACGCGAAGTACATTGCGCGGGAGGATCACTACGCCTACATTTCTCGCGGTGGGAAGTTCGAGGAGCGCGGCGACCTGAAGATGACCGAGAGCGGCAACATGCCGGCGTGGGCCGCACACGACGCCAGCATTTTCTGGCAGGCAGCGGACACCTACGAGCGGGCAAACGGTCGCCCGTACACGGAGATCGAGGTTTCGATTCCGCGCGAGCTGGACGATGAACAGCGAGTCGCACTCGTTCGCGAGTTCGTTGAACACACGCTCGGCGAGCGACACGCGTACACCTGGGCAATCCACAATCCAGCGGCAAGCGACGGACTGGAACAGCCGCACGCGCACATCATGTTCACCGAACGCGTGAACGACGGCATCGCGCGCGATCCGGCGCAATATTTCAGGCGCTGGAATGCGCGGGAACCTGAAAAAGGCGGTGCCGGAAAGGACCGCTATCTGAGCAGCCGGCAGTTCGTCCGCGAAGTGCGGGAAGAATGGGCTGTCACTGCAAATCACTTCATGGCACGCGCGGGCATCGAGGCCCGCATCGATCATCGCAGTTACCGGACACTGGGCATCGAGCTGGAGCCGTCCGTGAAAGTGGGCGTCGCGCGCTACGCGGGCGAGCGGGGCGTGATGGCAGGTGTGCTCGAAGAGAACCGCCAGCGCGCGTACCGCAATGGCCAGCGGCTGCTCATCAATCCGGCGATCGGTGTCGCCGCGCTGACGATCAATCAGTCCCTCTTCTCGCGACGGGACGTCGAACAGTTTGTGTTTCGCAATACCGATGGTGCCGAGCAGTTCCGGCAGGTTTACGCACGCCTGATGAATTCGAAAGAGCTGCTGGCGCTCAAGGATTCCGGCCGCCAGGGCGAGTGGTTCACGTCGGCAGATCTGCGTGCGATCGAAGTCCGGCTGGTCGATCGTGCGCGCGCAATGAGTCGTGCCGAAGCTGGCGCGGCTGGCGATGCCGCGGTGCGCGAAATGCTCCGTGCGACCCGGAAGTTCAATGCGGGACAGGATGCGGCTTTTGTCGCGCTCGCGGGCGGCGGCCAGCTGGTGGTGGTGAATGGTGCGGCGGGTACCGGGAAGAGCTATGTGCTCGCGGCCGCACGCGAAACGCTCGAGGCGGACGGCCTGCGCGTGATCGGCGCAGCCCTGCAGGGCAAGACGGCCGACGACATGCAGCGTGACGCCGGCATAGCGAGCCGGACGCTGCACAGTCTGCTTTCGGGCATCGAGCGCGGTACGGTGACGCTGGATGCGAAAACGGTTCTGGTGATCGACGAGGCCGGGATGGTCGGCTCCCGGCAGATGGAAAAACTGCTCGGCCACGCGCAGACGTCCGGGGCGCGTGTGCGCCTGGTGGGCGATGCGTGGCAGCTGCATGCGGTCGACGCGGGCGATGCTTTCCGCGCCGTGTCGCGCGAAGCGGCCGCCGCAAACCGGCTCGAAAGCCTGACCGAGATCAAGCGACAGGACGAGGCCTGGCAGCGCGAAGCGACGTCGGCGCTGGCCCGGCACGATGTGCCAAACGCCGTTTCCGCCTATGCGGAACACGGTGGCGTGCAGCTGTATTCGACCGTCGCCAATGCGCGGGAGCAGCTGATTGCGCAGTGGCAGGATGATCGCCGGGCCAGTCCCGGCAAGACCCAGCTGCTGCTGACTCACACCAACGAAGAGCGCTGCGCGCTGAATGCGCGCGTGCGCGAATTGCGACGGGCTGCCGGCGAACTGGGCGCCGAACAAACCGTGCGGACCGAGGACCGACACATCGCGATCGCCGCCGGCGAGCGGATCATGTTCCTGCAGAACGAATACGTGATGCAGGTCAAGAACGGGACGCTGGGCACGGTCGAACAGATCGAAATGCCTGACAGGAAAGCGCCCGGCGCCGTCCTGCACGTGCGGCTCGATGATGGCCGACAGCTCGCGGTCGATACGGCGCAGTACGGCCACTTCGATCACGGTTACGCACTCACAGTCCACAAGAGCCAGGGCGTGACGGTCGACCGCGCGTATGTGCTGGCCACGAAGAGCATGCACGCCGAGCTGGCCTACGTCGCGATGACCCGGCACAAGGAAAATCTGATTGTGGCGGCCGGCCGGGATGAGTTCGCGGACGGCGCGGCGCTGATGCGCAGCCTGTCGCGTGCCGACGAAAAATCCTTCAGCGCACAGCACGAATTACGGGCGGAGCGCGATCGCCAGCCGGAACTAGGCTACCGGCACACGCTGAACCAGCGTCGCGTCGAATTCTCGAATGCACCGCGGCCGCAACGTGCAGAAAAGACCCTCGATCGTACAGTCGAGCAGTATGCCGACGCCCTCTCCGCCGCCGCGGCCGCAAACCGCGCAGGCAAGCCGGTGCCGGCGAAGGATCGTGCGGCGCTGAAGCGGGCGAGTGTTGGACTGAACAGGCTCGATCCGGCGATGCGCCGTGAGATCCGCCACGTGGTAGAGCGGGATGATCGCGCCTGGCGCGCGCTCGTTGAGCTCAGCGGCCCCGCGCGCGCGGCGGCGCTTGTCAACGGGGTGGCACAGGCCCGCGCCGAGCGCGCCGGCATCGACACGTCGGCAGCCGGACACCCGCAAGCGTCGTCGCCGGCCACCGCGTCCCGGCGTTTCGCCGACCTGACGCCAGAAGAACGTCAGGAACGGCGCAACGAGTTCAAGGCCCAGTTGCGCGAAGCGGCTGGCCAGCCAGTCGAACGAGATAAGCCACCGCGTGAACGCACGGCATCGCGCGGGCGTGGCGGGCCAGAAATCGGTGATTAATCCGATTATCGGGATAATTGGTCAACGCTGAATGAACCAATTGATCTGGACTGTAATCCAGTAACAGTTACACAAAATAGATCTTCGTAGCCTATATTTCGTGGCATTAGTGTCGTTCAGGAGTGCTTTTATGGGGCCTTGGACTGCCGACGAGATCGAAACAGCGAG
>Ga0307412_10000789_pt1 | contig 18252 bp, 17 predicted proteins | sample DK1Cmetagenome_3_FD_203823 | JGI IMG/M metagenome (GOLD analysis project Ga0307412, IMG submission 203823) | Maize rhizosphere microbial communities from greenhouse at UC Davis, California, United States - DK15-C-1 | ecosystem: Host-associated > Plants > Roots > Rhizosphere > Soil | place: USA...
TGTTGTTTTGGGGCGCGGCGGCTTCGCCGCCGCGCCCAAAAACTACAAAATAGCGAGTGCGGAAAGCGGGAAATAGCTCCAAATAAAAATCACGACAATAGAAAAACGGTATGGTTCTTTGCCATTAAAAACCGTAAATTTGCAGCATGAATAACGATACCATTTGTGCACTGGCTACGGCCAATGGAGTGGGAGCTTTGGGGATAATCAGGGTTTCCGGAAATGAGGCTTTACCGATAGTTCAGAAGAGCTTTCCAGGGAAAAATCTTGGAAAACAGAAATCACATACTATTCATTACGGATATTTCATGGATGGCGAAGAAGCGATTGATGAGGTGATGCTTTCGATTTTCCTGGCTCCGAAAAGTTTTACAACGGAAAATTCTGTAGAAATTGCTTTTCACGGTTCGCCACATATTGGGAAACGTATTCTTGAAACACTGATCAAAAACGGCGCAAGAATGGCAAAAGCAGGAGAATTTACACTTCGTGCTTTTATTAACGGGAGAATTGATCTTTCTCAGGCTGAGGCGATTGCAGATGTGATTGCGTCTGAAAATGAAGCCTCAAGAAAAGTCGCCATTAATCAACTGAAAGGTGGAATTACTAACGAAATATCCTTATTGAGAACAGATTTGCTGAATTTTGTATCGTTAATAGAGCTTGAACTGGATTTTGCGGAAGAAGATGTGGAATTTGCCGACAGAACAGCTTTAAATCAGTTACTTGATAAAATTGAATTAAAATTAAATTCCCTGATCGAAAGTTTCCAGTACGGAAATGCTATCAAAAACGGAACCGCCGTTGCCATCATCGGGAAACCGAATGCAGGAAAATCAACCTTATTAAATGCTTTATTGAAGGAGGAAAGAGCAATTGTAAGTAATATCGCCGGTACGACGAGGGATACGATAGAGGAGGTTCTACATATTAAAGGTCATGCTTTCCGCCTGATCGACACGGCCGGATTGCGTGAAACGATGGACGAAATCGAGGCAATCGGAGTGAAAAAAGCCAAAGAGAAAGTTGAAAATGCTAATATTCTTGTTTATCTGGCTGATGCAGGAACCGAAGATTTTTCCGAAGATATCGAAATGATAAAGTCATTGCTGAGAGATGATTTAAAGCTAATTATTTGCGCCACGAAAATCGACGAAGTTTCGCCTTCCGCGTACGAACATGTGGAAAATATTCTTAGAAATGCGATTTCCTCTGATTTTGATTTTATTAAGATTTCCGCCGTTGAAAATCAGAATATTCAAGACTTAAAAAATGAACTGTCATCTTACGTTGAACAGTTAAAATCTGCAGAAAATAATGTGGTGATTACCAATCAGCGTCATTTTGAATCACTAGGTAAATCTCTAGACGCTGTGAATAAGGTGAAAGAAGCGATTTCTTTCCAGATTTCTACGGAGTTGCTGGCTTATGAGCTTAGAAATGCCTTGGAACATCTTGGGGAAATTTCCGGTGAGGTAACGAATGATGAGGTGTTGGGAAATATTTTTTCTAAGTTTTGTATCGGAAAGTAAATATACTGGCATAAGACACTAAAAGAATCTTGATGACTTTTATATATTTAAATTTTGCTTTTCGAGCTCAAAATAAACTGTTTCCTGATAGTTTTTTTATTACTGTATATCTCTTACGGAATAAAACTACAAACTTATTACTTCTGAAATAAATTTGTAGGTATTAATACTAATCTTTTTAGGAATAGAAATATATGATGTATTAGAACTGTTTTTGATCATTTTCAAAAATTGGGTTTAACTGTTTACAGTAACCCAATCTTATTTGCATTTACTAAATATTTTAAAGTATACTTTTATATTAATTTTTTAGTTTAATTTTTACTGATTTAATTTGATTATTATTATTATTATTATTATCTACATATTTGAGTATTATTTTTCTATTATTCCGTAGTAATTGGTCATATGTATAAATGTCTTTGCTTACAATATTATTGATCGATATGATCTTCTGACCTTTTTTCAGTTCTTTTTTATAAGCATCGGTATTTTCCATAACATTTGATACTACAATCTCGTTTCTGTCCTCGCTATACTCAAAAGATATAGGTTTAGCTAATGGTTCAAAATCCATGAAAAAAAGACCGTTAGGCTTTAGATAAAGATTTTTATTCTTGTAATCAAGTATAAAATTAAACCTATTAATGATCTCACTTCCCAAGATGCCTAAAAGATTATCTAAAGAACTGACGCCTTGTTTATCTGAAGATAAGGAAATCCCTAAGTTTTTATTTTTAATTATAGTATTACCTAATTGAATACTTTTAATAAGTCCTTTATTGTAATTCGTATTATTGCTCAGATTGCGACTGCTGTACGATACTTTTTCACCAATCTTATTGAGCAAATCATTTTTCTCCTTATAAGGTGTATTTACCAGAAGAGTAAGCCTTGCACCGCTATCAAATAGTACGTCACCTGAAAATTTTTCATTATTTTTCAGTTCAAAGGTAATCCGAACTTTAGGAATGCCGGAGAAAAGCTCAAATGGAATCTTTTCGTAGCCATCAGAATCTATAAGATCATCAGGCTTGTACAAATTCATGGTCTTTGCTTCAAAATCAATTTTAGTAAGATAATTTGTTAAAATCGCAGCACCAATGATTCCGTCAAACTTTTTCTCATAGGATGTATTGAGCCTTGATAAGTCATCCAAAACAATATTTGTACTATCTATAAATTGATTTCGATCAAAAAATATTTTTTGATTGGTCATTACATCATAAAGCTTTTTACCTCCTGCTCCGGTCACTTCTGTTTGGTAATTAGCTTTAAGATTATATTTTTCTGCTATTTTTTTATCTAACAAAGTTGTACCTGCTCCCGTATCGAAAAAAAAGAGTAGACTGTCCTTTTGATTTTCCATAGGAAGTTTTATAAAAATAGCTTTTTTGTCTTTTGATAATTCGAAAGGTAGTTTTATCTGTTGTGCGTAACTATTGATTACACCAAAGACGATTAAAAAGAAAGCTAATTCTTTAAATTTTATATTCATAATTTATTTTATTATACAAATTAAGTTGTTATCAGCCAGTATCTTTATAGACAATTATCTACTATAAGATAATTATGAAATTATTTTATAGTAGATAATTATAAATTAATCCGATGAGTGGAAATAAAAATTACACGTCCAATTTTTTATTTATATACTTAAATTTAGAGATTTTCAGTTGAAGATAAATACCAATAAAAACGAGTATCAAAAACTGTTTTTATATCTTCCATTTTTAAGCACTTACAACATATTTTTCTATTATGGGTCTATCGCTATTTTCATCCCAAATTAATTTCCAATTTTCTGTTTCAACAACATTAATTTCTTTTTGACTTTCTTTTTCTTTGGCTTGTAGATGCACTTGAAAACGTATATCAAATCGATTTCTTTCTGTTTCCTCGATTTTTAAATTTTTAACTTCATGCTTTATTGGAATTTCTAATTTTTCTTTTATTGAATAGTACCATGCATTAAACTCGGCGTGTCCTTTCATGTCGCCGTGTCCGGGAAATGTAAATTCTATATCCTGATGAAGGTATTGTATAAAGTAACCGTTTTCATCTAATCTGTCAAAATGGCTAAACCATTTGTGAATAAAAGTTTCCACCTTCTCTATATTGCCTCTAGAAAAATCTTGAATTTTTTGAATTAGTTTTTCTGCATGAGCAATTGCATTTTCTTCTACTTCCGAGATGGAGTTGAATATTTCAGGAACGTACGCATTTCGATAAGAGTACAAAGGAAGATTGTAAATCATTTGTATATGATAAATCGACTGCTGCATTGGTTTTAAAATATCTTCTATACTGAAACGATTATACCCAAGAGGTGTAAAAGACTCTTTTGATCCACCTAATGTAACACTTTGTAGAAAGTGTTTGCCTTTGAGTTTATATCCTCCTGTACCATAAGCAAATCCCCAAGTCATCACATCATCTAAATATTTTTTTAAAATAGAGGGTGTAGAATACCAATAAATAGGATGTTGAAAAATTAAAAAATCCGCGTTAAGCAAAGCAGCTTGCTCTGCCTCTATATCAATTTTATAATCAGGGTATAACGATTCGAGATGACGCACCTCTAACTGAGATTCTGGGATTGTTTTTTTTATATGTTCAATAATTGTTTTATTGGCTATTGAATTCTCTAAGTCTGGATGCGATAGTATTACTAAGAATTTCCTATCATTAAGATTTAAAGAGTTGATGTGAGTTGTTGAATTTTTTGTTGTCATTTTTTAAACTATACTAATTACAGTTGCAAAACTATTTCTAAATTTGTACTCAATCAATAACTGTCAAACTTGACAGGTTAAAATAATTTGAATGAATTACAAAATAGCTATACCAACTAATGAAATTAATGAACTGAAATTCCACTGTGAGATGGACGTGGCAATGCATTATTTAGGCGGAAAATGGAAAACGGTAGTACTTTGGTACTTAATAGAAGATAAAAAAAGATTTAACGAAATAAAAAAACTCATCCCAAATATCACCGAAAAAATGCTTTCAATTCAATTGAAAAGTTTAGAAGAAGACGGGATTATAAAAAAGGAAATTTTTAATGTAAAACCGCCTTTAAAAGTAGAATATTCATTAACTGATTTTGGTAAAACACTTATTCCTTTATTGAAATATCTGGTTACTTGGGGAAGTTTTGTAGTAAAAGAAAAATCGTACTCAATACACACAAAAAAATAATCCCGAAAGCATAGATACTGCAGATATTTAATCGGAAAATATCAATTACTAATACCTTACTTTTCTAGTTTCTGCATGAAGCTGCGGATTTTTTCGATTATTGCCTCACCTTCTTCTTCCATGGCAAAGTGGCCTGTATCATAGATATTATAATTGATATTTTTGACATCTTTTTTAAACGCTGCTGCACCGCTTTCCGGAAAATATACATCGTTTTTACCCCAAACAATTAGTAATGGTGGTTGATAATCACGAAGATATTTTTGCCATTTTGGATATAGCCTGACATTATTTTGATAGTCATACCAAAGGTCTAGATTTACCTTGTGTGCATTGGGGCGAGACATTCTCAGATAATCTAATTGCCAAGAATCGGGATTTATATTTTCTTTATTTCGGGTGCCGTGGGTGTATTCATTTTTCAGACCTTCAAGAGTAAAAGCTGGTAATAAAACTGATTCTGTTTTTTCATTACGATCTTTCCATAATTCTCTTATTAGTTTCCATCCTTCACCGAGGCCTTCTTCATAAGCATTTCCGTTTTGCGTTATAATAGCAGTGATTCTTTCCGGATGCTTCGTAGCGATTCTAAATCCAATAGGAGCACCATAATCCTGCATTACTATTGCATAAGAGCTCAATCCTTTTTTTTCTAAAAAATCATCTATGGTATTGGCTAAATTGTTAAAGGTATATTCATATTGATAGGGCGCAGGAAAGTCGCTATCACCAAATCCCGGATAATCCGGAGCAATCAAATGGTAGTCGTCAGATAACTGATCAAGCACTTTTCGTAATTTCTTTCTGCCAAGCTTTGTTCGCCTTTATAAAAATACCCTCGTTGTTCATAATTTACTTTTATTTAATGAATAGGATTAACTACCGATTTGTACACCTATCTTTCCATAAAAGTCAGGATCACTATCTCTGAACTCAAGCAGGCTGTGTGCCTTACCTATTTCTGACAATGGGAAAACTTTGTTTAAGACAGGCTTTAATTTTCCGGACTCTATCAGTTTGGTAAGTTCGTCTAGTTTATTTCTGTTTTGTCTGGTAAATACAAAATGGTAAGTCGCATTTTTGCCCCATGCTTGGATCAGGTTTTGGGGAATTTCAATATCAACTAATGTTACAACCTGTCCCATTTGATTTAAAATTTTTCCACTGTCCGAAAGGGTAGTGCCACCAATTGTATCAATTACAACGTCTACGCCTTTACCGTTTGTCAGCTCTAAAATAGCGTCGATATAATTTTCTTTTTCATAGTCAATGGTATGATCTGCTCCCAATTCCTTAAGGAATTCATGGTGAACGCTTCTGGCTGTCGTATAAACAGTTGCGCCCATCGCTTTTGCTAATTGAATGGTCGGTATTCCTACACCTCCTGCACCGCCGTGTATTAATATGGTTAGATTAATCTTAAGCTGGGCTCTTGTATACAGCATTTCCCAAGCCGTTCCTCCTGCTAAAGTAAATGTAGCGGCTTCTAAATGACTGATATTTTTCGGTTTGATACCAATAATGGATTCCTTGGCGACATGATATTCTGCATAGCTTCCATATCCATTGAAAATTTCTGGAGTATAATATACTTCATCACCGACTTTAAAATTTTTGACACCTGTTCCAATTTCCACAATCACGCCTGACACGTCGTGCCCTGTGATTACCGGAAGTTGTAACTCATTTTTATAATCCCCTCTTCGAACCTGAAAATCCAAGGGATTCACTGATGTCGCCATTACTTTTACCAATACTTCATCAACTCCCGGTTTTGGGGTTTGAACATCTAGTATTTCAAATTTTTCTACCGAGCCGAACTCGTTTAATACTGCTGCTTTCATAATGATTTTATTTATTTAGTTATTTATATATTTGCCTATTTAGGTAAAACTCTAATTGTTTAAGTAAAATTTTTATAATTCTTCTTTTATAAGTCTTGCTAATTCCTGAATTGATTTTTCATTTCTCTTATAATACGTCCATTGTCCTTTTCTTGTTCCGATTAGAATTTCGGCAGTCGACATTGTTTTTAAATAATCAGAAACAGTAGGAACCGACATTCCTGCTTTTTGTGCAATGTCAGAGACGCATACTCCTAATTCGGGACTATAATTACTTAATTCTTCCTTAGGAAAATGATCAAAAGGATCTTTTAGCCATGTAAGGATATTGAGTCTTGTCTCGTTTGATAATGATTTAATTGCTTCCAATAATTTCATACCTATCTAATTTTATTTTTACAAATTTAGGTAATTTCCTAAATACCTACAAATAAATTTTAAATTTAACATTTTTTTAACAGAAAATATATTAATGGCTCCTAGGATAATCTCATTCATCAACTCTATCCTTTGATCGACGAAAACAATATGAATTATTGTAAGACAATTTAAGGGACAATATTTACAAAATAGTAATTAGCTATTCTTGTAGATAAGATAGTCTAAAAATCATACTGATGTACCAGCCAGTATGGGGTTCGACAAGCTCAGTGTTTATGGTAATAATCAACTTTTATTATAATCAATATTTTTTGATTGTTTTATAATATCTGTAACTTTGTATTATAAATTATTGGTTTATGTGCATTATCCCTTATTTGTCTCTCAATGGCGACAAGTAGCTGATAGTAAGACTTTCCGAAGTTTTGTATTGGGAAGTAATATGGGAAACTAGGATTTTTCAAAATGATCAATTATTCTGAAGCTGTCATTGCCCAGTTCTCATTTAATTATTAAAAACTAGAAATATTAATGCTCCGATAATCCCCTTTGTGTTGCAGACCCATTTTTGTCAGATTATTGATGATAGGCTACCGTATTTTTGCCAGCGAGAACGAAACAAATCCAATTAATTAATTGGAATGAATAACTTTTTATAGCGGTCTATAAATTTATTTTACCCATTCAAAAATTTTTTCAGCTTTGCCTGTATTCTCAAATCCGTCTACTGGAAAATACTTGAGAGTATCTTTTTTTAGAATTTGCTTTATCATCCCTGTTACATTTTTTTTATGATCTTTCATAATTTCTATACTGTTCTTTCTGAGTATGCTTACAATATATTCTGAACAGTAATATTTTTCATTGTTTTCGGCAAAAGTAAAATCAAAAATAATATTTTCTTTTTCAGAATGAAGAAGAGTATTTTTAATGTGATCTAGCTTCTCATGATCAATGCCTTTCAATTTCCATATAGAAAGATAATTAAGATCTTCAGGTTTAATAAAATCATTAATGCTTTCAACATACAGATAGTTATTTTGTGAATTTTTATCTACATATACATGATGTATGGTTAATGTATGATCTTTTACAAATCCAATTCCCACATGAGAGGCATATTTGTTTCTGATATTAAAATCTTTTGCAACGTTGCTCAATTTGCCGGTAGCACCTCTTTGTATTATATAAATAGATTCAGTATCGAACTGAAGACTTTTAATTTTGCTATTTAATGAAGAACTTTTATAGCCATAAAAAGAAAAAATTACTATTATGAGTATACAACCCATAATAGTAATATGATATTTGAAGTTTTTAAACATTATCATTATTTATCATCCCAAAGAGATCCTATTGCTCCGCCAATCATTGAACCTGCACACATACCACCCCATAATATTCCAGGGTTTAACGTAGCAGCACCGAGAAGTACGCCAAATGCAAATCCGATTTTTGCTCCAAGCTGTGCGCCGGGACCCATATCTTTTGCAACAGATGAACCTGGCAATATTATTCCTTGTTCGATACCAAATTGTAGATTATTAAAGTTATTTATCAGTATTTTTTCAGTAGCCGAAAGATTTGTAAAACTTAAATTGCTCCCAATATTAGGAATTGAATGCGTATCGATTGATATCATTAATGATTTAGCGACATTAGATATAGGTAACTGTTGAACAATTTGGCTAAAAGGTATTTGATAAGAGCTTGCCGTTTGAGCTATGAGTTGATTTACCTGATCCAGTGAAAACCTTTCATTCATTGGGATTTGGGCTTTACTGTAAAACAGATTCAGATCATTTTGAGTCAAAGCGTAAGAGGCACCCTGTGAACCAATGGTAGATACTATAAAATTAACTGTTCCGTTGAAGGGTTCCGGATTTGCAAAATAATTCTGAGTTGATACTGGGCCATCAAAGTTATTGATCGCTGTTTTGTTTGTTTCTGAAGGAATATTCTCGGTCTGTGAGTTGATACTATCTTCATTACAAGAATTAAAAAAGGATTGGGAAACCACTAATCCTAGAATCGTTAAAAAAGTTTTTGTTTTCATGATAAAAATTTTATGAGTTAGTATTATGTGTATTGGTATTTAATAAAATATTTGTGATTATTCATTTAAACACTAATGATTTAATATCTCATAATGTTTAAATGTCATTTCCTTTCGTGGATTTGTTGCCCAATCCTCCCATTCACAAGAATAAGGATCATAACCGCATTTAAGCGGTGCGGAGTATATATTTTCCGGTTCCTCAATATATGCTCTGCAATCTGTACAGACATGCCGGAACTCACAATCTTTGCATTTAGTAATATTATCTTTTTTGATCTTCCAGTATTTCTTAAATCCCGATGTATTGAAAGCTTCTTTCAAACTGGTATTTTTAATGTTGCCGTAGCTCTCTTTCATGCTTGGACAGTTTTTAATGTTACCTTCAGCATCGAGAGCAATCTTTCGGTTCAGACAGGAATTAAAATGCAGAGATTCTGTATAAGTGGGTATATTAACCGAAAAAAAATCGCTATTGATGACTCCGCAATTTAAATGGCTGGAAATATCATCTCTTACCTGCAGCACAACTCCCATACCTTGTTTCCCATGTTGCAAAATTTTGGATTCAGGGGCTCCATACATTATTATTTGACTTATTTTTTTGTGATTGCTCGAGAACCCCGAAAGCATTTTATCTTCTTTTTGATGTAGAGGTAAAATAAAAGATACTGATTTTATTTGTGAGGTATTGATTAAGCTCATAATATGGTTCAAATAATCAATAGTCACCCAACCATAAAATCTAAATTGTATATAACTACAGCATAAATCATCCAGCTGATCCAGAAGATCTTTATTAAAATAATTCATAACATTGTTTGCATCCAATATACAATTGGTAATATGTGCTGGAAATAGCCATTCTTTTGATACTTTCGGGAAATGCTGCAAGTCATCGTGAGAACAGTAAAAACCCAGCTCTTCTGCTTCAATAAAATGAATATATTCTTTCAGTATTTCCTGCTGTTCCGCTTCAAGCTGAAGTTGTATATTTTGTATATCAAGATAACGATCATCGTTAAACAGGTCTGCAAAGCTGTTTGGAATCAAATGAATTTCCGACCTTTGCAGGTCACATATCGTAGAACGTTGTGCACCTCTTACGATAATACAATGGCTATATAATAAAAGTAAATCATTCATTTGTCAGAAAAATCAAACATTTTAGAATAGGGTTTGTACAAAGGATTCACGAATGAAGGTTCTGCTGCGTATTTATCTAAATTGATTTTAGGACGGTGGTTATCTTTCTCCACTTCCCAAACCTTTATTTTCAGTGTATTAACATTTAAAGGTAGTTGGCATTCAGTCTCTTCGATCCATTGCCTGATTTCATTATCTATAGCTTGATTCATTTTTTCATTTTTCATAGTTAGTTTTTAATAATTGAGAAGCTATTTCTTTTTCAATATCATAATTACAGTATCGGGAGACCCATTGAAACTGTCCTACCGGGTTTACTTCTAGGAATACATAATCTCGTTCAGGAGTAAGAATCATATCTATAGATCCAGAATTAAGTTTTAGTTCCTGCATGAAAGTACAAAGCCTACTTTCAATATGATCTGGGAGTTTATAAGGTACGCAACGATTAGGTCTTTTACGATCGTAATTACGATGATCATATTTTGTCTTGTCATTTGCCTGGGAAAAAATAGCCATTGGATAAAAAATACCATTTAGATAAAATATCCTAAGCTCAATCTTTTTCTCTACATACTGCTGAAAAAGCGAGAAATGAGGGGGTGTTCCTTTTTTTTCTTTTTTTCTTAAAGATTTAATATCATCTGATGTTAATATGGAAACAGTAGTGTAAATGCTTACATTGTGCATTTCATCATATGTGAAATTAATCGAATCAAATTCAATATCCTTAGTAAGGATTTTCGGATGTTTCTTTGAAAACAGTAATAATTCATCCAAGTCATTGGTAATCAATGTGTCTGGTATTTTTAAGCCTGTTTTTTTTGCAGTAGAAAGATTGGCTATTTTATTGGTGAAATTTTCTTGATAAGTATTGATCTTACCATTGCAATGTAGCAAAGTTTCAATACATTGATCAATATGCTCCCGTTCACGATAAAAATTCCGTTGGAATCTTTGGTGTAACAGATGTTGATTTGTACAAGTTGCCTGGCCATCAGTAGGCTGATGATTAAAGGCTCCGCGTCTGTACCAAAAAGCATCAATCTCTTCACTGTGAATCTTTCCTTTATCAGTTTTCAGCACTAAACTTTCATGCTGATCATTAGATATTTTGTAAACTATTTCCTTTATCGTAGTAATATCATTGAATGTACCGAGGACGACTTTTTCATCAAGAAAGCGAAGCCAATCAAGCACATCAATTGTGGATACATCAAAACGGTCACTTTGTATTAGTAGCATATTCCTTTACTTTAGATGTAAGAAAAAAGTAGAATATAATTATGGTTAACCAACTATGAAATTTAGGTTAACCATAATTGAATTTATCATTTTAATGACTATTTGACACCAAATGATATGTCAGATGTCAACGCCTGTTAGTGCCATGCACCATCGTAAAATAGCTCTCTGCAAATGATAAAGCCTTTATCCATGGTTACTCTTTCTGCGCATGATTCCCAAGTTTTACCATTATCTCTGGTAATACTTTTGTTTGGAGAATCTTCAACTGTATAGCCGCCGGTTATTTTGGCTAAAGATTCATTTTTCAATACTTTAAATTTTGAAGACTTTAAAGATTCTAGTTTCATGTTATTTAGATTTGGGTTGTACTCCTTTCTTACCGCCACGGAGCAATTGTTCAGCGTACAGCACTTTATTCAGGTATAGCTGTGTTCTCCTGATTCTTGTTGTAAACAAAAATACTATAGCATTGAAAACCATGATAGTACAAACCAGTAAGTGTTTACTTTCGGCGCGTAAGTGTAAAAATATAGTAATAAGTGTCCGTCTAGTCCCGGTATTCTATCCGCAGCAGGAAATCGTTCTTTTTTCGTACAGATACTTCCAGAACAGAATTATCCGTCATCACCACCTGGCCACCTTTCCCTTTTACATACTCTTTTAGATGAGAAAGATTAATTAAATGTTTGTGATGGATCCTGAAAAAATTACATTCCAGGAGCTGTTTTTCGAAATCGGAAAGTGTTTTGGATATCAGAATTTTTGTTTTATTATTAAGATGAAAAATAGTATAATTGGAATCTGCCTCACAATGAATAATATCGGAAATATCAATTAACGTAAAGCCCTGAGTGGTGGGTAAGGCAATTTTATTCTGTCCCGGATTGTTTATTAAGGCTTTAGTTTTTTTTATATTTTCCAATGCCTTGTTGACGGCCGTTACGAAATCTATTTTTTTTATAGGTTTTAAGAGGTAATCTGTCGCTCCATTCTTAATTGCCTGAATGGCAAAGTTTTCAAAAGCTGTAATAAAGATAATTTCTGCATGGATTTCTTTAAATTTTGCAAGAAGGTCGAAGGCGTTACCATCCTTCAGCTGGATATCCAGAAAAAGAATGTCGGGTGAGTTTTTGGTAAGGTATATATAAGCATCCTCCACGCTTGCCGCCTGGAAAGCTATTTGGATCTCCGGGAATTCATTCTGCAGTAAGAGGGAAATGTAATCTCTGCCGTCCTGCTCATCATCAATGATAGAGGCCTGTATTTTTGTTTTCATAGGGTGAAATATATAGTTTAATTTGTGTTCCGTATGTTTTTTCAGAAAGACTGTTTATTTCCAAAACAACGTTGGTATCGAAGAGTTGTTTGAAGGTGTCGATCCTTTTTTTGGATAGCTTAACCCCGAATGAGTTATTTTTTGTCAAAGTTTCCTTTTTATTTTGAATCCCAACACCATTATCTTCAATAGCAATGGAAAGTGTAGAGTCTGAGTAATCAAAATAAATATTAATTTTTCCTGTTCGGTCCTTAAGTCCGGAAATACCGTGTTTTATGGCGTTTTCTACAAACGGCTGCACAAGAAGGGAAGGTATTTGCCATTCCGGATTTACACTTTCCGAAATGGTAATAGCATATTCGAGCTGATCTTTTAAGCGTAATTTTTCCATGCTCAGGTAAAGGGAAAGATATTCTGTTTCCTCTTTCACAGACATAAAGGTTTTTTCGGAATAATGTAAGGTTTTTCTAATCATTTGAGAAAAAATATCCAGATAGTTTTCCGTTTCATCATAATCTTTTTTATAGAGAAGAAACTGGATAGAATTGAGGCAGTTGTAGATAAAATGAGGATTTATCTGTGCTTTAATAGCCTGAAGCTCAAGTTCTGCTATTTTCTTTTCGTGTATGATTTTTTTTAATTTTTTATCCCGCTGTTTTTGAAGCGATATATTTATTAAAAATACTATTGGTAAAATCATCAGTAATACAGCTAAAGCCTTGAACCACCATGTTTGCCAAAATCTGGGCTCAATCTCTATTGGAATGGCAGTATAAGTATAGGATTGCTTTGCACTATGGCCTAATCCGAAAACTTTAAAGACATATTTTCCAGGAGGTAAAGAATTATATATGATTTTTGATGAATTACTGATGTTCCAGTTGTCATTCAGGCCCTCCATTTTATATTTGTAGCTTATTTTTCCCTGGGATGTAAAATCCGGAAAGCTTAGATTAAATATAATATCATTATATGGAGCCTCGGCTATCAGGTTTTTGGTAACATCAAAATATTCCCTGGCTCCCATAGTTATTGAGTTGACGATTACTTTTTTATTAATAAATTTTTGCTGGCTCAATAATTCTCTGATTGGTAAAATACCTAATCCATTGGAGGTACCTATATACAAAGTATCTTTTTTGATCACACATCCGGCTACTTTATCTGAAGGAAGACCGTCTTTTTGGGTAAAAAGATTAATTTTAGGTCTGTTCTTTGAGAGTTCGATTCTTATCAACCCAAGATTAGTACTGGCCCAGAGGATATTCGGCTTTTCAATATCTATTTTTTTAATCTGGTTTGTGGCTAATCCGTCTGCTTGCGTTATCTGCTTAAGGATTTTGTGGTTATTAAATATAACAATCCCATGAAGGTTGGTAGCACCAGCGTATAAATTGTCTCTTAATTTTTTTAGATCGGTGAAATAATAGCCCTCCATGAATAATTTTTTTTGCTTGTTTTTTGCATTTACCTTATACAAATCATTAAAGGTTCCTACAAACAGGCTGTCTGTTTTATAGGGTAATGCGGTGTAGCATCTTTCATTAAACAGCGTGCCGACAATTTGTTTCGATTGATAATTATAGCGGCTTAAATTGGAGTTATTGCAAATAAGCACCTCATTATTGACATAAGGAACTATATTTTTGATGTTAAATTTTTGTAATGTTTTGGGTGTGAATGATTTAAAATTGGAAAGATCCATCTGAGATACTTTCTGAGTCTGTCCAAAAAGAACAGTTTTGCTATCAGCATAAATTGCCCTGTGCTCATTTTTTTGAGAATAATCCAAGACAAATTCTGTGTATTTTTTATTCGGAGAATATATAGCTGCTTTAGAGGTATTATAGCCAAGAAATACAGAGTGGGAATTGGCAGTAATGCTCGTAATATTGGCAGAATTTTTTATATTGGAAAAATAGTTGATATAATTGGAGAAAAATTTTTGAGAAATAAAAAATATGCCGTTGTCCCGTGAAGAAAACCAGAAATTTTTGTCCTTATCTATTAAAATATCATTGATAATATAGTCTTGAAGAAATAAATAAGGCTTCTTTAAGGGAGAGAGATTTGTAATCGGCTGATTAAAAAATAATATACCTCCACTATTTAAGCTTACTAAAAGTCTTCCGTTATCATCAATATGAATGTCATGAATGTCACTCTCTTTTTCTAGATTTATGGTGTGTATTTTCTTGAAAGTATTGGCTTCCTGACGGTATAAGAAAATCTTATTGCCGTTTTTGTTAATCGAGATAAGTATATTGTTTTTTAATTGGATAGGCCATTCTTTTTTTTCCGTTTCAAGATTAAAAACACGCTCTTTTTTTGTTAAAATATTGTATGAAAAAATTTTGTTGTTTTCATCGGATAAAAGGAGCTCATGAGAGTTTATGTCAAAATTGATGAAATTAAGCCGGATATTTTTATTGTTGATATATAGCGGTATAGTTTGTACTTTGTTATTTTTATACTTGTAAATACAACTAAAATCGGTAGTGCTCAAAATGAAAGATTCATTTCTTTTCTTATTGTAAAATACATAAAATCCCCCGGCCCCGGTTTTTATTTTACGTAATTCAGGATCTGTGTCCGTATTATAAATAACTCCTTTTTCTAAGTAAGCAATATTATTAAGAAAAGGGACGATGAAAATTTTGTTTTTTAATGGTAAAATGCCTAATATTTCTATATTTTTCAATCCCTGTTTAGCATTATAATTTTTAAATTCAGCTCCATCAAATCTAAAAAAACCATTATCACTGCCTACCCAGATAAAACCATCCTCATCCTGAACCATACGATAGGTTACTGCACAATTCAGCCCATCTTCCTGATTGTAATTGATAATTCCGGGAATTTGAGCAAAATACAACGGATGAAAGAAAATTATAAATAGAAAAATAGTGAAATGGTGAATGTTTTTCATATTTGTCTTTCTAACAGGACACTTAGCAGATTATCATTTATATGGTTATTGATTCATTTCTAAATTTTTGCCGGTCAAGATTGTCGAGGCAGTATATCCACAGCAATGCCTAATGTATAAAAAAATATACAATATATATTAAATTATCCTGGAATATATAAAGCTTATGTTTTATTAAGTTGAATAAAAGTACATCATAATATTTAATTCAAATTATAAAATTCTTATTTAAATATATCTTTGGGGAACTAATCCTGTTTATATTAACCGGACTTTTATTAACTGCAAATACAACAAACTCTTTGGTGAACTTAAAAAGTAACTACTTTCAAAAAGATATGCTGTAACATGAGTACTGGCGATAATTTTTAAAAAAAGCAGAAAATAACTTCTTTTATTATTTTTGGATAATACGGTTGTTGCGATAATTGTTCCTAAGAGTTACCCTTATTGTATATGGTTGGTTGGAAAGGTTAATAGATTGATATTCAGTAATAAAAGATGTTGAAGATATCACGAAGAAAGAGATAGAAAACTGAACTTGAGAATTTACCGTTTGTCAAACCACAAGGATTTTAAACTGAAGAAAGTTCTATTGTGTGACTTTAAATATATAAAATTTGCAATTTGTTAATTTTAATATCCAAATATGGTACTAAAATAAAATGTTTTTTTGCAGATTTAATCTTTCATATTGTTGAATTTCAAGATAATAAAAGTGTTTTTATTACTTATTCAGAAGCTTCTTTGTTATAAATTCATTAAAAAAGAAATCCCTATAAATATTTCCAATTGGTATCTCACTTTTCCCTATGTATACAGTATTGTTATCTACAGAATCTATTTTGTTTACATTAATTATATAAGATTTGCTCACCCTGACAAAGAAACTTTTTGGTAGCAGATCATGAATAGTCTTAATATTCATCAGAGTAATCACTTTTTGATTATCTAAACAAATAACTACATAATCTTTTAAGCCTTCGATAAATAGAATATCACTAAAATGTAGTTTAAACATCCTCCGTTCCGCTTTTACAAATAAGTAATCATCTGTTGCTGTTTCTATATTGGAGGTTCCGTTTTTCGTCTCGAAAAGTTGGGAATAGCTTTTGGCTTTTTCAACAGCCTTTTGGAAACGTTCTAATTTTACTGGTTTGATGAGATAATCTACAGCATCCACTTCATAGCTGTCTGCGGCAAATTCTGAAAAAGCAGTTGTGAAAATGACAAGTGTTTCTTTAGGAATTGTACTCGAAAATTCAATTCCGTTCGTACCGGGCATCTGAATATCCAAAAACACCAAATCTACAGTATTAGGATTATTTTTTAAAAATCCGCCTGCTGATTCCGCTCCGTTGAAGGTCTGCAACAGTTCCAAATTATCAGTTTTTTCAATCAACATCTGTATGGCCTCTCTTGCCAAAGGTTCATCATCTACAATTATGCATTTCATTTTTTTCTTGAGTTTTCACATTATAAATTTACAATTTCTCCTACTATCTAAATAACAAAATAATCGTCCGATATATCCGAATTTTCTTTCTGTATTAGTTCTAGGAAGACGCGTGCTTCGTCCACTCCTTTTTTAAACCGTTTTGAAATTACAGACTCCGATAGGTGTTGTATATCTGTTTTGCAGGCAGTATTGGCAAAAGGAGAAAATTCAGGAATATAAATTACGAAAGTATTTTCCGGAATATTTTGTATAAACTCCAAATTATTGACATCATACATCTGGATATCAAAAAACACAACATCTATTTTCATACTTTTAAAAAATACATTCGCTGCGAAAGTTGTGTTGAATGCTGATACAAACTCCATATCATTAGTTTGCGCAATCAGTTTTTCAATGGTCTTTCTCATCGAAGGGTCGTCGTTTACAATAATGCATTTCATACGCAGAAATTTTATTTTTTACAGGTCGTATGAGATCGCGTCACATTTGGAATTGACTCCTGCCGATTCCTGGCGATTTCATAGTTTAATAGTTAAATAAACAGTAAAAGTTTCTACATCGTCAACAATTTTTAAGGTATGATTTGATGGAAATAATAATTCTAATCTTCGTTTTGTATTGGTAAGTCCAAGTCCTCCGGAATTCGAAACGGCCTTTAGTAAAGGTTTTGAGTTAATACATTGAAAGTGAAGCTCATCATCTCTTATCTCAAAAAAAACATTCACGTAGGATGACCTTGCAGAATCATTATTATGCTTTACTGCATTTTCCACAAACGAAATAAATAATAGGGGAGGAATCTGTATGCTGCTGAGATTTCCTTCTTTGGAAATAAGAAAACTGAAGTTGTCGCGTCGTATTTTTTCCAGATTCAGAAAATCTTCCAGAAAACGAATATCCGATGTCAGTAAAACTTTTTCTCTTGCGCTGTCATATAGTTGATAGCGCAACAAATCACTAAGTCTCACCAAAACCTGCGAAGCTTTCTCCGGGTCTTTTTGGGTAAGAACATTAGCATTATTCAGCATATTAAATAAAAAATGCGGATTGATTTGGTTTCTCAGTTGTTCCAGCTCAGTTTGAGCATTGGCTCTTTCCAGTTCGTTGATAAGTTGCGAATCCATTATCCATTGTTGAAACAATTTTACCGATGCCGATGCAATAATAAGCACCA
>Ga0307412_10000790_pt1 | contig 18230 bp, 18 predicted proteins | sample DK1Cmetagenome_3_FD_203823 | JGI IMG/M metagenome (GOLD analysis project Ga0307412, IMG submission 203823) | Maize rhizosphere microbial communities from greenhouse at UC Davis, California, United States - DK15-C-1 | ecosystem: Host-associated > Plants > Roots > Rhizosphere > Soil | place: USA...
GGAAGCCGCTGATCAGGTAGAGCACCGGGTTGAAATGGCTGACTGCCTGCCAGAAGGGCGGCAGCATGTCGATCGAATAGAAGCTGCCGCCGAGGAAGACGAGCGGAGGGATGACCAGCATCGGGATCAGGTTCAGCTGCTCGAAATTGTTTGCCCACAGACCGATCATGAAGCCGAACAGGCTGAAGGTCACGGCGGTCAGCACGAAGAACAGCGCCATCATGAAGGGGTGCTCGATCCTGACCTCGACGAAGAAATTCGCCGTCAGAAGAATGATCACCCCGATCATCAGCCCCTTGGTCGCGGCAGCCCCGACATAGCCGAGCAAGATCTCGGCCATCGCCACCGGCGCTGACAGCACTTCGTAGATCGTGCCGGTGAACTTCGGGAAATAGATGCCGAAGGAGCCGTTGCCGATGCACTGCCCGAGCAGCGTCAGCATGATCAGGCCCGGCGTGATGAACGCTCCATAGGAGATCCCCTCGACTTCCTGAATGCGCGACCCGACGGCCGCACCGAAGACGATGAAGTAGAGCGATGTCGAGATGACGGGCGAAACCACGCTCTGCAGCAAGGTGCGGCGGGTGCGGGCCATTTCGAAGAAATAGATGGATTTGACGGCTTCGAAGTTCATTTTGCGCCTCCCACGAGCGCCACGAAGATGTCTTCGAGCGAACTCTGCTGCGTCGACAGGTCTTTGAAATGGATGTTGTGTTCGGCAAGCCGCGTCAGCAGCGCGGCGATGCTCTCCTGGTCGTTCTCGGCGTCGAACTCATAGGTCAGCCGGTTGCCGCCGGCGGTGAGCGCAAGCCCGTTGCCGGCGAAGCTCGCGGGCAGCTCTTCGAGCGGCTCGGTCAGCTCCAGGATCAGCTGCTTGCGGCCGAGCTTGGCCATCAGCGCCGTCTTGTCCTCGACGAGCAGCAGCTCGCCGCCATTGATCACGCCGACGCGGTCGGCGATCTCCTCGGCCTCTTCGATATAGTGCGTCGTCAGGATGATGGTGACGCCCGCCTCGCGCAGTTTCTCGACGACGTGCCACATGTCCTTGCGCAGCGCGACATCGACGCCGGCCGTCGGTTCGTCGAGGAACAGGATTTCAGGCTCGTGGCTCAGAGCCTTGGCGATCAGGACGCGCCGCTTCATGCCGCCGGAAAGCTGGCGCAGCGTATTGTCCTTCTTGTCCCACAGCGACAGGTCGCGCAGCACCTTTTCGATATGCGCGGGATCGGCCTTCTTGCCGTGCAGGCCGCGCGAGAAGCTGACTGTGTTCCACACCGTCTCGAACTGATCGGTGGTCAGCTCCTGTGGCACAAGCCCGATCATCGACCGTGTCGCCCGGAAGTCCTTGACCACGTCGTGGCCACCGACAAGCACGGTTCCCCCGCTCGGATTGGCAATGCCGCAGACGATCGAGATCATTGTCGTTTTCCCTGCGCCATTCGGGCCGAGAAGCGCGAGGATCTCGCCCTTCTCCACATCGAGATCGATGCCCTTTAGCGCCTGAAAGCCGTTACCGTAGATTTTCGTGAGATTGCGGATAGAAATGATGGGGGCCATGAAGGGCTCTTGAAGACGAAAGGAAGGATTTCGCCGCTATATAGCCGCTCCGCGACAGTTTTACATCCCATTGACTGCGAACAGAGTATTCATTTGCTCGAAAACGATGCAATTGAAAACACGGTTCCCCGATCATCAGGACTTCAAGACCCCCACGACCTTGCTACCAGGCGCCGTTCACGCTGCAGCCAGCCGGCGGCAACGTCTTGCCTTCGAAGCGCGCCTTCAGCATCTCGCAGCCTTTGACGCGAATGAAATCGGGCATCTTCATGTTGAGGCTGATCCCCACTTCATCGAACGGATCGCTCGCATAGGCCACATAGGCATACCAACGGCCGCCGAACACCGCGACGGCGGCGATCACGACGATCGCGATGAAAAACAGAATGTTCGGACGCTTCTTCTCGGCCACAACGATCTCCTCTTACTGATAGGGAGCCCGTTTAGAGCGATTCCCGCAGCCACGTCGATGCCGGGCCGGGAATGCCGTCAGTCGCAATAGACCTTGCCGCTCTTGCGCTCGCGCAGATCGAAATGGAAGTGGTTCCAGTGCTCCGGATTGCTGCCGGGGCCGAGCACCGTGTTGAAATACTTGCAGCTATCAGTCCGCACGGCCTTCAGCAGCTTGCCCTCGCGGAAGGAGAACAGCCCCTTCTTGCGCACGTCGATCTCGTGGCCACTCTTCAACACGAACTTGCCGACATCGATCGCGTTGCCGTGCGCATGTTCGGACATCGGATTGTAGCGCTGGCGACTGTTGTTCATCCGGCGGCAGCTATAGCCGCCAAGCGGCTGGATCGTCTTGATGCCGGACCAGTAGCGAAACCGTGCCGATGGCGCGAGCTCGTTCTTCACCCACTTGGCGAAGGCAAGCGTCACCTGGCAGTTCAAAGTCACAGCCGGGCGAACGCCGATATTGCCGGACAGACCCTGTAGCGAGATCGGGTAAGGCACCTGGCACGCCGGCCCGTTGGAGATCGGCGGCTTGTCGGTGAAGACGACGCCCATACGTTTCAGCTCGCGCCGGCAGGAGAGCTCCGAACTCGGCATGACGCCGGGCACCACCGGCGCCGGCTGGCTCATTTGGGGCTCGCTGTCCATCGGGTTGTTCGGCCGCAGCATCGCCACTTCCTGCGGCTCGCTCTCTTCAGGCACGCGCGCCGGCGCCACGACAGCGCTGCCGTCGCCCCAGACCTGCTGCTGTTGCCCCATCGCAGCCTGGCTCGCTGGCCGTGGCGCGCGCATGCGGTTCATCTGGGTTGGATTGTCCGTGCCGATGCCATCGACGACAGGCTGGTCCGATTGCCCCTCGGCGATCTGCTGCTGCTCTTCCTGCGCAAGACCGGTGACCGGCTCAGCCCCGAGCTCGGCATCCATGTTGACGCCCTCGGGCGGCACTGAAAGCGACTGCGTCCCGCCCCAGGTGGCCGGCTGACCGCTGAACTGACCGGCAGCACCGCGCGCACCGGCCGACGCCTGATCGTTGGTCATCGGAGGTGCCGCGCTCGCCTGTCCGCGCCCCGCAAGATTGGGCGTATTCATATAATCGACGGAGCCCTGGACGGGCTGACTGCCGGCGGGATAGGCCTGATCGATGGCGCTGGAGGGCATGTTGACCGGCGCCTGGCGCCGGGGCGGCGAAATGGAACCGACCTTCGTGCCGCTATCCACACTGCCGGGCGGAACGAGCGCATCCGTCGAGCACGTCGTCAGCGCTGTCGACAGCAGCACGGGCAGCACATAACGCCGCATGATGGAAACAAACGCCATACTCTCATCGCTTCCGAAGATCGGCAGTGACCAAAAAACTTCGGTCCAAATTTAATAAAAAGCGGTGAACGAAACCTTACCCCAAGCCCGAACAAGCCCGGACAAGGCCAGCGTGGCCGATCACGATTGCGGAAGCGTTTGAAACAAAAGCCCTAATCCGGACGAAAAATCCGGGATCGGCGCGCAATGATCACCGATCGGCGACGAGTGCGCAGGTTTGTCTGTCAGGCTGGAAAGAGGTGCTGCGAACAGCAAGACGGGAACTGCAGAGCGGACGAGCCGCAGCGTCAACTGACGTAACGCAGATCCTTGTCGTCGGACAAGTTGATCGCGGCGCGACGAACCGGGCGGCCGCTTCCATAGATCTCGTTCATGATCTTGGCGACCTCGACAGCATGGCCTTCGGTCAATCCGTTGAGGATCTGGCCGCCAAAGCATGCGGGCTCTTCTGCCTGATGGTCCCAGACCATCCACATGTCGAGCGGATCGCAAATTACATCGTAACGAGGTGTGGAGCTATTCATCGGGTAACGCCTTCAATACCCCACTCTCTTAGGTTGCCGTAAATTAATCGTTTACTTGCGCCACCCATGAAAACAAATGAGTGATTTATTGTAGTGGAGCCATATCCGGCAGAGTCAGTCTTGCTGAATTGGCAAAGCCGCCCAAAGCGGCTTCGCCGGATCGCAGAGAATTACCGCGCCGGCACACTTCCGGTGACGATGCGATCGGTCTTCGTCAGTTCCATCTGCGGCCAGTTGGACGCGGTCTCGGATGCAGGACGGCTGCCGATCGCAAGGATCGTGATCAGGCCGGCAACGACGGCGGAAAGAAGCAACCCGCTATAGGTCATCAGTTTGAACCTCAAAGATGTGGTTTCCCAGCCACTCCGGCGCAAACTGCTACGGGAGCCTAAACGAACCCATAATGAACGTGGTTAATCACGATCATATTCCCGCTTATGAACAGTCGAAACCGGACAGGCAATCATCGCAGGTGTGCTATTTCAGTCATTACCGCCTTGAGCGGCTGCTTGCGCGAAGCGTGTCTTCAGCGCCGCCACCTCGCCGGGATCGACCGTCAATCCGGCAACGGCGATCCAGGCGTCGACATAATGTTCGGGCGCGTAGACATGGCCATAGCCCATCGGCGACGTCGTGGCGATCATCAGATCGAACAGCAACTGGAACATCGTCAGCACGGGAAACCATCTGAGGCTCGGCGAAACATCCGGCCCGCGCGGCGCCTGCATCCACGCCGGCTCGCGATAGAAGGAGTGCGGATCGAAGAACGTCACCGCGTCGCTTGCATATTGCAGATAGACGATCCGCATCGGCCCCCATTGCGCCGCACCCGGAAGGTCGAGATGGTTCTCCTGGTTGGTGAAGCGGATCATCGAGCCGTCGCGGAATGTCGGCAGCCAGGCCGGCGATTGTGGATTGCGCCCTGCCGTCACCGCATTCCACATCCGGCTCTCGAAAGGCGGGCCGCTCCACAGAGCGCCCTGGAACGGATCGGCGATCACATCGAAGATATCGGCCGAGAGCTGCGAGTTCAGCGCGCCTAGGCTCAAGCCATGCAGGTAGAGCTTCGGCCGCTTGTCGTGCGGCAATGTCGTCCAGTAGCCGTAGACCTCGCGAAACAGCGCCTTGGCCGACTGCGCGCCATACTCGGATTCAACCAGCAGCGACAGCCAGCTCGAGAGATAGGAATATTGTAGCGCCACGCTCGCGACATCGCCTTGCTTCAGATATTCCAGCGTGTCCATCGCCGCAGGATCGACCCAGCCGGTGCCCGTCGGCGCGATAATCACGAGCATCGACCGCTCGAACGCACCGTCCCGCTTCAACTCCTCGAGCGCAAGCTTGGCGCGCGCCTCGATCGTGTCGGCATTGTTGAGGCCGACATAGACGCGAATGGGCTCGCGCGCCTCGCCCTTCCAGAAGCCGCCGATATCGGAAGCGCTCGGCCCCGACGCCACGAAATGCCGCCCCTGCCGCCCAAGCCCGTCCCAGGCGACCAGAGACGCCTTGCTTCCCGTCTTGGCCGGATCGGCGGGCATCGGCACATTATCCTCGATCAGCGCATCCAGCCGCTGCATCGAGGAATCGATCGCATGCAGCGCCCCGCGCATCAACACCCCTTCGGCCACCGACCAGAATAGCGCCACCGCGATCGCAAAGCCGATGACATTGGAAACGCGTCGCGGCACGAAGCGATCGAGCCACCGCGATATCCACCGGAAGGTCAGCAGGAACAGGCGTCCCAGCAGCACCGCAACGAGAAAGACGACGAAAGCAAGCGCTCCGAGCTTGAACGGCTCGGCGCTTTCGAGCGGCTCCATATGCCAGAGCTCGCGGATCGAATTCTGCCAGCCGGCCGCCTGCCAGAGGAAGACCACGGCCACGATCAACCCGCAGATCAGCACGGCTATCCTCTGCGACAGAAGCGGTCCACGATAAGGCAGTTCGAGATATTTCCACAGGCTGACGGCGGCAACCCCGATAAGATAACCGACGGCCGCGCAAATACCCGACAGCGCCCCCTGCACGATATAGGATCGCGGCATCAGCGTCGGCGTCAGCGACGCGGCGAAGAAGGCGAAGGCGAGCACCAGCCCGATCACCGACAGCGAGCGAAAAAGACCACCGAGCAGACGCCTCATGCAACTCCCCAACCTTTAGCCGCAACGACCGACGGCGATCTCAGACGAAGATAATCCCTGCGCTGCCCGCCTTCTACTCACCCAGGCCAAGAAAGACGAAGGGCTTGGCATCTTTGAATTCCGATGTCGCGTTTCCGGAATAGGTATGGTCCTGGCTCTCGCCGAGGTCGAGCCGTTTCACTTTGCCTGTATCCTTGGCGAAGTCGATCGTCTTCAGATCGACCCAGAAGGTGTTGGGTGTGAGCGCCGACTCGAAGAAGTAGAGCTTGCGCTTGTGATCGAACACGGTGCGCCAGCGCGTCGACGAGATATTGGGCTCCTCCGGCGTGTTGAGGCCATAGGGCACCGAGACATTGCGGATGACGCTGAAGACGCTTGCGAGCGCCCTATTGGGGCTCTCGTCCTTGGGGATCGCGTTGACATAGAAGGAGGCGCGCGCGAAGCGGTCGGCCGCCCGGTTGGTGCCCGGCAGCATGACGGTTCCGCCGATCTGCTGCCAATAGGAGTTCAAGGAGAGCTGCTGTTCGAAGATCGGCGAATTGGTCATCACCTGATATTTGCGATCGTGATGGATGACCTGCTTGCCGCCGATATATTCGACGATGGCGCTATCCCCTGTCGCATCCGACATCGACAGATGCAGCGTCGTCAGCCGGTTCTCGCCGGGCACATTGTCGGTGACGACGGTGAATGGCTCCTGGCTGAGCGCCGCCACCGCGTCATCGACCGTGGCGAAATTATCGAGCACATATTGCGCCCAGGCCGCGATGGTGAGGCCGGGCTTGCTCGACTTGTCGAAGGGCGGATATTCGGATTCGACCAGCCACAAGAGGTTGGCGTTCAGCCCCGCCTCGTTCACCCCATCGGTGGTCGACACATCATACCCGGTCGCGACGACGCTCCCGTATTTCGAGGTCCAGTGGATGGAGTTCGGCCCGGCCTTGCCGCTGCGCTCAGCGCCGCGTGGAAGGATATAGAGATTGGTGGTGATATCGCTCTTCCAGTCCATCGACCGTGCGGTGATGACGTTCGCATCCGGGCCGAGATAGACCAGGCGAGTGCAGGCATCGGCGACATCGGCGAAAAGCAGCGCGGACGCGATGACGGCGGTCGCGACCGTGCGAGCGCGTGAACGAGATGGACGGCGGTTCGAAGACACGGGGCTTCTCCAATATCGGTGATCGCGGAAGCTAGAAGCGCATGGAAAACCCGATCGCAGGGCCGTGCTGGCTGACGTCCCATTTGAACTTGTTCGCGCCGGTGAAATCGTCGTTTTCGTAATCCTGGTAGAGAAGCCTATACCCTGCCCTGAGCACGGTCGGATGACCGAGCATCATGGTGCGATAGCCGAGATAGGCCTGTGCGTTGACGCTCACCTTCGACCCCACGCCGAAGCCACCGACATCGGCCTCGGCAAACAGGTTCCAGCGCTCGTTGAGATCGGCATTCAGCCGCAGGCCGACGAAGGGATCGGTCCAGTCGGAACTCTTTGACGCGCGAAGGCCGAAAGCCTCGACATCGGCCTCGAGCTTCGTCCAGCGCACACCGGCGGTCGGCTCGATCGACAGCGTTCGCGGCTTGCCGAACACCGTGTCGCCGCCGAGAACCGCCTCATATGCCTTGAAGAAGGCACCCGCCGCCAGGGTGGTCGTGGTGATGTCGAGCCCGATCGTGTGCGCGAACACCTGCTCGTCCTGGCTGGTCTTTACATGCTGACCGTCGAAATAGACGCCCCATTGGCCATTGGTGATCTCGATATTGCCCATGAGAGCAAAATCGAGATGGTCGAAGATATCGGAGAAAGGAACGTCCACATCTGTATCGAAGCCGGCCAGCGATCCGCTGCCATTCAGCGATGCGGCCCACACGTAAGGGCTGACGGTCACCGCCCACTCGCGCTCCGGCGCGATCCGGCTGTTGTCGAAATCGGCAGCGACGGCCCGTCCTGAATTGAATGAGAGAGCGGAAAACAGCGCGAGGCACACGGTCGCCACACCCATCGCCAAAAGCCGCATCGAAAGCCCCCATTTTCAATGTCCCACCGCGACCTTACTACCAGAGGGCGAAAACTCAAGCGAGATCAGCAGGATTGCTCGCTGACGGCGATCGAATGACGATTGCCGAACCGCGAGCCCCTTGCGGCAGTGGCACGCGCACACTTTGTCGATCAGCTCCGATTTCGGTTTCTCGGCCGATGCGCTAGGGTCCGCAGGAATCGACCAGAAAACCCGCATGCAAAGGAGCGCCAATGACCGAAGCCCCCAAGCCGAGAGGCACACTGACCCTGAGGACCATGGCGATGCCCGCCGATGCCAACCCGGCCGGTGACATCTTCGGCGGATGGGTCATGGCGCAGATGGACCTTGCATCGGGCATCTCGGCGGCCGAGCGCGCCAAGGGCCGCGTCGTGACCGCCGCCGTCAAGGAGATGGCTTTCGCCCTGCCCGTCAAGATCGGCGATACGCTGTCCATCTATACCGAGATCGAGCGCGTAGGCCGCACCTCGATCACCCTCTGTATCGAGGCCTGGGCGACCCGGGCCCGCTACAACAAGATGGAAAAAGTCACCGCCGGAACCTTCATCATGGTGGCGCTCGACGAGAACGGCCAGCCCAAGCCGGTTCCGGCCGAATAGACCAAAATCCGAGAAAGGCAACTTTTCGGTTGCCTTTCTCAACGAACCGAGCGATAAAAAGGCAACCAGGAGGTTGCCAATATGTCCGATCGCATCGAAAAGACCATTGAACTCAATGCCCCTGTTGCCCGCGTGTGGCAGGCCATCAGCGATTATCACGAATTCGGCGAATGGTTCCGCGTCAAGATCGACGCGCCCTTCGTCGCCGGAGAGGAAGCCACCGGCAAGATCCTCTATCCCGGCTACGAGCATCTCCGCTGGACGGTCACCGTCAAGCGCATCGAGGAACCAACGCTGTTTTCGTTCACCTGGCTCCCTTATGCGGTCGATCCGGATACAGACTATTCCGCCGAAATCCCGACGCTGGTCGAATTCCGTCTGGAGCCGATAGCCAAGGGCACCCGGCTGACCATTACCGAGTCCGGCTTCGACAAGGTGCCCGAATACCGCCGCGCCGAGGCCTTCCGCATGAACGACGGCGGATGGGCCGAGCAGATCAAGAACGTAAAGGCCCATGTCGAACGCTGAGCAAATGCCGAACCTTGGCGCCATCACGGCCGGACGAGACGCCGCCGCACTTTTCGCGGCGCTAGGCGACCCCACCCGCCTGTCCTTGCTGACCGCGCTGAGCGACGGCCGCCCGTCCTCGATCGCCGGCCTCTCCGGCGGCACGGAACTGACACGCCAGGCGGTCACCAAGCACCTGACTGTCCTTGAAAAAGCCGGCCTCGTCGAAAGCATCAAGGTCGGTCGCGAAAGCCACTACAGTTTCCGCCGTGACCGCATCGACATCATGCGCGCCTATCTCGACGGCGTCTCCCGGCAGTGGGACGACGCGCTGGAACGCCTGCGCGCCTTCGTCGAGCGTTGAGCCCGGCGAAACCAGCCAACCGGCTCAAGCCCGCAGGAACTGCGATCCCTTGTCGAAGGTGACACCCGGAAATATCTTGGCCGTCAGATCATCGACCGTCACGTCGAACTGCCGGTAAAGCATGGCTGCGGCAATCTCCCGCACATCGGCGGTCGGCGCCAGATCGCGCTCATCGAGAAGCTGCTGATCGCCAAGCCCCGGCCAGCGGCCGAGGATGCGACCGCCATTGATCGCGCCACCCGCCAGAACGGCACAGCCGCCTGTGCCATGGTCTGTCCCTCCGGACCCATTCTCCCGAACCGTCCGGCCGAATTCGGTCATCGCGAGCACCACGGTCTTCGACCAGATGTCCGGGCCCAGCGTCGACTTCAGCGTGGAGATCGCCTCCGTCAAATCCTGCACCGGACGCTTGAACTGTCCGATCTGGCCGACATGCGTATCCCAGCCGGTAATGGAGAAGCTGGCGATCCGGTAGTCGCCCTTCAGCATGTTGCCGGCAAGGGCCGCCACATCCGCCACCTTCTGTCCGTGCGGCCCGCCGGGCTCGGCCACCATGGAGGCGCTGTTGGCGCGCGTCGCCTCCTCCATCGCCTTCGCAAAGGCCGGGTCGCCGGCGTAAAGCCGCTGAAGGAACTGCGTCTCGTCGCGGGCCGGCCCGAGATTGGAATCCGACGCCCAGACATCGACATTGTTCGGCCCGGTCAGGATCAGCTCCGTCGAGGTATTCACATCGATCGCCTTGCGCGCATCCGATCGCGGGATGACGGCAAGCGCGCGATTGAGCCACCCTGTCTTTTCCTCCGAGACATGCTCGCCGCCCGATTCCAGCATGTCCTGGCCGTCGAAATGACTGCGCTGGTCCCGATAGGGCGTCGACACAGCATGCACGAAGGCGAGCTCGCGGCTTCGCCACAGCGGCATCAGATCGGCCGCCGAGGGATGCAGGCCGAAATGCCCGTCGAGATCGATGAGTCCGGTCTCAGGCGTCAGCGCCAGTGTCGGCCGGAACGCCGCGAAACCGGCATCGCCAAAAGGCTGCACCAGCGCCAGCCCATCCATCGCCCCGCGCAGCACGATGGTGACGAAGCGCTTGTCTCCTGGCATCGACGCGAAGGTGACGGGGGTAAGAATCGGGGCCGCAGCTAGACAGCAGGCGGAAGCAAGGAAGCCGCGGCGCGATAGCGTGAAATCGGTCATTTCGAAGCTCCTATCGACGGTTGAATTCGGGCGACGCAAGCGCAAGCATCAGGCCGGTTGTCTTGTTAGGTGCCTGGCTGACGACGCGGATCGTGTCGTCGCGCGCGGCATCGCCAAGCGTTGCCTTCAGGAATTCACGGGGATCGAGCCCCTGCCCGAACTGCGCGGTCGCCCGCCGCGCCCAGCCGAGCCGCTCGGCAAGCTGGCTGGCCGTGATCCAGGCCGAAAAGCTCTCCTCGAAACCGGCGGGGCTCGGCGGCAACCAGATCGGCTGCCCCATGCGCCTCAAGGCGCCCTGCCCGAGCGCCCTCGCCGTCTGCATCGCCTTGCGGCGCTTCACCCTGTCCTCGTCGCCGGGATCGATCATCGGCGGACCACCGCCAGCGGCGGTGTCTCCGCCCTTCATATCGCCCGTGGCGCCACCATTCATCGCGCCGCCCATATCAGGAGCGCCCGGAGCCATGGCTCCCTGCGCGCCCATGGCCTGCGCGTCATCATCCTGCTCGTTGTCGTTGAAGAAGGAAACAACCGTGCCATCGCCAGAACCCGCATTCAGCGCCCGGAGCCCTGCCACGACGAAATCGAAGGGCTGGCGCGCCTTCGCGCCCTCGTTCGCCCAGGCGGCGGGATGGTCGAGCATGGCGCCGTAGACGGCCTTGAGCTCGCCGTCGGTCTTTTTCCAGGTGCCGGTCATCGCGGCGATCAGCCCGTCATCCGGTTGATCGGAAACGAAATGCACCGCGAGCTTGCGACAGATATGCGCCGCTGTTCTTCGGATTGGCGGCGAGATCGTCGAGCATGGCGAGATAATCGCCCGGTCGCCGCCTGTCGCCACCATAGCTGACACCGAGAACTTCGTGACGGCCGGGCTCGGCGATGTTTGGGCGAAACGCCATGTCCATCTCCTGCCGGTCGATGGTCAGCCCGGTCAAAACCATGGCGGCAGCCCGCACATCGGCCTGCGTATAGCCGCTGCCGGCCCCAAGCGTGTGCAGTTCCAGCAATTCGCGCCCGAGGTTCTCGTTGAGCCCCTTCTTCTGCCGCATGCCGCCCTTGGAATCCGGCCCGAGCGATTCCGCCTGATCGAGATAGATCAGCATCGCCGGATGCTCGGTGGCGCTGCGCAACAGGTCAGCGAAGCGCCCGCCGATACGCGGCCGGATCGCTTCTGCTTCGTAGAGCGGCACGAGCAGCCGCATCGGCAAGCTCTTGTTGGCGCTGGTGGAGAAATGATTGGTCCAGAAAGTTGAAAGCCGCTCGTAAAAGCCATCAGGCGACATCACCGCCTGCAGCAGCCGCGCATTCGCATCCTGCTGGAACGCCCGCTGCGCCTGCTTCTGCAACACCTTGCGCCGCTCGCGACGCGTCTGGTCATCGTCGCCGCTTTGCCTGAGATCGCGCAGGTTGGCCTGCAGGTCGGCGATCACCTGATGCCGCTGCTCGATACCGCCGACGGGAAACGCAACCGGTGCCCGCGCATCCGCGTTCACCTGTTTCAACAGGCCGTCCTTGTTTTGCGGCGCCGCTTCGCCCGGCCGAAAGCCATAGCCGAATCGGATCGCCGCCATCGTTGGAAAGGAAAGACTCATGACCTGTCACCTCCATATCCCTGAACGGTGACAGGCTGCGGTCAAAACCGTCGGAAATTGAGGCAGAGCCGTGACATGGACAATTTGTAATTCAAGGACTTACCCGGTCCCATCAGGCGGAATCGCTATCATCCGCGGAAGATGAAGGACGCGCCGACCGCGATCAGCGCAAATCCGATCGCATGGTTCCAGGTGAGGCTTTCGCCCAGCCAGAACACCGAGAAGCCGGAGAACACCAGAAGCGTGATCACCTCCTGCATGGTCTTCAGCTGCGCCGTCGAATAGACCGCCGAGCCGATACGGTTGGCCGGCACCGCCAGGCAGTATTCGAAGAAGGCGATCGCCCAGCTGACGATGATCGCGACGAAAATCGCCGTCCCCTTGTGCTTGAGATGCCCATACCAGGCAAATGTCATGAAGACGTTGGAGGCAAGCAGCATGACGATCGGCCAGATGGCCGCGGGGCTGAGGGCAAAGGGCATGTGTGATTCCCGAGAGTTGAAGTTGGCGGCAGCATGTACCGCTGAACCGAAAGGCTTCAAGAGGTCCGGCCGCCTCCGCGAAATATATCGTCGCCGCGGCGGCAGAACGCCACGCAAACCGGAACATTTCACCGGACAGGCCGTTTGAGGCAGCACCGGAAGCCAGGCAGCCCGAATGATGTCTCTGGCAATCGCGGTCCACAGGCCCTTTGGCGGAGACATGGCGTGAACTCAGTTTCGAACAGTGGTCTGTCCGGTCGCTCGCTGGTGGCGCTCGCGGTTCTGAATTTCTTCCTCGCCGACGCCCGCGATGGCCTCGGCCCCTTTCTCGATGGCTTCCTGGCGACCCACGGCTGGAGCCCGATGACATTGGGTATCGTGGCAACCCTTGGCGGCGTTCTCGGCCTGATCGCCACGCCGCTGTTCGGCGCCCTTGTCGATGCCTCGCCGCACAAGCGCCTGCTCATCGTGATCCCGGTTACGCTGGTCACGGCGGCGGCGCTTTGGACGCTGGCCAGCCCCGGAAATGCCTCGGTTTTCGGCGGCCAGTCGATGACCGCAATCGTCGGAGCGGTGATTGGCCCAGCGCTGATGGGACTGACGCTCGGCCTCGTCGGCGAAAGCGCCTTCTCTGCACAGGTCGCTCGCAACGAATTCTGGAACCATGCCGGCAACGTCTTCTCGCTCGCCTGCGTCTATGCCGCGACCATAGTCTGGGGGCTGAACGGCGTGATCGGCCTGATGCTCGTCACCGCGTTCGCCGCGATCATCGCGACGCTGGCGATCCGCCCTGATGACATCGACAACGACGTCGCCCGCGGCCTTACAGCGGATAAGAGCCCAGACGATGGATCGGCCGCAACAGCCCGCCCCTCCGGCTACTCTGTCCTCGCGAACTCGCGTGGCCTCGTCCTGCTCGCGCTGACCTTGCTGGTCTTCCACTTCGGCAACGCACCGATGAGCCGGCTCATCGCCCAGAACTTCTCCATCCAGCTCGGCACGCCCTTTCGCACCACCGCGATCGTCACCGGCGTGTCGCAGCTGTCGATGATCGCAATGGCGCTGCTCGCTCCCGTCCTCATCAGGCGCTTCGGCCTGGCATCGGTCTTCGTCATCGCGCTCTGCGCACTCCCCCTGCGCGGCGCTATCGCCGGCAGCGTGCCGAGCTTCGGCTCGATCTATCCGGTGCAGTTTCTCGATGGGGTCGGCGCCGGCCTGATCGGCATCGCAACGCCCATCGCGGCCGAACGAATTCTCGCCGGCACTGGCCGCTTCAACGTCGGCCTCGGCGCGGTGATGACCGTACAGGGCATCGGCGCATCGCTGAGCAATGTGGTCGCCGGATGGCTGACCGACCGGGGCGGCTATGGCCTCGCCTACTGGGTGCACGGCGGTGTCGCGCTCCTGGCATTGGCGCTTTTCATGCTTGGCCGAGAGGCAATCGCGCCGCGGGCATCGGCGACGCCCCACATCTCCGCTGCCTGACCGCTAGATCAAACATTCGAGAACCGCGATCCAGGGGATGTCCCGCCCGGAACTGTTCACGCGGTCCCTGAGAAAACCGTTGCTCGTCAGCTTCAACCGCTTCTGCGTGACGCTGTCGCTGACATTGCCTCCGATCGTCAGTGCGAAGTCATCGGTGATGGTGTGGATGATGTCCCCGTGCGACGGATAGAAGCTGTCGGCCTCATAGACCAGTTCGGCCTTGTCGTAATCGAAGGTCAGGGCATACTCCCGCCCGCCGACAGCGATGTCGCCGGGCTTCGGCTTGTAGTCTTCGGGCTTCCGCGCGCGATAGCCATAACCGCTGATCGCGCCGCTCGCCTGCTGCATGGCCTTGTGAACATAATGGCAATGGGCCTCTGTGTAGAAGAACCGCGTTCCCGCGCCGGCCTTCTTCATGCAGAAGGACACGAAGGCGGACGACCATGCAGGCTTTATGCCGCCGACGATGGTGCGCCCGTCGAGCCTGTTGTTTCCGACGGCTTGCCAGTATTCCTTGACGAAGAGGTAATAGTCTTTGGCATGCTGCGGCGTGCCCCAGGTCTCCCGTCCCTCGCCATTGTCCCAGCGGGCGTATTCCCCCTTGCACACGCGCACGAGTTCGTCGGTGAACTGTGTCATCTTGCTCCCCCATGAGGACGGATTTTCTCACCGTCCTCATGAAGACGCAGTCCAATAGGCGCGTCAATAAATTAAACCATATAATTGCAATTATGAAATCAATCACAACCAAAGATAATTCGAAGCCATCGAGAAGGCTGCAAAAATACCATCAAATGTTTGGTTTGGAGTGACGGAAGGTCCGCCTAGGACGCCACATGAATGGCGGGGGCTTCCCGCGCAGGCGTGCCTTCCAGCATCACCCGGTTGCGCCCGGCATCCTTGGCCGCGTAGAGGGCTGCGTCCGCGCGGCCGATCGTTTCCGTCAGCGACGCGTCGCCTGATGCCACGCAGGCGACGCCGAAGCTTGCAGTGATCTTGCCGACACCGGCGACATCGGGCTGTCCGGCCGCCGAAAAGGCAAGCCGGATCGCATTCGCGACCTTTCCGCCATCGGCGAGCTCCGCGCCCGGCAGGAACGCTACGAACTCCTCGCCGCCGAAACGCGCGGCAAAGGCTCCCTCAGGCAGGCGCGCCTTCAGGAGTTCGGCGAGACCCGCGATCACGCTGTCGCCGGCGGCGTGGCCGAACGTATCGTTGATCCGCTTGAAATGGTCGATGTCGCACAGGAGAATGGCCCCGTTCAGCGCGCCCCGCGCCTTCAGCCGCCTTGCCGTTTCTTCAAAGCCGCGCCGGTTGAGCAGGCCCGTGAGAGAATCGCTCTCGGCCGCATCGCGGTAGCGCTCGATCGTGTCGAGCGTCGTCGCAGCCAGCGCCGAGAGCGCAAAGAGCAGCGCGATGACGGAAGCGCCCGCCTGCATGACGAACGCGTAAGTGGAGGTGCCGAAGCTCTCCAAATCGCCCCCAGGTGAGAATATCACCAGCAGGATGGCATTGCGGACGATCGCTTCGAGCACGATCAGCGAGGTGACGCCGAGCAGGACGCGGTCGATCGCCCGGCGCGTGCTGCGCAAAGAGGAGCCGATCGCGAAGATCAGCAAGGCCGAGCAGGCGACATCGCTGATGAGGAGCTCGGCCGGCAGGCTTTCGAGCACCAGCACCGCATAGGCGAGTGTCGCATAGGCAACGACGCAGACGCCCAGGCGCAAGGCGGTACGCGATGGCCGGCGAAAGCGCTTCAGGAGCGCGCCACTGTAGAAATAGAAGGCGGAGAGAAAGAGCGCGTCGGCGCTGAGCGCCTGAACGGGGATCGGCAGCGAGGAGAAAAACATCGGCACAGAGAAGGCGACGGCAGCGGAGAGAAAACCCGCCGCCCACAGCCCGGCTTCGCGCGATCCGAACCTTGAAACGACGAGGAAGGTGCAGCCGAAGGTCAACATCATGACCGGTAGCATAAAGGCAAAATTCACTGCGGCACCCATCGAACGATGATGACGAGGCCCGGTGTGCAAACACCGCCTCGATGAAAAGCGCTAGCCACTCAACGTTAACAAAAGCCTACCTGAAGTAGACTACATATCGATCGATACGGGTGCAAGGGGCAGCCCCAGATTGTCAGAGGCCGCCCCTTGCCGCTCACGCGCGCAGGGCGCGGTGCGGCTCTCCGGCATCCTCCGAGCCGAAGCGCACATCTTTTTTCTCGTAGCCGAACGCTGCCAGCACGGCCACGACGACAGCCACGATGCCGGCGACGATCAAGAGCGCATAGGCGTAATCGCCGTTCCAATGGGCCGCGAGGCCGGACTGGATCGTGGCATTGCCCGATGCCAGTAGATTGCCAAGCTGATAGGCAAACCCCGGAAACGTGCTGCGAACCTCATCCGGCGAAAGCTCGTTGAGATGCACGGGCACGATGCCCCAGGCACCTTGCACGAAGAACTGCATCAGGAAGGCGCCGATCGCAAGCAGCACCGGGCCCGGCGCATAGACCCACAGCGGCGCCACCGGCACCGCGATCAACGCCGCGATGACGATCGCCTTCTTGCGGCCGATCCGCTGCGAAAGCGCCCCGAAGAACAGCCCGCCGCAGATCGCGCCGATATTGTAGACGATGGCGATCGCACCCGTGGTGTAGCTGTCGTAGTTGCGCTGTGTCTCGAGGAAGGTCGGATAGAGATCCTGCGTACCGTGACTGAAGAAGTTGAACGCCGTCATCAACAGCACCGACCAGATGAACAGCGGAATATTCTCCCTGAGCACCGTCAGGAACGGCCGGCGTCCCCGCTCCTGCTGCTTCAGGAAGGCCGGGCTCTCCTCGACGCTGCGGCGGATGTAGAGCACCAGCAGCGCCGGTGCGGCGCCGACAAAGAACATGCCGCGCCAGCCGATGATGGGAAAAAGCAGGAAAAACACGATCGAGGCCAGGAGATAACCCGAGGGGTAACCGGCCTGCAGGATGCCGGAAACGATGCCGCGGCTCTCCTCCGGCACGGTCTCCATCACCAGCGACGCACCCACACCCCACTCGCCGCCCATGGCGATGCCATAGAGCGCGCGCAGCACGATGAACATGGTGAGCCCGGTGGAGAAGCCGGTGAGGAATTCGAAGATCGAATAGAGCAACACGTTGACCATCAGCGTGATCCGCCGCCCGTATTTGTCGGACGCCAGCCCGAAGAGCAGCGCGCCGACCGGCCGCATGGCGAGCGTCAGCAGGATCGCCACCGAGACGGCGGGAACGTCGGTTTTGAATTCTGCGGCGATATACTTGAGAACGAAGACGAGTATGAAGAAATCGAAGGCATCGAGCGTCCAGCCGAGATAGCTGGCGATAACTGTATTGCGCTGCTGCGGCGTCAGCCGGCGCAGGCTTTCCAATGCGGACATAACGGATCCTCCGTCCGAAAGCGGCGGCGAAGCGGGGCAAATCCGGATGCCGTCGAAGAGAGGGATCGCCCTGATATGGGCGGGGTGGAGCTGTGACAGGCAGCGTTTTTGAAACGTCAGCAACGCTGCCCTTGTTCCATCACATTTGTCGTGATCGCGCCTTGCTCGTTGACGACCCTACGGTCGCCACACGCAACCTCTCGCTAAGCGACCACCAAAGGGCGAGCGTTTCATTCTGGCGCAAAAATTTCCGCCAAGTACCTGCTTCTAAATAGCTATTGCGATTATTAGCAAAATGTGAGATATAAATGTCAGGTTGCATATGCAACCATAAAAAGCAAGCACAGATAGATTGCATCCATACCGGCAATGCGCCCGCCAGTCTCTGGCGGCGATGATACCGCTTGCGAAAAATCGATGATTTTAGACCTGAGCAAGACAACAGCAGATCAACCGTCGGTCTGAGCAGTTCCAGCCATGCGCATGAAAACATCCTAGGCCGACCAGCCCCGAGGAGGAGGAGCCATGCCTTTCGATCTGACCCAACCGCTTTCATGGGAGAGCGCTGCGGGAG
>Ga0307412_10000791_pt1 | contig 18225 bp, 14 predicted proteins | sample DK1Cmetagenome_3_FD_203823 | JGI IMG/M metagenome (GOLD analysis project Ga0307412, IMG submission 203823) | Maize rhizosphere microbial communities from greenhouse at UC Davis, California, United States - DK15-C-1 | ecosystem: Host-associated > Plants > Roots > Rhizosphere > Soil | place: USA...
ACCCGAGGCGAGTTGGAAGCGCGACGGGCGTGAGTGGCGAGAGAGGCAGGAGGGCGTGAGACGGGGACGGGGCGAAACGGCATCTCCCGGCTCACGCCCTTCGCCGTCTCACGCCGTCTCACGCCCCTCTGCTCCCGACGAGGCGTACCGGAGCATCACCGCTCGGTGCACGTCGCGCGCGTTCTCGATCACCTCGCGGTCCAGGCCGAGCGTAGCGGGGGCGATGAGGAAGGGGTAGGTCTGGTCGCCGCCGGCCGAGCCGTGCGCGCCGACCTGGTCGTCGAACGAGACGATGTCGTAGCCGTCGTAGGCGCCGAACAGGACGACGTCGCCGGCGTTCGGCTGGCTCACGAGCTCCTCGATCGCGCGCACCGTGTGCGGCTCGGTGCCGTAGGGCTCGAGCGGGTTCGCGCCGGCGATCACCTCGTAGGTCCCATCGATGATCAACGCGCGGCCGGCCTTCCCCTCGGCGTGGACGGCGGGCCCGCTGCGCGTCAGCAGGAGCCCCACCCCCGGGTGCGCGAGGAGCGACGCGTAGAGGTTCGCGCGCCGGAGGTCGGCGGCGATGTCGCGGAGGTCGAGGCGGCGCGCGTCGTCCGCGAAGTAGAGCAGGGCGAGGCACGAGCTGTAGGTGACGACGACTTCGTTCCGCGGGTCCACGCGGTACTTCTCGGGGAGGATCAACTCGCGGAGCCCGTAGCGGCTCCGCAGCCAGTCGCGGAGCCGGCGCAGGCCGCGGCGCAGCGCTCGCCGGTTCGGCCGCGCGATCTGGGCGACCGTCTCTACCGCTTGGGCGCCGACGTCGGCGTACTCGCTGTCGGTCGCGAAGCTCGTCACGGCGCGCAGCGGCGGCCGTCCCGCGCGCCCGGCGTCGCGGTCGAGGATCCGCGTCACCGTCGTGCCGAGCGACTCGCGGAAGCGCACCCGGTAGCTCACCGACGGCGTCATCCCGTGGTCGGACAGGATGACGAGGTCGTAGGGGCGGCTCGCCATGCTCTGCGCCATCCGCCAGATCTCGGCGATCCGCGCGTCGGTCCGCCGGAGGTCGGCCAGCGCCTGGCGGCTCGACGGCCCGAAGTGGTGCGCCAGCTCGTCGTACTGCATGAACGTGCTGTAGATTACCGGCACGCCGAGGTAGACGTCGAGCAGGATCGCCATCGTCTGCAGCTCGCGGACGACGACGTTGCTGAGGATACGGATGAAGGGGAAGATCCCCTCGGCGTGCGTGAAGCGGCCGGCGAGCTCGCCGCGCGTGCGCTCCCACTCCTCGCGCAGCCACTCCAGCACGCCGGTGAAGGCCATGCGCGCCACGCGCACGGGGTGGAGCAGGATGAGGAGCGCCATGCGCGTCCCGCCGAGTCGCTGGTAGACGCTCGTGCGCTCGCGGGTCGCGACGGTGAAGGCGACCGTGCTCGCGTCGCCGTCGAGGAGGTTGACGTAGCTGGAGCCGCCGGCCAGTGCCCCGGGCGCGTGAATGCGGTCGCGGATGTACTGCACGCCGAGCGGCGAGTTGCAGGTGACGACGCGGCGCGCCGCCTTGTCGTAGAAGCGGAAGGCGGGGATGCCGGCGTTCTCGCCGTGGAAGATGCCGGCCTGGCAGTACGGGGTCGCCGACGGGAGGCCGCAGAACCAGCGGCGCAGCGTGAACGGCGCGCGCCCCGGTGTCCCCTGCACGAGGCGCGCGATCGTCGGGCAGTAGCCCAGCTCGAGCGCGCGGCGGAGGTCGGCGTAGGCGAGCGCGTCGATCTGCAGCATGATGAGGCCGCGCCGCCGGTCGGGGGGGCGGCGCTCGCGGAGGAAGGCGCGGTACTTGAGCGAGTAGTACCAGTGCAGGAGGGCCGACGCGCGCGGCACGGCGCGCCGCTCGACGCCGAGCGGCGGCCCGCCGCCCGGACCGGCCCCGCGCGCGGCGGCGTCGTCCGTCGTCACGCGCCCGACGTCAGTCAGCGGAGTGTCCCGCGTTCGAAAGAGGCAGGAACGTCAGCATGGAAGGCACGTCGCTCGGCATCGCCGTCTCGTTCACCGCGGGGCTCCTCAGCTTCCTCTCTCCCTGCGTCCTGCCGCTCGTCCCGAGCTACGTGACCTTCATCACGGGACTGAGCCTCGAGGACGTCGGACACGCGCGGCGCGCGGCCTTCGTCCACGCGCTGCTCTTCGTCCTCGGCTTCACGCTGATCTTCCTCGCGCTCGGCGCCAGCGCGACCGCGCTCGGGCGGCTGCTCTTCTCCCAGCGCGTCTGGATCAGCCGCATCGGCGGCGCCCTCGTCGTGCTCTTCGGATTCTACCTGCTCGGCGCCTTCAACGCCGGGATCCTGGCGCGCGAGCGGCGGGTTCACTTCGCCGACAAGCCCGTCGGGTATCTCGGCACGGTGCTCGTCGGCGTCGCATTCGGCGCCGGGTGGACGCCGTGCATCGGGCCGATTCTCGGCGCCATCCTCGCCCTCACCGCGAGCACCGCCGACCTTCGGCAGGGGCTCCTCCTACTCGGCGCCTACTCGATGGGCCTCGCCATTCCGTTCCTGGCGTCGGCGCTGGCCGTCGAGCGCTTCCTCGCCACGTTCCGCCGCATCCGGCCGCAGCTGGCGCTCGTCGCGCGCGCCTCCGGCGTCCTGCTCGTCGTCGTCGGTTTCCTCATGATCAGCGGCTACTTCACACGCCTCGCCGGCTACCTCCAGGCGCTCACCCCGGACGTCATCCGCTCGAGAATCTGAAAGGCGGGGAATGGGGGGTCGGGAGTGGCGACTAGTCGAGCATCCACTCCCGACTCCCCACTCCCCGCTCTCCAGTAATTCAGGCCAACCCTTCCAGAAACTCGAACAGCTTCGGGTGGATCTTGCGGGCCGTCGCCTCGGAGACGTGGCGGCAGCGGGTGCCGAGGTACTCGGCGTTGAAGAGGCTCATCGTGACCGGACTGTTCGGCACGCCGCGCTGCGGGGCCGGCACGACCGCGCGGTAGCACACGCCACCGTGCTGCACGAAGGAGCCGGCGCCGAGGTTGACGGCGATCACGTTCCCGGAGCTGGCCTGCATGGTGTCGTCGCGATACTCCTCGAAGAACCTGTATCCACGCATCGTCGGCCTCCAGACGTCGGGGTCAGCGAACGGTGCCCACGGCCCTCCAACGCATCCTCCGGGCCGGCGGAAGTCCTTCCTCTCTCCTGCTACCCCGGAGCGCGACCGATTGTCCCCGCCCCTTCCGGCGCGGGGCATGCCCCTACTGAAGGACGAGCGGCGGGCCGCCTCACAACTTCCCGCGCGGTTGTGCCGCCAGCCAGGGGCTCAGCGCAGCCACTGGCCGGCGCGCGCGAGCAGCTCGCGGGTCGGCACGGGCTTGTGGAGGACGTCGGCGCAGCCGGCGGCGAGGCAGCGGGCGCGGGTCGCGTCGTCGTCGTGACCCGTCATCGCCACGGCGACGCGGGGCGCCGCGCCAGTGCCGCGGACGGCGTCGAGCACGCGCAGGCCGTCGCCGTCGGGGAGGGTGAGGTCGAGGAGCATGAGGGCCGGCGCCTCGGCGCGGCAGGCGGCGACCGCCGCCGCGACGCTCGCCGCGATGGCGACGCGACGCCCCGTCTCCTCGAACAGAATACGCAGCGCCGAGGTGACGAGGTCGGAGTCCTCGACCAGGAGGACGAGCGGCGCCGAGGCGGGCGGCGGCGCGTCGGCGGGGCCCGGCACGGGCCTAGCTCGCCGGAGGGTAGGGGATGGTGAAGAAGAAGCGGCTGCCGGCGCCGAGGGCGCTCTCGAGCCAGATGCGGCCGTCGTGCAGTTCGACGAGCTTGCGCGCGATCGTCAGGCCGAGCCCCGTGCCGTGGTGCTGCCGGGAGGCCGAGGCGTCCACCTGCGCGAACTCGCGGAAGACGAGGTCGTGGTGCTCGGGGGCGATGCCGATCCCGCTGTCGCCGACCTCGATCTGGAGCGCCGGGTAGCCGTCGCCGGCGACCTGGCGGGCGGTGATCCAGACGCGCCCGCCGGGCGGCGTGAAGTCGATGGCGTTGCCGAGCAGGTTGCCGAGGACGTGCGAGATCTTTTCGCGGTCGGCGCGGATCGGCGGCAGCCCGGGCTCGACGTCCACGAGCAGCGAGAGCCCCTTCTTGGCGACGAGCGACTCGTTGAGCGCGCGCACCTGCTCGATGACGTCGGCGACCGAGAACTCGCTCGGCACGACGGCCAGCTGGTTGGCGGCCCCGCGCGCGTAGGTGAGAATCTCGCCGACCATCTCGAGCAGCTGCCGGCCGCCGCTGATGATGCTCGTCACGCTGTCGCGCTGTCGCGGCGAGAGCTCGCCGAGGATGCCGTCGCGGAGGATCTCGGCGTGCGTGATGATCGCCGTCAGCGGCGTGCGCAGGTCGTGCGAGATGTTGGCGAGGAACTGCGTCTTGAGTGCGTCGCGCCCTTCCAGCTCGGCGATGACGCGGGCCGCCTCCTGCTGCTGCAGCTCGAGCGCCGCGAGGCGGGACTCGACGGCCTCCGGGGCATCGACGCGGTTCATGCCGGAATGTTACCGCCGGCGCCGCCGCTTGCCAACGCCGGCCGCGGCGCGGGATCGGCGCTCTCGCCGGCGTCCGCCTGCTCGTCCTCGATCGACTCGACGAGCTGCTGCCGGCGGAGAAGCGACCAGTAGCGCCCGCCGGCGGCGAGGAGATCCTCGTGCCGCCCCTGCTCGACGACCCGGCCGCCGTCGAGGACGACGATCCAGCTCGCGTCGCGGATGGCGCTCACCCGGTGCGAGGCGATGACCGCCGTGCGGCCACGCAGGGCCTCGCGCAGCGAGCGCAGGATCTCGGCCTCGGTGTGCGTGTCCACCGCCGAGAGGGCGTCGTCGAGGAGCACGACGGCGGGCTTCCGCGCGAGGGCGCGGGCGAGCGCGGCGCGCTGCTTCTGCCCGCCCGAGAGGTTGATCCCGCGCTCGCCGAGCATCGTGTCGTAGCCGCCCGGGAAGTCGGCGATCGTCTCGTCGAGTTGAGCGACCCGCGCGGCCCAGGACGCGACATCCGAGGCGGGGAGCGGGAAGGCGGGAGCGGGGAGCGGATGCCCGGCGACTCCCGACTCCGGACTCCCCGCTCCCGCCTTCCCGCTCCCGTTCTCTCGCGGTTCGGCTTCTACCCCGTAGCCCACATTCGCGCCAATCGTGTCGCTGAAGAGCAGACTCTCCTGCGGCACGTAGCCGATCTCGCGCCGCAGGGCGTCGAGCGGCAGCTCGCGGATCGGCACGCCGTCGAGCAGGATCTCTCCCTCCTGCGGGTCGCTGAGCCGGGGGACGAGGTCGATCAGGGCGCTCTTCCCGCTCCCCGTCGCGCCGACGATGCCGAGCGTGGCGCCGGCCGGTAGGTGGAAGGAGACGTCGCGCAGCACCCAGCGCGCTTCGGTGCCGGCCGGCGCAGGGTAGTGGAAGCCGACGCCGCGGAATTCAAGCGAGCGGCCGCCGTGCTCCGGCGGCAGCGCACGCGGACGCGGCGGGTCGGCGACGGCGGGCGCCGCGTCGAAGATTTCGTTCAGGCGCGCCATCGAGGCGGCGCCGCGCTGAAAGAGGTTGATGACCCAGCCGAGCGCGATGAGCGGCCAGGTGAGGTTGGAGAGGTAGAAGCCGAAAGCGACGAAGGCGCCGACGGTGATCGTCCCGCGCAGGACCAGGCTCCCGCCGGCGCCGAGCACGACGACCGCGCCGAGCCCGGCGAGCAGCCCGAAGGTCGGGTTCATGATGCCGTAGAGCCGGACGAGCCGCATGTTCTTCGCGAGGTACTCATCGCCCAGCGCATCGAACCGCTCCACCTCGGCGCGCTCCTGGCGGTAGGCGCGCACGATGCGCGCGCCGGCGAGGTTCTCCTGGGCGTGGGTCGTCATCGTGCCGAAGTGCTCCTGCACCGCTTCGAAGCGCGCGTGGATGGCGTTGCCCAGCCACACGGTGAGGATCGGCAGGAGGGCCATCGGCAGCAGCGCGAGCAGGGTGAGGCGCGGACTGATGCGAAGCATGAAGACGAGCGCGAAGAGGCCGCCGGCGATCGTGTTCACGAGGTACATGATCGCGGGGCCGGCGGCCATGCGGACGGCGCTGAGGTCGTTCGTCAGGCGCGCCATCAGCTCCCCGGTGCGCGTACGCGCGTAGTAGCCGGCGTCGAGCGACTCGAGGTGGCGGAAGAGGTCGTTGCGGAGGTCGTACTCGACCCAGCGGCTCAGACCGTTCATCACCTCGCGCATCCCGAATCGCAGAGCGCCGCCGGCGATGGCGAGTGACACCATCAGGGCACCGAGCGTCCATACGCGGGTAATAGGAACGCCGCTCCGCAGCCCGTCGATCGCCGCCCGCAGGAGCCAGGGGATGACGCTCGTCAGGGCGCTCGAGACGACGACCAGCACGAGGCCGAGCGCGAGGCGCCCGCGGTACGGGCGGAAGTAGGGAAACAGCCTGCGCAACGCGCTCATGAGCGACTCGACGGCGGCACGTGGCTTGCTATCCAACTCAGGTTGCAGTCAACGACCGGCCCGCCGACTGCACGCAACTCCCACCTCCTTTGGAGGCACACGCATGTCCAAATATATCCGACGCATCGGGACCCCGCTGGCGCTGACGTTCGCGCTCGTCGCGGGCGCCTGCACGACTGACGACAAGCAGGACGACACGCTCGCCCAGGACACGAGCGCGCTCAACCGCGACCTGAACCTCGCCAACCGCGACACGGTCGCGCAGCCGGCGCTGACCGACGTCCCGGCGACGACGACCCCGACGCCGGCGGCGACGACGCCGCGGACGACCGCGCCGCGCACGACGCCTCGCACGACCTCGACGGCGCCGAAGTCGACCACCCCCGCGCCGCGCCCGTCGAACACCACGGCGAGCGGCAACACGGTCAGCACGGGAACGAGCGCCGCGAGCGGCGGCGGCTCGGTCGGCACGATCGCGGCGGGCACGACGATCAACCTCGCCGCCAGCCAGCGCGTCTGCACCAACACGCACAAGGTCGGCGACACCTTCACCGCGACGGTGAGCGAGCCGGTGACGGGCTCCAACGGCGCGACGATCCCGGCCGGCGCGCGGGCGACCGTCCGCATCACGGAGCTCAAGCGCAGCGAGAACGTCAACGACAACGTCGTGATGGGCTTCGCGGTGAGCTCGATCACCTACGGCGGGCGCACCTACAACATCGACTCCGACGTCACCTACGCCAAGGTGGACAAGGTCCGCAACCAGCCGAAGAGCAAGGACGTGCAGAAGGTGCTCGGCGGCGCGGCGGTCGGTGCGGTCCTCGGCCAGGTGATCGGCAAGGACACCAAGGGCACGGTGATCGGCGCGGCGGCGGGTGCGGCGGCCGGCGCGGGCGCCGCGGCGGCGACAGCCAACTACGAGGGCTGCGTCCCGAACGGCGGCCAGATCACGATCAAGCTCAACTCGGGCGCCCAGGTCCGCGCCTAACGAGCGAGTCGCTGGTCGCTAGTTGCTAGTCGCTGGTAACGACATCGAGGGGGCGCGCTCTGCGAACGGGAGCCCGCCCCCTCGATCCGTCTGGCAGCCAGTGGCGACCAGCGCCCAGCGACCAGTAGCTGTCAGTAGCCGACCGCCCCCCCCGCCGCCCGCGGCTCGTGCACGCCGTGGTAGCCGCCGGGGACGCGCATGATCGCGTTCACGTTGACGAGGCTCCCGCGCTCGCCGAGCGCGTGCCCCATCGCGCGCAGCGAGTCCATCACCGCCGGCGCCAGGCCGCCGGTCTCGTAGCGCAGCGTGTCGGGGAGCGCCTGGTGGTGCAGCCGCGGCGCCCGCATGGCGTCGGCGAGCGACATGCGATGGTCTATGACGTTGAGGATGACCTGCGACGTGCCGGTGATGATCGTCGGCCCGCCGGCCGCACCGACGACGAGCAGAAGGCCCCCGGCGGGGTCGAGGACGACGGTCGGCGACATCGCCGAGAGCATGCGCTTCCCCGGCGCGATCGCGTTCCGCTCGCCCTGCACGAGCCCGAACATGTTCGGCTTCCCGGGCTGCGCCGCGAAATCGTCCATCTCGTCGTTGAGGATGAAGCCCGCGCCGCGCACGTAGACGCCCGACCCGTAGCTGTTGTTGAGCGTCGTCGTCGTGGCCACCGCGTTGCCGCGCGCGTCCACCACCGAGTAGTGCGTCGTGTGCGTCCCCTCGGCCATCCGCCCCGCCACCTCGGGCGTCGGCGTCGCGCGGCGGTCGTCGATCGTCCGCCGCAACTCGCGAGCGTACGCCTTGCTCGTCAGCCGGCCGAGCGGGACGTCCACGAACGCCGGGTCGCCGAGCAGCTCGTTGCGGTCGACGAAGGCTCGCTGGTAGGCCGCGCCGAGCCGGTGCGCGTAGGCCGCGCTGCCGAACGGTGCCGGACGCTCGTACGTCTCGAGGACGTTGAGCGCCTCGGCCATCGTCACGCCGCCGGACGACGACGGCGGCATCGAGAGCAGCGTGTAGCCGCGGTAGGTCGAGCGGATCGGCTCGCGCCAGACCGGCGTGTAGCGGGCGAGGTCCGCCTTCGTGATGATCCCGCCGCCGCGCTGCATCTCGGCGACGAGCGAGTCGGCGATCTCGCCGCGGTAGAAGGCGTCGGTGCCGCGCTCGGCGATCAGCCGCAGGGTCCGGGCGAGGTCCGGCTGGACGAGGCGCGAGCCGGGCGCGAGCGGCGCGCCGCCCGGGTAGAAGAGCGAGGCGCCCTCGAAGCGCGTCATGAAGCTCTGCGCGCCGGCGAGGCCGCGCGTGAAGTTGCTGTCCACGACGAACCCCTCGGCCGCCAGCCGGATCGCCGGCGCGAGCACGTCGGCGAGCGACATCGTGCCGTAGCGGCGCAGCGCCTCCGCCATCCCGGCGACCGCGCCCGGCACGCCGACCGCCAGATGCCCGACGACGCTGCGGTCGGTGAGCCGGCCGCTGGCGTCGAGGTACATGTCGCGCGTCGCGGCGAGCGGCGCGACCTCGCGGTAGTCGAGCGCCGCCGTGCGACCGTCCGCCATCCGCATCACCATGTAGCCGCCGCCGCCGATGTTGCCGGCGACGGGGTAGGTGACGGCGAGCGCGAAGCCGGTCGCGACGGCGGCGTCCACGGCGTTGCCGCCGCGGCGCATGATCTCACTCCCGGCGGCGCTCGCCAGCCCGCTGTTGCTGACGACCATCGCGTGCTCGGCGAACGCCTCCGGCGGCGCGCCCGCGGCGAAGCGCCAGCCGGCCGGGAAGGTGACGCTCTGGCGCACCGGGACGGCGGGCGCACCACCCGCCGCTGCGGGCGCGCGGCACGAGGCGAGCGGGGCGGCGAGGAGGCACGCAAGCGCGGCGAGCGCGGCGCCCGGGCGCGAGGTCAGGTGACGCACGAAGGCTCCGTCGTGGTGGTCGCGCATGGTCCCGGTGCGGGAGCGGCGTCCGGCTGTGCGCCCCGGGCCGGCGTAGTACGGCGCGGTGTGACACGCGTCACTGGCCCGCACGGCGCGGCGCGACGCGCTCCGACGGCAACTTCGCTTGCGGCTCGCGCGCGACGCTGGGTAAGTTAGCGGCAGCGCCCGCTGCGCGACAACGAACGCGGAACGCGACCGATGGCCGAGCCCGCCGCGGGTCGCTGCCGGCGCTCCGCCGCCGGCCTTCGGCCGCTCGCCGCTCCGCAACCCAGGATGAGTTGACCGCCTCCGCGTCCCGCGACACCGCCACGACCGACCCCCGCGTCACCGAGCGCCGGAACCCGCGCAGCGCGGAGATCGACCTCGCGTCGCCGCTCGAGATCGTGGACCTCATGTCGGCCGAGGACCGCACCGTGCCCGACGCGGTCGCCGGCGAGCGGGAGCGGATCGCGCGCGCGGTCGAGATCGCGGAGCGCACCTTTCGCGAGGGCGGCCGGCTGTTCTACGTCGGCGCCGGCACGTCGGGCCGGCTCGGCGTGCTCGACGCCAGCGAGTGCCCGCCGACGTTCGGCACCGACCCCGAGATGGTGCAGGGGATCATCGCCGGCGGCGCCGCGGCGCTGACGCGGGCGCAGGAAGGGGCGGAGGACGAGCTCGGCGCCGGCGCGCGCGCGATGGACGAGCGCGGCGTCAACGCCCGCGACTTCGTCGTCGGCATCGCCGCCTCGGGGACGACGCCGTACGTGCGGGCGTCGCTCGAGCGGGCGCGCCAACTCGGGGCGCGCACGGCGATCGTCGCCTGCTCGCCACCGCCGCCCGAGCTCGTGCGGATGGTGGACGTCGCCATCGTCCCGATCGTCGGCCCCGAGGTCGTCACCGGCTCGACGCGCCTCAAGGCGGGGACGGCGACGAAGCTCGTGCTCAACACGATCACGACCGGCGCGATGATCCGCCTCGGCAAGACGTACGGCAACCTCATGGTGGACCTGCGCGCGACGAACGCGAAGCTGCGCGACCGCAGCGAGCGCATCGTGGCCGAGGTGTGCGACGTCTCGCGCGGCGAGGCGCGGTCGCTGCTCGAGCGGGCCGGCGGGAGCGTCAAGACGGCGATCGCGATGCAGAAGCTCGGCGTCGAGCGCGAGGACGCCGAGCGGGCGCTCGAGCGCGGCGGTGGTGTGATCCGCCGCGTCGTCGGCGTCGCGCCGCCGGCCGTGCGGGGCGCCGAGCGATGAGCGTCGCGCCGCTGCGCGAGCGCGTGCGCGAGGCGCCGGCGGGGCCCTCCGACGCCGGCGCCGACCTCGTCGTCGGTCTCATGTCCGGCACGTCGCTCGACGGCATCTCGGCCGCCGTCGTCGGGTTCGACGGAGGCGAGGGCGCGGCGCCGCCGCGCTGCACGCTGCGGGCCTTCGTCTCGCGCCCGTACACCGCCGAGCAGCGGCGGCGGCTCACCGCAGCGCTGTCCGGCGTCACGCCCGCCGAGTACTGCCGCCTCAACTTCGACCTCGGCGAGTGGCTCGCCGGCGCCGCCGACGAGGCGATCGCGCGCGCCGGCGTGTCGCGGTCGCTCGTGCGCGCGGTGGCCTCGCACGGCCAGACCGTGTGGCACGAGCCCGGGCACTCGACGTGGCAGTTCGGCGAGAGCGCCGTGATCGCCGAGCGCACGGGGCTCGACGTCGTGAGCGACTTCCGCGTGCGCGACGTCGCCGCCGGCGGGCAGGGGGCGCCGCTCGTCCCGATCGCCGACGCGCTGCTCTTCGCGCCCGACAGCGGCTGGCGCGCGCTGCAGAACCTCGGCGGGATCGGCAACGTGACGCTCGTGCCGGGGCGCGACGTGGCGGCCGCGCGGGCGCCGTCGGTGCGCGCCTTCGACACCGGCCCCGGCGTCTGCGTGATAGACGGCGTCGTCCGCGCCCTGGCGCCGGACCTCGTGTACGACGTGGACGGCCGGCTCGCCGGCGCCGGCACCGCGGTGGCGGAAGTGGTGGACGAGCTGCTGGCGGCGCCCTACTTCGCCAGCCCGCCGCCGAAGAGCACCGGGCGCGAGCTGTTCGACGCCGCCTACGTCGCGCGACTGATCGACCGCTGCCGCGCGGCGCGGCCCGGCGCGCGCATCGAGGACGTCGTGGCGACCGCGGTCGAGCTCACGGCGCGCAGCATCGGCGACGCATACCGGCGCTTCGTGAGCGAGCCGGTGCGGGAGGTCCTCCTCTCCGGCGGCGGCGCCCGCAACCCGGCGCTCGTCGCCGCGATCGGGCGCGCGCTCGCCGGCCGGACGGTGGTGCGCACCTTCGACGAGGTCTACTTCGACGGCGAGGCGAAGGAGGCCGTCGCCTTTGCTTTCCTCGGCTGGCTCCACCTCACGGGGCGGCCGGGCAACGTTCCCGCCGCCACCGGGGCGGGTGGGCCACGCGTCCTCGGCAAGCTGACGCCGGCCGCGGCGCGCCACAGCCCCGTGCCCGCATGATCGACGTCGCGCAGCTCCTCCTCCCCGCGGTCCGCTGGGACCCCGCGCGCGGCTTCGAGGGCGAGCGGCAGCACATAGACGAGGCGCTCGCCCTCGGCGTCGGCGGCTTCATCCTCTTCGGCGGCGAGCAGGAGGCGGTGCGCGCGCTCACGAAGTCGCTCCAGCAGCGCGCGCGCACGACACTGCTCATCGGCTCCGACATGGAGCGCGGCGCGGGGCAGCAGTTCGCCGGCGCCACGGGGTTGCCGCCGCTCGCCGCGATCGCCTCGCTCGGCGAGCCCGACCTCGTGCGCCGCGCCGCGCGGCTCACCGCGCGCGAGGCGCGCACGCTCGGCGTGAACTGGGACTACGCGCCAGTCTGCGACCTCGACGTCGAGCCGGAGAACCCGATCGTCGGCACGCGCTCGTTAGGCAGCGACCCGGCGCGCGTGGCGCAACTCGCCGCCGAGTGGGTGGACGCCTGCCAGTCCGAGGGCGTGCTCGCCTGCGCCAAGCACTTCCCCGGGCACGGCCGCACGACGGCCGACTCGCACGCCGAGCTGCCCGTCGTCACCGCCACCGCGGACACGCTCCAGAACGCCGACCTCGTCCCCTTCCGGGCGGCGATCGACGCCGGCGTGGCGTCCGTCATGACGGCGCACGTCGCCTACCCGGCGCTCGACCCGAGCGGCGCGCCGGCGACGCTGTCCCGCGAGATCCTGGAGTGGCTCCTCCGCCAGCGGATGAAGTTCGACGGCCTGATCGTGACCGACGCGCTGATCATGGAGGGCGTCCTCGCCGGCCAGGGTGGGGAGGAGGCGGCCGCCGTGCGCGCGATGCAGGCCGGCTGCGACCTGCTGCTCTACCCGACCGACGTGAAGGCGGTCGCGGGTGCCCTGCGCCGCGCCGTGCAGAGCCGCGACCTCGACCCCGAGCGCGTCCTCCGCTCGATCCGCCGCCGCCTCAAGTGGGCGCAGTGGACCTCGCCGCCGAACGACTACCGGCGGCCGTCGGCGACGGACGTCCTGTGGGGCGCCCAGGTCGCCGACCGGTGCATCCGCATCCTCTCCGGCGACCCGCGGCCGCTCGGCCCGATCGCCGAGATCGTGGTCGTGGACGACGACCTTGGCGGGCCGTACCCCGCGCCGTCGCGGCAGACGTTCTTCGACGCCCTCGCCGCCGAGGGACGCGACCCGCGCCACGTGGACGAGCCGACGGCCGAATCGCGCGGCGCGCTCGTCGTCGCCCTGTTCGGCGACATCCGCTCGTGGAAGGGGCGGCCCGGCTACTCGGCCGAGGCGCGGGCGATCGTCGAGGACGCGTGCGCCGCCGCGCGGCGCCAGGCGCGCGACGCGATCGTCGTCCAGTTCTCGCACCCGCGGCTCGCCGCCGAGGTGCGCGGGGCGACGACCGTCGTCTGCGCGTGGGGAGGCGAGCCCGTCATGCAGGCCGCCGCCGCGCGCTGGCTCGCCCGCAACTGCTGACGCGCTGACGCGGCGCGGCGCGTCCTAGCCGCGCGTCGCCGTCTTGACGAGCGTCTTCCGGACGACGGGGAGGAGCAGCCAGGCCGGGATCGCGAGGAAGAACGTGACGAGGAAGAAGGTCGCGTAGCCCATCGCCTCGACCGCGTCGCCCGCGAAATAGTTGCCCACGTAGCGGCTCGCCCCGAAGAGCGCCGTGAGCAGCGCGAACTGCGTCGCCGCGTAACGGCGGTCGCAGACCGACATCAGGTAGGTCATGAAGGCCGTCGTGGCGAGCCCGAAGGTGAAGTGCTCGATCACCGACGCCGCCCACATCGCCGGCCGCGGCGCGCCGGCGAGGGCGACCGCCCAGTAGGTGATGCTTCCCGCCGCCTGCGCGATGCCGAGGGCGATCAGCGAGCGGAAGGTGCCGAGCCGCGGCACCAGCACTCCGCCGACGATCGCCCCGAGCACCGTCGCGCCGATCCCGACCATCCCTTGGATCGCGCCGATCTCCTTCGTCGAGTAGCCGCTGTCCACCCAGAACGGCTTGATCATCGTCAGCAGCGCGTAGTCGCCGAGCCGGAAAAGCAGGGGAAAGAGGATGATCGCCCAGGCGTGCGGCCGCCCGAACAGCTCGCGCACCGGCTCCCAGATCGGCTCCCCCTGCCGGCCCCCCTCGCGACGCGTGCCGGGCACGGTCCACGTGAAGAGCGCGAGCGCCGCCATGATCGCCCCCGCGACCGCGAACACCGGCGGCCACCCGACGAAGCCCGAGGCCGAGACGAGCGCGCCCCCCGAGACGATGAGCGCGAGCCGGTAGAAGGTGACGCGCGCGCTGTTTGCCGGCCCGCGCTCCCGCTCCTCGAGCAGCTCGATCGAGTAGGCGTCGGCGGCCACGTCCTGCGTCGCCGAGAGCACGGCGAGCGCGAAGAGGGCCAGGGTGACGCCGAGCGTCAGTGTCGCGCCGCGGTGGCCGACGACGGAGAAGAGGAGCACGCCGAGCAGCAGCTGACAGGCGATGATCCACGACTTGCGCGTGCCGATCCGGTCAACGAGCGGCGCCCAGAGGAACTTGAGCGTCCAGGGAAGCCCCACGTTCGCCAGCGTGTGCCCGATCTGCGCGACGTCCACCCCCTGCGTCCGCAGGTAGACGGGGAGCAGCTCGTTGATGAGGCCGTACGGGAATCCCGACGAGAAGTACAGAACGCCGATCCAGACGAGCTTCGTGCGGAAGCGGGGCGACGTCGGCGCATCGGCGGACGCGCCGGGGGCGCGTGGCGGGTCGGAAGGCTGAGGAAGGGACACCGGCGGGCGGGGCCGAAGGCGGCGCGAGCGGAGGAGGGCGCCGCGGTCCGCGCCCTCAGGCGCGGAGCTGGAATAGCGTGTAGGCGAGCGCCACGGCGAGCACCACGAGGAGGGCGATCATCCACGGCAGCGGCACCGCCCGCCGTATTGGGAGGGCCAGCTCGCCGTCGGCCGGTGACGGCCTGCCGCCCCCGCCGCCTGGCGAGTCATCGGCCGAGCCCTGCGCCCGCCGGGCGGCGGGGGAAGGCATCGAGCGTCGCACGTAGCGCTCGACGGGGAGGACGGGGGTGTCGTCGGTGCCCATCGGAAAGACCCGGTGGCCGACCTCGTCGTCCGAGCCCGCCACCTCCAGTCCCACGCCGTCGAAGCGGGCCGCGACGACGGTGATGTTGTCGGGGCCGCCGCTGGCGTTGGCGCTGTCGATGAGTCGCTGGCAGAGGCGCTCCAGGTCGGGCTCGTCGGCCACCGCCCGGGCGATCTCGTCGCCCCGCACCTGGCCCGAGAGGCCGTCGCTGCAGAGGATCAGGGTGTCCCCGCGCCGCACGCGCTGGTGGGTGAGGTCCACCTTCACGAACGCCTCGGGGCCGAGCGCCTGGAGGATGATGTTGCGCCGGTCGCTGACCTCGGCCTCCTCGGCGGTGATCTCCCCCGCCTCGATCAGCTTCTGCATCAGCGACTGGTCCTTCGTGATCTGGCGCGCCACCCCGTCGCGCACGATGTAGGCGCGGCTGTCGCCGACCTGGGCGAGGAAGAGCGTGTCGCCGAGCAGTGCGGCGACCGTCGCCGTCGTCCCCATCCCGCGGTACTCGGGGTGCTGGGTGGCGAACTCGTGAATGCGGGCGTTGGCCTCGCTCGTCGCCGCGCGGAGGGCGACCGCGAACGTCTCGCCGTCGCACTGCTCCATCTTCCGCCAGCGCTCGGCCAGCTCGCGGACGATGACGTCCACGGCCATCGAGCTGGCGATCTCCCCCGCCGCGGCGCCGCCCATCCCGTCGGCGACCATGAAGAGCGCGCCGCCGGCGATCACCCGCTCCCCGTCGTCGTGGAAGATGTGCTCGAGCGGCTCGCTCTCCGGATTGCGCATCGCCGTGAGGTCGGCGACGGCGAACGCGTCCTCGTTGTGCTCGCGCGTCCGCCCGACGTCGGTCCGTCCGACGACGTGGACGACAACGTCGGCGGCGCTGTCGGCGGGACCGGGGGAATTGGAGGGGGTGGCGGTCACAAGTGGCCCGAATATAGGAACGTGCAGGGGGGGGGTCAATCAACGCCGGGCCGCTCGCACCGGCCCGCGCCCGGCCGTTAGCTTCTCGAAATGCGCCCACGAATCGCCCGTGCTCGCCGCCGCGACGACGCGGCCCGACCTCTCGCGCGTGGCGCGCTCGGCGCCGCTACCGTCGCGCTGCTCGCGGCGTGCGCGCCGCCCCGCGCGCCCGCTCCCGCGCCGGCGCCCGCGTCGCCGATCCCTCCGGTCCCGCTCGTTCGCGGCCCGCTCGATGTAGTCGTCATCTATCCGGTCGCCGGCTCGCTCGTCCAGTCGCGCGACTCGAACTTCATCTTCGGCTCGATCGGCAACGGCGAGGCCACGCTGACGATAGACGGCGCGTCCGTACGCGTCGCGCCGAACGGCGCCTTCCTCGCCTACCTGCCCGTCCCGAGCGCCACTGGCGCGTACGAGCTCGTGGCCCGCGCCGGCGCCGACAGCGCCCGGCGCGTCCACCCCGTGAAGCCGCCGCCGCCGCGGCCCCCGCTGTCGGCCGACGGGCCGCTCGTCGTGGACACGGCCAGCGTCACGCCGCGGGGCGAGATGACACTACGCGCCGACGAGCGCGTCCGCGTCGCCGTGCGGGCGCCGGCCAACGCGACGGCGTGGGTGCAGCTTCCGGCGCGCGTGGTGACGCCGCGGGCGCGGGCGAGCGCCAGGGAGCGGGCGAGGGAGCGGGCGAGGGTGCGGGCCGAGAATGCACGCCGCAGCGAAGCCGCGCGCCGGCCGCTCGTCAACGCCGGCGCGGGGGCTCCTTCGCTTCGCGCAGGACAGGCCCCCCCACCGCGAATGTCGGCTGGCGCGCTGGCCCCCGCCGCACCTGGGCGACGCGCGCCGGACCTCGACAGCGCGGCCACGGACTCGGCGGCTCGCTCCAGGGGAGCGCTCGACTCCGCCGCTGCCCTGACCGACTCGTCCCCCACGACGCCGCCGGGCCCGACGAGCGCCGGCGCGCTGTTCACGACCGAGCTGCCCGCCAGCCAGTTCGTGGATCGCCCCGAGCTCGTCGTCGCCCGCGGCGCCGACACGATCCGCATTCCGCTCGCGCAGATCTCGGTCTTCGGCGACTCCACCCTCTTGAGGCGCGGCTTCGCGCAGCTCGGTGGCGCCCCCGACGCGGCGCGCGACAGCGACCGCGTCGTCGTCGGGCGCCCGGTGCCAGGCGGCACGTACAAGTGGTTCTTCCTTCCCGGGACCGTCGTCGAAGTGACGGGGCGCGTCGCCGGCTCGGCGCGCGTCCGCCTCGACCAGGCGCTCGAGGTGTGGGTGGACAGCCAGGAGGTCGTGCCGCTGCCGGGCGGCTACGCGCCGGCGCGCCGCGTCGTCGGCGCGGCGCGCGTCGTTCCGGCGCCCGGCTGGGCGGACGTCATCGTGTCCACCGGCGAGCGGACGCCGTATCTCCTCACCCAGGACGGCGCCTCGCTCGTCCTCACGCTCTACGGCACGTCGCTCTCCCCGGACATCATCCCGATGCTCGGCAACGACACGCTCGTCCGCCAGATCGTGTGGGAGCAGGCGGCGACCGACCGCGCCGTGATGACGCTCCGCCTGTCGCGGCCCGCCTACGGCTACCGGGTGTTCTGGGACGCGAGCCGCAACGCGATGATCGTCCGCGTCCGGCGCCCGCCGGTCCTGTCCCGCGCGCGCCCACTCGACGGCCTCACGATCGTCGTGGACGCGGGCCACCCGCCGGGCGGCGCCACCGGGCCGACCGGCCTCGCCGAGGCGGTCGCCGTCCTTCCGGTCGCCGAGCGCGTACGCGCGCTGCTCGAGGCGCGCGGGGCGCGCGTCGTCATGACGCGCACGACGGCCGAGCCCGTGGCGCTCGGCGAGCGGCCGGCGATCGCCCGCCGCGCCGACGCGCACGCGTTCGTCTCCGTGCACCTCAACGCGTTCGGCGACGGCGTGAACCCGTTCGCGAACGCCGGCACGAGCACGCTCTTCTTCAACCAGCACTCCGAGCCGCTCGCCCGACACGTGCAGCGCGGGCTCACCGCGCGGCTTGGCCTGCGGGACAGCGGCGTTCACTACCAGAACCTCGCCGTGGCCCGCCCGACCTGGTATCCGGCGGTGTTGTGCGAGGGCGCCTTCCTGATGTTCCCCGAGCAGGAGAACGCGATGCGCGACCCGCGCTACCAGGGCCTGTACGCCGAAGGGATCGTCGAGGGACTGGAGCTCTTTTTCGGGGAGATGGCGCGATGAGGGCGGGGGAGCGAGCGGGACTAGGCGGCGAGCTGTTGGGGAAGAACCCAGGGGTCGGGTGTTGGGTGCTGGGCATCCTGCGCCGCCCCCCAACACCCGACACCCGACACCTGGCGGTTTCCCTGCTCTTCGCCTGCCTTTCCCTTGCCCCTGCAGTGGCCGGGTCTCAGCTCCGTCCCGACGACCACTGGCTGACGATCCGCACGCCGCACTTCTCCGTC
>Ga0307412_10000792_pt1 | contig 18224 bp, 18 predicted proteins | sample DK1Cmetagenome_3_FD_203823 | JGI IMG/M metagenome (GOLD analysis project Ga0307412, IMG submission 203823) | Maize rhizosphere microbial communities from greenhouse at UC Davis, California, United States - DK15-C-1 | ecosystem: Host-associated > Plants > Roots > Rhizosphere > Soil | place: USA...
GGCGCGCCCGGGCGTGGAGGACAACCTCACCTGGCTGCGCGAGCGCCACGGTGACCTCATCGAATTCTCGCCATGCGACATGCGCGACCGGCACCACCTGGCCGAGGTGATGGGCGGAGCGACGGAGATCTTCCATCTCGCCGGCCAGGTGGCCGTCACCTCCAGCCTGGACGATCCCATCACGGATTTCGACATCAACCTCGGTGGCGCGATCAACGTGCTGGAGGCGGCGCGGCGCCAGCGAAACGTGCCGCCGGTGATCTTCGCCTCGACGAACAAGGTGTACGGCGGCCTGGAAGACATCGCGCTGGAAGTGGTGAACCGGCGATACCAGCCGGTGGACCCGGCCTGGCTCCGGCACGGCGTGAGCGAGTCGCGCCCGCTGGATTTTCATAGCCCCTACGGGTGTTCGAAGGGCGGTGCCGATCAATACATCGCCGACTACGCCCGCTGCATGGGCGTGCCCTCGGTGGTGTTCCGCATGAGTTGCATCTACGGCCCGCGCCAGTTCGGTACGGAAGACCAGGGCTGGGTCGCCCATTTCCTCATCCGGGCCCTGGAAGGCAAGCCGATCACGCTCTACGGCGATGGCATGCAGGTACGCGACATCCTGTTCGTGGACGACGTGGTCGAGGCTTACCTGCTGGCCGCGCGGCGCATGGATGAACTGGCCGGCCGCGCGTTCAACCTGGGTGGCGGTCCGTCGAACACGATCAGCCTGTTGCAGTTGCTGGACTGGATCGAAGACCTGGCCGGCCGGCGGCCCGAGGTGGAGTGGTCCAGCTGGCGTCCGGGCGACCAGCACTACTACGTGTCCGACACGCGCCGGTTCACCGAGGCGACCGGTTGGCGTGCCACGGTGGGCGCGCGCGAGGGCGTGGCCCGGTTATATCGCTGGCTGCGTGCCTATCGCGGCATGGATGAAGCACTTCCGCAGAGCGCGGGCGAGTGGTCATGGCTGTCCGCCGCGTCATGATGAGCACCGACGCGGTCGGCGGCGTCTGGACCTTCGCGCTGGAACTGGCCGAAGGCCTCGGCCGCCATGGCATCGAGGTCTTGCTCGCCGTGCTGGGCCCGGCGCCGGATGGCGGACGGCTGCGTGCGGCGACGCGGATTCCCGGCTTGCAGATCGCCCACCGCGACTACCCGCTCGAATGGATGCGCGAGGCGAACGACGAAAACCAGGATGCCGCGGGCCGTTGGCTGCTGGACCTCGCGCACGGCTTCGACCCGGACGTGATCCACCTGAACCACTTCTGCCACGGTGCGCTCGAATGGCCCGCACCGTGCGTGGTGGTCGCGCATTCGTGCGTGGCCACCTGGTATGAGTACGTGCGGCGTACGCCTCCGGGCAGCGAGTGGGACGACTACCGGCGGCGTGTGGCCACCGGCCTGGCCGGTGCGACCCTCGTCGTCGCCCCGACGCAAAGCATGCTCGACGACCTGCAACGGATCTACGGCGAACTGGGCAAGACCAGCGTGGTCCACAACGGCCGCCGTCCGGACGCCTTCCCGGCCGCACGCAAGCAGCCGTTCGCCCTGTGTGCCGCGCGGGCGTGGGACGAGGCGAAGAACGTGGCCGCGCTGGATGCCGCCGCGCCCCAAGTACGCTGGCCGATCCGCGTGGCCGGCGACGTTCGTCATCCGGAAGGCGGCAACGCCCGGTTCGAGCACGTGGAACTGCTCGGCGCGCTGGGCGAGAGCAGGATGGCGAACCAGTTCGCGCATGCGGCCATCTATGTCCTCCCGGCCCGTTACGAACCCTTCGGGCTGTCGGTGCTCGAAGCGGCCTTCGCCGGCTGCGCGCTCGTGCTCGGCGACATCCCCTCGTTGCGCGAGCTCTGGCACGACACCGCGTATTACGTCCCGCCCGACGACCCGCAGGCGATCGCGCACGCCATCAACACGTTGGCCAGGGACCGCCGGGCGCTCCACGCGCGAGGCGCCCGCGCCCGCCGGCATGCAAGCCGCTACACATCGGAGCGGATGCTCGCGCGCTGGCGTTACACCTATCGGCAACTGGCCAGGCAGGAGCAGAAACCATGCACGTCGTGATGTTCTATCACTCGCTGTTGTCGGACTGGAACCATGGCAACGCGCATTTCCTGCGTGGCGTGACCGGCGAACTCCTGGCCCGCGGCATCCATGTCACCGTGTATGAGCCGAAAGGGGCGTGGAGCATGGAACAGCTGTTGGCGGAGCAGGGCACCGAGCCCATCGAAGCGTTCCACCAGGCTTACCCGGACCTCGGCAGCCGCGTCTACGATCCCGATACGCTGGACCTGGACGAAGCGCTGGACGATGCGACGCTCGTCCTCGTCCACGAGTGGAACAGCCACGAGCTGGTCGCGCGGATCGGCAGGCACCGGCGCGACAATCCCCACTATCGCTTGCTCTTCCATGACACGCATCATCGCGCCGTCAGCGATACCCGGGCGATGGCGCAGTACGACCTCGCCCATTACGACGGCGTGCTCGCCTTCGGTGGCGTCATCCGCGATATGTACGTGCGCCGTGGCTGGGCCTCGCAAGCATGGACTTGGCATGAGGCGGCCGATGTACGCGTCTTCCATCCGATCGAGGGTATGCGGCGCGACCGCGACCTCATCTGGATCGGCAACTGGGGCGATGGCGAGCGTACCCGTGAACTGCACGAATTCCTGCTCGGCCCGGCGCGCGACCTTCGCCTCACCGGCACGGTGCATGGCGTGCGTTATCCCGACGAAGCACTGGCCGCCCTGGAACGCACCCACCTCGATTACCGGGGCTGGCTGCCCAACTTCGCCGCGCCCGCCGCGTTCGCCTCACACCGTTTCACCGTGCACGTGCCGCGCGGTCCTTACGTGCGCACGCTGCCCGGCATACCGACCATCCGCCCGTTCGAGGCCATGGCCTGCGGCATTCCGTTGATCAGCGCGCCATGGGACGACGCCGAAGGCTTGTTCACGCCGGGCGCCGACTTCCTGGTCGCACGTGACGGCGAGGAGATGCGCCGGCACATGCGCGACCTGCGCGCGGACGCCGCCATGGCGGCGGAACTGGCCCGTCATGGCCTCGCCACCATCCTCGACAGGCACACCTGCGCCCATCGCGTCGATGAACTGCTGCGGATTCACGCATCGCTCGTCGACGCCCCCATCGAGAGGACCTACGCATGAAGTTCGCCTTCTTCGGATCGAGCCTGGTTTCGGCCTACTGGAACGGAGCGGCCACGTACTACCGTGGCCTGATCCGGCACCTGCACGAGCTCGGCCACCAGGTGACGTTCTACGAACCGGATGCGTACGGGCGCCAGGCGCACCGTGACATGGACGACCCCGACTGGGCGCGCGTGGTGGTGTATCCCGCGACCACGGATGCGACCCATGCCATGCTGGACGAAGCGGCCGGTGCCGATGTGATCGTCAAGACCAGTGGCGTCGGCGTGCTCGACCGCACCCTGGAGGAGGGCGTGCTCAGCCTCAAGCGTCCGGGCAACATCGTCATCTTCTGGGATGTGGACGCACCGGCGACCCTCGACAGTGTGCACTCCGATCCGCGCAATCCCTTCCGCCGGCTCATCCCGCGCTTCGACCTGATCTGCACCTATGGCGGCGGTGCGCCCGTGGTGAACGCTTACACGGCGCTCGGCGCAAGGCATTGCGAACCGGTGTACAACGCGCTGGACCCGCATACCCATCATCCCGTGCCACGCCAGGACGCCTTCGCGGGTGACCTGGGCTTCCTCGGCAACCGGCTGCCGGATCGCGAGGCGCGCGTGGAACGCTTCTTCCTGGCGGCCGCCGAGGCACTGCCCGGCAAACGCTTCCTGCTCGGAGGCAGTGGGTGGGGCGACAAGCGGATGCCCGCGAACGTCTCCTACGTGGGGCACGTGTATACCCGCGATCACAACGCGTTCAACGTGTCGCCGCGCGCGGTGCTCAACATCAGCCGCGACTCGATGGCCCGGTATGGCTTCTCCCCGGCGACGCGTGTGTTCGAAGCGGCGGGCGCGGGTGCCTGCCTCATCACCGACGCCTGGGAGGGCATCGAGCTGTTCCTCGAACCCGGCAAGGAAGTGCTCGTGGCCAATGGCGGCGACGAGGTCGCCGCCCACCTGGACGGCCTGACCGAGGAACGGGCCCGTGCGATCGGTGCCGCCGCCTTGCGCCGCGTGTTGGCCGAACACACCTATGCGCACCGCGCACGGCAGCTGGAGGCCTTGCTCGCCGGGCGGATGCCGGTGCCGGTGCCACTGGCGGCGACGGCATGAGGAGCGAAAGCATGGATATCGTCTTCCTCGGGCTTTCGATCACTTCGTCATGGGGCAACGGACACGCGACGACCTATCGCGGCCTGTTGCGCGAGCTGGCCCGGCAAGGGCACCGGGTCACCTTCCTCGAACGCGACGTGCCCTGGTACGCGTTGCATCGGGACCTTCCCGAGCCTCCGTACGGCCGCACGCACCTCTACGATTCACTGGACGACCTGCGCATGCGTTTCACCGCGACGGTGCGCGATGCGGACGCGGTGGTCGTCGGCTCGTACGTTCCCGACGGCCGGGAGGTCGGCGATTGGGTGATGGCCACGGCCAGGGGCACCACCGCGTTCTACGACATCGATACGCCGGTGACCCTGGCGAAACTGGATGCGGGCGACCATGCCTATCTCGCTCCCCGGCAGATCGCCGGTTACGACCTGTACCTGTCGTTCACGGGCGGCCCGACACTCGACCGGCTGCAGGACGTCCATGGCGCACGTTGCGCCCGCGCGTTCCATTGCGCGTTCGATCCGGAATCCTATTATCCGGACGAGACCGCGCCGCGCTGGGACCTCGGCTACCTGGGAACGTACAGCGACGACCGCCAACCGCGTGTCGAATCGCTGCTCATCGAGCCGGCACGGCGCTGGCCGGAAGGCCGGTTCACCGTGGCCGGTCCCATGTATCCCGCCACCATCGACTGGCCATCGAACGTGATGCGGACGGATCACGTGCCGCCCGCGGAACACCGCGCGTTCTACAACGCGCAGCGCTTCACGCTCAACGTGACGCGTGACGACATGATCCGTGCCGGATGGTCGCCCAGCGTGCGCCTGTTCGAGGCGGCGGCTTGTGCCACGCCGATCGTGTCCGACGTGTGGGACGGCATCGAATCGCTGTTCGAGCCAGGCCGGGAGATCATCCTCGCCAACGGCACGGCGGAGGTCCTCGACGTGCTCAGGCACATGCCGGAGGCCGAGCGCGTGGCGATCGGACGCCGCGCCCGCGAGCGCGTGATGGCCGAGCACACCGCGGCGCATCGTGCACGCGCCTTGCCGGTCCTGTTGGAGGAAGCGGCGACCGCATGGGAGGTCACATGAGCACGCTGCGCACCTTGCAATCCCATCCGGCGCGGGCGTCGGCCGCGTCGGAGGACATCCACGCCCTGGGGCCGTGGTTCCACAACCTGCATCTTCCGGACGGGCGGCAGACGGCGCCGGATCATCCGCTTGGCGACTACCCCGCGTACAAATGGGCGATGCTCGCGCCGCATCTTCCCGATGACTTGTCGGGACGCCGCGTGCTCGATATCGGCTGCAACGCCGGCTATTTCGCCATCGAACTGGCACGGCGCGGCGCGCGAGTGACCGCGATCGACCACGACCCGCATTATCTCCGCCAGGCAGCCTGGGCAGCGCGGCAGTTCGACGTGGGTGACCGGCTGGAACTCGAGGAGGGCGACATCTACGGGTTGGCCGGCCGCGCGGCGCGATACGACATCGTGCTGTTCCTCGGCGTCTTCTATCACCTGCGTTATCCCTTGCTCGGGCTCGACCTGGCGGCATCCCTCTCCACGGACCTGCTGCTCTTCCAGAGCCTCGCCACGGGCGGCTCGACCGACGATCCCGACACCTCGGACCCCGGCTACCTCGGCCGCGACCGCTTGCGCGAGGACGCGTGGCCCAAGCTGTCCTTCATCGAGCACGAGCTGGCCGGCGACCCCACCAACTGGTGGGTACCCAATCCGTCCGCGATGCGCTCCATGGTCCGTTCCGCCGGTTACGAGGTGAGCGCGATGGCGGACGATGTCCACGTCTGCCGGCGCACGGGCGCCGCCGATGCCGCCGAGGCGCGGCTCGGCGGGCTGTTGCGGCGGCTTCGTTCCGACCACACCTGACCCAGCCCGAGTCATGTGGAAACCACACGACCCGGGCGATACCCGCCCGGCGCGCTACCGGTTGGAGTCCTGGCCGAGGGTGCCTAGGTCGGCACCGGTGACCGGGTCGCGCGTCGGGTCGGATTTTCCGCGGGTGGCGAATGCATCCACGGCGGTGCGTTCTTCCGCCGTCAGTTCCACGTCGGCGTGGCCGTCGCCACCGTCCACTGGCAGGCTGTCCTCGGTAGGCGTGATGACTTCGCTGAACGCCTTGCCTTCGCACCAGGGGCCGGTGCGGTCGCCTTCGCCGCGTGAGGTGTTCACGTAGGTATCGCTGAAGCGCGGATCGCCCGGCAGCTTGCCCGGCGGGAAGCTCTTGTCCATCGAATACAGGGCTTTCTCGAACGACTTCTGGTGCGAGATCTCCCGGGTCATCAGGAAGGTGAGCGCATCACGCACGCCGGGATCGTCGGTGACGTTGATGAGCCGCTCATAGACGATCTTCGCGCGGGCCTCGGCGGCGATGTTGGAGCGCAGGTCGGCCGTGGGCTCGCCGATCGAGTCGACGTAAGCGGCGGTCCATGGCACGCCCGCCGAATTCACCAGGGCAGGACCGCCGCCATACAGCACCTGGGTGACGTGGCTGTCGTTACCGGCCCCTTGCAGCGCGCGGAACATCTCCGCCTGCTGGTCCACCGTTTCCGCGAGCAGGCCCTTGGCGCCGCGATTGAGCATGGCCACGATCGAGCCGATGACCTCGAGGTGGCTGAGCTCCTCGGTGGCGATGTCGAGCAGCATGTCCTTGCGGCCCGGATCTTCCTCGGCAAGCGCCTGGGTGAAATAACGCATGGCGGCGGCGAGCTCCCCTTGCGGCCCGCCGAATTGTTCGAGCATGAGGTTGGCGAGCCCCGGGTTGGACTCGCTCACGCGCACGGTGTACTGGAGACGCTTGTTGTGGTTGAACATGCTGGCTTCGCTCCTGACTGGCGGAACCGCCATCTTTTCCAATGCGAGGTGCAGCACGAGGTCAGCACGCGTGAGGGCGATTCCACGCTGCTGAACCGGCGGGCCGATCCGTCATGGCGGCATCACGCTTCATCGCTCTGGCGTCCACCGATGGTCCGCGACGATGGGCTCCCTTCGACAAGGAGCACCCTCATGGCCGAACTGAAAGAGAACCTGCTCGACTGGCTTCGCGACGCCCACGCCATGGAGCAGCAAGCGGAGCAGATGCTCAGGGCACAGGCTAGCCGGATCGAGCACTACCCCGCGGTGAAGCAACGCATCGAGCAGCACCTGGAGGAAACCCTTGGCCAGCAGGCCCTGTTGAAGGCGTGCATCGAACGGCTCGGTGGCAGTACCTCGGGCATGAAGGACCTGATGGGCAAGGTGATGGCTTTCGGCCAGGCGGCGGGCGGCATGGCCAATTCGGACGAGATCGTGAAGGGCGCGATTGCGAGCTACGTGTTCGAGAACCTGGAGATCGCCACCTACACGGCTTTGATCGCGGCGGCCAAGACGGTGGGCGACATCGAAACCCAGCGCACGTGCGAGCAGATCCTGCCGCAGGAACAGGCGATGGCGAAATGGGTGCTAGACCACCTTCCCGAACTGACCGAGGAATTCCTGGTGCGCGACGCCACCCCCGATGTCGAAGCCAAGCGTTGAGGGCAGGGCGATGCGTATCGCACTGAACGGCACGATCCTGCTCGTCATGGCCTTGGCTTTCCAGGCGCCGGCGCAGGATCGTCCCGTGGAGACGAAGAAGCAGACCGCCAACTCCGCGCCGCAGACGGTGCACGAGACGGAGCGCTCGCTGAAGAAGGAGCAGGACCAGCACTGGAACGACGGCATGAATACCAAGCGTGCCCCCGACCCACGCAAGCGGGATGAATATGGCGCGCCCAAGGTGTCACCGCCCGAGGGCCAGGGAACCGATAACGACGCAGGCCTTCCGAAGAAGGACCCGCTCCGGCATTGATGTCCACGCTCAGGGATGGGGCGGCGATTCGACGTCGCCCCTCGACCGTTCCGGCTTCTCGACGTCCTCGTACATCTTCTCGTTCATCCGCGCCTGCATGTGCTCGGACATGAAGCGGCGCGAGAAGACCATGGCCTTGTTGACGGCACCGGCGACGACGACCCGTTCGCCGTCCATCACCGCGCGGTAGCCGATGTCCGCCACTTCCTCGGGGTCCATGAGGTTCGCCTTCTGGAAGGCGAAGCTCCTCTCGAGGTCGCCCTTGGGGAAGAAATCGGTGTCGGTGGGACCGGGGCAGAGGGCGGTCATGGTGACGCCGGAGTTCTCCAGTTCGGTGGCGACCGCTTCACTCCAGGAGAGGATGAAGGCCTTGCTGGCGTGGTAGACCGACATGGTGGGGCCGGGCTCGAAGCCGGCGATGGAGGCAGTGTTCAGCACGCGCCCGTGCCTGCGCCGGACCATGCCCGGCAGGAACATCGAGGTCATCCGCAGCACCGCCTCGACATCGAGCCGAAGGATCGACAGATGGGTGGCCACGGGCACCTCGGCGTAGTTGCCCTTGAAGCCGTGTCCCGCGTTGTTCACAAGGATGTCGATCGCCCACCCGGCACCGTTGACGACGGCTTCCACCGCTTCGAACGCTTCCCTGCGTTCGAGATCCACCGCCGCCTGGAGCGTTTCCACGCCATGCCGTTGGCGTATGTCCGCCTCGACGCGCGACAGTTCGCCCGCGTCGGGAGCGACCAGGCAGACAGGATGGCCATGCGCTGCGAAGCGATGCGCCAGGTGCAGGCCGATGCCGCTGCTGGCACCCGTGATGAGGACGGTATCCCGTGTCGTCTGTTCGGCCATGGTGGCGTTCTCCTGGCGGCTGCCGATGATCGACTGTCGCGTCCACGCACTGAAGCAGCCGTGGCGCCACGATGAAGGACCGCACACGTCGGTGAAGACCGGACAGGCGATGTGTTCCCGCTAGCTTCGCCCCGCACGCCGGATCGTGCCCTTGCGCGTCGCCACGCGATCGACCCGCCAAGCGTTCACGATCAGCGCGGACGAGATCAGGCCGATGCTGATGCGGTTGGCGATCTTCTGCAGGTTCTCGATCAGGTGCGATTCCTCGAGCCCGTCGACGCGGATACGCAGGTCGTTGTCGGCGAGCGTGTCGACGAAGCGGGACAGTTTCGATGGCACGCCGTGGGCGAGCGTGTAGGTATCGAGGGCCAGGGCGGCGACGCCGGTCTTGGAGGCGTGGTCGCTGACCTGCTTCATCAGCAACGATTCCAGTTGGTCTTCCACGATCCGCCGCGTGGGCAACGATGGATCGAGTGCGCACAGGGTGGCTTCGAGGTTGATCAGCGTCTTGCCCAGCACGCTCAGTTCCGGCGGCGGTTGCAGGCCGCACTCGGCACCGCGCGAGGTGAGGTCCAGGAGCAGCGAGCCTTCGGCGAACGCCCGGTCGTCACCGCGTGCCGCATAGCGGCCGACCAGGCTTCGCACGGCGCGACGGTAACGTTGCCGGTCGTAGTCGGGCAGGCGCCTTCCCATCGATTCGCACAAGTCGGCCACGATGTCGCCGTCGCTGTTGATCGCGTGCAGCATGATGCGCAGCAAGGTGACCCGCGCGGTCCGCGACAGATAGGTGATCATGCCCGCGTCGATGACCGCGAGGCGCCCGTCGTCGTCGATCAGCACGTTGCCCGGATGGGGATCGGCGTGGACGCGACCTTGCGCGAACACCTGGTCGAGGTAGGCGCGCATCAGTGCTTCGCCGAGCACGCGGCCCTGGTCGGCACCCGCCATGCCGGGCGCGACCTTGCGCCCGCTGATCAGGTCCATGGTGAGCACGCGACGGGTGCTGAGGCCGCGGTGTGGCTTCGGCACCGTCAGTGACGGATAAAGCGCGAAGACGCGGCCGAGCGCGTCGAGGTTGTCGGCCTCGGCGAGAAAGTCCAGTTCCTCCGCCAGCGTGTCGCGGAGGGCGGCGACCCAGTCCTCGATGCCGAGCCTGCGCCCGGCGTCGGTATAGCCCTCGGCCAGCCGCGCCACCCTGGCCAGGAGATCGAGGTCCGACGCCACGTCCGCTTCGATGCCGGGACGCTGCACCTTGACCGCCACGCGGGTGCCGTCCAGGAGGTGCGCGGCATGGACCTGCGCGAGCGATCCGGCGGCGAGGGGTTTTTCGTCGAAGCCCGCGTAGAGCGTCGACACCGGTGCGCCCAACTCCTGTTCGATCAGGGCAGCGATCGAGTGCATGGGCACCTCGACGACGGCATCCTGCATCCGTTGAAGGGCCACGAGGTAGGGCGGGGCGACGAGGTCGGGGCGCGTCGAGAGCGCCTGGGCCAGCTTGATGAACGCCGGCCCCAACGATTCGATGTCCCGCGCGAACTGCTCCGGAGAGGCCGCGTCGCGTTCGGGTGCCGTCGCCATCGGGTCCGTCGGCGAACGGAGCACGCCGGCGCGCCGGTATTTCAGGACGAAGGAAGCGATCTGCCGATACCGCCGGGTCGATGCCAGCATGGGAGTCTCCACGAGGACGCGGATGCCGCGCCGTGGCACCCCATCTTCCGCGCCGCCGGTGACGCCGCGGTGGACGCTCCTGTGTAAGAGTTACCACCCGTCGCGGGAAACTCTTGCCGCCCAGGGTGACGATTCGCCTGCCCCGGCCGTGTACTCCCGCGCTTTCACCGGCGCCCGGGTGTTGGCACGAGGTTTGAATGCCAGGTGGCATGGACAACGAAACACATACCCCCATCATGCTTTACCTCCCCCTCGCCCAGCGGAACAACGCCTTTCCCTGGGAGGTCTTCCACGACACCCACCGCATGGGCACGTTCGCCACGCAGGACGAATGTTTTCGGCATGCCCTGCGGCTGGCCGACAGTCTCGGTCGCCGGACCGGCCGCCGCGTTCGCCTGAAGGTCGAAGGCGACAACGGCGCCTGGGAAACCGTCGATGCTTTCGTTCCCGACGGCGTCGAGGCGTAGCGCGTGTGCGAGGCATTCACGCGATGCATCTGATCGCATGACAAGTCCCTCCCTAGCATGGCTGCTTTCCAACCAGCGCGGAGATCACCATGGCGGTAAAAACGATCGAAGACCTTTTCATTCACGAGCTTTCGGACATCTACAGCGCCGAGAAGCAATTGACCAAGGCACTGCCGCGCCTCGCGCGTGCCGCCACGGCGCCGGAGCTTAAAAAAGCATTCGAAACGCACCTGGAGGAGACCCAGGGACAGGTGGAACGCATCGACCAGATCGTCGAGGCCCTCGGCATCCGGCTCAAACGCATCAAGTGCGCGGCGATGGAAGGCCTCGTCGAGGAAGGCAAGGAAGTGATCGAGGAAGTCGAAGCCGGTGCGTTGCGCGACGCGGCGCTCATCGGTGGCGCGCAGAAGGTCGAGCATTACGAGATCGCCTCGTACGGCACGCTTTCGGCGATCGCGAAGCAACTCGGTTATCAGGAGGCCTTGCCCCTGTTGCAGGCCACGCTCAAGGAAGAAAAGGCGACCGACGAGAAGCTGACGATGTTGGCCGAGCAGGCGGGCAACCAGCGCGCCGCCGAGAAATCGAAAGCCGCCTGATCTTCCAAACGAGATGTCACGCCCCGCGGTGCTCCGAAGGGAGGCCGCGGGGATTGCCGGAGAATCGCGTGGCTTCGCCTCCACTCGTGGTCATGGGTGCGTCGACAGGAGGGGTCGAAGCGCTGAAAACGGTTTGCGCCGGTCTTCCCGCGGCATTCGGCGCGGCGGTGCTGGTCGTGCTCCATGTGGATGCCCATGCCAGCATCCTGCCGGACATCATCTCGCACCACGCGGTGTTGCCCGTGGCGCACGCCTTCGATGGTGAATCCATCGAGGCGGGACGGATCTATGTCGCCCCGCCGGACTACCACATGCTCGTCGAGGGCTCGACCATCGTGCTGGACCGAGGGCCGAAGGAGCACCATACCCGCCCCGCGCTCGATCCCCTGTTCCGTAGCGCGGCGGAACACGCCGGCGCACGGGTGATCGCGGTGGTGCTTACCGGCGACCTCAACGACGGCGCGGCGGGCGTGCATTACGTGATGCGCGCCGGCGGCACGGCGATCGTCCAGGACCCCGACGAAGCGGTGGTACCCGCCATGCCGCTCGGTGCGTTGCGCCATGGCAGGGTCGATCACCGGCTGCCCCTTGCGGACATCCCGGCTTTTCTTTCCCGTTGGGCGGCCGAGCAGGGCCTTCCGGCAATGGCCTCCGGGAGGGGGCATGCCATGGCGAAGCTTCCCGCGCGACCGGATGTCGATCCCCATTCGAGCAACCGCACTCCCTTCGTCTGTCCCTCGTGCAAGGGCTCGTTGTCGCGCAGGCAGGACGAGGGCCTGCAGGAATTCCGCTGCTACGTGGGACACCGTTTCACCCTGGAGACGTTGGCCCACGCGCAGGGACAGTCCACGGACGAAACACTGTGGTCGTCGTACCGTGCCCTGACCGAGAAGGCGATGCTCCTGCACCTGCTTGCCGAGGATGCCCGCGGCTTGGGCGACGGAGAGCGCGCGGCGATGTACGCCGACAACGCCAGGGAAGCGGAGCGCCTGGCGGTCATCGCCAAGGAACTGACCAGGCGCGCCGCCGGGACGCTGGCGGAACCCGATCCGGAACGTTGAAGAGAGGAGGAAACCATGGGACGCATCGCACGAACCGTGTTCACGGAACCAGGCGATATCCAGCGCATCGAGCGCATCGTCGACGAGCTCGCCGTCAATGCACGTGTACGCCTACATGCCGTGGTGGGCGAGCCGGTGGAAGGCATCGTGGCAGTCACGCCGACGATCCAGGTGTTCAAGACCGCGGACGACCAGGAAGGCATCAACGGCACCGTGAAGCTCGTGGATCCGCGGCAACCCGGGTGGAGCGGGCTGGTCTGGCTGGGTGACATCCTGCGCGTCGAGCATCTGGATTCCGTCACCATGGGTTCCTCGAAAGCGTGAACGGCCCGGAGAGGCGCGCGTTTCGCTCAGTGCCGTATGTCGTCGTTGCCGGAACGCACTTCCTGCGCGGCGCGCGGTTCGAGCTTGCGTGGTGCGCCTTCGCGGTCGGGGAAGAGGCGGCGGGTCAGCTCAGTCGTATTGAGGTGGGTCAGGTCCTTGTCCAGGTCGTCGGCCAGGGTGTCCGTCACCGTGGCGTCCAGCTGTGCGCGGAGCAGCCCCAGGAAACGTGGCGCGGCGACGATGCGAAGCCGGTTGAAACGTCTCTGCTGGCGTCGTTCGGTCAGCGTGGTGGCCACGCGCCGGGCGAAGCGCTCGGCCTCCAGGTGAAGTTCCGATTCCCCGGCCGAGGCGGTGACCGTACCGGTGCCCAGGGCCGGAGCTCCGCCGATGCCCCCCGCGATGCTGGGCGCACGGCGGCCGTGCGCGTCGTCACGCAGGGCGGCTTCCCGGTTGGGGGCGTCCTCGCGCAGCGTTTCCACTTCGTGCAGGAGCCCTTGCCCGGGCAGTTCGAGGAACCGCGCGACATGCTCGTCGGCGACGACGACCCACTGGGTCTCGTTCGATGCGGAACGGTTGCTCATGATCTCTCCATCGGTTCTGCGAAGTCGTCTTACGATGCTGATACCTCGCCGGCGGAGGACACGCGCACACTGGCTAAAGGGCGGCTTCACGTCGCTGAACACGTCAGTTGGCCACATTGTGCTCGGCCAACACGAGGGCCAGATCGATCGCGAGCATCAACTCGCCACTCGTGAACGGTTTCAACAACCGTGCCGCCGAGACCGGCGCGCCGGTCAGGTCGGCCTGCGCATCCGACAACATCAATACCGTGGGGAGCATGCCGAGCACGTCCCGGCAATCCGCGAGATAGGCGCCGACGGCATCTTGCGCGTGCGCGGGTACGCAGGCCACGAGCAACTGGGGGCACCGGCTCTCCGACAAGCGCGCGGCACCGATATGGGTAGCTGCGATCACGGTCTCGTAGCCCATGTCGGTAAGCACGTCCCGGACCACTCCGGCGAGGTCGGCCATCGGCTCAATGATCACGGCGAGCGGGTGTCCGCCGCTCAAAGGGAAGGACTCCGGCGAGGGAGACAGGAAGTGGCGCACGTTGGGAACCCCCTTGTGGATGCGCCCTCGACGAGGGTCACCTGTTCAGCGTGCACTTCGCTTTGCAGACGATTCGCCTAGGGAGACGGGCTTACCGCTCATCTTGCTGAACGCCAAGGCGAGTCTTGCCTCGTTCGCGACGATATGCGCTAATGCGAACCATTCGCATTATTTTCACCATGGCTTCGGTCCAAAGCATCCATCGCACCGTCGACGACCTCTACAGCGACCACCACGGGTGGCTGCTCGGATGGATGCGCCGCCGGTTGGGCGGCGGGCCACACGCCGACGACCTGGCCCAGGACACCTTCGTCAGGATTCTTTCGAAACCCGAGGCGATCATCGTCCGTGAGCCACGCGCGTTCCTCACCACGATCGCGCAGCGGGTACTGGCCAACCACTACCGCCGACAGGATGTGGAGAGGGCATGGTTGGAAACATTGAGTGCGTTGCCGGAATCCTCCGTGCCTTCGCCGGAAGTGCAGGCGATGGTGCTCGAGACGCTGCTGGAGATCGCCCGGCGCCTGGACGGCCTGCCGCGGCCGGTCCGCCGGGCCTTCCTGCTCAGCCAGCTCGACGGGCTGGGCCACGCCGCCATCGCCGCCGAACTGCGCGTCTCCGTCACCACGGTCAAGCGCTACATCGTGCGCGCGGGCCAGCAGTGTTATTTCCCCGAAGACTGACGCCATCGTGTCTTCCTCCGCCTCCGAACCGACGACGCGCATCGCGCCGGCCATCGCCCGGCAGGCGGTCGAATGGATGGTCGAGCTGCAGTCGGAAGGAGCGGGCGATGCCACCCGCCAGGCGTGGGAACGCTGGCTGCATGCGCATCCCGACCACTTGCGTGCGTGGCAGCGGATCGAGGCCACGAACGGCCGCCTGCACACCGTCCCCGCGCCATTGGCACACGCGGTTCTCTCCGCGCCGGATTCGCCCGGGCGCCGCCGTGCGCTGAAGACGCTCGGCCTTCTTGCCGCCATCGGCGGCGCGGGGTGGATCGCCGGGCGCCGCGTGCCATGGCAGGCGTGGACGGCGGACGAGCGCACCGGGCCGGGCGAACGACGCACCGTCGTGCTTCCGGACGCGACGCAGGTGGTACTCAATACCGACAGTGCCATCGACGTGCGCTTCGATAGCGGGCGACGCACGCTGCGCCTGGTGCGCGGCGAGGTCATGGTGACCACCGGACATCCCCTTGGCGACGCGCGTCCCTTCGGAATCGAGACGGAGCACGGCCGACTGCGCCCCTTGGGCACGCGGTTCAGCGTGCGCCTCGACGATGACGCCACGCGTGTCGCGGTCTATTCCGGATCGGTGGAAGTCAGCACGCGCGAGGTGGTCCATCCGCGGATCGTCCTTGCCGGTGAGCGAACACGCTTCACCGCTTCGGCCGTCTCGCCGCCCGTTCCCGCCGACGAGAACGATACCGCGTGGCTCGACGGCATGCTCGTGGTGCGCGACATGCCGCTGGCCGATTTCGTGGCGGAACTGGCCCGCTACCGGCCCGGCCATGTCGCCTGCGACCCGGCCGTGGCCGGCGTGCTGGTGTCCGGCACATATCCCCTGGCCGATACCGACCGCATCCTGGCGATCCTCGAGAAGAGCCTGCCGGTGGCCATCCATTACCGCACCCGTTACTGGGTGCGCGTCGTTCCCCGTGGCGCCTGAGCGACCGTCCGCCTGGAGTGGTCCGTTTTCGATTCTCGCGTGACATAGAAGGCAATCGTCTTCGATGTTCTCCGGAATCCCCATGACACACCGTTCCACACCACGGCCGTCGCCGCTCGCCCGCGCGATCGCCTCCCTCTGCCTGGGCGCGGCCGTCGCCTCCTTCGTACCGGCTGCGGGTGCCTGGGCGCAGGAAGCCACCACCAAGCCACACTGGGCCGTGCCCGCGGGTCCGCTCGACCAGGCCTTGAACCGGTTCGGCCGCCAGGCAGGCGTGCTGCTGGCGTATACGAGTGAACTGACACGCAACCTGCGCAGTACCGGCGTCGAGGGCACGATGGACAGGGACAAGGCGCTGCAGGCGCTGCTGCGCGGGACGGGGTTGGAAGCGGTGGCGCAGCCAGATGGCGGTTATGTCCTGCGTCGCGCCGACATCGTTTCCGCGGACGTGCCGAAACCACCGGCCGACGTCACCGGCACGCGACGTTCCGTCATGCTGGACGAGACGCGTGTCGTGGCGAACGCAGGCAGCTACGTCGCTCACCGCACGTCGACGGGCGCGAAGACCGACATTCCGCTGATCGAACTGCCACAGACGATTTCCGTCATCAGCCGTGAACAGATCGAAGCGCAACAAGCCCAGACCTTGCGCGCCGTGTTGCGCTACGCGCCCGGCGTGACCATCAGCGACGACAACGACGATCGCCTGGACAGCATCAGCGCCCGCGGCTTCGCCCTCGACCAATACCTGGATGGCCTGAAACTGCTCGCCGGTACCTGGGCGGTGCCGAAGGTGGAGCCTTACCTCATGGAACGCGCGGTGGTGCTGGAAGGGCCCGCGTCCGTCCTGTACGGCCAGGCGTCGCCGGGCGGCATCATCGACGTGGTCAGCAAGCGGCCGACGGACACGCCGCTGCATGAAGTGCAGTTGCAGTTCGGCACGTCGTCCCGGCGCCAGGCCAATGCCGACTTCGGCGGGCCGCTTGGTGGCGGCGGCCAGTGGTCGTACCGGCTTACCGGCGTCGTCAGGGACACCGACCTGGATGCGAAGCATACGAAGGAGCGACGCGTGGCGATCGCGCCCGCGCTCACCTGGAAACCCGACGACCGGACCCGGCTCACGATCCTCGCCAGCTATCTGCACGACCCGGATGGCGGCGTGTGGTCGATCCTGCCTTACCAGGGGACCCTGCTACCCAATCCCAACGGCCGCATCCCGCGCGATTTCTATACCGGCGACACCGGCTTCGAGTCGTTCAAGCGCACGCAGTACCAGCTCGGCTACGAGTTCGAGCATGTGATCGACGAGACCTGGCGTTTCCGCCAGAACTTCCGCGTGGCGCGCAACACCACGAATTACGATTCCGTGCAGGGACTCAACCTGCGAGCCGACCTGCGCACGCTCAACCGGCAGACCTATATGTCGGACGAACGCCTGCGCACGCTCAACCTCGACAACCAGGCGGAAGCGCGCTTCGACACCGGTCCGGTCACACATACGGTGTTGCTCGGTGCGGACGTGCAGCGAATCCTCTGGGACAACTTCACCCGCTATGGTGGCGCGCCCACGCTGGATATCCTGCATCCGGATTACCGCCAGGCGATCGTGGTGCCGCCCCGATTCCAGGACGCGAGCCAGGGGCAGAGCCAGCTCGGCGTCTATGCGCAGGACCAGATGCGTGTGGGCCGTTGGTCGGTGATGCTGAGCGCACGCCGGGACGCCTCGCGCAGCGACAACGACAACCACGTGGCCAACACCTGGACCCGGCAGACGGATCACGCGACCACGTGGCGGGCCGGCGTCACCTACCTGTTCGACAACGGGCTGGCTCCCTATGCCAGCGTCTCCACCTCGTTCCAGCCGACGCTCGGCACGGACGCCCACGGCCAGGCCTTCGTGCCGACGACGGGACGGCAGAAGGAAATCGGCATCAAGTACCAGCCGCGCGACGTGGACGCTTACATCGCGCTGGCGGCGTACGAACTCACCCAGCAGAACGTTTCCACGGCGGACCCGGCCAACGTCAACTTCAACATCCAGACCGGCGAGGTCCGCTCGCGCGGCATCGAGTTGTCGGGCACGGCGAGCCTGGCGCAGGGGCTCAACCTGCGCGCGTCCTATGGGTACCTCGACAACGAGATCACCCGCGCCACGACCGCCATCCAGGGTAACCGCCAGGCCGACGTGCCTGCGCACCAGGCCTCCGCATGGCTCGATTACACCGTTCGTGACGGCTCGCTGGCCGGACTCGGCTTCGGTGGCGGCGTGCGCTGGACCGGCAAGGCATACGCCACCACGGCGAACACGGTGACCATGCCCTCGTACACCACCGTCGACGCCATGGTGCGATACGACCTCGGACGGATGGACGCCCTCCTCG
>Ga0307412_10000795_pt1 | contig 18200 bp, 17 predicted proteins | sample DK1Cmetagenome_3_FD_203823 | JGI IMG/M metagenome (GOLD analysis project Ga0307412, IMG submission 203823) | Maize rhizosphere microbial communities from greenhouse at UC Davis, California, United States - DK15-C-1 | ecosystem: Host-associated > Plants > Roots > Rhizosphere > Soil | place: USA...
TAACCCTCATTCAAATTAATGAATGAGGCTTTTTTATATCCGTACCCTAAGATTTAGCTTTGCTAGAAGCTAGAAGCTAGAAGCTAGAAGCTAGAAGCTAGAAGCTAGAAGCACTATTCAGTTCATTGCGAGCGAAGCGAAACAATCTCAAAACTAAATGTGGATCTTCTATCGGCAGTAAAAACTTCATCATTTTTACAAGTTCATTATTTACAAGAATATTCCCGGGTCGAACAATGAGCAGGATTGTTTTTATATACACGATATTAATTTACCAACTGTGATCTAGCCCAGATAGAAGCGGTTACCCCGCAACTGGAAGTGGAGAGTTAGAGGGATTGCGGTTGGAAAGCCAGGAGTGAGGAGTATGAGCGGATAGCTGGAAATAGCTTCTAATTATTTTGCGGAAATTAGTAGACCTTAAAGTTGTGAGTTAGGAGTTAGAAACAGTATTTGATGTCATTTCTATGAGCAATCCCAATATACATGAATCTCCACAGCTATGACGATTTTCTATTGCCGTTTGATTATTAGCTATGAATGGAAGGTTCCATCTAAAATTTGGTTACTACTTCTTAGGTTTATTCCTTTGCTTAAATGTTTAAATTACAATTTAATTTAAATCTTCATATAATGAAATATTTTTTTTCCTTTAATTTTTTATTTTTTCACTGAAATGTGATTACATTTATTAATACTTTTAAATAAAATAATTAATAACTAACTATAACTTTTATTTCATTTGTTATTAGTTGTTAAAATTTATTAAAATATTACTATGTTTATATCAAATCGCATTTATGAAAAAAACTATTTTTAAGATTGGATTACTACAATCCACTTTATTCTGTATAGGTGGGTTGTATGCGCAAAACAATGACTCTATTAAAACAACAAAAATAGAGGAAGTCGTGGTTACTGCTTATGGTGTTAAAAAAGAAAAAAAAGCTCTTGGTTACTCTTTCCAAGATGTAAAAGGGCAAAGCCTTGTTGATGCAAAAGAAAATAATGTGACTAATGCTTTGGTAGGAAAAGTTGCAGGGCTTCAGGTTATAAAAGGAGGCTTTGGCCCTGCTTCGTCTTCGAGGATAAATTTGAGGGGCTTTAATTCATTTAAAGGAGATAATCAGCCGCTTATTGTTGTAGATGGAGTTCCGTTGAGTAATAATTTAGGATCGAAGCCTAAACAAAACGACGGTAATTACAACAATGACTTCTGGAATCCTGATCTTGATATGGGAAATGGCTTAAGCGACATCAATCCAGATGATATTGAAAGCGTTTCTGTTCTTAAAGGAGGTGCGGCTTCTGCTTTGTACGGGTCAAGAGGTGGAAACGGCGTTATTTTAATTACAACCAAAAGCGGGAAAAGAAGAGGGGGCTTAGGAATTACATATTCTACAAGCTTAGGTTTTGAAACAATTTTTATGAAGCCTGATATGCAGCACAATTTTGCTCAAGGGAGTAATGGGGTTGCCAATACACCCGGAATCCCTGATGGAACAACTGGTTCTTGGGGTCCTGCTTTTGATGGATCGGATATGATTGTTCATGATAATTTGAAGAGCTTTTTTAAGACGGGAGTAAATTCTCAACATACATTGAGTTTCCAGGAAAGCTTGGGAGAAGGGTCAAGTCTTTATACTTCGGCTAACTATTTACATGACAACAGCCAGATTCCTAACTCTAAGTTTGAAAGATTTAATTTCACGGCTAAAATGAATTCAACTTTTGGAGCAAACAAAAGGTGGACTTCAGAAATGAAAGCACAATACATCAGCACGAAATCGAATAACAGACCGTCAGGAGGAAGAGGCGAAGGAAATTATTATTCTACGGTTCTTTTGATGCCGCAAAATATTAATATAAGAGACTATCGTGAAGGGCAAATGCAGAATGAGACTCAATCACGTTGGATCACTACTAATGGTATTAATCCATACTGGACGGCTCATAATGCTCTTAATGCCGATAAAAAAGATCGCTTTTTATTGAATGGATATCTAAAATATCAGTTCAATGATTGGTTGAGTGCAGATGTAAGATTAGGAACAGATTTTTATACGCTTAATGGAGATGCAAGAGTTTGGACGGGATCTACTCGTAACAATGCTTATGCAACAAACCAGGAAAAGTTTTATGAAAATAATTATATCGCAAGTCTTAATGCTAAAAAAGATAATATCATTGGAAAATGGGGAGGATCACTTTCTGTCTATGGCCAAATGATGGAAACCAGAACGAAAGCTATATATTTCGCAACCCAAAATCTTATTCTACCTAATGTTTTTAGTGTAGACAATACAAGTGATCTTGCTGCTATTGCAACTAATGAAGTTGACTTTTGGAAGAAAATTAATTCTGTTTTTGCTGCTGCCGAAATTAATTATGATGGCTATTTTTTCATTAATGCAACGGCGAGGAATGACTGGTCTTCAACTTTAAGTATTGAAAACAGATCATATTTTTATCCATCAATCAGTACATCTTTAGTTATAACTGATATGTTGAATAAATTGAATGGTACTACATCGAAAGTTTTAACTTTTGCTAAATTACGTGCAGCATATGCAATTACAGGAAATTCTTTGAATCCTTATGAACTGTACAATACTTATGTACCTTCCACAGATCCGAATGGACATATTGTACTTAGCAGGAAAAAGATCCTTTATAATTCAAACTTAAGAGCTGAGAAACTGAGGACTTTTGAAATCGGAACAGATTTAAAGTTCTTTAATAGAGTATCGCTTGATGTGAGCTATTTTAATAATAATGCCACAGATCAGCTGATTGATTTACCTATGAACCCTCTTTCGGGCTATGAAAGAATGAAGATTAGCTCCGGAGGACTTCATAATAGTGGAATTGAAGTTGTTTTAAATACGGATATTTTCAAGAAAGAGAACTTTACCTGGAATATTAATGCAAACTTTTCTAAATTAAAAAGTGTTATAGATAAGATTAATGATCAAGTTTCAATTTACCCTTTAGGCGGATTTGATAATCTGGGTATTTTTGCTGAAGTAGGAAGGCCTTATGGCGCGATTTATGGAACAAAGTTTTTAAGAGTAGAGGATATAAACAGCATTCATTATGGAAAGCTCATTGTCGGAAGCAATGGACTCCCGCAAGCAACTTCTGAAAATTATTACTTAGGAGACCAAACTCCTAAGGCCTTATTTGGATTTACTAATAGTTTTGTTTATAAAAACATAGGTCTTTCTTTTTTAATTGATGGAAGAATTGGTGGAGAGTTTTTCTCATCAACACAAGCCGCTTTACAAAGTGCAGGTCTTGCTGCAGATACTGCTCCGGGAGGAAAACGTGATAATTTCATTCTTGATGCAGTTGTACAGAACGGCAATGGATACACAGCAAACTCAACTGAAATTACACAACAGGATTATTGGGCAGCGGTTACAACATCTAGTGGCAATTTGGGAATTAACGAGCAAAATATCTATGATGCAACGAATATTCGTTTAAGAAATGTTCAATTAACATATAATTTTCCAAAAGAAATTTTCCAAAAACTAGCCTTACAAAGTGCTAAAGTAGCTTTCACAGCAAACAATGTATGGATGATTTACAGCAAAGCAAAAGGCATAGATCCGGAATCAGTATTTGCAATCAATTCTAATGCTGTAGGATTCGAAAATTTCGCATTCCCTACAACAAGATCATACTTATTTACCATTACTTTAGGATTTTAACATCTATAAAAATTAAACAAAATGAAAAAATATATATTATCCTTTTTTGCATTAACGGTACTTTCTGTTTCGTGTAATGACTTTGAAGAAATCAACAACGATCCATTTTCTATAGATATAAATAAATCAGAACCGGAATATTTCTTAAATAATTCCCTTCTCGGAGCACAACAAGACCCCAATATTGCAGAACGTGTCTTTGTTCTATATTGGAAGACTGCAGCAAGACAGCACCTCTCAACAGGAATTGCCGGAGGAAGTTATGACGACTCATGGACTTCGGAATACTGGAAATATATTTCAGAGTGGCTTAATAATGCCAATGCAGCAATACAGGTTGCCAATGAGAAAAAAGCACTTGGACAGGGAAAGCCTTATTATGACAACATTATTCAGGTTTCCAGAATATGGAGAGCTTATTTAATGAGTGAATTTTCTGATAATTTCGGGCCACAGCCAATTCAGGCTTTTCAGGGAACAAACCCTACTTTTAATTCTGAAAAAGAAGTCTATTATTTTATTTTAGATGAGTTAAAAGATGCTGTTTCCAAAATGGATGTCAATCAAGGGCCTCCATCAAATTCTAATGCCTATGATATGGCTTATGGTTTTAATTGGGGTAAATGGGTAAAATATGCAAACTCTATGAGGATGAGAATTGCCATGAGAATTTCGGAAGTAGATCCTGCAAAAGCAAAAACGGAATTTGAAGCCGCAGCCAATTCAAATATGTTCATCAGTAGTAGTGCAGAAAATTTTGCAGTGGCTGAAAAACCAGGCTGGGATGCTTTGACAGGTGTAATGTCCAGAGAATGGAACGGACAGATTTTATCTGGAACTTTAAATAATATGTATATCGGTTTAGGTGGGGTTAATTCTACATCCCAATTACCGGCGACACAACATGCTGCAGTAAAAGCCAATGATTATTTAGGAATAAAATATGATCAGCAGTTCACAACAATGACCAACGATCCAAGCGCGGGTTATTGGTTGGATGGCTTACCTAACAAAATTGATCCGAGAGCCTATAAAACATTTTATATTCCGGGGGATCTTACAAGTCCGGTTTATTCTCTTTATCCGACGTATACCAATCAGGCTACCACCAATTTCGGTAAATTAACTTTCGCGGATAATTCCCAAATCACAGTGAATGCAGTGAACACCTGGAATGCCTTTACAATCGGAAACTGGGGAGTGAAAGGTCAGAGGAACGGATTGAGAGGTGTTGTGGGTTGTATGCCTGCTTTAGGAAAACAATATAGAGAAAGTACAAATTCCAGAATATTTTTCGCCAGCTGGGAATCTTACTTCCTGATCGCTGAAGCGGCTTTAAAGGGTTGGGCAACACCAATGAATGATGACGCGGCATACAATAAAGGAATTCAGGACAGTTTTACTTACAATAATGTTTCTCAATTCTACGGACAATATATTGCTTCTACAGATTATAACAGGGATGGAACATCCGTGTCATACAGCCATACGACGGAGCCGGGAGCCAATCATATGATGCAGTATAAAGATCCTGTTACCAATAATCTGGTTTCTGTGAGCGTCAGTTATCCGGTAAATACAATTTATAAAAACGGGTCGTTTAAAAATGATAAACTCACAAAAATCATTACACAAAAATATATTGCCAATACTCCATGGCTACCTTTGGAATCTTGGAATGATCACAGAAGACTGGGACTTCCGTTTTTTGAGAACCCTGCTGTTGAAGCTCCGCTTGTGAATTTACCAAACCTGAGCACAGGAAATTATATGACCAATTCAATCAAAAATTTCCCTCAGAGATTAAGATATCCAAGTACATTCAGAAATACAGATCAGACAGGATATAATAAAGCCGTTCAGCTTCTCGGAGGTGAAGACGCCGTTCTTACTCCGCTTTGGTGGGCGAAGCATTAAAATATAACTAAGCTACAGAATCTTTTTTTTCAGGTCCTTTTCAAATTTTGAAAGGGACCTTTTTAAATTTTAAGCTTAATCTTAATTAAAATCTACTCAGAATTCCCCAATGGATTTTTATATCGTTAAATTTAAAAGGGTTCCCAAATTCATTACCATTGGAAAGCTGGAAACTCATCAGCCCGATCGGAATAAAGAAATTGAAGCCGAGCCCGACACTATAAAGTTTGGGTTTTACATTTAAAGACTTATTGTTGAGCTGGCCATATTGGCCGAAAACATCAAAGAAAGCCTGATTTCCGATAAGGTACCGGTATTCTAAACCTCCGTAATAATAAAAATCGGCGGCGAGTGAGTTTTCATTGAAACCCCGCATGGAATTCCAGCCCCCGAAGCGGTACAACTCGTTGGCCGAAAAGTCAATTTTTGAGTCCATCATGGCTCCTTCCGCTTTTATGTTAAGGAAATGATTGCCGTTGATATGATAATTATGTTCGCCAAAAAAATAGAACTGATTTTGTGGAGCTTTAATGTTATCTTTCGTGTAAGTGGTTGTCAGATAGTCATATCCACCGTTTATTTTTGTTTTGTAAAGGAAAAGGTCAATATCGGTTGGCTCAATCATTTCAAACCAGATCCCGATCCCTTTTTTGTTATAATCTTTCCCCTGAACATACAACGTATCGATGATGCTCGAGCTCTCAAAAGTTCCTCTCAATCCGATTTTATTTCGGTTGTTAATATGATAATAAAATGCTGGAAGAGCTTTTACATTCGCGAAAGTGGAATCTTGTCTGAAAATATTCACTTTCATATTCAAACCAACATTTGATTTAAATAAGTAAGGAATATCCGTTTGAAGATCAAATGTTTGCCCTTTGTCAGGGTTTCTCTGCCAATATAAATTAATGGTTTCAAAACCATTAAAAATATTCCTGAAATTGACATTCAGGGTTCCATTTAGGGTAAATTTATCCGTTTTATCATTCCCAAAACCAATTACACCATCGAAAGTATTCGTCTTTTTCTTTTCCATAAAAAGATAAATACTCGTGGAATCTTTTGTAAATAAGGTTTGTGGCGGCCTTTCCAACGTGACAAACTGATGGCTTTGAAAACTTTTATTAATGGCAATAAGATTTTTATCGTCGTACGTTTTTCCCTTGAATTCCTTTTCAATATTTTTCATAAATCTCTTCGGAACTCTTTCATAACCTTTAACTACAAAACCATTGATGGTTCGTTTATCATTTTTATTGATGTCCAGTTCTACAATTGGATAGCCGTTTTTCTGACCTTTATATTTTGATTTAATTCTACTAAAAGCAAAACCATCATCAATATAAGATTTGTTGATTTTTTTCTTTGTTGAGTCTAAATTTTTAGTAAAAAATTCTTTCTGGATTTTTGTTTTCTGTGTGATAGAATCGGAAAGATTAACGTAGGTTTCATTGAAATTTTTGCCTTTATCATAAACAATTTCCGTGCTGTCACCTTTTATGTTTACTTCTTTTAATTGAGTGAAAAAATAATTATTCTGAGCCAGAGAATCCAGGAATTTCACTGCAGAAACGGAATCTTTTACTTTTTTCTTAACCTTAGTTTCCGAATCTATGAGAAAATAATGCTTCTTCTGCGCTTGTACAAAAACGCAAAACAGTATAAAAAATATTTTCAGTAATAACTTCAATTCTAAGATTTAATTTAAACCATTAAGATTATTAAGTTGTTAAGTAGAGTTAAGGTTAATCATTCTGATTTTAAAATAAATAAAAAACTTTTTTAATAATCTTAACTCCTTAAAATAAATCTTAATGGTTCAAAAATATATTTTAATTTTTAATAAAATTTGTTTTAATAACTGAAACTAAGCCAGTTTATTATATTTCTTCATTAAATTCTCATAAGTTCCCTGCGGAAGAATCCATTTCAACGGAACTCCGATTTTCTGCCCGAATTTACCAAAATAATAATGAGCTTTCCATTTATTTTTACTTAAAAGCTGATCAAGATATTCCGCAACTTCCAGAGGTTCAGTTCCGTCGCCAACATGAGAGTTCATCAAAGCATAAACTTTATCGAAAACATTTTTATAAGGTTCGGAAACTTTCGTTCTCACGCGGTTTTCTGCGATATTGGTTTTAATATCACCCAAATGCAGTGAGCAAACATGGATATTCCACGGGTAAACTTCATATCTCATTGCTTCCGTGACTTTGTCCAAAGCTGATTTTGAAGCAGAATAAAATCCACGGAAAGGCAATCCCATTTCACTTCCGATACTGGAAACATTGATGATTTGCCCGAATTTATTTTCACGCATTTTCGGTAATACTGCGCTCATCATTTGAACGGCACCGACAAGATTTAAATTAAACAATTTTAAAATATCTTCCTTCGTAGAATCTTCCACAGCACCCACCATTCCCATTCCGGCATTGTTGATCAGGACATCGATTCTGGTTTCTGTTTTCAATACTTCTGTAATTGCATTTTGAACAGCTTCGTTATCGGTAACATCGGTTGGAATTGATTTGAAATATTGACTTTCGGTGTATTTTCTGCTCAATCCATAGACTTTGTGGCCTTTTTTACCAAAATATTCTGCTAAAACGAAGCCTATTCCGGATGAAGTTCCTGTGATGATGATGGTTTTTGTATTCATTAGTTTAGTTTAAAATAGTATTCAAATCCTCCCAAAACATTGGATAAGATTTTTCTACAACATCTTCGTCTTCAATATTTAGTTCTTTAATCAAACAATATGGCGCAAAACTCATGGCCATTCTGTGATCCTGATACGTTTTAATAGAAATGTTTTCTTCTGGCTTGTTAAAACTGATCGATTTTATACTTAAATCTGTAATTTCAGTTTCTGTCCCGATTTTTTTCAATTCATTATTTAAGGCCTGAAGTCGGTCGGTTTCTTTTACTCTCAAAGTTCCCAAACCTGAAATTTCAAAAGGAATTTTCAACGCAGAAGCTGTTACACAAAGCGTTTGAGCAATGTCCGGGCAATTGTTCATATCCAAAACAATCTTTTCGGGAAACTGAAAATTTGGATCTGGTTGAAGGGTGATTTTGTGTACATTTTCTATGAAAATCGTTTTAATTCCAAAAAATTCTTCATAAATTTTTGTAATCGCAGAATCTCCTTGTGTTGATTCTTTATAAAAGCTTTTTAAATGAATTGTTTCTCTTCCTAATGCTGCGATAGAATAGAAATATGATGCTGAACTCCAGTCACTTTCCACCTCGTAATTCACCATTGATAATTCATCATTGACATCAAAATTTTCAACTTTGATTGTATTTCCGATGAAACTATTTTTAATTCCAAATTTGGTTAAAATATCCAGTGTCATTTCGATGTATGACCTTGAAGTCACTTCGCCGACAAGATTTATTTCCAACCCATTTTCCAGTTTTCCTGCTATCAATAGGAGAGAAGTGATGAACTGGCTCGAAATATTTGCCGGAACATCTACTTTAGTTTGAGTGATTTTTCTTCCCGTAATTTTCAATGGTGGAAAACCTTCATTTTCAAGATATTCGATTTCTACTCCAAGATTTTGTAAAGCTGTGACCAAGTTTTTAATGGGTCTTTCTTTCATCCTTTTTGAGCCGGTAAGAATGGTCGTTTTTCCTTCAAAAATAGAATAATATGAAGTCAGGAAACGCATTGCCGTTCCTGCGTGATGAATATCTACAATATCTGTATTTTGTTCCAATGCTTTTTTAAGCAATTGAGTGTCCTGAGAATTGGAAAGATTTCCGATTTTTATGTTTTTAAACAGACTTTCTAAAATCAACAAACGATTCGAAATACTTTTCGAACCGCTGATCTGTACTGTTTTATGTCCAATTAATTTTGATTTTTCCAGCTTCTTCATTATTATTTACTTCATTATATATAGGAGATGAGTTAAAAGTAATTTAATTCATAACTTATAACTCATCATTTATAACTTATTTAAGTTTTTCATTATTCTGATGGCGATCTTTATCGCGATCGGTCTTTATCTTCATTTTTCTGTCGAACGCCTCCTGTAGATTAACTCCGGTTTGATTGGCCAGACATAACGTTACAAACAAAACATCCGCCAGCTCTTCGCCCAAATCTTTATTTTTATCACTCTCTTTTTCGCTTTGTTCACCGTATCTTCTTGCGATGATCCTTGCGACTTCGCCAACTTCTTCCGTCAACATGGCCATATTGGTAAGTTCGTTGAAATAACGGACGCCAATAGTCTTTATCCATTCATCGACTTGCTGTTGCAGACTGGTGATTTCCATTATTTATTATTAATCTGTTGTTCCAGAGAGGTGATTTTGAAATTTAATCTTTCGATTTCTTCCGTATCGTTTGATTCTCCTATCTTTTCAGTAAAATCTGCTACCTTTTTGAAAAATTTTCTTACTACAAGATAGATTAAGATTAATACAATAAAGGCTGCTATTTTAACAATATTTAAATCCATTTCTTAAAAATATTAAATTAGAAATACTGATAAGCTCCCAAAGTAGGATTTGAAGTTCTTGAAACATTCGCGATATCTGTAGGAACTGTTGCAGCTACAGCTGTGCTCCCTTTACCTATGGCAGATGAATTTTGTTTTACTCTTAAATTCATCTGTGCTGCAAAATAATTAACAAATAACGGATCCTGGTTTTTTATCGACTGGATCACACTCGGATTGCTGTCGAAAGAAAAACCTGCTTCCGATGTACCGGAATATTTTAATAAACAGTTTTCAAATACAAAATTGAATAACTGTCCCGGAGTCTGCTCAAAATTCACAGAATTATCCCTGTCGGAATAAACAATACTGTTCCTTACATTCAGGATAAGAGCGCCTTGCTCCGTTTGTCCGGAGTCGTTGGTCCATTCGTTGGTTGCAAAAATTCCGTTTCTATTATAGGATTGCAATAAATTTGAATAATTTGCAATCGTAGAGTGGATATAGTTGTGAGTTCCACCTTTGAAAATACCGATGGCAGATTCTCCACAGTTGTTCATGACTAAGTTTTTAGCATTAACAGTAGAAGCCACCGCATACATTCCGTATTCCTGGAAAGTATGGATGAAGGAATTATTGATTGTAGCATTAGTCTGCTTCATTTCCAACCCTTTTGTACCTCCGAAAAGTCTTGCATAATTCATGTTAAGAGTAGATCCAGCATCCATTTTGATGGATTTCCAGCTTTTAGGAATCGTGTCGTAAGCCGGATCATTTCTGTCGCCTCGAAGAACGACATTGTTTGCTAAAGTCCCGTTAATATTTAATGAAGCTCCCGAAAGTACTTTCATTCCGCTGTTTTTATGGAAATAAACCTTTGTTCCTGCTTCAATATCTAAGGTAACATTTTGATCAATCGTTAAATCTCCGTAAATAATTTTCGCTTTATCCTTGGTCCATGTAGTATGAGTGGTGATAGCATTAGGATTGGTAGGGGTTTCGATGAAAAATTCTGCATCCTGAACCACAGAGAACAGCACTACTTGTTGCTGAGCGGCAGGGCTTTGGAATAAGATTTTATCTTCGGCAATCGCTTCCGGACCGGCTGCTTCCGGTGCAATTTCCACGAAAATATAAAGACTGTCTTTCTTTCTTAAAGGAACATCCTTAAAATCATGACCCGATTTTCCGTCTACATTTATCTTATATAAAGAAGAAGCCCCTTTTTCAAGATAAATTCTTGGGATCAGGATGTCTTTGTCTTCATTATTGTATACTTTTACGGCGTAAGTCTCAGAACGGACCTGATGATAGACAGTATCGCAAAATACGGTGTCTTTTGAAAACCTTAATTCCTGTGAAGGAGCATCAAAACTTATATCATCTTTATTACAGGATACAGCCATAATAAGCATCCAGAAAGAAAAAGCCAGTAATAATTTGAATTTCATCGAAATTATATTTTTAAAATAGATTTCAAATTTAACGAAAATACTTTGAATTTCTTATTAAGAAAAAAATATTGCGGACATATTTGGAAATTAGAAAAAATATTGTATTTTTGCAACCTAAAATTTAGCAGAAGAAATACCATTACTATTTCGAAAGCAAAACTTTAATTTTTTAAAATTGTATTATGAAAAACGGAATCCACCCAGAAAATTATAGACTTGTTGTTTTCAAAGATATGAGTAACGACGAGGTGTTTCTTTGCAAATCTACTGCAGAAACAAAAGACAGTATCGAGTACGAAGGACAAGAGTATCCTCTAATCAAAATGGAAATTTCTTCAACTTCTCACCCTTTCTACACAGGTAAGACTAAATTAGTTGACACTGCAGGTAGAGTAGATAAGTTTATGAACAAATACAAAAAATTCGCTAAGTAATTTTTTGCAATTAAAATATTTAAAAGTCTTTCGGTTTTCCGGAAGACTTTTTTTTGTTGATTTAATGTAGAATTTAAAAGTTAGATATTAGAAGTTAGTCTTAGTATTTGTATTTTTGCTCTGACTAGCGAAAATTAGAAAGTTAAAATAATGGAGTGTCAAAACTTCCATCCTCTAACTTCTAGCCTCTAACATCTAACTTTAAAAAAATGCAATTAGTATTTTCAGATGCACAATATTGGGAAGATTTTCTTCCGCTTACTTTTACCCGCCCTGTTGCAGAAATGCGATGCGGGATCCTTACTTTCTCCGAAAGATGGCAGAAAATTTTAGAGAACACGGAAGTCTCTTATTTCACGGAAAATTATCTTCAAAATAAATTCAGAAATCCTGAAGAAAAGGAAAGCCTTTTTTTGGTCACTAATTTTTTGCCGACAGAAAATGTGATTCAACAGATCATGGATTTAAAGCAGGGAGAGGCATTGGTTTATGAAGATGAACTGGTGGCTGCGAGAATCAATATGAAAGACTTTTCTTTAAATCAGATTGAAAAAATGACGGATATTAAAGAAGAGCTGACTTTCTTTAAAAAACCGACCGATCTTTTTACCTATAATCATAAGGCCATCAATTTTGATTTTGAATTGCTTACAAAAGGCAGAATTTCCCAAGAACTTTCTTCAACAAACGGATTTTTAGGTGATAAAAAAGATCTTTTCATAGAAGAAGGCGCACAAGTTGAGTTCTCAACATTGAACACCAAAACCGGGAAAATCTACATCGGAAAAAATGCCGAAGTAATGGAAGGCTGTAATCTTCGTGGCCCGATTTCCTTGGGTGAAGATTCTAAGTTTAATTTGGGGGCGAAAATTTATGGAGCAACGACAATTGGTCCACAATGTAAAGTTGGAGGTGAGGTGAATAATATTATTATTTTCGGATATTCCAGTAAAGGACATGATGGATTTTTAGGAAATTCCGTAGTGGGAGAGTGGTGTAATTTCGGAGCGGATACCAATTCTTCAAACCTGAAAAACAATTACGGCCACGTAAAACTATGGAACTACCGGACAAAAGCTTTTGAAGACACGGGCTTACAATTTACCGGCTTGATTATGGGCGATCATTCTAAAACAGCGATTAATACTCAGTTGAACACAGGAACGGTTGTCGGAGTGGCTTCCAATATTTTTAAAGAAGGCTTTCCTCCGAATCTGGTTGAGAATTTTTCCTGGGGTGGTTTTAAAGATGATGAAAGATTTAAATTGGATAAAGCTTATGAGGTTGCAGAACGGGCAATGGCGAGAAGGAAGGTGGAGTTGACGGATGAGGATAAGGCTATTTTTAAGTTTATTTTTGATACGTATTAATGATAAAACCTCAGATTTTTCTGAGGTTTGTTTTTTAGTTCGAATATAATAATTGTAAACTGTTCAGGTAGCTTTTTCTGGCAATAATTTCTGCGTCTTTATCTTTAAAGAAGAAAAATTGATAATCTGGATTTTCTGTTTTCAGCTTTTCAAATTTTCTTTCGCTGATACTTTTCCCATTGAAGTAATAGTAATCAGGTGGCCTTTCTAACATAATTGCCACGTCACCTACATAAGAATGTTGTGAATCTATTTGAAACTCCCTCTTATTTATTTGTTCATTTTTGGTGAAAATAATTGATGTATTTTCATAAATATCACCATTCATTAAATTAGAAACTTTTCTATCTAAACTTTTATATGTTTCCTGATTTAGCTTTTCAAAATCAAAATATAAAACATTTTCTTTTCAATCAAGTCATTTGGTATTTCTAGGGCAAAATTTCCATTTTCATCGGTAGTCGTTTTAATGTATTCCGATTTACAGATGAAGAAAACTTCAGCATTGGATATTTCCTTTTTTGTTCTTTTAAAGATTAGCTTCCCTGATACTTTTGTATTATTTATTTTTTTTTGTTCAGTTGCAATTCCCAGATCATTTTTAGTTTGAGCCTGAACAAAAGTAAGATTGGTAACCAAAATAATTCCTGTCGCAACCATAGATAATGACCTTGTAGAAATCCTACCACAGATTTCTTTTCCATCAGCCGTTTTGAGAATATCCTGAATTTCATAATCTGTTTTATCTGTAAAATCTATGACGCATTTGGAACATTTTTCACAGAATTTTCCTTCGGAAGCATCTTGCATGGTTTCCCAGTTTTCGGGGCAAGGATTGTGGATTTTGATTTGCTTTTCCATAGTTGTATTTGGAGAATAAAGCTACCAAATTTTGGACGTCTCTCTATTGTTTTGTTAATATTATATTCTTGGGTAACGGTTGTGGAAATGGATTTGAATTATAATATTGACAAGAGGGATCAATTATATCTACTGTATCCATAAATTTCCAATTTAATTGAGTTTGAGTTGTATCTGTGAATGATAAATAAATATTACCTGAAATATTACATATATCTGGATCAATATAGGATAAAATATATTTGGTTGTGTTTTTTATGAATCCTAATCCTTCAATTTTAGTATCATTATCTAATGAGTTCATATTATCAAAAAGAGTATTTCCTGAAGAATTTAGAACTTTAAATTTACCTGCCAAAACATCCTTGTAAAAGGGATTGTTTTCCCGATGATCTAAATATTTTTTTATTCTTTTAAACTCTACAATCAATGTCTTGCTATTCCATGTCCCCTTCCATGTGCCTTCATAAGGAGCAAGCTCATTATTTAAATCTTTGATGTATGCATTATTTGGGACATCAGTATTCGTATTTAAAGGATATATCTGTGCACAACTCAAAAAGAGTGTTTGCATTGCTATTAGTATAAATATTTTTTTCATAATTGTGTTTGAAGAAAGCCTCCGAAGAGGCTTTGCATTATTGCTTAGTAAAAACAAGATTTGTCGTGTCGTATTTCACAAACTTTTTAAGTTTTACTCTTTATTTTTTTCAGATGATTCTTTCCATATTTTTACCAGATCTTCTACATATCTTCCCATTATTGGTATTGCTTTTCCGTTTTCTATTTTATAATATTCCTTAGGAAATTTATATCCTATATATCGGGGAGATGCATCACTTGATATATCAAAACCAAATGATTTTTCAAAATTGATATTTCTAAGCTTAAGCTTTTTAGATTGATAATGATGTTCCATATAAGTGTCAACAGGAGTCGCCCATCTTCCATCTACTGCCTTATAGACAGGGAAAAAATCTTTTTCAATTAAATCACCACAATATTCCCGAATGAGGAGCAGTATAGTATCATAATTTTGAAAGTTATATTCATACATACTGGCATGATCATAAGCAGTAAATGTCATTCTTGAACTGGGATAATGTCCTAGCAACTCCTGATCAATTTCATAAACAGCCTCATATTTACTATCCCAAAGCATGCCGCCACAGTATAAAGATGTATCCACACTATATACATTTATTTTCTTACCTACAAAAGCATAGGTTTTTATTGGCTTTTCTTGGTTACATTTTTTTATTGGTATACAAGGTATTGGTTTAGGATCTATAACAATCTTGTCCATCTTCAATAGATCTGATACAGCATGCATCTCAGAATGAAAAAAAGTACCGAATCTAAAAAATAATGAATCAGTTGGTTTTGCTAATATTTTAAAGTATCCTTTTTCATCATTACTATTTATAAACTCTTTTTCACGATAAATCTTATCTCTTCTGGTAAAATCAAGTGAATCTAATTTTGCAAGTTTATTAATCGTATCGTTTACAATAATTAAAGCATTAATTTTTTTATTTGTCGGTTGTTTAATAAATCCTTCAATAAGTACTTTTTGAGATTTAAAAAATGAAGTTGAAATTACTAAAACTAGAATCGTTTTTAAAAATAAATTTTTCATAATTGTGTTAAAAAAGCCTCCGAAGAGGCTTACATTATTGCTTAGTAAAAACAAGGTTTTCTGTATCTGGTAGATAAACTTTTATGTTTTGGCTATTAGGGCATTCATTACCACTGAAAAGCGAATCATTAGGATAATATGACCAGCTGATTTGTGTACTGCTGATTTTCTTTAGTGTTATTCTTCCCCAGCCAATACCACAAGTAGTTCCATCATAATAAAGTGAAACACTATTATTATCTAGCTTATTAGTTCCCATACTTGTAATTTTATTTAATGTTGGATCAGTTGGATTTAAATTGTCTTCAAGTATTACTCCTGTACTTATATTTTTTACAGTGTATTTAATGTGAAGAGTGTCTCTATAAAATTTCCTATTGCCAGGTCCGTAGTCTTTTAACATTTTGTCTTCTTTGGTAATATATAGAGTAATTTCATTTTCTTTATAGATGGTTTTATATTTTCCTACATAGGGAGACAAATAATTTTCCAAATCTTTCATATAGGCATAGTTTGGAGCTTTTTCATAATAAGTATTCAGAGGATAAATCTGTTGTGCTTTACAATTTATTAAACTTATTGCTAAAGCGAATAGTGATATTATTTTTTTCATAATGTGTTTTTTAAAAAGCCTTATTTTCAAAGGCTTTATTTATTGCTTAGTTAGTACAATATCTTTAGGGAAATTGATAGGATATTCTTCATATTGCTGTAAATAGGCATCATGAATGCAATCTGCTTTTTTGTGTCCCATCATTCCCATCAAATGTAAAGTTATTTGTGTTGGAGTAATATTGGTAACCACAAGTCTTGCAAACATATTACACATATTATCTGGAGAAAACATTAGTGATGGATAATTTCCTCCATTATATCCTGTTGGGATTCCCATTCCGAAAATCTCAGGATGCTGATAATTAAAATTACTGATTCGATCTATTTCAACTGTTCCATTAGATGCAATGATTTTTCTTTCACCTAATATTCTATCTTTATAATATGGAGCAATACCATTATTAAAATGTTTTACTTTTTTTAATTCCAAGTAAATTGTTTTTCCATTCCAATTTCCTTTCCAAAGTCCAACATATTTATTATACTCATTATTTGTATCTTTAATATAACTATAGGCTGGTATATCTGAAGGACTAGTACCTAAAGGATATTCCTGTGCATATGATTTCATTGTAAAGAAAAGTAAAAAGAATATTATTAAATTTTTCATTATTGCTTAGTTAATACAATATCTTTAGGAAAATTGATTGGAAATTCACCATACTGCTGTATATAAGCATCGTGAATACAGTTTGCTTTTTGATGCCCCATCATTCCTACCAAATGTAAAGTCATTTGGGTTGTAGTAATATTTGTAATAACAAGTCTTGCAAACATATTACACATATTATCAGGGTAAAACATTAATGATGGATAGTTCATTCCATTTACTCCCGTTGGAAGTCCCATTCCCCGAATTTCTGAATCTTCGTAATCAAAATTTGTAATTCTATCTATTTCAATAGTTCCATTAGATGCGATTATTTTTCTTTCTCCAAATATTTTATCCATATAATAAGGATTCACACCATCATAATAATATTTCACTTTCTTAAGTTCTATGTAGACCATTTTTCCATTCCAGTTTCCTTTCCACAGCCCTAAATATTTATTATACTCGTTATTTGTGTCTTTATAATATGCTCCATCTGGAACGTCTCCTTTATAGTGCAGAGGATATTCCTGTGCATAAGATTTTACTGTAAAGAGCAATAGAATTAGTAGTATTAAATTTTTCATTTTGTTCATTAATTACATGGTTTAGTATCTCTATTATTATTGGGTTTTAGGAAAATTTCTGTATTTCCACTACTGGTAATTTTAAATAACTTCATTCCCGGCATATTCATATATTTCTTTGCAAATCTTAAAAATTCTTCTTCTATGCCTTCCATATCAAAGCTAACACTTCCGCTCACATTCGCAACGGTCATATTGGATTCAATCACTTTCTCAATATATTTATCATTTAAATCTTTAAGCTCTTTTTTCGTATAATTGGGAAAAGGAACAATATCAGTGCCATCGAAAGTTAGCGTATAATTTCCTTGGCTGGTTACCAGTGTATAAGTAAGTTTAGTAAGATCTATTTTTATCGTGTGTGCAGGGTTATCATTCCATTCCTTTGCTTTTACCAGCCACTCATTAAACTGAATAATATCGCCCCAAGAAAAAATAGGATCATTTAAAGTATCAAAATGCGTGTGTAAAATCGCATAGGTTGATGGCAAGTAATATGTATAATCTATAACAGAGCTTCCCGGCTTATTTTGTAAGAATTGATTGTTACTTCCT
>Ga0307412_10000796_pt1 | contig 18198 bp, 19 predicted proteins | sample DK1Cmetagenome_3_FD_203823 | JGI IMG/M metagenome (GOLD analysis project Ga0307412, IMG submission 203823) | Maize rhizosphere microbial communities from greenhouse at UC Davis, California, United States - DK15-C-1 | ecosystem: Host-associated > Plants > Roots > Rhizosphere > Soil | place: USA...
CGCCGCCTGCCGGGCCGCATCGGCCTGGAGTTGCGCCTGGTGGTGCAAGGCGGGCTGCGCGTGCTGGAGCGTATCGAGGCGAGCGGCTACGATGTATTCATGAATCGCCCCGAATTGGGCGCCAAAGACTGGGCCATCATGCTGTGGCGCTCTATCAAGTAACAGGCCCTGCCTATCTATGACCCCTGACGAATACTGCCAGGAGAAAGCCGCCAAGAGCGGTTCCAGCTTCTACTATTCTTTCCTGTTCCTGCCGCCCGAACGCCGCCGCGCGATCACCGCGCTGTACGCGTACTGCCGCGAAGTGGACGATGTGGTCGATGAATGCACCGACCCGTCACTGGCCCGCGTCAAGCTGGCCTGGTGGCGCACGCAGGTCGACCAGATGTTCGACGGCACACCGGACCACCCCGTGACGCGGGCGCTGCAGCCGCATCTGCAAAGCTGTTCGATCACCCGCGAGCGCCTGCTGGCCGTGGTCGACGGCATGGAGATGGACCTGGACCAGACCCGCTACCTGGATTGGCCGGGCCTGCGTAAATACTGCTGGCACGCCGCAGGCGTCGTGGGCGAGCTGTCCGCCGGCGTCTTCGGCTACAGCGACCCCAAGACGCTGGTCTATGCCGAAAAATTGGGCCTGGCGTTCCAGATGACCAACATCATCCGGGACGTGGGCGACGACGCGCGCCGCGGCCGCATCTACATTCCCGTCAACGAGATGCAGCAATTCGAGGTCAAGGCCTCGGACATCCTGAATGGCGAATACTCGGAACGTTTCACCGCCCTGATGAAGTTCCAGGCCGACCGCGCCCGCGAGCTCTACCGGGAAGCGATGCGCAATCTGCCCGAGGCCGACCGCCGTTCGCAACGCCCGGGACTGATGATGGCTGCCATCTATCACGCCTTGCTGGACGAAATCGAGCGGGACAACTGGCAGGTACTGCACCAGCGCATCTCGCTGACGCCGCTGCGCAAGCTGTGGCTGGCATGGAAAACGTGGGTGGGCGGCGGACGCGGACTGGTCCGCCGGTTGGCGCGGTGAAGGCGGCGGTCATCGGCGCCGGTTGGGCAGGGTTGGCGGCCAGCGTCGCCCTGCGTGAAGCCGGGGCCAAGGTCACTGTGTTCGAGGCCGGCCATACGCCCGGCGGCCGTGCCCGCCGCGTGTTCCACGGCGATTTCGACGCGCCGCTGGACAATGGCCAGCATCTGCTGTCGGGCGCCTACAAGCAGACGCTGGCGCTGATGCGCCGGGTGGGCCGCAACCCCGATGCGCTACTGATGCGCCGCCCGCTACGGCTGGCCACCCTGGACGGCCATTTCCGCCTGTCCGCCCCGCGCCTGCCCGCGCCGCTGCACATGGCGATCGCGATCCTGCGGGCGCGCGGCCTGTCGTGGGCAGACCGTTTCGCGACCTTGCGCCTGATGCGCGGCCTGAAAACGATGTCATGGATACCGCCTCGCGACTGGACGGTGCAGCATCTGCTGCATTACCACGCGCAATCGGACGCCTTGATCCGCCAGGTGTGGGAACCACTTTGCCTGGCCGCCCTGAACACGCCAGCCGCCACGGCCAGCGCGGCGCTTTTTGCCCGCGTACTGCGCGACAGCCTGGCCGGCACCCGCGAAGACAGCGACTTGCTGCTGCCCTGCACCGACTTGTCCGCCCTGTGGCCCGATGCCGCGGCGCGCCAGGTGACGATGCGCTACGGCAGCACCGTGCGCCAGCTGGACCCTTCCGACGACGGCATCGTCGTCAACCAGGAACGCTTCGATGCCGCCGTGCTTGCAGTGCCGCCGGCTTTCGCGGCGCGATTGCTGGACGCGCCCCTGCGGCAGGCCGGCGCCACGGGGTTGCTGAATGCGCTGAAGGCGTTCACCTATCTGCCCATCGCCACGCTGAACCTGCGCTTGGCGGAACCGTGGCGCCTGCCCGAGCCCATGATGATGCTGCGCGAGGAAGCCGCGCGCGGCCACGTCGGGCAATGGCTGTTCGACCGCGCGCAATTGGCGGGCGACACCAAGGCGGGCGAACTGGCTGTCGTGGCCAGCGCCGCCACCAGCATCGCCGAGCGCAACCGCCATCAGGTGATCGAGGCCCTGATCGACCAGGTGGCCGAGCAGGCGGCGCGCCATCCCGCGCGGCTGCCCGCCATGCCGGAAGTGACGGCATCCGAACTGCTGATTGAAAAGCGCGCCACCTTCGCCGCGGTGCCGGGCCTGACCCGCCCGCTGAATTCGACGCCTTGGTCCACCTTGGCGCTGGCCGGCGACTGGACCGACACGGGTTACCCGGGCGTACTGGAAGGCGCGGTGCAAAGCGGCCTGCAGGCTGCCCGGGTCTTGAACCCGCGCGCGGACCTGGCTGCGGATCTGGCAGCGGATTGATCCGGCGGCGCATCGTGCGCGCCGCCGCTTGCCACGATGCCTTAGACGCTTAGCGCAGCAGGTGCGCCGTGGCGATGCCCGCCGCCGTCAGGATCAGCGATCCGGCCAGGCTAAGCCCGGCGTAACCCAACGCGCTGCCGTAGGCGCCGCGTTCGAGCATGCCCACGGTTTCGGCCGAGAACGTCGAAAACGTGGTCAGGCCGCCCATGAAGCCGGTGATGGCGCCCAAGCGCACCCAGGCCGGCCATTCAGGGTGGCCCGCCACCATCGCCAGCAGCAATCCCACCAGATATCCGCCCGCCAGGTTGACGGCTAACGTTCCCCAAGGCCAGGACTCGACATTCAGCCACAGGCTGACAAGCCAACGCGCCCAGGCGCCAAGAACGGCGCCCAGACCGACGGCCAGGAAATTCAGGGGAATCAGGGTTTGGTAGGCGGACATGGTCGTCAAGAAGCGCGGTGCTGTTTGAGCCGCAGGGAAAAGACCAGCAGCAGTATGCCAAAGAACACGGCGTAGATGCCGATGACCCATACCAGCGCCAGCGCGCCCGCGCCGGGCTGCATGACCAGCATGGCGCCGAAGAGGATCGACACCACGCCGGACAAGGCAAGCAGCCATTCGTTGCGGATTTCCTTGCGGAAGCGGATGGCGGCGATGACCTGGAACACACCGGCCGCAAGCGCCCAGAACGCGATGATGTAGAGCAATAGCAACGCCGTCAGCCCGGGCCACAGGAAGGTCACGATACCCGCCGCCACGCCCAGCAGGCCAACGATGATCAGGGCCCACAGCGGTTTGCCGTTCTCGCGGATGCGCACTCCGGCGATCAGGGCCAGCGCGCCATCCACCAGCGCAAACGCCCCCCATACCAGCACCAGCGCCGACAAGGTGATGGCCGGCATGAACAAGGCCATCAATCCGAACAGGATGGCGACGACGCCGCGCAAGGCGACCCACCCCCAATGACGACCGATATCCCCCCATTGCGGTTCCAGCATGACGCACCTCCGGTGTTGGTAACGGTGGCCTATCTTATCCCTGCCGCCCCCCCGCCGCCACGCCGCCTCCGGCCAGATCGATGGCGCGCAGCGAAACAGATTGAAATTTCCATGTTCGCCAGGACCGGGGTTTTATAAGAGTAATTCTCATTAAATGTTAGAATCCGCGCCTTCAAATCGAATCCCTCATGGACAGTCAACCCGCCCCACGGCGCCGGGCCTATTGGCTCAAGACGCTGCATCAATGGCACTGGATCAGCTCGGCGCTATGCCTGCTGGGGATGCTGCTGTTCGCCGTCACTGGCTTGACGCTGAACAACGCCTCGCACATCGAATCGAAAGCCGTGGTGACCAGCCGGCAGATGCAATTGCCCGAACCCGTGTTGAAGCAATTGTCCGTGCCCGCCGGGCAAAAGAAGGCGCCGCTGCCGGCTCCCGTGGCGCGATGGCTGGATGAATCGCTGGATGCCGCCACGGCCGGCAAGACCGCCGAATGGTCGGCCGACGAGGTGTATTTGTCGCTGCCGCGCGCGGGCGGCGATGCCTGGCTGTCCATCGACCTTGCCAGCGGCGAGGTGGAATACGAACGCACCGACCGTGGCTGGATCTCGTACCTGAACGACTTGCACAAGGGCCGCAACACCGGTCTGGTCTGGAGCTGGTTCCTGGATATTTTCGCCGTCGCCTGTCTGGTCTTTTCGCTGACCGGGCTGGTACTGCTGAAGATGCACGCAGGCAACCGCAGCGCGACCTGGCCCATGGTCGGGATGGGCGTGGTGATCCCCGTGGTGCTGGCCCTACTGTTCATCCATTGATTCCATCCGATCCGCCCCTGGAGAATTCCATGCGCAAACTGCTCTTGCCCGCCCTCTTGGCCGGCCTGATCGCCCGAACGGCCCACGCGGCCGATATCGGCCTGAACATTGAAGTGCCGCGCCTGGACGTGGCCGAGTACCACCGTCCCTATGTGGCGATCTGGATCGAAAACCCCGACCAGAGCGTCGCGGCCGACCTGGCCGTCTGGTACGACGTGGCCAAGAAGAACAACGAAGGCGCCGAGTGGCTGAAAGACATGCGCCAATGGTGGCGCCGCAGCGGCCGCAACCAACAGTTTCCGGTGGACGGCGTCAGCGGCGCGACCAAGCCCGTGGGCAAGCACGCGCTGAGCTTCGACGCGGCCAGCAAGCCCCTGTCCACGCTCAAGCCCGGCCAATACGCCGTGGTTGTCGAAGCCGCCCGCGAAGTCGGCGGCCGTGAACTGCTGCGCATCCCCTTCCAGTGGCCGCCGCAGAAAGCCGAGCAACTGACGGCGCGCGGCGAACATGAACTGGGCGCCATCGCGCTCGACCTCAAACCCTGATGCCCATCGAATCGCCTTCAAGGAGCGCAACCATGAAATCCGCCGCCAAACTGGCCGCCGCCCTGGCGCTGTGCCTGCCCTTTGCCTCGCACGCGCATGATGTCTGGATCGTGCCGTCCTCCACCGTGCTGTCGGGCACCGACAGCTGGATCACGGTCGACGCGGCCGTGGGCAATGACAAGTTCTATTTCAACCATGCGCCGATGCGCCTGGACGGCCTGGCCATCGTCGCCCCGGACGGCAACGCCGCCGAGGCCGAAAACCTGAACCGCGGCAAGCTGCGCAGCACCTTCGACTTGCAACTGAAGCAAAGCGGCACCTATCGCGTGGCGGTCGTGAATGACGGCGTGTTCGCGCGCTGGAAGGAAGACGGCAAGAACAAGCGCTACTTCGGCAAGGTGGAAGGCATGGCGCAGGCCGTGCCCGCCAATGCCCAAGAGCTTGAGGTGTCGCAAAGCCTGGGCCGCGTCGAGACGTTCGTGACGGCCGGGAAACCGACCGCCATCAAGCCGGTGGGCCGAGGCCTGGAACTGGCGCCCATCACGCACCCGAACGATCTGTTCACGGGTGAAGAAGCCACCTTCCAGATGCTGGTGGATGGCAAGCCGGCCGCGGAACTGGATGTGAACGTGGTGCCCGGCGGCAGCCGCTATCGCGACAAAGTCGGCGAGATCAAACTGAAGACGGACAAGGACGGCAAGTTCTCCGTGAAGTGGGCGCAACCGGGCCTGTACTGGATCGAGGCCGGCATGGAAGACGCCAAGATCACCGTGCCGCAAGCCAAGAAGCGCCGCTTGTCGTACGCCGGCACGGTCGAAGTGCTGCAGCCCTAAGACGCGACGGGCGCGTGGTCACCTCTCCTTCCTATGCGCCGCGCGGCACGGCGGCGCCTGCCGTCCGCGTCGCCTATGGCGCCATGCCGGCCGCGCGACTGACCCCGGCCGCGTTGGCTGGCGCCACCATGGGCACCACCTGGTCGGCGCGCATGGCGCTGCCCGCTGGTTGCAGCGACCACGCGGCGCGGCTGGCGATCCAGGCTGCGCTGGACGAGGTCGTGGCGCAAATGAGCACCTGGGAAGCCGGTTCCGACATCAGCCAGTTCAATCAGGCGGGTCCGGGCTGGCGCGCCTTGCCCGACGCGTTTTTCCATGTGCTGCGCCATGCGATGGCGCTGGCGGACGACACCGCCGGGGCCTATGACCCGACCGTGGGCCCGCTCGTGAACGTGTGGGGTTTCGGTCCGCATCAACGCGCCTTTGAACCGCCCTCGCCCGCCGCCGTCGATGCGGCGCGCCTGCGATGCGGCTGGCGGCGCGTGGCGCTGGATGCGGAAACGCAGGCTGCCTATCAGCCGGGCGGCGCGTATCTGGACTTGTCATCCATTGCCAAGGGCTATGGCGTCGACCGCGCCGCGATGGCGCTGGACGCCCTGGGCATCACGCAATACCTGGTGGAGGTCGGCGGCGAACTGCGCGCGCGCGGCAACCGGCCTGACGGTCAGCCCTGGCGCGTGGCCGTCGAGGTGCCCGACGCCAGCGACGACCATGCCCTGGCCTTGCCGCTGGAAGACCTCAGCATCGCCACGTCCGGCGACTATCGGCGCCACGCCGGCCGCGGCGACGCGCGCTACGCGCACACCATCGACCCGCGCACCGGCCAGCCCGTGCGCAACAACGTCGCATCCGTTTCCGTGCTGCATCCGGTCTGCATGCAGGCCGACGCATTGGCCACCGTGCTGACGGTGCTGGGCGAAACGGACGGCCTGGACTATGCCCGCCGCCATGATCTGGCGGCCCTCTTCATCCTGCGCGACGCCGGCGCCTATCGCGTCATCGCCACGCCGGCATTCCAGGCGCGGGCGACCCCTCGTTAAGCCCATGAGCCTGACCCGGTTGATCGCTGCGGCATGCGTGGTGGGGCTTTGGCTGCTGCTCTGCCTGTGGGCATGGCGCCGCGCCAGACGGCACGAGGCGCTGCACGCGCAAGCCCTCCAGGCCCTGAACGCGCCCACACCCGAAGACACTTTGCTGGTCGCCTACGCAACCCAGACCGGCTACGCCGAAACGCTGGCCGGCCAGACCGCCGAATCGCTGCGCGCCGGCGGCCTGCCCGTCCGGGTGGCCGCGTTGGACCAGTTGGACCTGGCGCGCCTGTCCTCCTATCGCCGCGTCCTGTTCGTGGCCAGCACCTATGGCGAAGGCGACCCGCCCGACGCCGCTGCGGCATTCGCCGGCCAGATGCAGGCCGCGTCCGTTGCCCCCGGTACGGCTCCGGCGCTGGCCGGCCTGCAATACGCCGTGCTGGCGCTGGGCGACAGCGAATACACCCAGTTCTGCGGATTTGGCCACCGGCTTGACGATTGGCTGCACGCGCAGGGCGCGACGCCGCTGTTCGACCGGGTGGACGTGGACAACGGCGACCCGGCGGCGCTGCGCCATTGGCAGCACCACCTGGGTTTGCTGGCCGGCCGCAGCGACCTGCCTGACTGGCAAGCGCCGGTCTACGACAGCTGGCTCCTGGCGGACCGCCGCCTGATGAATCCCGAGAGTCAGGGCGGCCCTTGCTATCTGCTGACGCTGACACCGCCCCCGGGCGGCATGCCGCCATGGACGGCGGGCGATATCGCAGAGATCGGCCCCCGGCATGCACGCGGCGGCCCGGTGCAGGCGCACCGCGAATATTCAATCGCGTCCTTGCCGGAGGATGGCGCGATCCAGTTGCTGGTGCGGCAGATGCGCAGCGCCGACGGCGGATTGGGGTTGGGCAGCGGATGGCTGACCCATATCGCCCAGACCGGCGACGAGATCGCGCTGCGCGTGCGCGCCAACCGCAATTTCCACGCGCCGGAAGACGGACGGCCGTTGATCTTGGTGGGCAATGGCACCGGACTGGCCGGTCTGCGGGCCCTGATCAAAGCCCGCCGCGCCGCCGGCCACCGGCGCAACTGGCTGATCTTCGGCGAGCGCAATGCCGCGCACGATAACTTCTGCCAAACGGATATCGACGCCTGGCGGCAGGAAGGCACGCTGGCGCGCGTGGACGCCGTGTACTCGCGCGACCAGCCCCAGCGCCGGTACGTGCAGCACCTGCTCCGCGAACAGGCGGACGCCGTCAGGTCGTGGGTGGAAGCCGGCGCCGCGATTTATGTCTGCGGCAGCCTGCAAGGCATGGCGAGCGGCGTGGACGCCGCCCTGCAAGACATCCTGGGCGACGACCGCCTGCAAGCCATGCAGCACGGCGGCCGTTACCGCCGCGACGTGTACTGACGCGCGCTTACTGAAGCTTGATCTGCGCGCGATCGATCACGGTCTTCCAGCGGTCGCGTTCGCTGCGGATCTGTTCGGCGAATTCAGCCGGCGTGTTGCCCAGCGGGAACGCGCCCGTCTCTTCCATCTTTGCCGCGGTCGCGGGGTCGCGAACGGCTTGGGCGAACGCCTGCGCCAGCTTGTCGCGCACATCGGCCGGCATTCCGGCCGGTCCCACCACGCCGTACCAGGCAGTGACGTCGTAGTCTTTGTAGCCTTGCTCGGCGAACGTCGGCACGTCGGGCAGGCGCGGGTTGCGCGCGGTGCCCGTAATGGCCAGCGCGCGCAGGTGACCGCTTTTCACGTAAGGCAGCGACGACGGGAAGTTGTCGAAAATCACCGGGACCACGCCGCCCACGGTGTCGGTCAGCGCAGGCGCCGACCCGCGATACGAAATGCTGTTCATCTTGCCACCGATGATTTGCAGGAACCAGATCATGCCCAGGTCATTCACGCCGCCCGCACCGGCATTGGCGTAACCGTCCTTGTTCGGATTGGCGCGCACGTGCGTCACGAAGTCGGCCAGCGTCTGCGCGGGGAACTTCGGGTTCACGCTCAGGATGTTGGGGCTGGTGACCAGGTTGCTGATGGGCGTGAAATCCTTCACCGGGTCGTAAGCCAGGTTGGGGAACAGGTGCGGCGCGGTGCCGTGCGTGCTGACGGTGGCCAGGCCCACGGTGTAGCCGTCCGGCTTGGCGCGCGCGGTGGCGACCATGCCGATGGTGCCCGAGGCGCCAGTGCGGTTTTCCACCACGATCTGCTGGCCCAGGATCTCGCCCGCTTTCGCTGCCGCCACGCGGCCGACGATATCCGTGGGGCCACCGGCCGGGAACGGCACGATCAGCGTAATGGGATGATCGGGGAAGGCGGCGTGGGCGGCGGGCAGCACGGCGGCCAGCAGCAGGGCCATACAAGTCTTGCGCATCATCATGATGGGGAATCTCCTGAAGGGTGGTTGCTGTTGTTATTCAGTATCTTGGCCGCGCGCGGCAGGTTCCCGCCGCAGTATCTTGCCGGGACGCGCCGTGCCGCCTGCCGCCGGAAACACCGGATGCCCGTTGACCAGCACGTGCTCGACGCCAGCGGACGCCAGCGTGGGAGATTCCCATGTCGCGCGGTCCACCACCGTGTCGGCATCGAACACCGTGATGTCCGCCCATGCCCCCACGCTGAGTTGTCCGCGCCCGGCCAGGCCAAATACGCGCGCCGGCAACGCCGTCATCTTGGCGACCGCGGCCTCCAGCGTCAGCAGTTCGGCCTCGCGCACATAGCGGCCCAGCACGCGCGTGAAACTGCCCCACAGGCGAGGATGCGGATGCGCGTCGTTCGGCAGGCCGTCCGAGCCCACCATGCAGCATTCGTGCTGGAAGATGCGCCGCACTTCGGCTTCGTCCATGGCGAAGTAGATGGCGCCCGCCGGACACAGCTTGCGGGCCGCGGTGGTCTTGTCGCAGCCCCAGCGTGCGGCGATGTCGGCCAGCGACTCGCCGCTACATTCCGGATGCGGCGTGGACCAGGTGATGCGGATATCGTCGATGCTCTCGGCCCGCTCCGGGATGAGGATGGTCGAACTGCCCGGGTACGGATAGATGTCCAACGCCACGTCCACGCCTTCGGCGCGGGCGCGGTCGATATTGGCCAGGGTGGCGCGGCTTTTGCCCCAGTTGCGCGGCATCATGCATTTGTGATGCGACAGCACCGTGGCGCAGCCCGTCTGGCGGCCGACGGCCAACACTTCGTCCACGGCGGCTTCGACCTCGTCGCCTTCATTGCGGATATGGCTGGTATGCAGCGCGCCGTGGGCCGCCGCCACGCGGGCCAGCCCCTCCAGTTCGGCGGATTCCGCCACGCCGCCGGGCTGGTACGCCAGACCGGTGCTGAACCCCACTGCGCCGGCGGCAAGCGCGTCGGCCAGCATTCGTTGCATGGCCGCCTGCTCTTCCGGGGTGGGGGCTGCCGTCGGGTCTCGCATGGCCGCCAGGCGCAGATTCGCGTGGCCGACCAGGGCCGCCACGTTGATCATCGGGCGCTGCACGCGCACTTCGTCGAAGTAGGCCTGCATGTCGGCAAACAACGGCGTTTCGCCCAGCAGCGCCAAGGCCGCGGCGGTGTTGCCCGGCAACGGCGCGGGCGCGCCACTGACGCCGCAATTGCCCACCACGACGGACGTGATGCCCTGGCTGGTCTTCCATTCCAGGCCCGGCTTCTCGACGAACATCAAGTCGTCATGGCCATGCACATCAATGAAACCCGGCGCCACGATCTTGCCCCGGGCATCCAGCCGCCGGACAGCGGCCACGCCGGACAAGTCGCCGATGGCCGCGATGCGCTCGTCCGCCACGCCGATGTCGGCGCGTCGCCGCGGCCCGCCCAGCCCGTCGATAACCCAGCCGCCTTCAATAATCAGATCCATTGTTTCCTGCCGCATGATCGTCCTGCCAGATGAAGCCCAGGGCCTGTTGACACGAGAAAAAGCCGCTCACGGGCCGTGTGAACAGGCGCTAGTATCGTCGGCGCGATCAATCTGGGAAAATTGTTTTTATTGATCCATCTATCGTGGTTTGCAATGAATCGCCTGCCCAAGCACGTCACTTTGAAGCACCTGACCGCCTTTGTCGCGGTGGCGCAGGAATCCAGTTTCACGCATGCCGCCAAGCGCCTGTTCCAGACGCAATCGTCGGTGACCAGCCTGGTGCGCCAGCTGGAGGACGCGCTGGCGACCCAGCTTTTTGCGCGTACCAGCCGCCGCGTGCTGCTGACCGCGGCGGGCGAAGAATTTCTACCCCGGGTGATGCGGCTGCTGGCGGATTTCGACGGCGTGATCGAAGACGTGGTGCGTTATGGCGCGCTGGAGCGCGGGCGCGTGGGCGTGGCGGCGGCGCCTTCGGCCATCACGCAGATCATCGCACCGGCGGCGGCCGGCTTCTCAGCCCAATATCCCGCCGTGCGCCTGTACCTGAGCGATGACAATTCCGGCCGCATCCAGCGCAAGGTCGCCACGCGCGAGGTGGACTTCGGGTTGACCAGCCGCTGGGCCGATGCGCCGGGACTGCGCTTCGACCCGGTACTGGAAGACCGGTTTGGCGTGCTGTACCGCGCCGACGACGACAGGCTGCGGCCGGGGCGCGACGGCTCCATGCGCTGGTCGGACCTGGCGCAACGCAAACTGGTGGGCGTGGTCGACGAAACTGGAATCATGGCGTTGCTGCGCGCTCGTGCGGACTTGCCCATCGAGGCGGGCGCGCCGTTCTACGAAGCGTCCAGCACGACGTCGCAGGCCGCGTTGGTGAAAGCCGGCCTGGGCGTGGCGCTGCTGCCGGCGCTGGCCGCCGAACGCGTGCTGGAACCCGGATTGGCCTACGCGCTGCTGACGCGGCCGACCGTCGTGCGCACGGTCTGCATCATCCGACACAAGGAATATCCGCTAAGCCCGGCCGCACAGGCGCTGATCCGCGCCATCCACGACTACCTGCGGGACGCGCCGCTGCCGGCCGGCTGCAAGCGCTTGCCGCCGCATCCCTAGGGTTAGCCGCAATTTGCGTGTTCGCGTCTGCCTCGTACCGTAGATAAATATGTTTATCGTACAAAGTCCGAGGCACATCGATTGGAGCAGCACGTGAAGCAGTAGGTCTAACCCAAGGGGAAGTCGTCATGAAACGTCGCAGTGCGTTAAAGCTGATCGGAACCGCAGCCGGCCTGAGCCTGACAGGCAGGGGCTGGGCGCAGAGCGGGCCTTACCCGTCCCGAGTCATCAGGATCATCGTCTCGTCCACGCCCGGAAGCGCCACCGATCTTGCGGGGAGGCTGGTCGGAGACCTGCTCTACGCGAAATATGGCCAGAGCGTGGTGATCGAAAACCGCGCCGGCGCCGGCGGCGTCATCGGCATGCAGGCCGCAGCAGCCGCCAAGCCAGACGGCTACACCCTGACCACCGGCGGCCTCGGTCACAACGTCCTGCCGCCGGCAACGCTGCGCGGACTGCCTATCGACATCCCCACCGCGCTGCTGCCCATCGCCCAGGTCGCGGAATTCGTCAATGCGCTGGTCGTGCGCGCGGACCACCCCGCCAATACGGTGTCCGAGCTGATCGAACATCTGCGGGCCAGCAAGCGCAAGCCGCTGTACGGCAGCAATGGCGTGGGCAGTTCGTCGCAGATGACAGCGGAACTCTTCGCCATGCGTACCGGCCTGAAGTTCGACCACGTGCCCTACAAGGGCGCGGCCGACGCCCTGGTAGGCACGGCCAACGGCGACCTGGATCTCTGTTTCATGAATCTGCCGCCCACCCTGCCCATGGTGGAAGGCAAGCGCCTGAAGGCCCTGGCGGTAACCAGCGCCTATCGGGCGCGGCAACTGCCCAAGGTGCCGACGATGCAGGAACAAGGCATGGCGGACTTCGACGTGACCAGTTGGCTGGGCATGTACGCGCCGTCCCAGATCGATCGCGCCATCGTCGCGCAGTTGTCGGACACCATCGTGACCGGGCTTGCGACGCCTGAATTCCAGGCTCGCATCATCAACGCCGGTTTCGAGCCCAAGCTGCGCAACTCGGCCGAATTCCAGGCCTTCTCGGCTGCGGAGTTCAAGCGCTGGAGCGAGGTGGCCAAGCAGGCGGGCGTTGTCGTGGACTACGGCGCCAAGTAAACGGCACGGGCCGCCCCGGCGTGGGCGGCCCGTGCCGGAGCGGCCCCGCGCCGGCATGGCGCGACGGCCCAGGAAGCCGTCAGGCGCGCGCTTGCCACACCTCCGGATTGACCATGGCCTGCGGCGTCTTGTTGCCCAGCGCATCCATCAGATTGGCGACGGCCAGGTCTATCATGGCGCGCCGCGTCTCGTGCGTGGCGCTGCCCACGTGTGCCTGCAGCACCACGTTGGGCAACTGGCACAGCGGGCTGGCGGCTGGCAGCGGCTCTTGCTCCATCACATCCAGGCCTGCGCCCGCGATGGTTCCGGCGCGCAGCGCCTCGATCAGCGCCGCTTCGTCGATGACCGGGCCGCGCGCCGTATTGATCAAGTAGGCGGACGGCTTCATCAGCGCCAGCTCGCGCTGACCGACGGAGTGGCGCGTTTCGGCGGACAGCGGAATATGCACGCTCAGCACATCCGACACCTTGAACAGCTCGTCGCGTTCGACGTAGGTGGCCAAACCGTCGGCTTGAGGATCCTGGCGGCGGTTGTGATAGACCACGTTCATGTCGAACGCGTGCGCCGCGCGCGCCACCACACGGCCGATGCGGCCCATGCCCAGCAGCCCCAGTGTCTTGCCGCGGATGTCGCGCGTCAGGGGAAAAGCCCCCTTGGTCCATTCGCCGCTACGCACGAACGCATCGCCCGCCACCAGGTTGCGGGCCAGGCACAGCATGAGGCCGATGGTCACGTCGGCCACCGCGCCGTCAAGCACCCCGGGCGTGTTGCAGATCAGCACCTTGCGCCGGGTAGCGGCGGCCAGGTCGACGTTGTCGAAGCCCACCGCAAAATTCGAACTGACGGTCAGGGCGGGAAAGGCGTCCAGCAGCGCCTGATCGACTTTGGTGCGCATGGTGCAAACCATGCCGACGATTTGCTCGCGCAACGCCGCCGGCACGGTCTCGGCAGGATTCTGCCCGGTGGGCACATCGACGATTTCGCACCGTGCGGCGAGGCGTTCGCGCAGATCCGCCGGCAGCGGCGCGGACACGATGACTTTGGGCTTTTGGTTCATTTACGGCTCCGGTAAGGTCAAGGTTCGATTGCTTCGACGTCGGTGGCGAACACCTGCTGCTCACCGGCGTCGACCAGCGCGGGTTCGGCCGGATGTTCCAGGTATCGGACAATCAGCCAGAACCCGTCCTGCGGGTTCTCTACGATCTCGGCCAGCGCTCCGCCGGCCATGCGCACGCGCACGCCTGCCTGCAGATCGACGAGGTTGATGGATTTGTTGTCGGCCATGGCGGTTTGCTCCGTCGCGCCACCGTTACAGTTCCAGCTGCGAAGACGGCACGCGCACGCGAATGCCGTCCAGCGCTGGCGTCATGATCACCTGACAGGACAGGCGGCTGGTGGCGCAACGCTCCGGCACCACCTCAAGCAGGGCTTCCTCTGCCATGCCCGGCGGTTCCAGCCGCGCATGCCAGGCGGCGTCCACCTGCACATGACAGGTACCGCAGATGGCACCGCCGCCGCAGTCGGCGACGATGCCATCCAGGCCGTCGCGGCGGGCCGCCTCCATCAGCGACCAATCATCGGGAACCTCCAGCACCTGTTCGGCGCCGTCGGGCAACTCAAATATGGCTAAGGGCATGATGCCTCCCTGTGGCTTCACTACGGTTCATGACGCGGATTCGGGCGAGCCGATGCGCGGCACGCTCTTGATGAATTCCACCGGGCTGTCGACCGCTTCGATGGCGGCCAGCCGACCCTGTTGATAGCGCTCCACCAACCACCCCTTGGCGGTGGGCAGTAGTACGTCGCGACACGCCTCGGCGGGATTGACCAGGCCCGCCATCTGCAGGCGCCGGCCCTGCTGCTCTGACCAGAACGTGGGAGGACGCGGCGCCGGCGGACTCTTGCCGGCGATGGCAGCGGCCGCCGTGCGTGCCTGCATCAGCGCGTTCTGCACGCTCTCGATGCGCGCATGGCGCTGCAGCTCGCCGCGAAACGCGCTGGCGCAGTCCCCAATGGCGTAGACATCCGGCGCCGACGTCCGGCAGCACTCGTCCACCACCACCCCATCCAGGCAGATCAGGCCTGCCGCCTCGGCCAGCGCGGTCTCGGCGATGGCGCCGATCGACACCAGCACCAGTTCGGCGTCCAACGCCGATCCATCGGCCAAGTGGGCGCGCCAGCCTGTCGCCATGTGCTCCCATCGCGCCACCGCCGCGCCGTGGCGAATTTCTATGCCGGCTTCGCGGTGCAGGGCGCCGATGCGCGTGGCGGTCGGCTCGGACACCTTGCCCGCCATCACGTTGCCGCCCTGCTCCAGCACCACCACCTCGGCGCCCAGCTTGCGCGCCGAACATGCGGCCTCCAGGCCCAGATAGCCCGCGCCGACCACCAGCAGCCGGACGCCGGGACGCAGCGCCTGACGCAACCGGTGTGCGTCGTCCAGGCCGCGAACCGAATAGGTCTGCTCACCCGCCACCTCTGCGATAGGGCGGGCGCTGGCCCCCGTGGCCAGCACGCAATGCTCGTAGCCGACCACCCGGCCGGAGCGCGTGGTCAGGGTATGCGCGGCAGTATCGATGCTGGCCACCGGGTCGCCGGCCACCACCACCACGCGCGACTTCTCGTAAGCGCTGTCGGCCCGCAATGCGATGCGCTCGGCGCTGGTTGCGCCGGTCAAAAGCGCCTTGGACAGCGGCGGCCGCTCGTAGGGCGCATGCGCCTCCGCGCCGAACAGCGCCACGTCGCCTTCAACGCCGGCCGCGCGCAAGGCCCAGGCACACTCCACTCCCGCATGTCCCGCGCCGATGATGGCCGTATGGACGTGTTGCACCCGAGAAGACGATTCCATGGCCGTCATGCTCCGAATTTCAGGGAAATGTTGGCGCGCGTGGCAACCTGTTTCCAGCGCGCCAGCTCGGCCCGGTTCAATTCCGCAAAGGCGTCCGCCCCCGACGGCCTGGGTTCAAACCCCGCCGCGCTAAGCGTTTCCACCGCCTGGGGCTGCGCCATGCCTTCCTGTAGCGCCGCGCTCAGCTTGCTGACCAATCCCGCCGGCAATCCCGCCGGGCCGTACAGCCCCAGCCAGCTTGTCACATCGAAATCCGCCACGCCCTGCTCGGCCATCGTCGGCACGTCCGGCAACTGCTTGCTGCGATAGCTGCTGGTCACGGCAATCGCGCGGATAGCCCCCTTGCGGACCAACCCCATCACGGGCGGCAGATTGCTGAAGCTGAAATCCAGGTTGCCGTTGACCACGTCCACCAGCATCTCGCCGCTGCCCTTATAGGGCACGTGCAGCAGATTGGTGCCGGTGCGCTGCGCGAAAAAGGCGGTGGTCAGGTGCACCGACGTGCCGACGCCGTTCGAACCGTAGTTCAATCCGTCTTTGTTGCGGGCGCGCGCGGCGGCGATCAGGTCGTCCACGCTGCGTACCGGGGAATCGGCCCGCACGATCAACACATTGATGAACTCGGCCATCTGCCCGATGGGCGTGAAGGCACGCGACATGTCCAGCGGCAGCCCCGTCACCGTGGCCATGGGCAACACCATGCCCCCCAGGCCATTGAGCAGCAGCGTGTACCCATCCGCCGGCGCGGTAGCCACTTGCTGGCTGCCTATCATGCCGTTGGCGCCGGGGCGGTTCTCCACCACGACGGGCTGGCCGAACTTGCGGCTAAGGATCTCCCCTGCCAGCCGGCCCGCCACATCGGTCACGCCGCCAGGCGGATAGGGCACGATCAGGCGCATGGGCTTGGCGGGAAACGCGCCGTCGGCCGCCCGGGACACGCCGGCCGTCGCCACGGCAATGCCGGCGGCCATGGCCTTCAGTACAGTACGTCTATGCATGCTGCGACTCCAGGTATGGACGAGTCTCGTCCTGTCGGCGGACTGGCCCCGAGTGGAAAGAAAACGATCGAACTGCGGCAGGGGCGGCGCTAGAAGAAGATCGTGAGCGCCTTGGAAAGCAGGACGTTCTGGTCCAGATGGATCTCCCGCGCCAGAATCGTCCAGCGTCCGTCACGGCGGCGCAGGACGTCCTCGCGCTTGCCGACGAACAAGTTGACCTCAGTCTGCAGGCGATTCTGGTAGATCAGAAACCGCGAGCGCACTCGCACGCGCTCACCGCCGCCCTCTCCCGGCGCGACGTCCAGCACGCGGATGTTGGTCACCAGGCGCGACACCCGCGAGGCCGGTTCCTCGGCCCAGTGAATGCCGGTCTTGATCTGCGCGACACGCTGGCGCAACGTATCGATGCCCTCGTCAAACCAGGCGGCATCCTGCGTGCTCGAATATTCTTGTGCCAGGGCGTCGCGCCTCACGTTGCGGGTAAGCGGCATGCGGTAGGAAATGTCCTCGTCCAGCAGGCCCAGCCAGGCATCGAAGTCGCGATGGTCCAGCAGATCGGCTTCGTAGTGCAGAAAGCGCTGCGCCTGCCACCAGACCTGCATGTCGTCCACGCTGGAATCCCGCGCCTCGGCCGGTGCATTTTCGATGCTTGCGTTCATGCCGCCTGCTCCTCGAGGCGCACGGCGCCGGCCATCAACTGTTCCCAGGACAGGCCGTTCATGAACTGCGCCCAGCGCCGGTAATAGATTCGCGCGTTCTCTTCCGTGTACTCGCCATTGACGGCACAGCCCGGAATTTCCGGCACGGGCTGTGCATGCCCCACGCCCATCTGGTAGTTGAAGTAAAGCTCGCGCGACATGGCGCCCATGCTGGCCTCGGTCGCCCCCGTCCAGTTCTCCATGTCGTCCGACTCGGTCATGCCGCCCGGCCCCGAATAGCGCAGAAAGTAGTGGCGCATGGCCTCTTTCACGGCTTCGGGCGCGTCCTTGTCCACCAGATACATGCGCCACATCTCCATCTCGGTCGCGCTGATGGGATGAAAAACCGCAAGCGTGCGCGGCTGGCGCCCGTGAAACGACATGTTCGGGAAAATCGTGCCCACGCTGGTCTGCACCCGCATGGCCGACCCCAGCGTGCGTTCACGCTTCTCGTGGATCTGGCGGAAATAAGCCTCCACTTCGGGATAGCGCGCATACTGCGGCGCGTAGGGCCCCTCTTCATAAAACGGCAAGCGCCCCAGCAACCCATGTCCAAGCTCGGGAAAGCAGATGGCCGATCGGCTGACGGACGCATCGCGACGCCCCTTGCCTCCCCCTGGCCCGATGCCCACGATGTCCACCGAGCGATGGCTGATGTCGTGGTACAGGTCGCCGATGAAATTCTCGGGCGCGAACTTCCAATTGCACTTCACGCGCCACTTCTGCACCCCGCCGATGACCTCGGAACCGCCCGGGCTGCCATCGCGATGGTCCAGCGCCGCGTCCAGGTACAGGCGCATATTGCCCAGATAGTCCTCGAACGGCGGCGCGTCCGCGTCCCACGTCGCAAAGACCGCGCCCTTGTAGTTCACTACTTGCGCCACGGTCTTCAGGCCCCACTGCTTCTTGTCCAGCTCGCCCTTGTAGTGCGTGGCATGGCCGGGCACGCCGACCAGCTCGC
>Ga0307412_10000797_pt1 | contig 18159 bp, 18 predicted proteins | sample DK1Cmetagenome_3_FD_203823 | JGI IMG/M metagenome (GOLD analysis project Ga0307412, IMG submission 203823) | Maize rhizosphere microbial communities from greenhouse at UC Davis, California, United States - DK15-C-1 | ecosystem: Host-associated > Plants > Roots > Rhizosphere > Soil | place: USA...
GCCATGCCCATCACGCGCCCGAGGACCTCGCGGCGCTCGTCCGAGGCCTGGGTATTCCGGCCGCAGACACGGCCGACGACGTGCCGGGCGCCCTGCGTGCCCTCGCCACGCGTCTGGACCCGCAAGCACTCAGCGCCGTGCTGATTCTCGGCTCGCTGTATCTCGCCGGCACCGTGCTGGACGCGAACCGGGAATTGCCCGACTGATCGCATCCAATCCTTATTGCGATTGACTATTAATAACAGAACGCCATGATTGCTCTCGAGCCCATCGGGAGAATCACATGCAGCCCTCCGTCCAGACCCTCGTCACTGCCCTGCCCCAGCTCCAGCCCGAGGACCCGGGCGTGCGGCTGCTGCTGTTCGGCGTCCGCCAGACCGGCGGGAATGGCCTCCACGATGCCAGCACCGCGCACGCCTTCCTCGTCGCGTTCGGCAAGGGCTTCCGCCGCCCGCTTCTGCTGCTGCGCACGCTGATGCACGAAATGTCGGGCATGGCGACCGGCCCGGTGCAGATCGCCCCGTGGTGCTGCCCGCGGATGACGGCTTCCGAAGCGGCGCTGGTGAACGCGCTCGGCAAGGTCCGCACCAACCCGCAGGCCGCGGCGCTGCTGCTCGCCGACCTGATCGGCGTCCGCGACGCGACTGGTCTCCTGCCGACCGCACACGCGCTGGCACAGTCGTTCGCCGATCTCGCGCTGCCGCTGGAGCCGTGAGGGCTCAGCGCTCCTGGCCGGCGCTGCCGATCGAGCGATCCACCAGGCCGCTGCGCATCATCCACCAGTAGAGCACCACGCCCGGCAGTGCGATCACGGTGGTGAAGACGTAGAAGTCGACATAGCCCATCGCCTTGATCAGGCTGCCCGCGGTGGTGCCGGTGATGAACCGGCCGACGATGCTCGCCCCCGCCGAGATCAGCGCATATTGCGCGGCGGTGAAGCGCAGATCGGTCAGCGCCGAGAAATAGGCGATCACCACCACGCCGCCGATGCCGCTGGCGATGTTCTCGAAGCCGATCGCCCCGGCCATGCCGATGTTGGAATGCCCCGCCGCCGCCAGCGCCGCGAAACTGAGGTTGGAGACCGCCATCAGGACCAGGCTGAGCATCACCGATCGCTTCATGCCCATCCGCGCGTAGAGCACGCCGCCCAGGAAGACGCCGAGCATATAGGCAAGGAAGCCGAGCGAGACGTCGTAAAAGGCGACCTCGTCGTTGCTGAAGCCGAGATCGTTGAACAGCAGCCGGAAGGTGAGGTTCGCCAGCGTGTCGCCGATCTTGTGGACCAGGATGAACAGCAGCACGATCAGCGCGCCCTCGCGGGCGAAGAACTGCACGAACGGCCCCCAGATCCCGCGCGCCACGGTCGCGACGCTGCGGCGCTCGGCGGGCGGGCGGTGGCGCTCGGGCTCGCCGACGATCAGGCCGGTGAGGATCGCCGGCAGCGCGAACACCGCGCAGGCGGCATAGCCCGCCGTCCAGCCCGCCTGCCCCGCCACCACCAGCGCGATCGCGCCGGCCGCGACCGAGCCGATCCGCCAGCCATATTGCGACATGCCCGATCCATAGCCGAGTTCGTGCGGCTGCAGCACTTCGATCCGGTAGCCGTCGATGACGATGTCATAGGTGGCGCCCGCCGCGCCCATCAGCACCGCCGCGGTGACGGTCGGCCAGATGTTTGCCGGATCGGGGACGACGAGCGCGAGGTTCACCGTGGCAGCGACCACCAGTACGCCGGCGACGATCAGCCACGATACGCGCTGCCCAAGCCGTCCGAGCACCGGAATCGGCACGCTGTCGACGATCCACGCCCAGAGGAATTTGAAGTTGTAGACTAGGATCGCGAGCGTGAACGCGGTGACGGTCGATTTGTCGATGCCGGTCTGCGCCAGCCGCGTGGTGAGCGTCGCCCCGATCATCGCGAACGGGAAGCCGGAGGAAATGCCGAGCGCGAACGAAGCCAGCGGCCCCTTCGCGAAATAGGGCCGCACGCCGTCGGGCAATTCGGCGCGCCAGTCCGCCGGCGCGGCGGTACGCGCGAGCAGGAACGCAGCGACGAAAGCCACCAGCGCCGCCCCGCTCCCCCAGCCGAGCGCCAGCGGGGCGCCGGCAAGCGATTTGGGCGGCGAGAACAACGTGAACAGCACCGCGAGTGCCAGCAGCGCCGCGCCGACCAGGCTGCCGGCAACGACCAGGCTCGCGCCACCGCGCCGGCGCCAGGCCACGCTGAAGCCCAGCGTCGCGCCCAGCGCGAGCAGGCCGAGCAGGAAGGTCATCGACGGCGCGAGCTTCGCCGTGCCGTCGGTCCAACCGGCCGCGAAGCCGAAGCCGGGCACCGCCGCGCCGCCGATCCGGATCCAGGGCACCGCGAGCAGCGCGATCCCGGTGGCCAAGGCCAGCTGGGCGAAGAGGTAAAAGCTGCTGGCGCGGCCGCTTGCGGCGATGGGGGCTTGTTGGTTCGGCATGGAGGGGCGAAACTAGCCGAAAATTCGGGAGAGGATAGCCATGAACGCACCGACGCACGGCCAGCGCGCGCTGGCGGCGATGTTGGCGGGAGGCGGCGACGCCGGCACGGGCCCGATCACCCATGTCGACGCCAGCGTCTATACCAGCCCGGAGCGCTTCGCTGCCGAGCGCGACCGCATCTTCGCCCGCGCGCCGCTGGTGCTCGCCCCCTCCGCGCTGTTGCCCGAGCCCGGCATGGCGATCCCGCATGACGGCTTCGGCAAGCCGCTGCTGATCACCCGCGACAAGCAGGGCATTGCGCATGTCTTCCTCAACGTCTGCCGGCATCGCGGTACGCGGCTGGTGGAGGGCTGCGAGGCGGTCCGCGCCCCGCGGCTCGTCTGCCCCTATCACGCGTGGAGTTACGCGCTCGACGGCCGGCTCGCGGGCATCCCCCGCGCCGAGGCGTTCCCGGGGCTCGACAAGGCCGACTATGCCCTGCGCCCGCTGCCGACGCACGAGGCCGGCGGACTGATCTGGTTCGCCTTCGACGACACCGCCGATTTCACCCACGCCGACACGCTGGCGCAGGACTTCGCCGCGTTCGATCTCGCCGGCCAGCATTGCTTCCGCAGACGAACCCACCGCGTGCCGGCGAACTGGAAGCTGGTGATGGACGCGTTCCTCGAAAGCTATCACATCCAGCGGCTCCACGCTGGCAGCATCGCGCCGTTCTTCCAGGACGGCATCTCCGCCGCCGACCGGATCGGGCCCCACCAGCGCTCGGCCGTCGGGCGCGCGGCGAGCATTGCCGAACTCGAGTCCGACGATTGGCCGACGCTGCGTGGCGCGATCACCTATACCTACCAGATGTTTCCCGGCGCGGTGCTGGCGGTGAGCCCGGATTACATCAACCTGATGGTGCTGATGCCGCAATCGGTCGACGAAGTGCTGGTCGAGGACTTCATGCTGATCCCGGAAGCGCCGGCGACTGACAAGGCCCGTGATCATTGGGAGCGCAGCTGGCAGCTGCTCGACGGCGGCGTGTTCGCGTCCGAGGATTTCCGCGCCTGCGCGCTCGCGCAGCAGGGGCTGGCGGCCGGCGCGATCGATCGCGTCACGCTCGGCAATCTCGAACAGGGGGTCCGCGTTTTCCACGATGCGGTCGATGCGGGGGTTTCGTGCGACGATGCTCGTCAGATCGGTGCGACTCACCCCTTTGGGCAGGCTTATGTTCAGGAAGGGGTGCTATAACACCGGCATCGAACCAAGGAGTACGCCATGTCCCGTAGCACCACCCGCGCCATCGCCCGCCCCCGGCCGGCCTCGCCTTCGGAAACGGTCGCGCGGCTCGCGGTCCTCGCCTCGGTGTTTGCCTGGGCTGGCGTGGTCGTCGCGCTGCTCATTCACTGATCGGCGTCAGCCGCCGAGGAACAGACTGAAATTGCCGGGGAGGCGGCGCGGTGCCTTGCCGCCTTCCAGTACCGCCTCGATCGCATCGATCGCGGAGAGCAGGTCGCGCTGAGCATAGGGCTTGGCGAGGCATCCCGCCGCCAGCGCGCGCGCATCCGACGGGCAATTGCCGGTCACGAACAGCACGGGCAGCCCGCGCGTGAAGGCGAAGCGCGCCACTTCCACCCCGCTGCCGTCGGACAGGTTGATGTCGGCGAGCACCAGATCCAGCGTGTCCTCGGTTTCGATGCTCCGAGTCGCATCCGCCACCGAATCGACCGTGGCCACGATGATGAACCCCGACTCGCGGAGGAAATGCTCGGTATCGAACGCCACCAGCGGCTCGTCCTCGACGACGAGCAGATGTTCGATCCGCCGCTTCTTCCTTCCGAACAACATGCCTTCAGGCCCCGAATCAACCGCTTGTCAAAGCCCGTAACGCGCGAGTCACGAAGTGGCACCGTATAAATTTTTGCTCGTTCCGCCATAATCGCTATATCGCCGCAGTGTCTGTAACCAATCCCCCGAAATCCGCCGGCGCTCCCCAGCGCATTGCCAAGCTCCTTGCCCGTGCGGGCGTCGCCTCGCGACGCGAAATCGAACGCATGATCGAAGAGGGCCGCATCGCCCTGAACGGGACCGTTCTCGATACCCCGGCGACCATCCTCACCTCGCTGCACGGCGTCACCGTGGACGGCGCACCGGTGGCCGAGGCGTCGCCCGCCCGGCTGTTCCGCTATCACAAGGCGGCCGGCCTGCTCACCGCCGAGCGCGACTTCACCGGCCGGTCGACCATCTATGACAATCTGCCCGAAGGCCTGCCGCGGGTGATCCCGGTCGGCCGGCTCGATCTGAATACCGAGGGCCTGCTGCTGCTCACCACCGATGGCGAGCTGAAGCGCGAGCTCGAACTCCCCGCCACCGGCGTCGAGCGCAGCTACCGCGCCCGCGCCTATGGCCAGGTGAGCCAGGAGCAGCTCGAGGACCTGATGCTCGGCATCGAGATCGAAGGCGTCCAATACGGCCCGATCAACGCCAATATCGAGCGGCGCACCGGCGCCAATCTGTGGATCGAGATGACGCTGACCGAGGGCAAGAACCGCGAAGTGCGGCGCGTGCTCGAATATCTCGGCCTCCAGGTCAGCCGGCTGATCCGCACCCGCTACGGCCCCTTCTATCTGGGCGACCTGCCCGCCGGCGACGTCGACGAGATCCGCCAGACCGATCTGATCACCTTCCGCACCGTGCTGTCGAAGCCCGGCGGCGGCAAGGCGGCGTCGAACCTACAGTTCTCGGTGCGCCAGCGCGTCGTCGAGCCGGTGGAGAAGCCCGCGAAGATCGAACCCGAAGGCCGCCGCCGCATCGCCAAGCAGGTGGCTGCGCCCGCACCGAAGGGCCCGGTGTTCACCGCCCGCGCCACGCCCAAGCCCAAGGCGCCGGAAGAGAAGTCGCGCACGTCGGGCCGGCTCAGCGCCCGCGATCCCGGCGACACCCCGGCCCAGCCGGGCCGTGCGGCGCGCGCAAAGAGCTTCCGCGACGCCCGCACGCCGCGCGACGGCGATCTGGTCGATCGTCCCCGCGGCCGGCGCGATGCGCGGGGCGACGCGCGCAGCGAACGCCCGTTCGGCGCGCGTCCGAACCGCACCGACGACCGGGCGACCGACCGTCCGCGCGATGCCCGCCCGCCGCGCGCCGGCGGCAGCGACACCGGCGAGCGCCCCCGCAAGGCCTGGGCGCCGCGTCCGGGTGCCGATGGCGGCGAACGGCCCAACAAGCCCTGGGCGCCCCGCCAGGGTGCCAATACCGGCGAACGGCCCAATAAGCCCTGGGCGCCCCGCCAGGGTGCCGACAGCGGCGAACGGCCCCGCAAGCCTTGGGCGCCCCGAACCGGTGACGCTGGCAACGACCGACCGCGCACCGCCCGCACGCCGCGCGCCGGCGAGAGCAGCGAACGCCCCCGCACCGCCTGGGCACCGCGCTCCGGCGACGCGAACGAGCGCCCGCGCGGCCCCCGCCCCGACCGTAGCGGCGGCAACGCCGGCGAGCGCCCGCATACCCCGCGCCCGCCGCGCGGTGACGGCGGCGACCGGCCAGGCGGTCCGCGTCCGCAGCGGCCCGGCGGTCCTAACCGGCCCCAGCGCCCCGGCGGCCCGTCGCGTCCTCCGCGGGGGCGCAGCTGATGCGGATCATCGCCGGAGAATGGCGCGGCCGTCCGCTCGCCGCGCCGAAGGGCGACACCACGCGCCCCACTGCCGACCGCACCCGCGAGGCGCTGTTCTCGATGCTCGCCTCGCGGCTGGGTAGTTTCGAAGAGCTGGCCGTCGGTGATTTCTTCGCCGGATCGGGCGCGCTGGGCCTGGAGGCGCTGTCGCGCGGTGCCGCCTCGTGCCTGTTCGTCGAGCAGGACCGCGCCGCGCTCGACGTGCTCAAGGCCAATATCGCCAAGCTCGGCGCCAAGGGGACGGACGTTCGCCCCGGCTCGGTGCTGGCGCTCGGCCCTGCCCGCGCGCCGCTCGACCTGATCCTCATGGACCCGCCTTATGGCACCGGCGCGGGCGTGGTCGCGCTCGACAAGCTGTCGCGACTGGGCTGGACGGGACCGGGCAGCTGGGTCAGCATCGAGACGGCGAAGGACGAGGCGGTCGAACTCCCCGGCTTCGTCGTCGATGCCGATCGCGTCCACGGCAAGGCACGGCTGACGCTGCTCCGCCCGGCCTGAAGCCTCAGCTCCGCCGCCGCGTCAGCAGCAGCCCGATCAGGCTGAGCCCGGCGGCGGCGGCGAGGTACCAGCCGACCATGCCGATGCCGCCGCGCTGGACCAGCGTCTGCGCGATCAGCGGGGTGAGCCCGCCACCCAGGATGCCGCCCAGGTTGAAGGTCACCGACACGCCGGTATAGCGCACCTGCGCCGGGAACAGGCTGGGCAGCCAGCCGCCGAGCGGGCCGTAGACAAAGCCCATCACGAACAAGCCCGCAGCCAGCCAGACGAACACCGCGCCGAGCGAGCCGGGCACCAGCAGCACCGGCATGGCGAGCCCCAGCGGCACCATCGCCAGACAACCAACCCCCAGCACCAACGTGGCGCCGCGCTTGTCGGCCAGCCAGCCGGCGACGCCGATCCCCAGCGCCATGAACAGGATCGCGGCCAGCTCGACGCCGAGGAACGCCTCCCGCGGATACCCCAGCGTCTTGGTGCCGAAACCGATCGCGAACAGCGTCGCGACATAGAACAGCGCGAAACAGGCGACCGTGCCCAGCGTGCCGGCGAGCGTCGCGCCGAGATGGTCGCGCATCAGCACGCCCAGCGGCACCTGCGGTGGCGGGGCATGTTCGGCGGCTTCGACAAAGGCAGGCGTCTCGGCGATGCGCAGCCGCACCCACAGGCCGAGCCCGACCAGCGCCGCGCTGGCGAGGAACGGCAGCCGCCAGCCCCAGTCGCGGAACGCGTCGTCGGAAAGGAACGCGCCGAGCAGCAGGAACAGGCCATTGGCGGCGATGAAGCCCACCGGCGCCCCCAGCGGCGGGAAGCTGCCATAGCGGTACGCCCAGCCCTTGGGCGCATATTCCACCGCGAGCAGGCTCGCCCCGCCCCATTCGCCGCCCAGCCCCAGCCCCTGGCCGAAGCGCAGCATGCACAGCAGCAGCGGCGCGCCCCAGCCGAGCACCGCATGGCCGGGGAGGCAGCCGATCAGCACGGTCGAAAGCCCCATCAGCATCAGCGAGGCGACCAATGTCGACTTGCGCCCCAGCCGGTCGCCGAAATGGCCGAACACCAGCCCGCCCAGCGGCCGCGCGAAAAAGGCGACGCTGAAGCTGGCATAGGCCGCGACCTGTTGCAGCCACGGCTCCTGCGCGGGGAAGAACAGCGGGCCGAACACCAGCGCCGTCGCCGTCGCGTAGATGTAGAAATCGTAGAATTCGACCGACGTCCCCACCAGGCTCGCGAACAGGATGCGGCGGTGGGACACGGGCTCGGCGGACTTGGCCATGTGAACTGCTCCTCCCGGCGCCTCCCTCGGGCTACCGGCCGCGCGGGTCAAGCCGCGTTCAGCATGCCGACAGTTTCGGCACGGTATCGAACCCCTGCCCTCGCTGCACCGGATATTGGGAGACGGGATATGCGCGAATCGCCTTTGAAGCGTTTGTTTTACGCGGCCTTCTTCGCTCTGCTTTCAGGCGTGCTGGTCGCCGCCTACAACCCCGTGGATCATGTGAAAGCCGATCTGCACGCCGATACCAGCGGCGTGCGGACGAGCCTGCATCTGGCTGTCCACGATCTCTTGCGCGGCTGATGCGAAACGGGCGGGACCCAAATCCCGCCCGATCTGATCAGTGCAGGCCGAAGATGCGCACGGCCGTTAACATGGACCAGTAGAGCGCACCCGACAGCGCCATCGCCGCCGGCAGCGTAAGCAGCCAGGCAAGCGCCAGATTGCGCACGGTCCGCGCCTGCAGCCCCGCCCCGCTCGCCACCGAAGCACCAGCGACGCCGGACGACAGGATGTGCGTGGTCGAAACCGGCAGGCCGCCGATATCGGCCGCGAGGATCGTGCCCGCGGCAACCAGCTCGGCGGTCGCGCCCATCGAATAGGTCATGTGCTGCTTGCCGATCTTCTCGCCGACGGTGATGACGATCCGCTTCCAGCCGATCATCGTGCCGAGGCCGAGCGCGAGCGCCACCACGATCTTCACCCATAGCGGGATGAAGCGCGTGCCAGCCTCCAGGCTCTTCTGATAGTCCTTGAACGTCTTCAGCTCGGCCGGCTGGAACGCCTCGGCCTTCTTGGTGACGAGCTTGGTGGTGTCGAGCACCAGATACATGTCGTTGCGCACGTTCGACGTCGCCTCGGCCGGCACCGCACTCAGCGAACCATAGCTGGCGACGCGCTCGGTGAGGTTCTTCGACAGCGTCTCGAGCGAGGCGAACACCTTCGGCCCCTCGGCCTTGCGCTGCTGGAGCGCCTGGGTCAGCGTCGCGCGGGCCTCGACCGGGGTGACGATCATGCCGCCGCTGCGCGCATCGAAGGCGGCAGTGGCGGAGTTGGCGGTCTGCACGAAGGCGGGGGTCGAGCTCGCCGGCAGCGTGCGGTTCAGCGCATAGGCGGTAGGCGCGCAGCCGATCAGGATCAGCATGATCAGCCCCATGCCCTTCTGGCCGTCGTTCGAGCCATGGCTGAACGACACTGCGGTGCAGGTGAAGATCAGCAGCGCGCGAATGCCCTTGGGCGGCGGCGCGTCGGCTTCGGGCGTGCGATACAGCATGGGGTTGCGCGCAACCATCCGCAGCACGAACATCAGCAGCAGCGCGGCACCGAAGCCGAGCAGCGGCGCCATCCACAGGCCGGTCAGCACCTTCTGCGCCTGGCTCCAGTCGACGCCGGCGGTGCCACCGCGCGAGCCCGCCGAAATCAGCTGGTTGGCAAGGCCGACGCCCAGCACCGAGCCGATCAGCGTGTGGCTAGAAGAGTTGGGCAGCCCGACATACCAGGTGCCGAGATTCCACAGCACTGCGGCGAGCAGCAGCGAGAAGATCATCGCGAAGCCGGAAGCCGACCCGACATTGAGGATCAGATCCACCGGCAACAGGGTGATGATGGAGTAGGCGACCGCGCCGCTCGACACCATCACGCCGAGGAAATTGAAGAATCCGGACCACACCACCGCCAGATGCGCAGGCATCGAGTTGGTGTAGATCACGGTCGCCACCGCATTGGCGGTGTCGTGGAAGCCGTTGACGAATTCGAAGCCGAGCGCGATCACCAGCGCCACGCCGAGGAACGCGAACGCGCCCAAGGCCAGCTCTTCGCCGACGCCACGGGTATCGGTCAGCACGCTCCACCCGGCAAAGGCCAGCCCCCCGACCACGATCGCGGCAAAGAGGAGCTTGGCCAGGGGATGAGTCTGGTGGTCGAATCGGGGACTTCGCGGCAATTCTGCCGACGGAGCCTGTTCCATTGCGAGCGTCGCCATGATGTTAGCGCCTTTGGGGATGGCTTGTGACAGGATGATGACAAACGAGGAGAAGCATGCCGATGCTCAGCGCAAACATTCGGTGTGGCGGATCCGCACCAGCTTGCCGTTGGCATCGCGCTCCTCGTGGCGGCCGGGCACGCAGGCGGAATCGCCGCGCGACGGCGGGTTCCGCCACGCAACGACCGCAGCGACGATGGCGAGCGTAAGCACCGCCGCGAGCCGCACCTTTAGCCGGCGAGAGGAAAACCAGTTTGCCATGGGTTGATCTCGCGCCGCCCATAGGGCCGGCCGCGTGCGAGAGCAATCCATGGCGCGGCACGCGCGAGGGAATTTAGGCCAGGCTGCGCGCTCGCGGCAGCCGCTGCTCAGAAATCGAGTTGCGCGAACACGCGAGGGCCCGATGGCGCCCCGCGACCCGCCACCCGCGCCATCCACGCGAATCCGAGCTCCAGGCCGCCCCGATCGGCCCGGTACGTGATGCTGGGACCGATATAATGCTGCCGCGCCGGAGCGGCTTCTGCGTCTCCGCCCAGCCGGACCGCGCGGCCGGACGCTTCGAGCCCGTACCAGAACGGGGCGGGTCCGCGCTGGAGGGAGACGACATAGGCGAGGCTGGTCCCCGCCTCACCGCCCTCGCGCCGATACCGGAGCATCAGATTGGCCTGCAGCCACCAGCGCCGCGTACGGGATTCGGCGATGCCGCGCAGTTCGCCGCCGGTGAAATTGCCGTGCCGATCGATCGACACTTCGCCCATCAGTCCCAGCCGCGCCGGACGATCGCTGGCCTCCGCAAGGCGGACCAGGGCAATGGCGGAAATGCCGTCGAGCTGGAGATAGCCCTCCACGCCTTCCAACTCGGTACCCACACCGAACGCCCAGTGGCGGCCGATCCCGCGCGCGATTTCGAGGCCATGGCTGTCTGCGCCGCCATAGGCGCCCGAATATTGCAGCTGCCACTCCCCCGGCTCGGGTTCGAGCTGCTCGATCTGTTCCGGCCCCGTTTGCGCCAAGGCCAGCGCCGGCGTGCCGAGCGCGACGAGCGCCAGCAGCGCCCACGCCTTCATCCGCAGTCTGCGGCTGGCGAGTCGCCGACGCGGGCTTCTTCCGCGGCGCGCTCCATGTCGGCCGCCGACATCGGGCGGCCATAGAAGAATCCCTGCGCCTGCTCGCAGCCCATCGCGCGTAGGACTTCGGCGGCGTGCGGCGTCTCGACACCTTCGGCGGTGACCGGCATGCCGAGCGCCCGCCCCAGCCCCGCCACCGCGCGAACGATCTTGCGGCTTTCCGGCGACTCCATCGTGCGGACGAACGAGCTGTCGATCTTGAGGTGGTTGAAGCGCAGCTGGCGCAGATGCGACAGGCTGGAATAGCCCTTGCCGAAATCGTCGAGCGCGATGCGGATGCCGGTGCGCTGGAGCGACTGGAACACTTCGCTCACCGCCTCGATATCGTCGATGATCGCGTTTTCGGTGACCTCGACGATCAACCGGCCCGGCGCGAAGCCGGTTTCACTCAGCACCGCCAGCAGCCGCGCCGAAAGCCACGGATCCTTCAATTGAATGGGCGAGATGTTGATTGCCAGCGTCGCGTCCGGCCCCCAGGCGCGCGCGGCGATGCAGGCCTGGTACAGGATCCGCACCGACAGCATGTCGATCAGGCCGAGATCCTCGGCGATGGGGATGAATTCGTCCGGCCCGATCATCCCGCGCTCGGGATGCTGCCAGCGTGCCAGCGCCTCGTAGCCGATCACCCGGCCGTCGGCGAGCGCCATCACCGGCTGGTAGAAGGGCAGGATCTGGCCGTTCTCGATCGCATCGCGCAGATCCGCCTCCAGCGCGGCGCGGGCGCGCAACCGCACGTCCATCTCGGTGTTGAAGAAGCGGCAGGTGCCCCGCCCCGCCCGCTTCGCCTCGTACATCGCGACGTCTGCGGCGCGCAGCAGTTCCTCGGCCTCAGCCGCGTCGATCGGGCTGCGGGCGATGCCGATGGTCGCACCGATCTCGATCTTGCGGTCGCCCACCCTGTAGGGCGCACTCAGGCCGCGGATGATCCGAGTCGCCAGTCGCTTGGCGGTGTCGCTAGCCTCCGCATGCACCAGCGCGAGCACGAACTCGTCGCCGCCCACCCGCGCGAGCAGCCCGCCGCCCGCCAGACGTGACAGCCGTTCGGCGACTTCGCCGAGCACCACGTCGCCGGTCTCATGGCCATGCACGTCGTTGACGGGCTTGAAGTGATCGAGGTCGATGCAGAACAGGCTGCAATGCCCGCCCTCTGCAGCTGCCTGCGCGATCAGCGCCGGCAGTTCATCGTGCAGCACCCGGCGATTGGCGAGCCCGGTCAGCGGATCGTGCCGGGCCAGCTGGGTAGCGCGCGCCTCGGCGGCCTCGCGCTGGTCGATCTCCCGGGCGAGGTCCGCGGCGCGGCGGACCGCCAAGGCGACGAAGCCGATGCCCGAAAGCGCAACGGTGACGAAATACTCGTCGAGCTGCCACGCTTCGTGCGCTTGCATGAAGGCGACCAGACGCTCGAACATGTTGACCTGGTCGAACAGCGCCGCGAACAGGGAAGCCGTGCCGATCATCACCACCGCCTCGATCGGGCGGATCACGTGATGACGGGTCTTCTTCGGCAGCCGGCGCATGCTGTCTCCAAGGCCGAAAATTGGCCCAATATATTCTAGAAGGCCTGGCACTTCCTCTCGCTTCCGTATCGCTACGGAGCCTGGGGCGCTTTCGGACGCTTGCCCCGGCGCGTCTCGTTCCCTAGTTGTTCGCGGATGTCGCTTCCCACGTCACCCCCGGACGCGCCCTATCTGCAGGGACTGAACGAACCCCAGCGCGAGGCCGTGCTCACCACCGAAGGGCCGGTGCTGGTGCTGGCCGGCGCGGGCACCGGCAAGACGGCGGCGCTCACCGCCCGGCTGGCGCATCTGCTGTGGACCCGCCGCGCCTATCCGTCCGAGATCCTCGCCGTCACCTTCACCAACAAGGCGGCGCGCGAGATGAAGGAGCGCGTCGGCCGGCTCGTCGGCGATGCGGTGGAGGGCATGCCGTGGCTCGGCACCTTCCACGCGATCGGTGCGAAGATGCTGCGCCGCCACGCCGAGCTGGTCGGCCTGCAGAGCAATTTCACGATCCTCGACACCGACGACCAGTTGCGCCTGCTCAAGCAGTTGATCGTCGCCAACGATCTCGACGAGAAGCGCTGGCCCGCGCGCCAGCTCGCAGGGTTGATCGATGGCTGGAAGAACCGCGGCATGATCCCCGCCGATCTCGATGCCGGCGAGTCGGAGAGCTATGCCAATGGCCGCGGCCAATCGCTCTACGCCCAGTATCAGGAGCGGCTACGGCTGCTGAACGCCTGCGATTTCGGCGACCTTCTCCTCCACGTCCTCACGATTCTCAAAACTGATCGTGAGGTTCTGGCGCAGTATCAGCAGCGCTTCCGCTACATCATGGTCGACGAGTATCAGGATACCAACGCGGTCCAGTATCTCTGGCTGCGGCTGCTCGCGCAGGAGCGCAAGAACATCTGCTGCGTCGGTGACGACGATCAGTCGATCTACAGCTGGCGGGGCGCCCAGGTGGAGAATATCCTGAAGTTCGAGAAGGACTTCCCCGGCGCCGTTGTGATCAAGCTCGAACAGAATTACCGCTCGACGCCGCACATTCTCGGCGCCGCCTCGGGGGTGATCGCCAATAATGGCGGGCGGCTCGGCAAGACGCTGTGGACCGAAATGGACGTCGGCGAGAAGGTCAAGGTGCTCGGCGTGTGGGACGGCCCCGAGGAAGCCCGCCGCGTCGGCGAGGAAATCGAGGGGCTGCAACGCGGCGGACTCAGCATCGACGGCACCGCGATCCTCGTCCGTGCCCAGCACCAGACCCGCGAGTTCGAGGACCGGTTCATCGCGATCGGCATGCCCTATCGCATCATCGGCGGCTTCCGCTTCTACGAGCGGCAGGAAATCCGCGATGCGCTCGCCTATCTGCGCATCGTCGCGCAGCCGGCGGACGATCTCGCCTTCGAACGCATCGTCAACATGCCCAAGCGCGGGCTGGGCGACAAGGCGCTGGCCAAGGTCCACCAGTTCGCCCGCGCGCAGGGGCTGCCGCTCGCCACCGCCGCCGCGCGCATCCTCGACACTGACGAGTTGACCCCGCAGGCGCGCCGCGCGCTGGGCAATCTGATCGGCGACATGATCCGCTGGCGGAGCATGGGCGACGACCTCCAGCACCCCGATCTCGCCCGCATCATCCTCGACGAGAGCGGCTATACCGCGATGTGGCAGGCCGATCGCACCGCCGAGGCCGCCGGACGGCTGGAGAATCTCAACGAACTCGTCCGCGCGATGGAGGAATATGAGAGCCTCTCAGCGTTCCTCGAGCATGTCAGCCTGGTCATGGACAATGAGGCCTCGGCCGAGGAACCCAAGGTCACGATCATGACCATCCACGCCGCCAAGGGGCTCGAGTTCGACACCGTGTTCCTCGCCGGTTGGGAGGAAGGCATCTTCCCCTCACAGCGCGCGCTCGACGAAGGCGGGCTGGCCAGCCTGGAGGAAGAACGGCGCCTCGCCTATGTCGCGATCACGCGGGCGCGGCGGCGGGCGATCATCCTCCATGCCGCCAATCGCCGTATCTACGGGCAATGGACCTCCAGCCTGCCGAGCCGATTCGTCGGCGAATTGCCACCCGAACATGTCGAGTCGGAAAGCACGATGAGCGGCGGCGAGAGCCTGTGGCGTGCGAACTGGAGCGAGCGGAGCGATCCCTTTGCCGATGTCGCGCGCGGGGCCGGACGGGGCCCGGGCTGGCAGCGCGCCGCAGGGGTCGATACGAAGAACCCGGGCGGCGGCTTCACCACGCGAACCTTCACCCGGGACCAGCCGCGCGTGCTGGAAAGCCGGGCATCGGCGGTGAGCTTCGGCGCCAAGCCACGCGCCGATCTCGCGCTCGGCATGCGCGTGTTCCACCAGAAGTTCGGCTATGGCACGATCGCCGAGATCGAAGGCAACAAACTTGAGATCGACTTTGAACAAGCCGGCCGAAAGCGCGTGATGGACAGCTTTATCAGCCTGGGCGACTGACCCTCGCCTTCGGCGTGGGTCTGGTGCTCAGGCGCTCGGCTCGATCATCATCAGCGTGACACCGGCATATTTCTCGAGTTCGGGATCGAACAGGTCGCTGACCTCGAAACCGCGTTCGAGCACCGACACTTCCTTCAGGCCATCGACCTTGAAGGTGGCGACCTTGGGCTCGCGCGGCAGCATGCCTTCGCGCGAGACGATCACCGCGTCGGTATAGAGCGATTCGTTGCGCGTGTAGAGAATGTGCGGCCCCACGATCATCCGCGTGTGGTTGTACGTCACCTGCAGGCAGCGCAGGCGCACAATGCCTTCCAGGACGAACGGGGTGTTGTTTACGGGTGCTTCGGTCACGGCGGCGCTAACGTTCATGGGACAAATATGATACCAATGCTGCAGAGCAGCAAGCGCAAAGCGCATATACCATGGGACACTCCCCTCCCAGCATCGTTTCGCCCATAGCTTCGTTCAGCCGCGCTTCACGCGCAAGGCCGGAAGAGAGCCCTGCTTCCGGTGCGTGCGCCGGCAGTGTTGATAATGGAGACTCGCATGAAGCATGTCCTTGCCCTGGTTGCCCTTGCGGCCGCCGGGCTTTCGGTCGCCGCGCCGGCATCGGCGCAGAGCGATCCGCGCTATTCCTCGCCGGACCAGGAGCGCGCCCGTTTCGAGGCTGCGCGTGACCGGTTCGACCGCGAGTACCGCCTGTTCCAGCAGGCGTCCGAGCGCTACGCCAACTATAGCGACTGGCTGGCCCATGCACCGCCCCCGCCGCCGCGCGTCGACATCCGCGACGAAGGCGATTTCGAGCCCTCACGCTATTACCGCCCCGGCGACAGCGAGCGCGTGCTGAGCAGCAACGATCGCGTCTATCGCGGCCAGGACGGCCGCTATTATTGCAAGCGCCCGGACGGCACGACCGGCCTGATCGTCGGCGCGGCCGCCGGCGGCCTGTTCGGCAACGTCATCTCCAGCCGGCATTCGAGCACGGTCGGCACGCTGCTCGGCGCGATCGCCGGCGGTGCGATCGGCGCCTCGGTCGACAAGAACAACCAGATGAACAACCAGGACGTGCGCTGCCGCTGATGCGGGAACGGGCCTCGTGCGATTTCGCGCGGGGCCCTCTTGCGTTCGGCCGAAACAGGCCCATGTTGAAGAGGCGGGACCGGGCCCCTCTGGCGGCGGCTTCACCAGAAGCCCCGTGATGTCGGACCGCATCGAGTGCGCTCGGTGCAGGATCGGCGGTGTCCCCATTTCCTAGCACCTCCCCCTTTCATCGGGCCGCTCGATCGATGCAAATCCATCGAACGGAGCCATGACGATGACGATTGTAGAACGCCTGATCGCCACCCACCGGATGCTCGAGCGCGAGATCCGGCGTGAACTCGGCGCCCGCCTGCCGGACACCTTCCGCGTGGCACAACTCAAGAAGCACAAGCTCGCCGTGAAGGATCGGCTGCACCTCTATCTGCCGGCCCCGGCCGCACGGCTTGCGCTGGTGCCGAGCCTCCGCTGACGGGCTGGAGCGGGTCTGCTGCATGCGGCGGACCCGCCACCCTCAACGCCAGAACAGCAGCAGCAGGATGATGATGGGAATCGGAATCCCAACCAGCCACATCAAGATACCTTTACCCATAATGCCTCCTGAGCGTGGTTTCGCTTTTGCCTAAACCATGGTTTGGTCGCTGAGTTCCGGGCTGGGAACCGAGCGGGCGCTGGTGCACTAAGGGCGCGATGCAAACCGACGGCCTTCCCCTGCCCCGCCGCCTGACTGCCATCGCCGCCGTGTCGTTCGGCACGGCGCTGGTGGTGATCGATGGCGCCATCGCCACCGTGGCACTTCCCACCATCGCGCAGGACCTGCACGTCGACTCGTCGTCGGCGGTTGCGGTGGTGACGGTTTACCAGCTGGTGCTGGTGATGCTGCTGCTGCCGTTTTCGGGGCTCGGCAACCGCATCGGGCTCAAGCGACTCTACCAGATCGGGCAGCTCGTCTTCACCGTGGCGACCGTGCTGTGCTTCTTCGCCAAGAGCCTGCCCTTCCTGCTGATCGTCCGCGCGGCGCAGGCGGCGGGCGCGGCGGCAGCGCTCAGCGTCTCCTCGGCGCTGGTGCGGCAGATCTATCCCTCGAAGCAGCTCGGCCGTGGCCTCGGCGTCAATTCGGTGGTGGTCTCGGTCTCCTCGGCGATCGCGCCGACGCTGGGCGGGCTGGTGCTGGGCGTCGGCCCCTGGCCCTGGGTGTTCGCCTCGGCCGTACCCTTCGCGATCGCGAGCCTGCTGCTCGGCCGCTCGCTGCCGGACATGCCGCGCTCCAAGGCACCGTTCGACGTGCTGGGCGCGGTGCTGTGCGCCGCGATGTTTGGGCTGGTGATCGGCGGGCTCGAAAGCGCCGTCCATGGCGACAGCCCGGTCGTCTCCGCGGCGGTGGTGCTGGCGGGCGTTGCGATCGGGGTGATCTTCGTGCGCCGCGAGCGGGGCGAGGCCGAGCCGATCCTGCCGGTCGACCTGCTCGCCCGGCCGGTGCTGGCGCTCTCGACCGTTGGCGCCTTCACCGCCTTCGTCGCAACGATGGCGCTGCTGCTCTCGCTGCCCTTCCGGCTCCAGCATGGCTATGGCTTCTCGCCGTCCGAAGTCGGTGCGGTGATCGCCCCCTGGCCGCTGACGACGATGTTCGTTGCCCCGCTCGCCGGCACCCTCTCCGACAAATACCCAGCCGGCGCGCTGGGCGGGATCGGCATGGGCATCGCGATTGCGGGCCTCGTCGCCCTCGCCTTCCTGCCGCACGATCCGACCTATCTCGACATCGCCTGGCGCATGTCGCTGACCGGCGCGGGCTTCGGCATGTTCCTCTCGCCGAATGCCCGGCTGATCATCGGCTCGGCGCCGGTGGAGCGCGCCGCGGCGGCCGGCGGGCTAATCTCGACGACGCGCATGGTCGGCCAGACCACCGGTGCGACGCTGGTCGCCGCGCTGCTGGCGATGGGCGTCGGCGCAGGCATGACCCCGGCACTGGTAGCCGCCGGACTCGCGCTGATCGCCGGCATCTGCAGTCTCGCCCGGCTGCGCCCCTCGGTGCGCAATCCGGCCAAGACCGAAACCGATCAGGCCCAGCCCACCCAGCTAGGGTGAAGCTTTAGCGCGCCCAAAACATCCAAGCATTGCGTGGCAAGCGGCTGCGCGCCAAGAGCGGGATCATGGCTCAGCACCCCTTC
>Ga0307412_10000798_pt1 | contig 18156 bp, 13 predicted proteins | sample DK1Cmetagenome_3_FD_203823 | JGI IMG/M metagenome (GOLD analysis project Ga0307412, IMG submission 203823) | Maize rhizosphere microbial communities from greenhouse at UC Davis, California, United States - DK15-C-1 | ecosystem: Host-associated > Plants > Roots > Rhizosphere > Soil | place: USA...
ACCAGCCGGTCATCCTCCTGTTCGTCCTGATCGGCTGGTTGTTCCATCCATCCGAATGGGGCAACTCGCTGTTGCCGATCATGGGCCTGGTCGTCGTGGCCGTGGTCGCGAAAGCCAACTACGCCATGCTCGTCGCCATCGGCAAGGGCCAGGAGCGCTTCGAACCGGAAGCCGTGGCCACCGTGGCCTCCGGCATCGTCGGCATGCTGCTCGTGCTCGCCGCGATGATCGTGCACGCGGACCTCGTCTCCTTCGTGGCCCTGTTCGCGGTGGCGTGCCTGCTGCTGAACCTCATCAACCGGGTGGCCTATCGTCGCTGCTGCCGCCCCTATGCACCGGGACCGATTCCGCCGGACGTGAACGCACGCGTGAATCGCCATCTTCGCCTCACCGCCGCCCTGGTCCTCATGGGATCGTTCCGCGTCGGCACGATCGAGGTATTCCTGCTCAATGCCTTCGCCGGTTCGGTCGCGGTGGGCTATTTCGCGATCGCCGGGACGCTCACCCGCGGCGCCGTGCAGTTGTTCTCGGTGGGGCTCACGTCCACCTTGCTGCCCTACATGGCCAAGACCTACGGCGAGAGCGGGACGGCGCGCGCCGCGCGTTTCCTTTCCGAAGCCACGCGCTTCTACTGGGCCGTCGGTATCGCCATCGCGGGGCTGGGTCTGGTCACCACGCCGGAGATCGTCCGGTTGATGTACGGCAACCGCTATGTCGATGCGATTCCCGCCATCGAGGCCACCCTGGTGCTGGGTGGGCTGTTGCTCATCGGCAACGGCATCGCCGCGTTCCAGACCGTCGTCGACCGCCAGGACGACCGCATCCGCATCGCCATCGTCGCGTTGGCCGCCAATGCCGTGCTCGGCGCCGCGTTGATCCCGCCGCTCGGCCTGGCCGGGGCCGTCGTCACCTACGCCGGTACGCGGATCGTCGAGATGGCCCTGGCGATCCATTACTTGCGCAAGGCGACCAGCGGCGCCCTGCCGGTGGCGGCCATGTCGCGCCTGTTCGCGGTGGGTTTCATCGCCACGCTCGCCGCCTGGGGAGCCACCGCCGCCACGCCGTCGCGACTCGGCTTCCTCGTCGGCGCGGCCGTGTTCATGGCCCTGTACCTGCCCGGCAGCATGCTCGTTCGTTATTGGACCGGCGACGACCTCGCCCTGATGACGGGTATCAGCCGCCGCCTCGGTCCGCCCGGACGATGGCTGATCCGCGGCCTCCAGTTCGTCCAACCTTCCGTGGTGAAGGCCAGCCCATGAGTTACGTCTGTTCCACCGTGCACACCCTGGAAGCCCTTCGCGGCCTGCGCGACGAACTGGCGCGCGTCGCGGAACAGCCGGGAGCGGCCAGCGGCATCGTGCAACACCCGGACTGGATCGAGTACGAGGTGGTCAGCCGTCACGACGGCACCGTGCCGCACGTGATCGTCGCTCGCGATGCGGAGGGCAGGGTGGCGGGTTATGCGCCGCTGCTCGCCATCGATCACACGGCCCGGCTCGACCTCGCGGGGCGGCGGTTGCAGCTGTACCGCGGCGCGGCCCTGCGCATGCTCGGTGCCGGCGTCGTCGCGAACGAAGGGGAACGTTCCGCGGTGGAACTGCTGGTATCCCGGCAGATCGCCCACGACCCCCATATCCGCGTCGTCCGCATCCAGGAAGCGGACCTGCCCAATGGCTTCGCCGCCTCGTTGTCGCATGGCGGCGGTTTCCGCACCGTGGTGGCGCACCTGCTCGACCAGGTGCACTGGTCGATCGACCCGCAGCCATCCTCCGAGGCATGGCTTGCCGCCATGGACAAGAAGAAGCGCGCCGACCTCGTGCAACGGGTCGGGCGCGCCTACCGCAAGCTGGGCGGCGACGCCGCGTTGCGCGTGTTCGATCGCGCGGAAGACATGGCGGAGTATTGCCGCCTCATGAACGAGCTGTACGCGCGGACGTGGCATCACGCCGACCTGCCCATCGACTGGGAGGCTCCCGAACGTGTCGCCCTGTTCCAGCGTCTCGCCGAGGCGGGCCAGCTGATCGGCCACGTGGTGGTACGTGACGGGCGGCCGCTGGCGTATGTGCACGGTTATCGCATCGCGGGCACGTATCTCGTCGACGATCTCGGCTACGACGAGGAGGTCGCGAAGATCGGCATCGGGTCGGTCGCCGTGTTCCAGGCGGTACGTGGCCTGCTCGACCGCTTCCCCGGCGAGCGGATCAGCTTCGGCTATGGCGACAACCAGTACAAGCGCCTGCTGTCGACGCGAGCGGAGCCGTGCGGATCGCTCTACGTGGTACGGGCCACGCGTGCCACCGCCGGATTCCGTATGGTCGCGCCGCTTCGCTGGCTGTACCGTGGCCTGCACCGCATGCGTTCGGACATGCAGGCCCGCCGCCAGGGCTGAACCCCCGGGCCCGCTGGCCGGATGGACTAGGCCTCTGGACGATGGGCAGGACGGACATAGAGGCGCAGGCTTGGGGCTGCAGGTTCCGTCCAGAGGTGCTCATGAACACGCAAGTCGACTCCCGGCCGTACCAGGAGGCGACGGCAAGGCTGCCGTTGATCCGTTCCTTTCTCGAAGCGCGGTACACACGGACGTTCTTCGCACACCGGGCGCTGACGCATCACCTGTATCGTGGCGTGTTCCCCACGTTCGACGAGGCCCAGGCCAGCATTCCGGCGGCCAACACCAGCGGCTACGACAACACCGAGTCGGCCGAACTCTATCGCGAGCGAACCCGGCGGGTCTTCATCAACGACTATCCGATGATGTACTGGCTCGGCCGCTTCTTCGCCGACGGCGCGCACACCGTCTTCGACATCGGCGGACACATCGGCATCGCCTATTACGCTTACCAGAAATACCTCGCCTATCCGGCCGGCCTGCGCTGGACGGTGATGGACGTGCCGGCCGTGAACGCCGCGGGCGAGCGTTGGGCGAAGGAACACGATCCGGCCGGACGCCTGCATTTCGCCGGGGAGGTGGCGAAGGCGTCCGGTGTGGACGTGCTTTTCGCGGCGGGCTCGTTGCAGTACCTGCGTTACTCGCTGGTCGAGGCGCTGCAGGCGATGGAACGCCGGCCGCGGTTCCTGTTGCTCAACTCCGTGCCCGTCCACATGCGCGAGTCGTACTTCACCGTGCAGAACATCGGCACCGCCTGCTGTCCCTATCGGGTGACCGCCGAGCGCGAATTCCTCGGTGGACTCTCGTCGCTCGGTTACGAATTGCAGGACCGTTGGGAGAACCCGCAACGGTCCTGCATGATTCCGTTCCATCCGGAGCGTTCGCTGGATCGTTACTTCGGCTTCGCTTTCCGCCCCATCCAGTCGTAGACGACCGGCAGCAGCACCAGGGTCAGCAGGGTGGAGGTGATGAGGCCACCCACGACGACGGTCGCCAGCGGCCGCTGCGTCTCCGCGCCCACGCCGCTGGAGAGCAACATGGGCACGAGGCCGAGGATCGCGACGCTCGCGGTCATCAACACCGGCCGCAGACGCAAGGCCGTGCCGCGCAGCACGGCTTCGCGCACGTCGAGGCCCGCGGTGCGCTGCGCATCGAGGAAACTCACCAGGACGATCCCATTCAGCATCGCCACGCCGAAGACGGCGATGAAACCGATCGCCGAGGGCACCGAGATGTACTGGCCGGTGATGTACAGGCCGAAGATCCCGCCGATGATCGCGAAGGGCACGTTGGCCAGGATCAGGCTCGCATGGCGCAGTGAATTGAAGGCGGTATAAAGCAACACGAAAATGAGGAAGATGGTCGCTGGGACGATCAGCGCGAGGCGCTCGAGCGCACGCTGCTGGTTCTCGAAGGCGCCGCCCCATGCGGTGTAGTACCCGGTGGGAAGGGTGACCGAGGCGCCGATGCGTGCGTTCGCCTCGCGGACGAAGCCGTCGATGTCGCGCCCGCGCACGTCCATGGCGATCACGGCGTAACGCTGCAAGGCCTCCCTGCGAATGAACGAATACCCCTCCGCCGTGGTCACCTTGGCCACCTGGCCGAGCTGCACCAGGGCGCCGGACGGTGTCCGGATCGGAATCCGCCCGATCGCGACGGGCGACGCCTTGCTGGCATCGTCCAGGCGTACGGTGATGTCGAAGCGGCGCACGCCCTCGAGCAGGGTCCCCACCGGTTCGCCACCGATGCCGTTGCGCACCACGGTGAGCACGTCGTCGGCGTTGAGGCCGTACCGGGCCAGCGCATCGCGGTCCACCTCGATGCGCAGTTGTGGCTTGCCGATATTGGCCTCGAGCGCGAGGTCCGCCACGCCGGGCACGCCGGCCAGCACGTCCTTCATGCGCGACGCCAACCGGTCGAGTTCGCCGAGGTCGTCGCCGTAGATCTTCAGCGCCAGGGTGGCACGCACGCCGGAGATCAGTTCCTCCACCCGCATCTGGATCGGCTGGGTGTAGCTCACCACGGCGGTGGGCAGGAGCGCGCCGAGGTCGTCCTGCATGGCTTGCTCGATCGATTCCAGGGTCTGTCCGTCGCGCCACTGCGATCTTGGCTTCAGTGGCGTATAGACCTCCATGTAGTTCACGTCCGCCGTCTCGCCTTTCTCGGCGCGCCCGATCATCGCCAGCGTGGTCTCCACTTCGGGGAAGCGGTTCTTGATCCGCTCGGCGACGCGCTTGGACAGGCCGATCGATTCTTCCAGCGAAGCCGATGGAATCGAGGTGATCCGCCACATGATCGCGCCCTCGCGCAGGGTGGGCATGAATTCCTTGCCCAGGAAGGGAAACAGGGCGAGTGCCGCCACCAGGGCGGCCCCTGCGACACCGATCACGATCGGCCGGTGCGCGAGCGACCAGCGCAACACGCGCGCATAGCCGCGTTTCAGCCAGGCGACCAGGCGGGTGTCCTTTTCCTCGCCGGGCTTGAGCAGCAGGGCCGCCAGCACGGGAATGAGCGTGAGCGCGAGGACCAGCGATCCCGCCATGGCGAAGCCGATGTTGAACGCCATCGGCCGGAACATCTTGCCTTCCAGCCCCTGCAGGCCGAACAGCGGCAGGAACACCACGATGATGATGAGGATGGCGAAGGCGATCGGCGTGGCGACCTCGCGAGCGGCGTCGCGCACGGCCGCCGTACGGTCTTCGGGTTCGCCACGGGCCTTGCGCTCGGCCATGAGGCGGAACGCGTTCTCGACCATCACCACGGCGCCGTCCACCATCATGCCGATACCGATCGCCAGTCCGGCCAGCGACATCAGGTTCGCGGAAAGCCCGGCCTGCGCCATGCAGATCACGGCGATCAGCAGGGCCAGCGGCAGGGTCGCCACGACGATCAGGGCGCTGCGCAACTCGCCGAGGAAGAGGAACAGCACCACGGCGACGAGGATCGATCCCTCCACCAGGGCGCGGGTCGCGGTGCCTACGGCGGCATCGACGAGGTCGCTGCGCTCGTAGACCGGACGAACGGTGACTCCTTCAGGGAGTGCACGCGTCAGTATCGCCAACTTCGCCTTCACGGCGTCGACCACGTTGCGCGCGTTTTCGTCGATGCGGGCCAACGCCTGTCCCATGACCACCTCCTTGCCATCGCGGGTCACCGCGCCGGTTCGGGGTGCGCCGGCTTCGATGACGGTCGCCACGTCGCGCACGTAGACCGGGGTGCCATCCGCGGTTTTCAGGACGATGTCGCCGATGTCGGCGGCATTCCGGACCAGGCCGAGGCCACGCACGAGGTACTGTTCGCGGCCGACGTCGACGACGTTGCCGCCGACCTGGGCATTGTTCGCTTCCACCGCCTGCATGACGTCCTTGATGCCCAGGCCGTGTGCGAAGAGCCGGATCGGATCGACGCTCACCTGATACTGCTTCTCCTGCCCGCCCCAGGACGTGACGTCGTCCACGCCGGGCGCGGTGCGCAGCACCATGCGCAACGTCCAGTCCTGCAGGCTGCGCAGGTCCATGTCGGAGGGCGCCTTGGCGGGTTTTTTCCCGTCGCGTTCCACGGTGTACCAGAACACCTGCCCGAGCCCCGAGGTGTTCGGTCCCATCTCGGGCTTGCCATAGCCCGCGGGAAGACGGTCGCCCACCTGCTGCAGGCGCTCGTTCACGAGCTGGCGTGCGAAGTAGATGTCCGTGCCGTCGTCGAAGTACACCGACACGTACGACAGGCCGAACAGGCTCACCGAACGGATGTCCTCCACGCCGGGCAGCCCCGCAAGCGCGGATTCCACGGGCGTGCTGAGCAGTCGCTCCACATCCTCGGCGGCGAGGCCGGCGGCCTCGGTATAGACATTGACCTGGACCGGCGTGACGTCGGGGAAGGCGTCGATGGGCAAGCTGCCGGCGGCTCTTATCCCGAGCAGGGCGACGACGGCGAACGCGATCAGCACCAGTGGCTTGTACTGCAGCGAAAGTGCGACGAGACGTTGCAACATCACTCTTCCCCCAACTGCGAGCGCAGGAGCCGGGCCTTCAGCGCGAACGCGCCCTTGCTCACGTAGGTGTCGCCGGCACGCAGGCCTTGCCGGATCGGGGTCCAGCCATTGACGGTCGCATCCGTTTCCACGGCAACGGCGTCGAACCGGCCGGTCGCGCCACGGCGTACGAAGACGGTGGGCTGGTCCTGCAGAAGCAGCACGGCTTCCGATGGCACCGCCAGCCGTTGCGTGGGAAGGCCGATGGCGATACGGCTCTCCACCAGTTCGCCGGGATGCAGCAGGTCGTCGCGGTTGTCGACCTGGATGCGTACCGCCACGGTGCGCGTCGTTTCGTCGGTCTGGTGCGAGCGCTGGAGCACCTTGCCGGGAAGCTCCGTGCCGTGGGCGCCCACGGTCACCGTGTCGCCTCGCTTCACGCTCTTCGCCGCGGCGGGAGGCAGCCGCGCCTCGACCCAGACGGAATCCTCGGTCACGAGGGTGAACAGGGTTTGTCCGGGTTCCACGCGCTGGCCGACGAGGAAGTCGTCGGTGGTGATCCGTCCCGCGCGCGGTGCCAGCAGTTCGAAACGGCCGTCGGCGGCTGACGAACCACGCTTGACCACGCGTGCGATCTGTCCTTCCGAAAGACCGAACGCGCGCAGTTTCGCCCGGGCCTGGTCACGAGCCACCAGTGCTTCGTTATAACGCCGCGCGGACACCGCCTGGGGACCCAGTGCGGAGACGCGTTGCCAATCCTGGCTGGCGACGATCAATTGTCCCTGCGTCTCGGCCACCTCCACGCCGGAGAGCTCGACCAAGGGCGTGCCGGCGGCCACCACGTCGCCGAGTTTCGCCCGGCGTGCGACGACTTGCGCCGCGATGCGTGGGGAAACCAGTTCCGTGGAATACGCATCCACCTTCACCTCGCCGGGTGCGACGATCAGGTCGTTCATCGCGCGGGGGCGCAGGGTATCGACGACGATACCGGCTTCCTTGATGGCGGCCTCGTCGAGGGTGAGAGGATCGTCGCGTTTCTCCACGGGTGCCTGGGCATGGGCAGGTGCGAGCGGCAGGAGGGCGAGCACGAAAATGAATCGACACAACGAAGCGTTCATCGGGCGGTATCCAGCGTTGCGCCGTCGATCCAGTCGTCGAGACGGCCGGCGGCGGCGAGGTAGTCGAACCAGGCTTGCCAGGCCTGGCTTTCAAGGGCGAGACCGGACAACGCGGTATCGAGGCTTTGCTTCAGTTGCACGAGGTAATCGGAGGTGCCGATCTCCCCGGCTTGCCACAGCCGTTCCAGCAAGGCGGTGCGCTCGTCGAGCGCGCTCGCGCGGCTTCCACGGAAAGCACGGGCGGCGGTGAGCAAGGCGCTATACGTCGCCTGCTGCTGTCGAAGCGCCGCCTGCGAACGCAGCAAGGCGGCACGACGGTTGGCGCTGGCCGCGTCCGCCTCCGCCCGGGCCGCCGCGATCTCGGCTCGTCCCGTGTTCAGCACGGGCAGCGGAATCGATACGCTCAGTCCGACGACGCGATCGCTGCGGGCGCCATCACGCACGTGTCCACCGGTGAGGCTCAGCGTGGGATCGGGACGGCGGGCGCGTTCCGCGACGACGATGCCGGCTTCCGCGCGCTCCTGTTCGGCACGCGCCTGGATCATCTCGGGCCGGGCGTCCGCCGGGAGCGGCGCGATCGTGATGGGTTCGGGCGGCAGGGCGGTGGGAAAGGGTGGCAGTATCGATGCCGCATCCTCGTCCACGGCTTCCAGCGCGGCCCGTGCCGTCGCTTCCTGCCCGGCGAGCGACGCTTGCTGGATCTGCGCTTCACCCAGTGCCAGGGCCGCCAGGTCGCGTTCCGTACTGCCGATATCGCCGACCGCGAGCCGCTGCGCGGCGAGCCGGTCGAAACGCTGCATCAGGTCCACGCGTTGGCGGCCCATGTCGCTCTGTCGAACGGCGAGCAGGCTGGCGCACCAGGCTTTCAGCCACTGTGCCGCCACGTCGCGCCGCTCGAGCGCATAGCTTGCTTCGCTCATGCGCAAGGCCGCGTCGCCTTCCGCCGTGCGTGCGCGGCGTTTGCCGCCGAGGTCGAGTGCGAGGCTCGCTCCGGCCGTACGTCGATCGACGTCCGCGTTCTCGCCTTCGAAGGTCAGGGAGGGGTTGTATACCGGCTGCGCGGCGGCACGGGCGTTGGCCAGCGCGGCACGCCGGGCGGCATCGGCCGACTGGATGCGTGGATGGTTCGTCCACACCCGGTGCACGGCCTCACGTACGGCGGGCGGGGCGGAAAGATCGGCTGGAAATGAGGCAAGCGCCTGCGGGGCGAATGCGCACAGGAACAACCACAGGCACGCGGCCCTACAGGGCGCGGTACGCGGGGAAAACATGGGTGGATCTCCTGGAATCGGACACGAGTCGACACGGCCGCTCGGGCGGCCGGTGCCGGGCAGTCGGATGTCAGGCGATCGGGGGGCGCAGGGGAGAGCGAGCGAAGGCCGGTGGGGCCACGACCGGCAGCGCTGGGTGCACGCGGGAGACCAGCGGGGGAACGATCACGCTGGCGATGCTCGCCGGCAGCGCCACCGCGTGGGCGCACGTGCAATGGCAACCCTTGCCTTCGTCGAGCACGCAGAGGTCGCCGTCGTCGAGCGCCGCGTTCGAAGCGGCGGTGGCGCTCGCGCCGTCGCCGGAGAAGGCGACACGCGGGCCATCGAGCACGCAGAAGGTCGACATCGCGACCTTGAACAGCAGCACCGCGAGCGCGAGCATCCACACGCCGCGATGGCGGCGCAGATGGGTGAACAGGCGTGGCGTGGGACGGCGCATGGCCGCGATGCTAAAGGACCACGGCGGTGTTAGACAATTCCACCTCGATGCCGTGCGGCCTCGCCAGCTCGAAATCCCGGTATGCACCGGGGTCGCCGGTCATGCCGGCTTCGGCGGCTTTCGCGATGTTGTACATCTCGCGCGCCGTCACGTAGTGCAGTACGTGACGCTTGCCGTCGTTGTAGGCGGATTCGAGGTAGGCGTGCATGTCGTCGACCGGCTTGCCCAGCAGGGTGTCCATGTCGCCTTCCTGCGTGCCGTGCGTGTGGATCTTGATGAAGACCCATTCCGGCCGTCCCTCGACATGGACACCGGTCCGGACCCACTGGTCCACGCGGGACGGCGTGGGTGGGCAGCCGCGGCGGATATCCGAATTCTCGATGCGTGGAACGATGCCGAAGCGGCGGTTCTTCCAGTTGAGGCCGAGCACGCCCTGGATGATCAGGAGGTCGCCCGAGGGCTTGCCGCCCACCCGCATGGGAACACCCGTGTCGTGCGACTTGCACTTATGCGGATCGTCCGTGGCGTAGTAGATGGCGTTCGACATGCGCGTCTGCGTGTCGCTGGGCGCGGAGGGCAGGGTGAAGTCGGCATAGCAACCCAGCTCGCGCAGCAGGATCAGTTCGTTGTCGATGCCGCACCAGCGGCGGTCGGCGCGTGAGTTGTCCAGGCACCAGTTGCCGTGGATGAAGGCGAAGCGAAGCTGGCCGGTGACCGGATCGCGCGGCAGCGCGCCGTGCTTCTCGTGCAGAAGGCGGTTGAAGCGATCCATGGTGGCGAGGAAGTTTTCCGGCGTGTCGTTATCGTGGTGCAGGTGGATCTCGATTTCGCCGTAGCCGTCGGCACAGAGCGCGGCGATCTTGTCCAGGTGCTCCTCGACGTATTCCTCTTCGGGGTAGAAGAAACTGTGCTGCGGCACGCGTCCGTCGGCGTCACGGTGGCGCGACGCCATGGCCCGGTATTCGTCGCACCAGCGGTCCACGCGGCGGCGCTGGGTATCCATGTCGACGCGGCCCCAGTTCGGCTCGAAATGGTCGACGAAGCAGAACAACACATGCACGGGGCCTTCGACCTTCGGTGGCGCGCGACGGGTGAGGTATCCCCACAGCCAGTACTGCATGTTGCGCGCGCGGATCGCCACGGTCACCGCGATGGCGGCGAGCAGGACGAAGGCGAGAAGAAGAATGGCGATCACGCGGGTGCTCCGGCAGGGACCAGGGTGAGCAGCTGCTCGGCATTGTTGCGCCATTGCCGCTCGCTGGCGATATAGGCTCGCGCGGCATGGCCGACACGCTTGCGCTCGTCGGCACGCTGGGCCAGTTCGAGAACGCGCTCGACGCACGCCGTCGCATCGCCGCGCGGGAACAACCAGCCGGTGTGGCCGTCGACGATCACTTCCGCCACCGGCGCATAGTCCGGCGCGACCACCGCCACGCCCATGCCCATGAACTCGAACAGCTTCATGGGGGAGCCATAGTGATTGGAATTCGGCAGCACGGCGTAGTCCATGCAGGCGATCCAGCTGGCCACTTCCTCGTGCGGGACACGGCCGGGCAGGAGCACGCGGTCGGACAACCCGCGTGCCGCGATCAGTTCGCGCACCGCCGGCAAGGTCTTGCCGTCGCCGACGAAGACCAGGGCGAGATCGGGTACGCCGTCGAGTCGATTGGCGATGGCCTCGACGAAGCTGTCCATGCCGTGCCAGTGGGCGAACGCGCCGATGTGGCCGCAGACGGTGCGGCCGGTGAGCCCGCGCTCGGCACGCAGGCGCTCGCGGTCGAAACGGGCGGGATCGAAGCGGGGCAGGTCCACGGCGTTGGGCGACACGACGGACGGGGCGATATCGCCATACGCCTGGCCGGCGATATCGCGAAAGTAGCCGGAGATGAAGACGAGGCCGGTCGCGTTGCGCAGGCACCAGCCTTCGATCCGGCGGGCCAGCGCTTTCATCGTCAACGGGCGCACGCGATCGACCAGGGCGGAATCGTTGATCTCCAGTACCAGTGGAATACCGCGCTGGCGTGCCAGCCAGACGGTGGCGAAGAGGAACAGCGAGTAGCGCTCGTAGATCAGTTCGGGCGCCGCGCGGCGCCACGCCCAGCCCATGCGCAGGAGGGTGGCCGCGTTGTAGAGGAGTTCGAACGCTTCGAAGACGATCCCGGGAAGCCGTGTCACCAGGCCGGCGATCCTTCCGCGACCGGACGAGGTGGCGCCATCGGTTTCCTTTTCCGGGTCGGCACCGGGAAACGACATCACGTCCACGTGATGACCCAGTTCGCGCAACGCGCCCACGATGCCGCGGATATGCACGCCTTCGACATGACGGCCACGCGTGCGGTGATGGTAGAGGATCTTCACGATGCGGTTCCCGGCAGGGCGGCGAAGCGCATGCCTTCGCCGAGCCACTCCGGCAGGAGCACGTCCAGCGCCTGGGCCGCCTTGTCGCTGTCGTCGTGCATGAGCACGATATCGCCGGCGGCCGGTGGGTCGCCGCGCAGGCGCGCGATCAGTGCTTCCGTCGGCCGGTCCTGGTAATCGAGGCTGTCGTACGACCAGTAGACGAAGCTGCGCTTGTGCCGGACGAAGTGCGCGAGCAACGGCGCGCCCACGTAGCCATGGGGTGGGCGCATGCGGTGGTGCGGACGGTCGTCGAACAGGCGCAGCAGCGCATCGGTGCGATGCACCTCGTCGAGCTGTTTGGCCAGGGTCATGTTACGGAAGGACCAGTGGCTGTAGGAGTGGTTGCCGATCATGTGCCCTTCGTCGACGATCCGCTGGACGATGTCCGGATGCCGTTCGATCTTTTCACCGACGAGGAAGAAGCTGGCCTTCACGCCATGCTTCGCCAGGGTGTCGAGAAGCCGGGGCGTGTAGCCTGGTTCGGGACCGTCGTCGAAGCTGAGGTAGCGCAGCGCGGAATCCCGCGTGCGGGTCAGCACGAGATTCTCCGGCAGCAATCCGAGCAGGTCGTGCTTTTTGGGTTTCCAGTTCATGCGTTGGCGCCAAGGTGGGCCGGGGCTCCGGCGGCGACACGGCCGAGCATGCGCTCGAGCCGGTCGATATTCTCGTCCCAGCGGAAAGTCGCGGCATGCGCGGCGATGGTGGCGGGATCGAAATGACGCTCGAACACCTCCACCAGCGCGGTGCCGAGTTCACGCGGCTGGTGTGGCGGCACGAGGATGCCCGCGTGGTGGGGCACCACCTCGGGAATGCCGCCGACCGCGGTCGCGACGATCGGCGTGCCGCATGCCATCGCCTCCAGGATGACGTTGGGCACGCCTTCGTTGTGGCTGGGCAGGCAGAGCACGTTCGCCGCCTGGAACCAGTCCGCCAGCGCGGCATGATCCACCGCGCCCTCGAAATGCACGGCTGGCGCGCAGCACAGGGAGGCCGCGCGGTCCTCGAGGTTGGCGCGGCTGGCGCCTTCGCCCACGTAGACCAGGCGCGCGTCATGGTGCCGCTTCGCGAGGGCGGGAAATGCCTCGATCAGGTCGTGACAGCCCTTGGTCGCCTTGAGGTTGCCTACATAGAGCACGATGGGAACCTCGGGCGGCAGGCCGAGGCGCTGCCGCGCGGCGGCCCTGTCGCCGCGATGGAAGATGCGCGTGTCGACGCCGTTGTAGATCGTTTCCACGCCTTCGGGCCGGGCACCGAGTTCGATGGCCTTGCGCGCGAGCGCCTTGCTCACCGCGATCACGGCGCCCGCGCCACGCAGGGCGGACCTGATCTGCGGCCGGCGCAGGCGCGAAGCGGCCTGTACGTTGAGGTCGCTGCCATGCACCTTGACCACGTAGGGGATGCCGAGCAGGCGCGCCACCCAGGCTCCGCCCGCCGCGTCCGGATACGCCCAGCTCGCCAGTATCACGTCGTAACGGGCGCGGCGCAGGTCGCGGCCGCGCTGCCACATCACGCAAGCGAAGAAGCAGAGCGCGTTGAGGAAACGGCCGACGCCGGGCGGATGGTAGAACGTGAAGTGGTCGCGCCGGATGCCGGGGACGTCCACCGTGCCCACCACCCCGCCCATGCGTTCGCGGAAATCGACGGCCGTGAGCACGTCCACGTCGTGGCGCTCGGCCAGGCGCTGGAATTGCTGCCGGTTGAACGTGCCGCGGCGGGTATCCCATGGGGTGGGGAAGAGGTTGGTGAGCACCAGGATCTTCATGACGCATGCTCCATGTCGCCGAAGTAGAGCCGGCCATAGCGGGCGGCCATGGCTTCCATCGATCCATGCGCCTCCACCCACGCACGCGCCGCGAGGCCCAGCGTGGACGCACGCTGCGTCGCATGCAACAGGTCGAGGATGGCCGCGGCCAGCGCCGATGGATCGCAGGGCGGTACGAGGTGCCCGGTGGCGCCGTCGTGCACGATCTCCGCATTGCCACCCACGTCGGTCGCGACGATGGGCAAGCCCGCGGCGCAGGCTTCCAGCAAGGCCATCGAATAGCCTTCGGTCACCGAGGAAAGCGCGAACAGGTCGAAACCCTGGAGCAGGTCGCGCACATCGTCGCGATCGCCCAGGAAGTGCACGCAACCCGCCACGCCTTCGTCGAAGGCGGCGGCGCGCAAGGTCTCGCGCAACTCGCCATCGCCGACCAGTACCAGCGCGGTATCCGGCCGGGTATGGCGGACGATGCGGAAGGCGCGTATCAGGCTCATCTGGTCCTTGGCCCAGTTCAGCCGGCCCACGCTTCCGATGATCCGGGTGCCACGCGGTACCCGGATCAGCCGTGTGAGACGTTCATGCATGATGTCGGAAGCGATGTCGAAGCCATCGAGCACGATGCCGTTCGGCACCACGCAGGTCTTCGCCGCCGGTGCGATGCCACGCCGCACAGCATCCTCGCGGGCGGCTTCGCAGACCGCGACGACGGCGTCGGTGGCCTTGAGCGCACGGCGGAAAAGCCATTCGCGGCGGCCGGGTTTCCTCTGCGCACCCATGCCGTGCCGGGTGTTCACCACCTGGCGGATACCCATGCCCGCGCTGGCGAGCACCGCCTGGTAATGCGCCACGGCATTGTGCGTGTGCAGCACCTCGGTGTAATGCGCGGCAAGCAGTTGGCGCGCGCGACCGAGGGCGCGCAGGTCGAAACCGGTGCGCTTGTGGCAGGCGGCGACGGGAATGCCCAGCGCGTCCAGTTCGCCCGCCAGCGAGCCGCGCTCGAACAGGCACACCACCTGCACCTTGTGGCCTTGCCGATGCTGTTCCTTGACCAGGTCCAGGACCATGCGTTCGAGGCCACCCCGGTTGAGGTTCTCGACGAAGTGCGTGATGTTCACGAGGCCAGCTCCGAAACGGTGACACGCAGCTTTCCACTGCGGGTCAGCGGGATGTCGTCGACGAAGTGGCAGTGCAGCTCGGCGCTGTCGCCCAGCACCTTGCCCACTTCGCGGCGAATGTAATCGAGCGAGGCATCCTCGAATCCACGGCCACGCACGATCGACAGGTCGAGCCGGTCGAGCCGCCGCTGCACGAGCTGGAAGCGCGCGAGGCCAGGTACATCCTTGAGCATGTGCGGGAAGAATTCGCCGGGAAGGATATGGCCGGCGGGGGTCCGGATCGCGTCGAGCTTGCGTCCGTCGACCGAGGCCAGCATGGGCAGCCCCCGCCCGCAGGCGCACGTGGACGCGGCGTACGTGGCCATGTCGCCGTTGACGTAGCGGATGAAGGGCATGCCGTAGTTGAACAGGTCGGTGACGGCGACTTCGCCACTTCCGTCGACGGCCGGCATGCCTTCGTGGTCGAGCGTCTCGACCACGAGATGGTCCGCGTTCACGTGCAGGCCCTGGCGATGTTCGCACTCGGAAGCTATCAGCATGAATTCACGGCATCCGTAGGTGTTGTAGGCGGGGGCGCCGAAAGCCTTTTCGATGAGTTCGCGCTGGAACGGATGCAGGGCTTCGGCGGCGCCGATGACGGAAGCCGGGCGGGCCACCTGGCGGTTGTTCGCCAGCAGCCATTCGGCCAGCCGGACGAGCGGGCCGACATAGCCGACGACGACCTGCGGACGGTAGGCATCGATGGCATCGGCGTAGCTGGCCATGTTCGACTCGTTCATGTGGAAGCTGTCGAGCAGCTTGCGCGCGAACACGGCGTTGTAGACGCGGTCCTTCATGCGGTGCATCGCGCTGGGGTTGCCGACGGCGCCGCCCCAGAGGAACAGCGTGCGGCGACCCATCCGCGAGCCGGCCCAGCCGTAGCCGCGCCACATCACGGCCACGCGGCGGTCGTTGCTTTCGCGGGTGAAACCGAAGCGCAGCGGTTCGCCCGTGGAACCGCCCGTGGCCTTGTAGCCCAGCGACGCCTTCAGCGACGTGGCCTTGATCTCGTCGGCGTTGTCGCGGATGTCCGCCTTGGTCAACACGGGAAGTTTCGCGTAGTCGTCCATGTCGCGGATGTCCTGCGGCACGATGCCGAGCGCGTCCCAGCGACGCTTGTAGTACGGCACCTCGCGGTAGCACCAGTCGAGCAGGCGCTTCAGCCGCTGGAAGCGCAGGGCCAGCACTTCCTCGGGGGCCAGCCACTGGTCGCGCTCGTAGCGGCGCATGTGCGCGGGCGTGTCGCGTCGGCGCAGGCCGCCTTCGTAAGCGGGCCAGACGATGCGGCGCAAGGTGGTCTCGTAGAGGTTCATGTGGTTCGCAGGAGCACGGCGACGAGGACGAACAGGGCGAAGACGCTGCATGCCCCCGCGGGCAGCCAGCGCCAGCCTCCGTTGGAGAGCTGGAACATTGGCAGGGCCGGCCAGCGGCGGCGCGCGCCCACGTAGTAGCCGGCGACCATGGCGGCGATCAGGTAGAGCACCACCATGTAGCTGCGGCTGAGGAAGAAGGCCGCCGCGAACAGGCCACACAGGGAAAGCAGCAGGGTCAGCGCCATCTGCCGCTCCGCGACCCATTCGGCCTGGAGCGCGGGATCGGCGCCGGCCGGTCCATGGTGGCGGACGATCGTCAGCATCATCCAGAAGCCGTAACCGACGAAGGCGAGCCAGAGCACGAAGCCGATGAAGCCGGTTTCCGCCAGCACGAGCACGAACGAGTTGTGCGCGGTCAGGTCGTTGTACTCGGTGAAATTACCGGGGCCGACACCGAACGCGGGGTGCTCGCGGAACATCTCCAGGCCGGAGTACCAGGCGTCCACGCGGCCCGCGGCCGATTCCTCGCCGGCATCGAGTTCTTCCATCCGCGAGGAGAGCAGCTTCATCGCGGCAAGGCCGGCGACGCCGATCGCGCCCGCGACCAGGGCCCCCTTGCGGTACCAGACATAGCAACCGGCGACGACCAGCACCGCCAGCATGGCGCCACGCGAGTTGGTGAGATAGGTGCCGTAGAGCAGGAGCAGGGCCGCCACCAGCCACACCGGGCGCATCGCGCCGGTGCCGCGCCGGCCGAGGAACACCGCCATGGGCAGGGTCGCCGCGAACAGGAGGCCGAGATCGTTCGGATCGTTGAAGATGCCCACGTACTGGATGCGTCCGCCTTCGCTCAGCGGCGTGCCCGTCCAGCCCACGCCGGTGCTCACCTGCTCGACGCCGTGCAGCGCGAGCACCGTCGCGCAGGCCACGAACACGCCCATGGCGATGCGTACCCGTTTCTGGGTGCCGCACGCGGCGCCGAAGACGAAGAAGGCGATCACCACGGGGCCGAAGCGGGCCAGCTCGTCGAGCGCGCCGCCGGCCCAGCCGTTGCTCATCTGCGAGATCATCAGGATCAGCAGGAAAGCGGGCAGGATCACGAACTGCGGCGCTTCGAAGGTCTTCGAACGCGATGCCAGCCACATGGCGAAGGCCAGCAACAGCACCACGGGGAGGATGGGCGCGGTTTCCAGGCCGGGTACGTAGTCCTGGGGACGGATGATGGTGAGTACGACGTAGAGGAGGATCAGGGGGAACATGGTTGTTCCCTCGGTCCGGCCGCCTGGTGCGCGGGCGTGGGGTAGCTCATCAGCTGCGGCAAGGCGAGCATCGCGGCGAACCAGCCGGGGCCCATGTTGCTCTCCACCGGCAGGCGGTAGAGCGAGTAGCGGTTCTCGCTGGGCTCCGGGTTGGTACCGCAGACGTAGCTGCAGGCGAGTTGGAATCCGGCGTGGCGGGTGGCCGAGATCACGTCGTCGTTATAGGCGCGGTCGCCACCCACCGGATAGGACATCAGCACGGCGGGGTGGCGCAGTTCACGGTCCAGCGTGGCCTTGGATTCGCGGATCTCGCGTTCCATCTCGTCGCGCGGAAGGCGTGCGAGCATGCGGTGGTGCACGCCGTGCGATCCGAATTCGAACCCGGCCGCCTCCATCTCGCGTACCTGGTCCCAGGTCATGGGGCGGCAGTCGACGGGGCGTGCGGCCGCCGAGGGCATGTCCCATTCCACCTCCAGCCGCTCGATCATCGCGCTCTGCCCGAACGCGTCGAGCCATTTCATGCGCAGCAGCACGTTGCCCGCGATGCGGCGGCGCGCCGGCCGGTCGGGCGGCAGCGCGACGTCGATCGACAGTTCGGGAAGGACCAGCCGTGCCGCCGCCGTGAGCAGGATCATGTGGACCAGCCAGTCGTACGCGTACGGCCGGCCCGTGTCGATGTGCCCGGTGGAGACGAAGAACGTCGCCGGCACGCCGATCTCGTCCAGGATCGGCGCGGCGATCCGGTAGTTGTCGTCGTAGCCGTCGTCGAAGGTCACCGCCACGGTGTCCGGCGGCAAGGCCTCGCCGGCGTCGAGGGCGGCCACGATGTCGGTCAGGCGCATCGGCCGGAAGTATTTCTTGATCCGCAACATCTGCTCGCGGAATTCGGCGGGCGGCGTGCTGATGAGTTCGAGGTCGAAGCCGAAGGTGTCCGGGTCCGGCAGCGGCATCACGCGGTGATAGGCGAGGATGCGCAGGTCGCGTTGCCACCACGCGCGCACGCGTTGCAGCGAATGCAGCAGGCCGCTGGAATAGCACAACTCGCCGAGACGGCCACGAATACCGGGCGCTCCGCGCGGGG
>Ga0307412_10000801_pt1 | contig 18126 bp, 14 predicted proteins | sample DK1Cmetagenome_3_FD_203823 | JGI IMG/M metagenome (GOLD analysis project Ga0307412, IMG submission 203823) | Maize rhizosphere microbial communities from greenhouse at UC Davis, California, United States - DK15-C-1 | ecosystem: Host-associated > Plants > Roots > Rhizosphere > Soil | place: USA...
CAATGCGCCGAGCCTGAAGGAAATCTGATCGCCTAATGTCGTCCTGCCGCGCACCCGACTTGTAACAAACCCGCCGACGCCGGCGTATACGGGTCGCGTCAGGACAATCAGGCATAAACGGCATGCCTGAACGAGGGGCATCCTCACCTGCGCCAGCCGGCGATCGTGTCTTGGCTGCAGGTCTTGGCCAAGGCACGGCGGCACCTTCAATGGTGTCGCGACTGTGCCCGGAAGAGAACCGGCAGGCCGATGCAGATCGACCGGTGCCGATCACGCGCGGGGTCACAGCCTGCCGCAGGGTCGGATGGATCAAAGCCGAAGGTAAAGACCATGATGATCAACAGACGGACTTTCTCGACAGCGCTTCTCGCCGGTGCTGCCGCTTCCCTCATTTCCACGCGCGGCATGGCCGCGATGATGCAGCCCGCCAAGGCGCGCAATATCGTTCTGGCCCACGGGCTGTTCGCCGACGGTTCCTGCTGGACGGAGGTGATCGCGCGCCTGCAGGCTGCCGGTTTCAACGCCACCGCCGTGCAGAACCCGCTGACCACATTGCCGGAGGCCGTCGCGTCGGTCCAGAAGGTGCTGGATCGCCAGGATGGCCCGACGGTTCTCGTCGGCCACTCCTTCTCCGGCATGCTGGTCACCGAGGCCGGCGTGCATCCCAAGGTTTCGGCGTTGGTCTATGTCGCCGCCCGCGCCCCCGATGCGGGCGAGGACTATACCGCGCTGGCGAAGACCTATCCAACCCCGCCTGCCTCGGCCGGGATCGTGTTTGATGGCGATGAAGGACGTCTGAGCGAGGAGGCATTCCTGCGCGATTTCGCCGGCGATCTGCCGGAGGCGAAGGCCAAGGTGCTCTATGCGGTGCAGGAGCCGTTCCACAAGGCGCTGCTAACAGGCAAGACCACGCAAGCGGCGTGGCGTTCGAAGCCGAGCTGGTATGCGGTGTCGACGGAGGATCGGACGATCAACCCTGATCTGGAACGTTTCATGGCCAAGCGCATGGGCGCCAAGACCATCGAGCTCAAATCCAGCCACCTGTCGCTGATCTCGCATCCCGACGAGATCACCCAGATGATCATCGAAGCCGCTGGCGGCCGCTGAATTGACGTGAAGCGAGTGACGTCGCGGTCTTAGGACCGCGACGAGAACAGCGAGGCGAAGGTGGAGCGCGGCTTGTCGGGCATGCTTTCGACAACGACCAGCTGGCGGATGTCGCCGCGCTTGAAGGCGGCGAGAAAGCGCTTGTAGTCCTTGAAGGAGACACAGCCGTTGGAGTCGCCGCGTGCGCCGAGCATGTAGGTGTGGGCGAGCAGGCCGACGCGGTTGAAAATGTTGCCGGCGCCGCCGACCGGGTTGAGGCGGATTGCCTCGACGCCGTGGAACAGGCTTTCGCGCATGGTCAGCTGGTAGGTGTGCGGCGGGGTCGGGCCGCGCATCTTCTCGCGAACATATTTCGGATTGTCGCGCATCTTGCCGAGGCCGGAATGGGCTTCGAGACGTTCGCCGTTGGGCAGGTAGACCATGCTTGCGGAGATGTCATAGACCGCGACGCCGGCGCGGGCGACAGGGCTTGCCTGGCGCTTCGGCACAACAGGGATTTCGCCTTCATCATCACCGATATCAGGCCGCGCATAGGCGAGCACCGGTTCTGCAGGGCGGCTGGCGCGGTCGTTTGCCGGCGCGCGCTTGGTCATGCCGTCGGGACGGGCCATCGGCAGAGGTACGGAATTGTTGTCGTTGAGAACGAGCCCGAAGGCGTTGCCGGCGTCGTCGCCCTTGCTGGCGTCGCTTTCGACATCGACGCTTGCCACTTCGACAGGTGCCGGCTTCGCGGGAATGGAAGCAGGCGCGTTGACGGCAACGCGGGCCGGCTGTTCATCCGAAGCGGCCTTCGGCATGGCCGCAAGCGCAAGCAGGGCAGGGCCTTCGAGCGCGGCGATCTCAGCCTTCGACGGAATGACGATGCGGTCGGACGAGCTGGCGCTGGCGACCTGAGTTGCCGCGGCAACGGCGTCGTCCTTGACCTTCGATGGCTGCGCGGCGGCAACGACGGTGCGCGCCGGCATGGCTTCGGCGATGACAGGGCCGGAGCTGCCGACGAAGGCGGCGCGCAGAACGTCAGGCGTCAACAGCCGATCGCGCTTCGACGACCGGTTCTCGGCCGTCAGCGGCTGCAGGCGCGAGAACTTGCTGACATGAATATTGCGCTCTTTGGGAGCAGCCGCGGCGGTGTGCTGCACGAGCGCGATATCGCCGATGGCATTCTTGTAGGGTGCGGGAGCAACGGCGTGCATCGTCGCGATCGACGTCACGACCCATGCCGAGGCAGCAAAACTAGCACCGATGAGACCCGCCCCTGAGATAAGGCGGAATGAGCGACTGAAACGAGAAATGGACGTACCTACTGGCCTGGTATTGGCAAACACATCGACCGCAAACGCCATAACACTCGTCTTTCACAACTCGTTACTAAGGCCGGCGGTACAGATAGATGGATACTTCTTCGCCGGGGCCGGTAATGGAGCAACAGGGCCAAAATGCGGCCTGTGCGTGATTTCCGGTTGGCTCAGATGATGCCGAATTATGGTAACCAAACCCTTTACGGCGATGGCGCCTGTTTCGAAATTCCTCACCTTGTCCGCTAACCATATTGATCTTGTTCGATTTTTTCTAATGTTCCTCGGCCTCCGCCGGGCAATGTGACCTATGTCGCCGTTTTGACATAAATATTAGCGGGAAAAGATATTGCGTGTGTGCTATGAAACGGCATCGAAGGCTTTCGAGGGGAAACGCCAATGTCTTCGGCACAAACCGCACCTGTTAACGAGATTTCGCCGGCCTTGCTTGTCGATGCGATGTTCGCCGTCCGCAAGACGGCAGCCATCAAGGCGGCGATCGAACTCGACCTCTTCACCGTCATCGGAACGGGCCAGACGGCCAAGGCGGCGGCATCCGAGATGCGATGCGCCGAGCGCGGTGTCCGCATCCTCTGCGACTATCTCGTCGTCGCCGGCTTCCTAAGCAAGAGCGGCGACGTCTACGCGCTGACACCCTCGAGCGCCGTGTTCCTCGATCGTCATTCGCCCGCCTATATGGGCTCGGCGATCGATTTCGTCGCGGCACCGCAGATGCTCTCGCTCTTTCTGAACGACCCCGCCGCCTGCGTGCGCAATGGCGGCGCCGACGGATTGGCAAACCTCTCGCCGGATAATCCCGTCTGGGTGCGCTTCGCCCGCGCCATGGGTGCCTTTACAGGCGGGGCGGGCAGGACACTTGCCGCCGACGTTGCGGCATGGCCGCAGCCGCCGTCAAAGGTGCTCGATATCGCCGCCGGCCCCGGCTATTTCGGCATCGAGATCGCCAGGGCCATTCCGAAGGCGCGGATCGTCGCGCTCGATTGGAAGCCGGTGCTGGAACTGACGCGGGAGAATGCGACGGCATCAGGTGTGGCCGATCGTTTCAGCTTCATCGCCGGCAGCGCCTTCGATGTCGATTGGGGCAGCGACTACGATCTCATCATGCTGCCGAACTTCCTGCATCACTTCGATATTGCCGGCTGCGCGGAACTGCTGAAGAAGGCACGCCCAAGTCTCAGCGCCAATGGCAAGCTGATCGCCGTCGAGTTCGTCCCCAATGAGGACCGCGTCTCCCCCGACTTCCCCGCCGCCTTCGCCTTCGAAATGCTGGCGACGACACCGAAAGGCGACGCCTATACGGCGTCCAACCTGCGCGAGATGGCATCGATGGCGGGCTTCCGCGACATATCAATAAGCCCGCTGCCGCCATCGCCGGCGAGCGTGATTGTGTTTGAGTGAATATTTGGAAATGCGTTTCAGATCGAAGACGGAAATAATCAGGGCATTGCGCCGATTGTCGAATGGCGATCCTCATCATATATGACAATCTAAGATTGAGTTTAATCAGAGGTATAGATGAAAGATCCTGTCCGTCTCGGAGCAAACTGGCGTCTGCGGTTCTTTTCTGCCTTTTCATATACTTAATCGTCAGTGGTTCTGACAAAGGTCAGTACATTACGGTTGCCGCTGTCTTGGTTTTTGCGGTCTTGTGTACTCGTCTGGAAGACATCACCAACGTTAATTTTGGAGCGACCGGCGTTAAAGCCGAGCTTGAGCGTAAACTGCGCGAAGCACAGGCGACCGTGACTCAGTTGCAAAGGATAGCAGAGTTATTTGGGCAGATCAGCGTGCAGCAGATCTCGATGAGCAATCGATGGGGCGGTTTGAGTTCAAGTGAGAAGCGCGAGGCAATCCAAAAGATAGAAGGGGAACTTCGAGCAATCAAAATTCCCGACGATCGGATCGAAAAAGTCCTGCTGTCTCAACGAAATTATGACCGGCACGACTATTTTTACTGGGTAACGCAAGCAATACCGTCCGTTGGCACGCAAACGCAACTTGACGCGTTCACTAACTTTAGCACCGCTTTTCCGAATGTGAGCGTCGACTTTCTTCCCTCGACGGCGGCAGTTGAGGAATATCTAAAACAACATAACGTCACGGGTGGTGAGGCTATTGAGCGCTTAACCGATTGGAAGCAATACGAGCGTGACTACTCACATCGTCGCGTTGAAATCTGGGATCATCGCCACGACTTGCCGAAATGAGGTTGTCGCCGCTCGGTGACTGCGCCTACGCCTTCTCCAGCACGTAGCTACCCGGCGCTTCCTCGAGCGCGTTCAGCGCGTCGCCGCCCGGCTTACGTGCCGCTACCCGCTTGCCGTCCTTGGCCTCGATCCAGGCCTGCCAGTGCGGCCACCAGGAGCCGGCCGCTTCCTCGGCGCCGACGAGCCAGTCTTCATATTCGCCCTTGGCCGGTCCGCCGGTCCAGTATTGGTACTTCTTCTTGTCCGGCGGGTTGACCACGCCTGCGATGTGGCCGGAGCCGGCGAGCACGAAATCGACCTTGCCGCCGAAGAACTGGCTGCCGAGGAACACCGATTTCGCCGGCGCGATATGGTCTTCGCGGGTGGCGAGATTGTAGATCGGGATCCTGACACTCTTCAGCGATACCGCCTGGCCGTCGAGTACCATCTCGCCCTTGGTCAGCGCGTTCTTCAGATAGCAGTTGCGCAGGTAGAAGGCGTGGTTGGCCGCCGCCATCCGCGTCGAATCGGCGTTCCAGAACAGGAGGTCGAAGGGCATCGGCTCCTGGCCCTTGAGGTAATTGTTGACGAAGTAGGGCCAGATGAGCTCGGAGGCGCGCAGCATGTTGAAGGCGGTCGCCATCTTCGAGCCGTCGAGATAACCGGTCACTTTCATGTAGGTCTCAAGCCGCGTCAGCTGTTCCTCGTCGACGAACACCTTGAGGTCGCCGGCATGGGTGAAATCGACCTGGGTGGTGAACAGCGTCGCGGATCGGATGCGCTTGTTCTTCTCCTTGGCATGCAGCGCCAGCGTCGCGGCCAGCAGCGTGCCGCCGACGCAATAGCCGATGGCGTTGACGTCCTTCTCGCCGGTCGCCTTCTCGATCGTCTCGAGCGCGAAATCGATCCCCTCGCGCGCATAGGCCGCCCAATCCTTGGCCGCATGGCGTGCATCGGGATTGACCCAGGAGATGACGAACACCGTCTGCCCCTGATCGACGCACCACTTGATGAAGCTTTTCTGCGGATTGAGATCGAGGATGTAGAACTTGTTGATCCAGGGCGGGCAGATGAGGAGAGGGCGCTTCAGCACCGTCTCGGTCGTCGGCTCGTACTGGATGATCTGGCAGATCTCGTTCTGGGCGATCACCTTGCCCGGCGTCAGTGCCATGTCGCGGCCGACGGCGAACTTCGTCATGTCGGTCTGCCGAAGCTTCAGGTCGCCATGGCCGGCCACGATGTCCTCGGCCAGCATCTTCATGCCCCGCACCAGGTTTTCACCGCTGCTCGCGATCGTTTCGCGATAGAGCTGCGGATTGGTGGCGACGAAATTGGTCGGCGAGATCGCCGCGGTGATCTGCCTGACGTAGAAATTGGCCTTCTGCCGCGTGTGCTCGTCGAGCCCCTCGGTCTCCGTGACGAGCTTTTCGGCCCAGTCCGCGGTAATGAAATAGGCCTGCTTCAGGAATTCGAAGAAAGGGTTCTTCTCCCAGTCCTGATCTGCGAAGCGCTTGTCCTTGCGATCCGGCTCCGGCTCGAGCGATTCGCCCTGCATACGCTGCATCGAGCGCATCCAAACGCCGAAAAAGCTGGTCATCAGCTTGGTCTGCGCATCGAAGGCGCGGCGCGGGTCGGAGATCCAGTATTCGCTGACCTTGGAGAGCGTCTTGACCATGTCGGTGACTGGGTCGGCGGTGTTTTCGCGGATCTCGCCGCTTTCGCGCGGGCCAAGCCAGGCGGATGCCGCTTTTCCCAGGTTTTCCAGGGCGCGGGCGAAGTTCAGCGCCATCGTTTCCGGGTCCTTCAGCATGTAAGGATCGAAATCCGTTGCCTCGAAGCCCGGGCCTTGGCCCTTCTCGCTCTTGTCCTGGTTGCTGTCGGTCACGCGGTTCCTCCGGCGGCAGCATCTCTATCCAAATCAAGTTGTATCCGCTCGGATCAAGAAAACAAGTTCCGCAGACATGCCTTCATGCTATTGCTTTGTGCAGGCTGCGAATTTAACAAGTCGAAGCAGCTTAAGGATTTGGAACCTCTGGCATGACCAACACAGGCATTCGTACCATCGCAAACGTCACCCGCATCGCCCTTATCGGCGCCGCCGCGGCCATGGCGCTTGCCGGATGCATGCGAACGCCGGAAGAAAAGGCCGAGATCGCCGCCAGGCGCGCGGCCCCGACAGCCGTGGTCATGAACGCCACCAAGGGCGAGGCGCCGACCGAAAGCGGTCTGTCGCACTATCGCGACGGCTATCCGGGCTTCGGCGCACCGCTGACCGCCGCCAACGTTCAGATGAACGACGAGGAAGCCTCCGGCCTGCAGCAGAAGCTGACGGCGCTGAGCAACCGGCGCAAGGCGGGCACCATCTCGGAAGCCGAATACCAGCGCCGCGTTGCGGAATACCGCAAGCTCGCCGAAGACCACGGCCCGGAAACGCTGTCCGAAATCACCAAATAAAGCCTTGCCTTCTCTGGCGTTTGCAAGCAAAGCCTTCCGTCAGGTGCGGAAGATGAAATTTTCCTGATAAAGCGTCAGCCCCGAGGCGGTCCGTCAAAGAATCGCCGTGCGCTGAACGTCTGATGAATACGGCGCTCGCGATTCTGAAGTTCGTGTCGCAAGCAGCCGGAAGTTAGGACGAACTTCGATTTGCGGTCATGGTGGCCGCGTTTCCGTGGGGAAAGAAATGGAAGAGTTTCACAAAGTCCGGCGTTTGCCGCCTTATGTTTTCGAACAGGTCAACCGTTTGAAAGCAAGCGCGCGAGCGGGCGGAGCCGATATCATTGATCTCGGCATGGGAAACCCTGACCTGCCGACCCCAAAGGCGATCGTCGACAAGCTCTGCGAAGTGGTCCAGGACCCGCGCACGCATCGCTATTCCTCGTCCAAGGGCATTCCCGGCCTGCGCCGCGCCCAGGCCGCCTATTACGCCCGCCGCTTCGGCGTGAAGCTCAACCCGGATACGCAGGTGGTCGCCACCCTCGGCTCCAAGGAGGGCTTCGCTAACATGGCGCAGGCAATCACCGCGCCCGGCGACGTCATTCTCTGCCCGAACCCGACCTATCCGATCCACGCCTTCGGCTTCCTGATGGCCGGCGGCGTGATCCGCTCTCTGCCGGTCGAGCCGGATGACAGCTTCTTCCCGCCGCTGGAACGCGCCGTGAAGCACTCGATCCCGAAGCCGCTGGCGCTGATCGTCAACTATCCGTCGAACCCGACGGCCTATGTCGCGACGCTCGATTTCTACAAGGACGTCATCGCGTTTGCGAAGAAGCACGACATCATCGTGCTCTCAGACCTTGCCTATTCGGAAATCTACTTCGACGACAACAACCCGCCGCCATCGGTGCTGCAGGTGCCCGGCGCCATGGATGTCTGCGTCGAGTTCACCTCGATGTCGAAGACCTTCTCCATGCCCGGCTGGCGCATGGGCTTTGCCGTCGGCAACGAGCGCCTGATCGCGGCGCTGACCCGCGTGAAGTCCTACCTCGACTACGGCGCCTTCACGCCGATCCAGGTTGCCGCCACGCACGCGCTGAACGGTGACGGCTCGGATATCGCCGAGGTTCGCGGCGTCTACAAGCGCCGCCGCGACGTCATGGTCGACAGCTTCGGCAAGGCCGGCTTCGAAGTGCCGCCGCCGGCAGCCACCATGTTCGCCTGGGCGAAGATCCCGGAAAAGTTCCGCCATCTCGGCAGCCTTGAGTTCTCCAAGCTGCTGGTCGAGAAGGCTGACGTTGCCGTGGCGCCGGGTATCGGCTTTGGCGAGATGGGCGACGACTACGTGCGTCTGGCGCTCGTCGAAAACGAGCACCGCATCCGTCAGGCGGCGCGCAACATCAAGAAGTTCATGTCCACCGCCGACGAGACGATGCACAACGTCGTCTCGTTGAACGCTCACCGCTGATACAATCAGTTCTTTCGGCAGCCGCTTCGGCGGCTGCCATTCATGACATATTTCAGGATCGATCCATGGCAGATGCCCTTAAAATCGGCGTTGCGGGCTTGGGTACCGTTGGTGCCTCTCTCGTTCGTATCATTCAGCAGCGCAGCGACCAGCTTGCCGCGACGTGCGGCCGGCCGATCCTGATTACCGGCGTTTCCGCCCGCGACAAGACCAAGGACCGCGGCATCGACGTCGGCGGCATCGAGTGGTTCGACACGCCCGAGGAACTGGCGACCAAGGGTGACATCGACGTGTTCGTCGAACTCGTCGGTGGCGCCGAAGGAGCGGCCAATATCGCCGTCCACGCCGCACTCAACCGTGGTCTCCATGTGGTGACAGCCAACAAGGCGTTGCTTGCCTATCACGGCGTCGAGCTCGCCAGGATCGCCGAGGAGAAGGGCGCGCTGCTCAACTTCGAAGCGGCCGTCGCCGGCGGCATCCCCGTCATCAAGGCGCTGCGTGAATCGCTGACGGGTAACACGATCTCGCGCGTCTACGGCATCATGAACGGCACCTGCAACTACATCCTGACCAAGATGGAGAAGGAAGGCCTGTCGTTCGCCGATTGCCTGAAGGAAGCACAGCGCCTAGGCTACGCCGAAGCCGATCCGGCCTTCGACATCGAGGGCAACGACACCGCCCACAAGCTCTCCATTCTGACGACGCTTGCCTTCGGCAACCAGATCGCCGTCGATGATATCTATCTCGAGGGCATCACTAACATCTCGATCGACGACATCCATGCGGCCGCCGATCTCGGCTATCGCATCAAGCTGCTCGGCGTTGCCCAGCGCACCGATACCGGCATCGAGCAGCGCGTGCACCCGACCATGGTGCCCGTCGATAGCGTCATCGCCCAGGTGGATGGCGTCACCAACGCGGTTGCGATCGAATCCGACATTCTCGGCGAACTGCTGATGGTCGGCCCCGGCGCCGGCGGCAATGCCACGGCCTCGTCGGTCCTCGGCGACATCGCCGACATCGCCAAGAGCCGCCCGGGCGCCCAGCAGGTTCCGGTGCTCGGCCACCCGGCCAAGGCGCTCGAGCCCTACCGCAAGGCGCAGATCCAGAGCCACGAGGGCGGCTATTTCATCCGCCTGACGGTTCTCGACCGCACCGGCGTCTTCGCCAGCGTCGCCACCCGCATGGCCGAAAACCACATCTCTCTGGAATCCATCGTGCAGCGCTCCAAGCAGCACCTTTCGCCATCGCACCACCAGACCATCATCCTCGTCACCCACGCGACCACCGAGGATTCGGTGCGCAAGGCCGTCGAGGCGATCAAGACCGAGGGCTATCTGGTCGGCGAACCGCAGGTGATCCGCATCGAGCGTCCGAAGGAAGACTGAGGTCTATCTTACCGACTGGGGGCGCGGTTTCTCCTTCTCACCTCATTCCTGTGCTCGTCACAGGAATCCAGCAGGCCCAAGTCCTTGGGCCTGAAAGAGCCTTCTCACGGCGCAGACGCGCCGTGGCTGGATTCCCGCCACAAGGGCGAGAATGAGGGGAGAGTGTGGGTCACCGTGTGGTGATCTATCCTGTGGGAAGCGGAGCGCCGATCGGCTCGCCACCTTTCGTTTGCGCTTCAGGATCGTTAGAACCATCTAACGACGGCAAACACGTAAGACACTCGGACGACACAATGGATATCCCGGCCGATCCGGTACAGCGCGCCTTTCTGGGTGTCGAGAAATCCGTTCTCGACAATCGCTGGATTTCGCGGCTGGACCAGGCCGGGCAGAACCGGGCGCTGGCCATGTCGCAGATGCATGGCCTGCCGGATCTGATCGCCCGGGTGCTTGCCGGCCGCGGCGTCACCGTCGACGAGGCGGTCGAGTTCCTCGATCCGACGCTGCGCTCGCTCATGCCCGATCCCTACAAGCTGACCGATTGCGAAAAGGCCGCCAAGCGCATCGCCGACGCCATCAATACGCGCCAGCAGGTCGCGATCTTCGGCGATTACGACGTCGATGGCGCATCCTCCTCGGCGCTGATGTACCGCTTCCTCACCCATTTCGGCGTGACATCCGAAATCTACATTCCAGACCGCGTCTTCGAAGGCTATGGCCCGAACCCGGCGGCCATGGACCAGCTGATCGACAACGGCGCCCGCCTGATCGTCACCGTCGATTGCGGCTCGACAAGCCACGAGGCGTTGGCGGCGGCGGCAAAGCGCCATGTCGATGTCGTCGTTATTGATCACCACCAGGTGACACACGACCTGCCGCAGTGCCATGCACTGGTCAATCCGAACCGCGAAGACGATCTGTCGGGGCAGGGGCATCTCTGCGCCGCCGGGGTCGTCTTCCTCGTGCTGGTCGCCACACTGAGGCTGCTGCGCGAGGCCGGTCATCCCAAGGCGCGCAGCATCGACCTCCTGCAGTGGCTCGATATCGTGGCGCTCGCCACCGTCTGCGACGTCGTTCCGCTGAAGGGCCTGAACCGCGCCTATGTCGTGAAGGGCCTGATCGCCGCCCGCCACCAGGGCAATGCCGGCCTCTCGGCGCTGTTTCGCAAGGCGGGCCTGGCCGGGCCGGTGACGCCCTATCACTTCGGCTTCCTCATCGGCCCCCGCATCAATGCCGGCGGCCGTATCAGTGATGCGGCGCTCGGTAGCCGGCTATTGACGCTCGACGACACTAGCGAGGCCGAGGCTATTGCCGAGCGTCTGGACGAGCTCAACCGCGACCGCCAGGTGATGGAAGCCAACATGCTGCAGGAGGCAGAAGCCGAGGCCTACGCCGAATATGGCGATGGCAGCGGCGCGTCGGTCATCGTCACCGCGCACGAAAAGTGGCATCCCGGGATCGTCGGGCTGATCGCCGCAAGGCTGAAGGAAAAATTCAAGCGCCCGGCCTTCGCCATCGCCTTCGACCCCAACGGCAAGGGCACCGGCTCCGGCCGCTCCATCAACGGCTTCGACATGGGCAAGATGGTGCGCGCGGCCGTGGACGAGGGGTTGCTGGTCAAGGGCGGCGGCCATGCGATGGCGGCGGGCCTCACCGTCGAGCGCGACAAGCTCGGCCGCCTGCGCGGATTCTTTTCGGAGCGCGCCGAAAAGACTGTCGCGGCGCTGGTGGCCAACGAGACACTGAAGATCGACGGCGCGATCGGCGCCAGCGGCGCAACGATCGATTTGATCGATCGCCTGGAAACGGCTGGGCCATACGGCTCCGGCCATTCGCAGCCGATCTTCGCCATCCCCGCCCACCGGGTCCGCGATTCGAGGATCGTCGGCGAGAAGCATGTGAAGGTCACGCTGGAAGCCATGGACGGCGCCCGCCTCGACGGCATCGCCTTCCGCGCCGCCGATACGCAGCTTGGCAACCTGCTCCTGAACTCGCGTGGCGCCAACCTGCATGTGGCGGGCTCGCTCGGCGACAATCACTACCAGGGCTCGCGCCGCGTGCAGCTGCGGGTGATGGATGGCGCCATCGCGCGCTGAGCTATTGCCGTCAGAGCGGCACCGTCAGCGTCGACTTGACATTGTCCATGGCGATGAAGGTCTTGAATTTCTTAACATTGCCGCTGTCGAAGAACAGCCGCCGCGTCAGCCGTTCGTAATGGGCCATGTCTGGCACAAGCACGATCAGCACGAAATCAGCCTCTCCAGTCACGTAATAGCACTGCTGCACCTCGGGCGCCCCGGCGAAGCTCTGCTTCAGCGCATCGATCAGATCGGCACGCTCATTGTCCACTTCCACCTCGACGAAAATGGTGATCGGCTGGCCGACCTTGGCGGGATTGAGCAGGGCCGAATTCTGCCGGATGACGCCACTCTGCTCCATCCGCTTGATGCGCCTCTGCACGGCCGGCGCTGACAGGTTGACGGCCTCGCCGATCACCCGCTGCGGCGTCGTGTTGTCCTCCTGCAGGATCTTGAGAATGGCGATGTCGAATTGGTCGAGACCATCGGCGGACATGGCGGCTCCACGAAACAAACTTGCAAAACGGGGGCCGTTTTGCAGCGCCTTTTTCGCGCCTCCTGCAATATATCTTTGTGAACAGGAGGGATCGACATGTTTTTGAAGAACACGCACATCGATTTCGGCAAGCCGCTATCTGCAACCGATGCCGACATGCTCGGCCCCGAGGGTACTGCACAGGCGCAAAACTATCTCGGCCACCGCGACGACCACAAGCCGACGCCGCTGCACGCCCTGCCGGGCCTGTCGCAGGCGCTCGGCGTCGCCTCCATACACGTCAAGGATGAGGGCCACAGGCTTGGGCTTGGGAGCTTCAAGGCGCTCGGCGGCGCTTATGCGGTCGCCCGCCTCGTGCTCGACGAGGCATCGAAGCGATTGGGCCGCTCGGTCGATATGGCCGAATTGCAGACGCCTGACGTGAGAGCCGTGGCCGCCACCATGACCTTTGCCTGCGCAACGGACGGAAACCACGGGCGCTCGGTGGCGCAGGGTGCTCAGTTGGTCGGCGCCCGCTCAGTCATCTCGGTTCACTCAGGCGTCAGCGCCGAGCGCGTCGCCGCCATCGCCCGCTATGGCGCCGAGATGGTCCGCGTCGAAGGCACCTATGATGACTCCGTGGCGGAAGCCGCCCGCGTCGCCACCGAAAACGGCTGGACGATCGTGTCCGATACCGCGTGGCCGGGCTACGAGCGCATCCCCGGCCTTGTGATGCAGGGCTACACGGCGCTGGTGCGCGAGGCGCTGCAACAGCTTCCCGAAGTGCCGACCCATGTCTTCGTGCAATGCGGCGTCGGCGGCATCGCGGCAGCCGTGGCCGCGCATCTGGCGATCGAGCTCGGTGAGGACAGGCCTGTCTTCACCGTCGTCGATCCGGCCCGCGCCGCCTGCATGTTCGAGGCGGCCAAGGCGGGACGGCCTGTCGCCATCGCCCATGCGGAACCTACCGTCATGGCGATGCTCGAATGCTACGAGCCATCCCCGATCGCCTGGCGTATCCTTAGCCGGCTTGCCGATGGTTTCATGACCGTGGAGGATGAGGACGCGATCGCGGTGATGAACCGGCTGGCGCGCCCTGTTGCCGGCGATCCGGCCATCATTTCGGGCGAAAGCGGCGGCGCGGGGCTGGCCGGACTGATCGCCGCGCTGTCCGACCCAGAGGCCAGGGCGGCGCTCGGGCTCGATGAGACGGCGCGCGTCTTCGTCATCAACACCGAGGGCGCCACCGACCCGCAACGTTACGAGGAATTGGTCGGGATCGCACCGGATAAGGTAAGTCACCGTGTGGGGATATCCGCATGAGCCTCGCTTCCATCGATCGCGAGCGGATGCTCGGCCGCATTCGTGAACTGGGTGAGGTCGGGCGCAAGGACGGCCGGCTGACGCGGCTCGCCGGATCGGATGCGGACCGCGCCGGCCGCGATCTGCTGGTCTCCTGGCTGGAAGGCGCCGGGCTTGAGGTCAAAATAGACCGCATCGGCAATATCTTCGGGATCTGGACGGAAGTGCCTATCGCCGACGAAGCGCCGGTGCTGCTTGGTTCGCATATCGACACCGTGATCAATGCCGGAATCTATGATGGCTGCTACGGCGTGATCGCCGGGCTGGAGGTGATCGAAACGCTGAAACGAAACGGTTTTGCCCCATCGCGACCGATCGCGGTGGCCGCCTTCACCAACGAGGAGGGCGTGCGCTATGCACCCGATATGATGGGCTCGCTGGTTCATGCTGGCGGGCTCTCTGTCGAGGCGGCGCTTGCAAGCGTCGGAACGGACGGATCGGTGCTGGGCGAGGAGCTTTCGCGCATCGGCTATGCCGGCGATGTCGAGCCGGGCTTTCTCAGGCCGAAAGCCTATGTCGAGCTGCATGTCGAGCAGGGGCCGGTGCTGGAGCGCGAGGGGCTGCGGATCGGCGCGGTCGAGACCCTGCAGGGCATCTCCTGGCAGCGCGTGACGATATCAGGTGTCGCCAACCATGCCGGCACGACGCCGATGTCGATGCGCTCGGATGCCGGCCAGGCCGCTGCCGAGGTGATGGTTTTCCTGCGCCAGCGCGCGATGGCGTCAAACATTCCTGTTGTCGCCACCATCGGCTGCATGGCCTTCGAGCCGAACGCCATCAACGTCATCCCGTCGCTGGCAAGCTTCACCGTCGATCTCCGCAGTCCCGACGAGCAGCGTCTGCGCGAGGAAGAGGCGGCACTGGCCGCTTTTCTCGATGCGCTGGCATTGCGCGATGGTTTCGGCGTTTCCGTCGAGCGGCTGGCGCGTTTCCAGCCGGTGACCTTCGATCCAGCTATCTTGGCGCTGGTAGAGCAGGCAGCCGGCCGACGCGGTCTGTCGTCGCGCCGGATGACCTCAGGTGCCGGCCATGACGCGCAGATGATTGCCCGCATCGCACCCTCGGCGATGATCTTCGTTCCGAGCCGCGACGGCATCAGCCACAATCCGAAGGAGCATACCGATGCCGATGACCTTGTCGCCGGCGCCGACATCCTGCTTGATGTCGTCCGCGACCTCTCTGCATGATCGGGAGACGAAGACATGACCGACCTGAAAGCGCTGAGCGATGAAATGACCGCATGGCGACGCGATCTGCACGCGCATCCGGAATTCGGCTTCGAGGAGACGAGGACGGCGGCCTTCGTGGCGGACACCCTGCGTTCGTTCGGCCTTGAGGTCGCGGAAGGGATCGGCGGCACCGGCGTTGTCGGCACGCTCAAGCGCGGCACCGGAAATCGCGCGATCGCGCTCCGCACCGATATGGACGCGCTGCGTATCACCGAGCGGGGACAGGCGGACTACCGCTCGCGGACACCGGGCACGATGCACGCTTGCGGCCATGACGGGCACACCGCCATGCTGCTCGGCGCCGCCAAACTATTGGCCGAGGAGGGAGGTTTCGACGGCACCGTGCGCTTCCTGTTCCAGCCGGCGGAGGAGTGGGGCAAGGGCGCGCTCGCCATGCTCGACGACGGGCTGATGCAGCGCTTCCCCTTCGATGAGATCTACGGCCTGCACAACATGCCGGGCCTGCCGGTCGGGCATTTCGAGACCAGGGCAGGGCCGATCATGTCGGCGGAGGATAATTTCGAGATCGTGCTCACCGGGCTGGGTGGCCACGCCGCTCGGCCGCAATCCGGCAACGAGGTGTTGGTCGCCGCCTGCGCGCTGGTGACCAACCTGCAGACGATCGTCTCGCGCCGGCTGAGCCCCGCCGATATCGCCGTGGTCTCCGTCACCGAACTCATCACCGACGGCACCCGCAACGCGCTGCCGGGGCTTGCCCGCATTCTCGGCGATGCCCGCAGCTTCCGCCCGGAGGTGAGCGCCGAGATCGAGCGGCAGATGCGCGTCATCGCCGAGGGTACCGCGATGGCCCACAACGTGACCGCCGAAACCCGCTACACCCGCGAATTCGTGCCGCTCATCAACGACGCCACCTTGGCGGAAGAGGCGATGGCCGCCGCCCGCACTGTCCTGCAGGCTGACCAAGTCAAGGTTGCCACCGAACCGATGACGGCATCGGAGGATTTCGCGCGCTTCCTGGAACACGTGCCCGGCTGCTTCGTCTTCATGGGCAATGGCGAGAACTCGGCGCCGCTGCATAACCCCGATTTCGATTTCAACGACGCTGGCCTTCTGCCGGGAGCACGCTACCATGCCGCGATCATCAGGCGACGCCTGCCGATCGGCTGAGTTTCCGCCCGCATATTTCTACTGCCTGACATTCAATCGCAATGGAGCATCGACATGGCGCATTCCCTGAACAAGCCCTCCGCGGCAACCGGCGTCTCCGGCGCCAACCAGCCGGAGCTCGATACCGAGGAGGTCTGGCAGGCCCGCGCCGATCTGGCGGCCTGCTTCCGCATGGCGGCGCGCCATGGGCTTGAGGAGGGGATCTGCAACCATTTCTCGGCGCTGGTTCCCGGCTATGACGACCTCTTCATCGTCAATCCCTATGGCTATGCCTTCCGCGAGCTGACGGCCTCGAAGCTGCTGATCTGCGATTTTCACGGCAACGTCGTCTCGGGCGAGGGCGAGCCGGAGGCGACCGCCTTCTATATTCATGCCCGCATCCACGCCCGCATTCCCCGTGCCCGCGTCGCGTTCCACACCCACATGCCCTATGCGACGGCGCTGTCGATGACCGAGGGCGAGCCGCTGATCTTCGCCGGCCAGACGGCGCTGAAATTCTACGGCCGCACCGCCTATGATCGCGACTACAACGGCCTGGCGCTGGACGAGCGCGAGGGCGACCGCATCGCCAACGCGATCGGCGACGCCGACATCGTCTTCATGAAGCATCACGGCGTTATGGTGCTGGCGCCCAATATCGCCGAAGCCTGGGACGATCTTTATTATCTCGAACGCGCCTGCCAGGTGCAGACGCTGGCGCTCTCCACCGGCCGCCAGGTCCTGCCCGTCGCCCCCGATATCGCCGAGGCCGCCTATCGCCAGATGCGCGAGGGCGACCCGGAATCCGCACGGCTGCATCTGGAGGCGATCAAGCGCATGCTCGACGCCGAGGAGCCGCAATATCGCGATTGAGGGTGGGAGAGGGCGCGCGTCCGCAGGGTGCGCGCCTGATAGGGGGCGAGGCCTGATGGCGAATAACAGATCGAGCCGAACGGTTCGCTCGCTTTGTCACTGACAGAGAATTTTGGGAAAAGTCGTTTGTTATCAATGATAACGAAGAGAGAAGTGGCACGCCCTAGGGGAGTCGAACCCCTCTTCCCAGAATGAAAATCTGGTGTCCTAACCGATAGACGAAGGGCGCTTCCTTCGTGGTGGCGCCCTTATAATCAGGCACTTGGATTCCCGCAAGCGGCAAAACGCATAAAAATGGCGATGTGCTGATCTTTTCCCTATCTGTTTGATAGTTAATGGCTATTTTCAGCGTTTGGCGATGCGTCGATCCTGTCCGGGCCGTGGATGTCGGCCTCTTCTCAAGCGCGGACCTCGAACACCATGTTGAACGGCGTTTCGGTGGCGCGGTGGAAATGCTTGAAGCCGGCGTCGAGCGCCACCTTGCGCAATCGCGTTTCGCCGGCCTGCGCGCCGAGCGCCAGTCCGACCTCCTGCGACATCGAGGCGGGCGTGCAGATCATCGTCGAGGCGCCGTAATAGACGCGGCCGACAGGGTTGAGATTGTCCTTGAGGTGATCATGCGCGAAGGGCTCGACGATCATCCAGGTGCCGCCGGGCGCAAGCGTTTCCTTCACATGCTTTCCCGCGCCGACGGGATCGCCCATGTCGTGCAGGCAATCGAACATGGCGACAAGATCATAGCGCCCGGCCGGGAAGCTCGCGGCCGAGGCCTGCTCGAAGCTAACCCGATCGGCAACGCCGGCCTCCTTGGCCGCGATCCGGGCGCGTTCGATCGACGGCATGTGATAGTCGTAGCCGACGAAGCGCGAGGCGGGATAGGCCTGCGCCATCAGGATGGTCGAGCTGCCATGGCCGCAGCCTACATCGGCCACCTTGGCGCCGGCCTTCAGCTTGTCCTCGACGCCATCGAGCGCCGGTATCCACTCGGTGACAAGGCTGTTGTTGTAGCCGGTCCGGAAGAAGCGTTCGGTGCCACGAAAGAGGCAGTTGCTGTGCTCGTGCCAGCCGAGCCCCTTGCCGGTGCGGAAGGCATCGGCCACCTTC
>Ga0307412_10000802_pt1 | contig 18120 bp, 15 predicted proteins | sample DK1Cmetagenome_3_FD_203823 | JGI IMG/M metagenome (GOLD analysis project Ga0307412, IMG submission 203823) | Maize rhizosphere microbial communities from greenhouse at UC Davis, California, United States - DK15-C-1 | ecosystem: Host-associated > Plants > Roots > Rhizosphere > Soil | place: USA...
GAACGCCGCCGCCGTCGTCCGGGCAGGCGATTCGGGCGCGGCCCGGCAGCACGCGAACGCCCTGCAGCGCGAGTCGCCGGCAGGCCTCGTCCGACAGGTCCGCCCCATCGCTCACATAGCGCACGTCGTCGCTGAAGTCGCGGATGAACAGCGCTTCCCGCACACCGTGCTCGCCGCGCCCGATGACGCCGATCGAGCGTCCGCTGTGCTCGTAGCCATCGCAGATCGGGCACTGTCGCAGCAGGCCCCGCTCGCGCAGCGCGTCGACGCCCGGCAATTCCGGCTCGTTGTCGCATACACCTGTCGCCAGCAGCACGGTGCGGGCGACGACCCGCTCGCCTCGCAATTCAGCGACGAACCCGCCGTCGCGCGCCTCAATGGCCGACACCGAGGCGGCCTGCACGTCGCCCTGCACGTTCGTCAGCTGGCGCCGGAGTCGCGCGAGGAGTTCGGGCCCGCGGATCCCCTCGGGAAACCCGGGGTAGTTGTGCGACCGCGGGATGCGAAGCGCGCGACTGTCGCCGTCGTCCACCAGATGGACGCTGCGATGGAACCGCCTGAGATAGATCGCGGCCGCGAGCCCGGCCGGCCCGGCGCCGACCACGAGACAATCCACGGCGACTGGCGCTCCAGGCATGGCGACGCTCCCGATCAGTGCGCAAGGATGAACACCCGCGGCCAACGCGCGCATCGGCGCTGCGCGCGACCGGCTGTCGTCCCCGTCCGATGCGTGCCGGCCGGCCGCTGGCCTGACCGCCAGACCGGCGAGCCGACTAGGTTGGCGGCGCCGATTCGAAGTACCATTGGAGCCCGCCGACGTTCGGCGGTATTTGCTTCCGACGCGTGGCGAGCGCGATCCGCGGCCCTGCACCGGTGACGAGACCATGACGAATCAAAGCCAGGCCGACCCGTCCGTGCTGGTCGTGGACGACAACCGCGACACCGTCGAGGGCGTGGCACTGCTGCTCGAGGCGTCCGGGCACGCGGTCGTGCGCGCGTACTCGGCGCCGGAAGCGCTCAACCTGCTGGACGAGGATCCGTCGATCCGGCTCGTGCTCTCGGACGTGCGGATGCCGCAGCTCGACGGCTACGATTTCTTCCGCGTCGTCGCGCATCGCTATCCCGACCTCCCGGTCGTGCTGATGACCGGCTTCCCCATCGCCGACGAGGACGATCCGCCGCCGCACGCCGACGTGCTGCCGAAGCCGTTCGACGCGCGGCTCCTCGCCAGCATCACCTCGCGCTACCTGCCGGTCACCCAGCCATAGCGCCGGACGTCGAGGCGCAGTCCGGCGTCGCCGCTGCAACCGCTTCGCGCCGCGTCGCCGACGCGGGCGGCGACGATCCCGCGCTGACCGTCGTCCGCGGCCTGGCAGCCTTCTGGGTCTTCGTCTATCACGCCTGGCTGTCGGTCGGGCCGCAGCTGCTCGCCTTCGACGTCGGCGCCGTTCGCGTCGACCTGACGCCGCTCGCGAGCGCCGGGTGGGCCGGCGTGGACGTGTTCTACGTGCTGTCGGGCTTCCTGCTCTGGCGCGTGTTCGACGACTGGTCCGATCGTCGTCGCGCGAGCATGCCGCTCGCCCGCTATGCGAAGCGGCGCGCGCTTCGCATCCTTCCGCCGTACTACGCGCAGGTGCTGCTGCTCGCGGTCCTCGGACTGGTCACGCACTGGGTGGAAGCGCCGCGCGCGGACGTCCTGCTGCTCAACCTGTCGCTGGCGCACGGGCTGTCGTACGACCATTTCCAGGCCGTCAACAACGTCTGGTGGACGCTGTCGACGGAGGCGCAGTTCTATGTGCTGCTGCCGCTCCTCGCCGCGCTCGTGCGCCGCTTCGGCTGGACGCCCGTCGTGACAGCAGGACTGGCGGTGATGCTCGCCTGGCGCGTCGGCACCTTCTCGCTCTACGCGACGAGCCCGATCATCGAGCGCGTCTGGATCCTCGAGCAGCTGCCCGGGCGCATCGATCAGTTCCTGTTCGGCATGCTGGCGAGCCACCTCGCGCGCTCGCCCAGTCCGATCGCCGAACGGCTGCGCATGCTCGTCTCGGCACGGCGCGCCGTCCGCATGCTCGTGCTCGTGATCGGGCCCGTCGCGCTGGTTGCGCTCGCCTACCGGCTGCATGTCGGCGACTTCTTCCTCCGCTACTGGGAGGGCCACCCGCTGCTCTATGCATGGCATGCGATCGCGGGCGCCGCCGTCGCCACGACGCTCTTCGCCGTGGCGATTCGCCAACGCGCCGAAGCGCGGCCAGCGGGGCGCCTGCTGCCGCTGGTCTGGTTCGGGACCGTGAGCTACAGCTTCTACCTGTGGCACGAGATCCTGCTTCGCTGGTCCGGCGCCTGGCTCAAGGCGCACGTCGGCGAGGCGACGCTGCCGGCGTTCGCGCTGAACTTCGCCTGCGGCCTGCCACTCTCGGTCGCGGTCGCGCTTGCCTGGTACACGGCCTTCGAGCGCCCGTTCCTGCGTGCGCGCGCACGGCTCCGCTGACAAGCGGGCGTCGCCGCGTCCGTAGCCGCGGTCGGTGCGGGACTACACGGACTCCCGCAGGCATCCGATTGGGCGGACGACCCCGGCGAGCGACGATCGCTCCCAGCACCGGCGTGATCGTGCGCCGGGCCTTTCGAAAACCACAAGGGAGAGCAACGTGAACTTCATCATCTGGATCGTGGTGGGCGGCGTCATCGGCTGGCTCGCGAGCCTCATCATGCGGACCGACGGGCAGCAGGGCGTGTTCCTCAACATCATCGTCGGCCTGATCGGCGCGCTGATCGGTGGCTGGCTGATCTCCCCGCTCGTCGGCGTGGGCACGATCAACGACGGCGCGTTCAGCATGGGATCGCTGTTCGTCTCGCTGCTCGGCGCGGTCATCCTGCTCGCCATCGTGAACCTGCTCCGCCGGGGTCGCGCGCGGTAACGTAGCCGCAGGCCCTCGCATCGCCGTAACGCTCCAAGGCCTCCGTCCACACGGGCGGAGGCTTCTGTTTTCGCCCGCTCCATCCCCCGCGCGAATCCGACCGTCCCAGGCGTGCGCGCGCGCCTCCTTCCCCCCTCACGCAAGCTGATCCCAAATGGCCATTCGAAAGACGACGAAGAAAGCGACGACGAAGACTTCCGCCGGCACGCGGGTGCCGCCGAAGCCGGAAACACGCGTGCCCAGCCGACCGGCTGCCACGTCCAAGCGAACGGGTGCATCCGCTGGCGCGGGCACCGGCGCGCGTCGCGCCAGCGGGTCGGCCGCCGGCGCATCCCGTGCGCACGGAGCGAGCGGCACGAGCGCGCGATCGACGGTGAGCGGTCCGTCGCGCGCCGACGTCGCGGGGCGCTCGGCCATGCAGGACGCCCACACGTCGAAGATGGAGGCGACGCAGGGCTTGGCGGCGGACATGCCGTACAACCCGAACAAGCCGATGGAGCACGGTGACGCGTCGCGCACGCCGCCGCCCGGGGCCACGAACGAGCCGGAAGACCAGGCCGCGACCGGCAGCACGCTGACGGAGCGGACCGCCACGCCGAAGACCGGCAACGGCGCGCAGCCGGGGAACAACGCGACCAACGCGCCGCTCGATCGCGTGCGCGTCGACTCGTCGGGCCGCGTGCTGACGACGAACCAGGCGGTCCCGGTCGCCGACAACCAGAACTCGCTCAAGGCCGGGCTGCGCGGTCCCGCGCTGCTCGAGGACTTCATCCTCCGCGAAAAGATCACGCACTTCGACCACGAGCGCATCCCCGAGCGCGTCGTGCACGCGCGTGGCTCCGGCGCGCACGGCTACTTCGAATGCTACGAGGCACTGACCGATCTGACTCGCGCCGCGCCGTTCGCCGAAGCCGGCAAGCGCACGCCGGTGTTCGTGCGCTTCTCGACGGTCGTCGGCGAGCGCGGCTCGACCGACACCGCGCGCGACGTGCGCGGCTTCGCCGTCAAGTTCTACACCGACGAGGGCAACTGGGACCTGGTCGGCAACAACATCCCGGTGTTCTTCATCCAGGACGCGATGAAGTTTCCCGACCTCGTTCACGCCGCGAAGCCCGAGCCGCACTTCCAGATGCCGCAGGCGGCGACGGCGCACGACACGTTCTGGGACTTCATCTCGCTGATGCCCGAGTCGGCCCACATGATCATGTGGGTGATGTCGGATCGCGCCATTCCCCGCAGCTATCGCATGATGCAGGGGTTCGGCGTGCACACGTTCCGCTTCGTCAACGCCGACGGCGAGTCGCGCTTCGTCAAGTTCCACTGGAACCCGGTGCTCGGCACGCATTCGCTCGCCTGGGACGAGGCGGTCAAGATCTCCGGCGCCGATCCCGATTTCCACCGCCGCGACCTGTGGGAAGCGATCGAGGCGGGCGCCTTCCCCGAATACGAGCTCGGCATCCAGGTCTTCAGCGAGGAGGACGCCGAGCGCTTCAGCTTCGACGTCCTCGACGCCACCAAGATCGTGCCGGAGGAGCTGGTCCCGGTGCGACCGGTCGGCCGGCTCGTACTGAACCGCAATCCGGACAACTTCTTCGCCGAGACCGAACAGGTCGCTTTCTGCACGGCACACGTCGTCCCGGGCATCGACTTCACCAACGACCCGCTGCTTGCCGGTCGCATCCATTCGTACGTCGACACGCAGATCACGCGTCTCGGCGGTCCGAACTTCCACGAGATCCCGATCAACGCGCCGGTCGCGCAGGCGCACAACAACCAGCGCGACGGCTTCCACCGCCAGGCGATCAACCGCGGCCGCGTCAACTACGAGCCGAACTCGCTCGCGGGCGGCTGCCCGTTCCAGGCCGGCATGCGCGGCTTCACCACGTTCCCGGAACCGATCGCGGAAGACAAGGTGCGGGGCAAGCCCGAACGGTTCGCCGACCACTACACGCAGGCGACGCTGTTCTACCGCAGCCAGACGCCGGTCGAGCAGGCGCATATCGCCCGGGCGCTGCGCTTCGAGCTCGGCCGCTGCCAGGTGCCGGCGATCCGCCAGCGGGTCGTCGCGATGCTTCGCAATATCGACGAGGCGCTGGCGACGACCGTCGCCGCCGACCTCGGCATCGACGTCCCCGCACCGCTGCCGCTAGCGATCGACGAGCCGGTCGAACCCGAAGTCGAGGTCTCGCCGGCCCTGTCGCTCCTGGCGCGGCCGGGCGACGGCAGCATCGCTACGCGACGCATCGCAATCGTCGTCGCCGACGGCTGCGACACCGCTGCCGCGACGACGCTGCACGAGCGACTCGCTGCGCTCGGCGCCGTGCCGCGCTACGTCGCGCCGAAGCTTGGATCCGTCGCCGGTGCGCGCGGCGAATCGATCGAGGCCGAAGCGACGCTCGAGACGCTTCCCTCGGTGCTGGTCGACGCCGTCGCCATTCCCGGAGGCAAGGACGCGATCGACGTTCTCAACAACCTCGGCCACGCCGCCGAATGCGTGGTCAACGCCTACCGCCACTGCAAGCCGATCCTGGCGCTCGGCGAGGCGCGCGCGCTGGTGGAGAACGCGGGCGTGCCGGCGCGCCTGCCGAACGGCGACGAGGATCCGGGACTGCTGCTGCGCGACGCGGCCAAGCTCGATCGCGCCGTCGACGCGTTCGTCGAGGCGATCGCGAAGCATCGCCATTTCGAGCGCGAGATGGACCTGCCACCGGTATGAACCCGCGCCAACCACCTCTTGAGGAACCGACGATGCCGACGCTGCAACCCCTCTCAGAACTTCTCTATCAGGCGCTCGAGACCGAGCAAGGCGGCATCAAGGTCTACGAGACGGCGATCCGCTGCGCGGTGAACGACGACCTGAAGCACGAATGGACCGACTATCTCGAGCAGACGCGCGAGCACGAGCGCGTGCTGCGCGAGACGATGGAGAAGCTCGGGCTCGATGCCGACGCGCAATCGCCGGGCCGCGCGGTCGTGCGCCACATCGGCGAATCGCTCGTGATGGCGATGACGATGGCGCTAAAGAGCGGCGCACCGCGTGAAGCGGCGGAGCTCGTCGCTGCCGAATGCGTGATCAACGCCGAGACGAAGGACCACGCGAACTGGGAGCTGATCGGCCAGTGCGCGAAGTCGCTGGACGACGCGACCGCGTCGGTGCTGAAGGCCGCCTACGACCAGGTCGAGGAGCAGGAGGACCATCACCTCTACCACACGAAAGGCTGGGCGCGCGAGCTGTGGCTGCAGTCGCTCGGCCTGCCCGCCGTGCTGCCGCCGCCCGAGGAAGTGAAGCAGGTGGAGACGGCGATCGGCGCGGCGAAGGCAGAGGCGAGCCGCGAGGCGATGCTCGGGCGGACGGCGCGCGAGCAGCGGTAGCGGACGACGGTTGTTGCGGATCCTGCGCCGGGCCGCGGCGCAGCGAAGCGTGGCGCGTCCAGCGCCACGCGCGAGCGATCACGCGAGCGGCGCGACCTTCATCACTTCCTCGGCAGTCGTGTGGCCGCTCGCGACCTTCATCGCGCCCGACACGCGCAGCGGCTTCATGCCATCCTTCATCGCCTGCTCGCGGACCGCGCCATCGTCGGCGCCCTGGTGCACGAGGCGGCGCAGGCCGGACGTCATCGCCATCACCTCGTAGAGCCCGATGCGGCCGTAGTAGCCGGTCATGCGGCACTCGAGGCAGCCGACGGCGCCCATCACTTCGGCCGGCTTGTCGGCGCGATACGGCGCGGTGATCGCCTTCCACGCGTCGTCGTCCGGCGCCTCGACCGCTTTCTTGCAATGCGGGCAGAGCGTGCGCACGAGCCGCTGTGCCATCACGCCGAGCAGCGTCGAGTTGATGAGGTAGCCGGGGACGCCGAGGTCGATCAGGCGCGTGACGGCGGTGGGCGCGTCGTTGGTGTGCAGCGTCGAGAGCACGAGGTGCCCGGTGAGCGCGGCCTGCACCGCCATGTCGGCGGTGTCGCGATCGCGGATCTCGCCCACCATGATGATGTCGGGGTCCTGCCGCAGCAGCGTGCGGACGCCATGCGCGAAGTCGACGCCGATCTTGTTCTCGACCTGCATCTGGTTGAACGCGGGCTCGATCATCTCGATCGGGTCCTCGACGGTGCACACGTTCACCTCGGGCGTCGCGAGCTGCTTCAGCGACGAGTAGAGCGTCGTCGTCTTGCCCGAGCCCGTCGGCCCGGTCACGAGGATGATGCCGTGGGGCTCCCGGATCAGCTGCTCCCAGCGCTCGCGGTCCTCGCTGGTGAAGCCGAGCTCGGAGAAATCGCGCACCAGCACCTCCGGCGCGAAGATGCGCATCACGAGCTTCTCGCCGAACGCCGTCGGCATCGTCGAGATGCGGAGCTCGATCTCCTTGCCGTCCGGCGCGACGGTCTTGATGCGCCCGTCCTGCGGGCGCCGCTTCTCGACGATCTCCATCCGCGCGAGGAGCTTGATGCGCGAGCCCATCGCATTCAGCACCGGGATCGGGATCGTGTAGACCTGGTGCAGCACGCCGTCGATGCGGAAACGCACGAGCCCGACGTCGCGGCGCGGCTCGATGTGGATGTCGGACGCGCGCTGGTCGAACGCGTACTGCCACAGCCAGTCGACGATGTGGACGACGTGCTGGTCGTTGGCGTCGAGATTGCCGCGCTTGCCGAGCTCGACCAGCTGCTCGAAGTTGCGCGCCAGCGACAGCTCGCCCTTGCTCGTCTCCTGCGCCTTCTTCATCGACCGGGCGAGGTTGAAGAACTCGCCGACGTAGCGGCGGATCTCGACCGGGTTCGCGAAGACGAGCTCGACCTTGAGCTTCAGGATGCGCTCGAGCTCGTCGGCCCACGCGCGCACGAACGGCTGGCCGGTCGCCACGATCAGCGTGTCGCGGTTCACCGCCACCGGGAGGATGCGGTAGCGCTCCGCGTAGGCATTGCTCATCGTCTGCGTCACCGCCGCGAGGTCGATCTTCAGCGGGTCGATGTGCTGGTAGGGCACGCCGAGCTTGCCGGCGAGCCATTCGACGAGCATCTCGAGCGAGAGCACCGGATGCGGCGGCTTCGCCGACTTCCAGCGCTGGTCGGCGATCAGCTCGAGCGGGTGCTCGAATCGCTGCGTGCGCGAGCGCGCGACCCGGTCGGCATCGGCGACCGCGACCAGGCCATCCATCACCATGAGCTTCAGGATGTCCTCGAGACGCAGGCGGCGGTCCGCGTTCGCGGCATCGCGCGGCGCGCCAGGCGCGGACTTGACGGGGACGGGGCTGGACATGGGAACGACTCTACTCTCCGGCATCGGGAGCGCGGCCGGCGGCGGCGCGAACGGGGCGGCCCGCTATACTGGGCCGGTGCGTCGGCGCAACATCGCCACGCCGCTCGCCCGGAGGCGAACGGCCGACGAGCGGCGCGTCCTGCACGCTTTCGTCCGATGCCACTGCTGCGAACCGCCCTCCTCATGCTGCTCGTCGCGGCGACCGCCCCGCTCTGCGCCGCGGCGCCCGACGCCGGCGCAGTTCTGCAGGGCGGCGACGTCGCCTACCGCCGCGCGCTCGGCCCGGCGGCGTCGGCGCGCAAGCTGAACAACGACGCGACCTCGGGCGTACGCGCCCGTCGCATCGTGACGCGCCTGGTCGTCGGCGCACCCGCAATCGACCCCGCGGCGCGCGACTTCGCCTGGGCGGTGAACCTCGTCGCCGACCCGACGCCGGCCGTCACCGTCTATCCCGGCGGACGCCTGCTGGTGCACGACGCGCTGCTGTCGCAGACCGGGCTGGCCGACGACGAGGTCGCGGCCATCCTGGCCCACATGATCGCCCACTCGCTGCTCGGTCACGACACCGCGCGCGTGGTCGAGCGCGCCGGTGCCGATTTCACCGCGGCGGACCCCAATCGCCGCGTGCTCGCCGTGGCGGACGCGTCCGCGGCGGTGCTGCCTTCGGTCCGCTACACGCCGGAGGAGATCGATGCCGCGGACCGGGAAAGCGTCCAGTTGATGGCGCGAGGCGGCTTCGATCCGCGGGCCGCGGGCAGCGCGTGGCGCAGGATGCGCAGCGCGCGCAGCATCGCCGACCGCGCGCCGATCACCGAAGTGCGTCTCGCGACGCTCGACGCAGCGATCCGCGACGCGATCCCGCTCTACGAGGACACGCGGGCGCGCGCGGCGGGCGAGGCGGCGATGCAGCGTCCACCGATGGCCGGACCGCAGCGCTCGATCCGCTGACCGATGGCCGCTCGGCTCGACGCACAGCGCGTCGACATCACGACGCTCGCCGTCGATGCGATCGTCAATGCAGCGAACACGACCCTTCTCGGCGGCGGCGGTGTCGACGGCGCCATCCACCGGGCGGCCGGGCCGGGTCTCCTTGCCGAATGCCGAGCGCTCGGCGGTTGCGCAACGGGCGAGGCGAAGATCACCGGCGGGCATCGCCTGCCGGCCCGCTTCGTGATCCACACGGTCGGACCCGTCTGGCGCGGCGGCGGCCATGGCGAGGCGGACCTGCTCGCAGCGTGCTATCGCAACTCGCTCGCGCTCGCGCATGCGCACGGCGTCGCGACGCTCGCCTTCCCCGCGATCAGCTGCGGCGTGTACGGCTATCCGCTCGACGAGGCGGTCGCGATCGCGGTGCGCGAGGTCGCGCTGCACACATGCGGCGCAACGACGATCCGCGACGTGATCTTCGCCTGCTTCAGCGAGGAAGCGCTCGCGAGCTACCGCCGCGCGCTGGCCGCGCGACATGCTTGACCGGGTGCGTCGCCGCGGTGGGCGGACGCGCTCGATGCGCATCCGCCCGGCGTTGTACGCGCGCGGCCGCTACGGCTTCGCGACCGCCGGCTCCTTGGGCACGACGGCCGATTCCTTGAGCGGCACCTGGAACACCTCGCGCAGGTACGCGACGTACGAGGGGTCGTAGTCCATCGTCTTGCTCGGCTCGTCGCTGATCTTCGCCACCGGCTGGCCGTTGCAGCGCGTCATCTTGATGACGATCTGCAGCGCCTCGTAACCGAGGTCGTTGGTGAGGTTGGTCCCGATGCCGAACGCGACGTTCGTGCGTCCCTTGAAGTGCTGGTAGAGCCGGATCGCGAGCGGAATGTTGAGCTGGTCGGAGAACACCATCGTCTTCGTCCGCGGATCGATCCGCATGCGGCGGTAGTGCGCCAGCAGCTTCTCCCCCCACTCGAAAGGGTCGCCCGAATCGTGGCGGACGCCGTCGAAGAGCTTGCAGAAGTACAGGTCGAAATCCCGCAGGAACGCGTCCATGCCGGCGACGTCGGACAGCGCGATCCCGAGGTCGCCGCGGTATTCCTTCGCCCACATCTCGAAGGCGAAGTGCTGCGAGTCGACCAGCCGCGGTCCGACCGCCTGGCACGCCTGCAGGTACTCGTGCGCCATCGTTCCGAGCGGCGTCAGGCCTTCGCGCATCGCGAGATCGACGTTGCTCGTGCCGACGAACTTGGGTCCGAGGCCGGACTTGAGCGTGCGCACGACCTCCTCCTGCCAGGCGCGCGAGAAGCGACGGCGCGTGCCGTAGTCGGCGATGCGGAAATCGGTGTCGGCGACGCCGTTGGCGAGCGCGATCTTGGCGGCGAGGCGGCGGCGGCCCTCGGTGAGATCCGGCGTTTTCACCGTATTGCGGTAATAGACTTCGGACACGATGGCGAGCACCGGCACCTCGAAGAGGATGGTGTGCAGCCAGGGCCCCTTGATCGCGATGTCGATCTCCGTGTCGGAGTCGGCGCGCCGCTGCACGCTGATGAAGCGCTCGTCGAGCTCGAACAGGCCGAGCAGGTCGACGTAGTCGCTCTTCATGAAGCGCATGCTGCGAAGGTAGTCGAGCTCGGCCGGCGTGAAGCGCAGCGAGCACAGGCCGCGGATCTCCTCGCGGATCTCGTCGATGAACGGCGTGAGGTCGACGCTCGCGTTACGGCACTTGAAGCGGTACTCGACGTGCGCACCGGGAAAATGGTGCAGCACGACCTGCATCATCGTGAACTTGTACAGGTCGGTGTCGAGGAGCGAACGGATGATCATCGCGGGCGGCGCGCAAGCGGGGATCGCGATGGTACCGCGAAGCCGCGCGCGCGCGCCGCGGTGGGCGGGCCGCGCGGCATCGCGTGGGGGCCTGCATCACGTCGTCGCGGCGCCCGCCGGCCGGTCGGCGAGCCCGACCATCAGCTGGTTGACGGCACGCACGAAAGCGGCCGGATCGGGCAGCGTTGCACCTTCGGCGAGCATCGCCTGCCCGTGCAGCAGCCGCGCCCAGTCGGCGAGCTGCGGGTCGTCGGCGCTCAGCCGGGCGACGAGCGGATGCATCGCGTTGAGCTCGAGCACGGGTTTGACGCCCGGCGCGTCATGGCCTGCGGCGCGCAGGATGCGCTCGAGGTGCACCGACGCTTCGCCCTCGCCGACGACCAGGCACGCCGGCGAGTCGGTGAGCCGCGTGCTCGGCCGCACGTCGGCGACCGATTCGCCGAGCGCTTCCTTCAGGCGCTCGAACACCGGCGCGAGCCGTGCCGTCGCTTCCTCGCGCGCGCTCTTCTCTTCCGCGTCGGCGAAGGCGTCCGCGTCGAGCGAGCCGCGCGCCACCGACTTCAGCGGCTTGCCGTCGAACGCATCCAGGCCGTTGACCACCCACTCGTCGATGCGATCGGACAGGAGCAGCACCTCGATCCCCTTGCGCCTGAAGACCTCGAGGTGCGGGCTGCCCGCCGCCGCCGCATGGCTGTCCGCCGTCACGTACCAGATCGCGTCCTGTCCCTCCTTCATCCGCGCGACGTAGTCGGCGAGCTTCACGTCCTGCGTCGCGCTGCCGGTGTGCGTGGACGCGAAACGCAGGAGCTTCGCGACGCGCTCGCGATTGGCGAAGTCCTCGACGATGCCCTCCTTCAGCACGTTGCCGAACGTCGCCCAGAACTTCGCGTACTTCTCCGGCTCCTTCTCGGCCAGTTCCTCGAGCAGCGAGAGGACGCGCTTCGTGCAGCCGGCCCGGATCGTCTCGACGTCGCGCGACTGCTGCAGGATCTCGCGCGACACGTTGAGCGGCAGGTCGGCCGCATCGACGACGCCGCGCACGAAGCGGAGGTACGCGGGCAGCAGCTCCTGCGCGTCGTCCATGATGAACACGCGGCGCACGTACAGCTTGAGCCCGCGGCGATGGTCGCGATCCCACAGGTCGAACGGCGCGCGCGCCGGGATGAACAGGAGCTGCGTGTACTCGGTGCGCCCCTCCACCTTCGCGTGGACATGCGCCAGCGGCGCCTCGAAGTCGTGCGCCACGTGCTTGTAGAACTCGCTGTACTGCTGCTCGTCGATGTCGCCCTTCGGCCGCGCCCATAGCGCCGAGGCGGCGTTCACCGTCTCCTCGCCGGCCTCCTTCACCATCGCCTTCGCCGCATCGTCCCAGCGCTCCTTCGGCATGCGGATCGGGATCGCGATGTGGTCGGAGTACTTGCGTACGATGCCGGCCAGCCGCGCGCGCGAGGCGAACTCCTCCATGCCGTCGCGAAGATGCAGCGTGACCGTCGTGCCGCGACGCTCGACTTCCGCCGGCTCGATCGTGTATTCGCCCTCGCCGCTCGACTCCCAGCGCACGCCGGCTTCGGCGGGCAGCCCGGCGCGCCGGGTCACGAGCGTCACGCGGTCGGCGACGAGGAACGCGGAATAGAAGCCGACGCCGAACTGCCCGATCAGCTGCGCGTCCCTGGCCGCGTCGCCCGACAGCGAGGCGGCGAACTCGCGCGTGCCGGACTTGGCGATCGTGCCGATGTTCGCCACCACCTCGTCGCGCGACATGCCGATGCCGTTGTCGCTCACGGTCACCGTCCGCGCCGCCTCGTCCCAGTCGATGCGGATCGCGAGCTCGCCGTCGGACGCGAGGAGGTCGGGCACCTCCAGCGCCGCGAAGCGCAGCCGGTCGCACGCGTCGGAGGCGTTGCTCACGAGCTCGCGCAGGAAGATCTCGCGATTGCTGTAGAGCGAATGGATCATGAGGTGCAACAGCTGGCGCACCTCGGTCTGGAAGCCGAGCGTCTGGCGGGCGGCGGAGTCGGTGGTCGTCATGGGTCGTGGAGTCGTCGTTCGACCGAGCTAGCGTAGGGGCGGGCCGGCCGGATTCAAGACGCGGCCGCCGGGGCGGGCTATTATCGCCGCCGACGCGAATCCGGCCGGTCGCCGCGCATCCGAAGGCGCGGTCCGCGGCCGCCGACCCACGACATGCTGATCAACTGCGTTGCCTACCAGAACGGCCGCAAGCTCGGCGACATCCCGATCGAGGACATCTCCGAGTACGTGAGCCGTCCCGACTGCTTCGTGTGGGTGGCGCTGTTCGAGCCCGACGAAGCGGAGATGACGCTGCTGGCGGACGAGTTCGGGCTGCACGAGCTGGCCGTCGAGGACGCCCGCAAGGGCCACCAGCGGCCGAAGATCGAGGAGTACGGCGACACGCTGTTCGCCGTGCTGCACACGATCGATCCGGACCCCGAGCACCCCGACAGCGACTTCGTCGTCGGCGAAACGGCGATCTTCGTCGGTCGCAACTTCATCCTGTCGGTGCGGCGGCGTTCGCCGCAGGGCTTCGCCAGCGTGCGCGCGCGCGCCGAGCGCGAACCCGACAACCTCGCCCACGGCGCCGGGTTCGTGTTCTACGCGATCATGGACACGGTCGTCGACCGCTATTTCCCGGTCCTCGACAAGCTCGAGACGGACCTCGAGGAGCTCGAGGCGCAGATCTTCCGCGGCGCGCCCACGCGCGCCAACATCGAGGCGTTCTACGACCTCAAGTACCGGCTGATGGTGCTGAAGCACGCCGTCGCGCCGCTGATGGAAGCCGTCGGCAAGCTCTTCGGCGGCCGCGTGCCGCCGGTGTGCATCGGATCGCAGGAATACTTCCGCGACGTCTACGATCACCTGGCACGCATCAACCAGGCGATCGAGAACCTGCGCGAAATGCTGCAGACGGCGATCTCGGTGTCGCTGACGCTGATCAGCCTCTCGGAGAGCGAGGTGACCAAGCGGCTCGCCGCCTACGGTGCGCTGATCACCGTTCCGACGCTGATCGCCGGCATCTACGGCATGAACTTCGAGCACATGCCGGAGATCGCGTGGACCTACGGCTACCCGCTCGCGCTCGGCGCGATGGTCGCGATCGACGTCGGGCTGTTCATCAAGTTCCGCAAGGTCGGCTGGCTGTAGCGCGAGCGAGGTCAGGCGCCGTCGTGCGCGCTTCGCGCGGCGTCCTGCGCCGGCACGACGGGAATGATGCGGCCTTCCGGCGCGCGGATCGGCCACGACGGTTGCAGCGTGACGTGATCGACGCCGAAGCGCTCGGCGAGCACGCGTTGCGCCGCGGCGAGCGTGGCGGGCCAGGCGTCGCCGTCCGCCAGCGTCATGTGCGCCGAGACCGCCGCGCGGTCGGCGCTCATGTTCCACACGTGGAGATCGTGCACGCCGGTCACGCCGGGCAGCGCGCACAGCGCGCGGCCGATCTGCTCGTACGACAGGTGCGACGGCACGCGTTCCATCAGCACCGCGCCCGACTCGCGCAGAAGCGAGATCGTCGAGCGAAGGATCAGCAGCGCGACGACCACCGACAGGATCGGGTCGATCGGCGTCCAGCCGGTATAGGCGACCACCGCGCCCGCCACCAGCGCCGCGACCGAGCCCAGGATGTCACCGAACACGTGCAGCAGCGCGCCGCGCGCGTTGATGCTCTCCTGCGCGCGCATCAGCATCATCGCGACCAGGACGTTGATCACGAGCCCGATCGACGCGATGACCACCACCGTTCCGCCGGCGACGGGCACCGGCTCGCGCATCCGCTGGACGGCCTCGACGGCGATCCACACGACGAGCGCCAGCATCGCCAGTGCATTGACGAACGCGGCCAGCACCTCGGCACGTGCATGGCCGTAGGAAGCGGTCGTCGACGGCGGCCGCTGCGCGAGATACTGCGCGATCAGCGCGACGGTGAACGAGGCGGCGTCGGTCGCCATGTGACCCGCATCGGAGATGAGCGCGAGCGATCCGGCGATCCAGCCGCCGATCGCTTCGACAATGGCGAAACCGGCCGTCAGTGACAGGCCGGCCTTGAGCGCGCGCAGCGTCGCGCCCGACGCCACCTGGCCGTGCGGGCGCTCGCGCGGGTGATCGTGGGCGTGCAGGTGATCGTGCGCGTGCGCCATCGCGCGATTCTCGCACGCGGCCCGCGACGCGCAGGCTACATCGCCTTGAAGCGATGCGCGTACGGGCGACAGCCCCATGCGCTCGGTCGAACGACCAGCCGATGCAAGGTTCGAAGACGAGGTTGACGGCGACGACGCGCGAAAGCGGCGTATCGCTCGCGAACAGCAACGCGAAGCCGGTGAACACGACGGCGATCAGCGTGCCCCGGACCCGCGTATAGACCCCGTCGCGCACGTGCCGGGCCACCACCGCGGAACAGCGGCACGACCTCGAGCGGATGGGTGAGCGACCGCGCCGGAATGTCACGCGGGGTCGCGGCAGGCGGCGAAGACGCGGCCGCGGTGCTCATCAGCGACGTCGGCTATCGTCTCCTGCCCGGGGTGCGCGCGGCCCGACGGATGCGACGGCCGGGTGGCGGACGGCGCGAGTGGCGATCCGGCGTCGCGAGCGGTCAGCGCGGCTCGGGAACTTTCCCGCTTTCGGGCCGAATATACGGCAGCCGAGCGCCTTCGCGCCCGGCGCCCCGCCCGTGGACGACCCCGTGACCAACCCCGCCCTCAGCGACGGCAGCGCCGCCGCGGACGCCGCGCTGATGGCTCGCCTGGCATGCGGCGACGCCAGCGCGCTCGATCCGCTGTACCGGCGCCACCGGGGCGCGGTCTACCGCTTCGCGCTCCTGTGGTGCGGCTCGGCGGCGAAGGCCGCGGACGCGACGCAGGACGTCTTCCTGCACCTGCTTACGCACGCCGGCGACTACGACGTCTCGCGCGGCGCGCTCGGCGCCTGGCTCCTCGGCATCGCCCGCAATTTCGCGCGTCGGCGGAGCGGCGTGACCGAGCTCCCGCTGGGCGAGGACGACGACGCGGTGCCGCCGGCCCTCGTGGACGAAGCGACGCCGCACGCGGCACTCGCGTCGCAACGCGACGTCGAGCGGCTGCGACGCGCGATCGCGGCGCTGCCGCCGCACTACCGCGACGTCGTCGTCCTGGTCGAGCTCGCCGAGCGCTCGTATGCCGAAACCGCGGGCATCTGCGGCTGCGAGCTCAACACCGTGCGCTCGCGGCTGTTCCGTGGCCGCTCGCTGCTCGCCCGCTGGCTCGCGCTCGACGCGGGCGAAACGACGGCGCCCCGGGCGGGCGCAGTCGCATCCACCCGGAGCCTTCGATGACGCTGCCGCTTCTCGACGACCGCCTGCGCGCGCTCGCCGATGTCCTTGCCGACGCGGTGCCGCCCGATCACGTCGACCGCGCGATCGCGAAAGCCATCGCCGCGCGCGCCCGACGTCCGACGCCAGCGCCGCGCGCGTTCGAGCGCTGGCTCGCGTGGCCGCTCGCGCTGGCCGCTTCGATCTTCGCGCTGTCGTTCGTCGTGCGCGACGCCGCGCCGCCCGCCATGGCGCCCGACGTCGCGGCCGGCACGTTGCAGCGCATGGCGCGATCGTTCGTGCCCATCGTCCCGCCCGACGAGATCGCGCGTGCACGCGACGCGTACGTCGTGGCCGCAAGCCTCGAGCGCACGACGCTCGCCGAGCTCGGCATGCCGGTCAGTCCGGGCCGCATCGGCGAGTCGATCGACGCCGAGCTGCTCGTCCGTGCCGACGGCGCGGTGCTCGCCCTTCGCTTCGTCCACTGATCCGGAGTCCTGCCATGTCATGTCTGCCACTCCGTTCGACGCTGGGTTCGATCGTCGCCGCCTGGCTCGCTGCAACGACCGTCGGCGCGCTGGCGACGACGCCGCCGCCCGCCGTCGATGTCGGCGCCCTCGTCGCGCAGGCCCGCGACATCGAGCGCGAGGCGCGCGAACGAGAACGCGACGCCCGCGAGCGTTCACGCGCGGACATCGAGCGCCAGGTCGAGGACATGACGCGGCATCTTCGCGACCTCGACTTCGACGGCGCGTCGCTCGCCTTCGCGATGAACGAGCTCGGCGGCCGCGGCGAGATCGTGAAGAACGCGCCTTACAGCGCCGAGGCGATCAGCGCGAACGTTCAGCTGCTGACCGACGGCAACCGCATCGTCAAGGAGACGCGGACCCGGCTGTACCGCGACAGCTACGGCCGGACGCGACAGGAGCGCACCGGCCCGCACGGCACGCGCGTGTACGTGTTCGATCCGATGGAGGACAGGAGCTTCGCGCTCAACCCCGACAAGCGCACGGCGGTTCGCATTCCGCGCGTGCCGGCACCGCCCGCGCCCCCGGCTCCGCCGGCGGCCGTCGCGCCGCTGCCCCCCGTTCCGCCGGTGCCGCCAGTGCCGCCGGTCGCCGTCGTCGCGCCCACGTCTTCCGCCGATCGCGTCATCGTGCGCCGCGGTGAAGGGGCGCAGGACGAGGACGTGCGCATCGAGGTGGTCCGCATCGGCCGGGGCGAGGGCGTGCACATCGCACCGCCTGCGCCACTGACGCTGCCGCTCGCACCGCGTGGCAAGGGCGAGACCCGGTCGCTCGGCGTGCGCGAATTCGGCGGCGTCCGGGCGGAAGGCACGCAGACGACGCACACGATCCCCGCCGGCTCGATCGGCAACGAGAAGCCGATCGTCATCACCTCGGAACGCTGGTTCTCGCCGGAACTGCACGTCGTGGTCTTCGCGAAGACGGTCGACCCGCGCATCGGCGAGTCGAGCTATCGGCTGGCGAACGTCAAGCGCGAGGAACCGCCCGCCGACCTCTTCAAGGTACCGGCCGGATATCGCGGTCGTTAGCGCGGCGACGGCCGCTGCGATCGGAGGTCGTCCTTCGCGCGGTTGGCGCTACAATCGGTGCGGTGGAAACGCTCGCCGATCGACTCGATGCCGCGCTGCCGCAAACGCAGTGCACGCGCTGCGGCTTCGCGGCGTGCCGCCCGTACGCGGACGCGGTCGCGCAGGGCGGCGCCGACGTGAATCGCTGCCCGCCGGGCGGCGAGCGCACGATCGCACGCCTCGCTGCGCTGACCGGCCGCGCGCCGCGTCCGCTGGATCCGCAGTGCGGACAGCACGGCGAGCTGCACATCGCGCGCATCGACGAAGCGCGTTGCATCGGCTGTACGCTGTGCATCGATGCCTGCCCG
>Ga0307412_10000803_pt1 | contig 18071 bp, 13 predicted proteins | sample DK1Cmetagenome_3_FD_203823 | JGI IMG/M metagenome (GOLD analysis project Ga0307412, IMG submission 203823) | Maize rhizosphere microbial communities from greenhouse at UC Davis, California, United States - DK15-C-1 | ecosystem: Host-associated > Plants > Roots > Rhizosphere > Soil | place: USA...
ACTCAGAGAAGGCATTCGGTTTTAGGGAATTTAACCATAAAAGAGTATCAAAATTTAATGTCTAATCTATCTAAAAATGTAGCATAAAGAGTATATAAATTTTGTCTCAAAAATAGTTGCAAGTTCACTAACTTCTACTCAAGAATTCAACACATAAACCGGATCCACAACTACCAGTCAAATGACTATTATAGAATATATTCATAAAATATGATTACAGAATTACAGAAAGCCAAAGATTTAATGGATAATGAACAATATGGATCAGCCATTAATATTTTAAATAAATTGGAAGACCTTCCCTTAAAGTCTGAAAATTTTAGATTATTATTTTTATCAAATTGTTTTTATAATATAGAAGAATATTATTTGGCAATTGATACAGCTGATAAATTGTTACAAAAAGATCATAAAAATGAATATGCTTCCCAAATAAAATATTTAGCCTATTACGAATTGAAAGAGTATAATAATGCTCTGAATGAGATAATAATTTTTTTATCTCACAATGAAGCTAATCTTTATAAAGTAACATTGGAAGAGTTATTAATTGATATAAAAGAAGGATTCATTAACGAAGAAGCGACAGTTTATAAAATACAAGAATTAGCATTTAAAAATAATATTAATATTTAGAAGCTTGTTTTGAAGTGACCGTTTTTAGAAGTTAGCTAGTGTTACATAGTGTCACATTGCAAAAGTAAAATGATCTTAGGATGAGACACAATCAAAAATAAAAAGAGAAACCTGAGTTTCTCTTTTCTATTATCCAAACTTCCTCTTCCTCAGCCAGAAGAACAATCCTCCCAACAGGCCGATCACTACCAAAGGCAGTAATAAGTTCAGCCACTGCCAGTTTGCTTTTTCTTCCGTAATACGGTTTCGGTCCAGAAGTCTTTCTTCAATATTTCTGTTTCGGAGAGCCATCAGGTCGCTGTCATCCAGAAGATAATCCAGCGCATTTCTCAGAAACTGTTCGTTTCCGAACTCCTGATTGGTGAGACGGTCAATCCCCATCGGAAGTGGCTCGCCTTTGTGCATTTTATTTCTTCCTACGTCTCCGTCCGCAATGATGATCATTTTATTTTCAGGACTCTGACTTTTAAATCCGGGATAACCTTTTCTTTCAATTCTTGATGCATAGGCAGAATTAAACTTCCCTTCCAGTGCAACGGCAAAAATTTTCGGGGTGCTTGGTATTTCCATCTGTCCCAGACTGTCTACACTGGCAATCTCTTTCAGATCTACATAGTTGGGAACCTGCTTCAGCAGGGTTCTTTCGCTGGATTCAAAAAGTACTTTTGTCTTAATATTTTTTCTTCCGCCTAAAGTATCAATAGAAGTTGGAAACTCAAATTTTACCGGGTTGATATTTTTAGTGATCGGATTGTCATTTTCAGCAATTCCCAAAGGAAAATAAGGCCACGGCAGGCTGGTATACTGTGGGTTCCCTCCTACTTCACCGGTTACCAGTTTCAGCAGTGCAAATTTCTTTACATCCTTTACCAAAGCCGGATTGATCCTGATCCCGTAATTGAAAAAGAAATCCGTCATATTGATATCCACAGGGAAAGGCATTACCTTTTGAGATCTTGTCAGCGTATCCATTTCGGCATTTACCGCATCAATCATCCAGAGCGTTTTTCCGCCGTTCATAATAAACTGGTCAAGGATCACTTTTTCATTATCTGTGAATGCTTTTCTCGGTTTTGCAATGACCAGAGCACTCATCTGTTTCAGCAAAGGAAGATCTTCCTGGGTAAGCTCCGTCTGGTTTTTCGGGATCACCGGTCCTGCATCGTAATTTTCCAATGCCAGCTGCATAAAGCTATGGAACTCTTCAGGTCCCAGTTCGTCATGATTCACCAGGATTCCTACCTTCTTTCTTTTATTGGCGGCAATATTCTTGATATTGGAAACAAGACTGTATTCCAAACCTTCTATGGATCTTGTCAGCTGCTGATCAGCATCAATTCCCGCCTGCTGTACAACCAGCGGAATAGAAACTCCCCTTTTGTCGTATTTTATAACAGCATAGGGAAAAAGGGTAATCTGGGAAATCTTTCCGTCTTTAACATCCGGAAGAACAGAAGGCTGCATTCCCATTGCCATCAGCGTATCCTGGGACATTTTTGTTTTAATAGGATCAATAAATTTGAAATCTATCTTCGGGTTGATCTTCCTGAACTCTTCCAGCATAAATCTGGTTTCGCTCTGAAGCTGTTTAAAGCTTGCCGGAAAATCACCTTCAAGATAAACATCTACCGTAAGCGGTTTTTTCACCGATTCCAGTACCTTTACCGTATGATCCGAAAGGGTATATCTTTTTTCCTTGGTTAAATCTAATCTGATTCCTGAATACGTAAGCAGAATAACTAAAGGGATCACCGCAATCAAGAAAATTCCTAATGGAGATTTGATATTGAACTTCTTCATAATGCTACTTCTTTTTAGTGATAAAATGGTTGGACAATAATAACGTAGCACCGATGATCAGAATAAAATAAGCCACATCCTTAAGATCTATAAGGCCTCTGGTAAAGCCAAGAAAATGCTGATAAAAACCAATATTCTGAAGAATAAAATCTGCACCGCCCAACAGCTTATAGCTTGCCAGCTGCTCTATTCCGAAATACATGATAAAGCACATAAAAACGCCCAGCAGATAAGCCATAATCTGGTTCTGAGAAAGCGAAGAAGCTAAAATCCCTACTCCTGAGAAAGCTGCAATTAACACGATTAATCCGATATAGCTTCCGAAGGTCATTCCAAGGTCAATATTCCCTGCCGGAACCCCTAAAACATATACGGTATAAAGATAAATCAGTGAAGGAATAAGGCATAAAACCCCAACAATCCATACTGAAAGAAACTTTCCTGCGACCAGATCTGAAACTTTTAAAGGCTGGGAAAAAAGCCAGTTCAGCGTTCCTGTCTGCTGCTCTTCGGCAAAGGTTTTCATAGAAAGTGCAGGAATAATAAACATCAGCAGCCATGGAACCAGTACGAAATAACTTTGCAGGGAGGCCATCCCGATGTCGAAAATATTAGAATCATTTTCGAAAAAAAACAGGAAAAGAGCGGTGATGAGACTGAATGCAGCGATGATCACCCATGCGCTCCAGTTTCCAAAGTAACTCCAAAGTTCCTTCTTTAAAATTGCAATCATAGTTTTTTTGTAAAATGTAAAAAGTAGAATGTAGTCATTCTGCTTAAACAATTATTTGTTTTTTTTATTCTTATTAACGAGTTTAACGGTCATCATGATCAGAAATACAAGAACGAAAAATCCTGCAATTAATTGCCACCAATACTCAATAACTGAAGATTTCAGGATCACTGTAAAAACCACCAGGAACAGAATGAACGTTGCAATTTCATTGGCCTGTCTTAGCTTGATATTAGGTGTTTCGATAGTTTCTCCGTTCAGTTCTTTCAGTTTCAGTACTTTTTTCCAGCACCAGTAATGATAAACGGCAAGACCGATCAGGAAAGTCAGTTTTAAATGAAACCAGGGCATTTTCATCAGCCCGGTATTCAGAAAGATCATAACAATACCGCAGACTGCCATAATAACTCCTGCCGGAACAGTAATGATGTTCCACAGTCTTCTGGCCATGAAAGTATATTGTTCTCTAAGAATCTTCTTTTTCTCTTCTGCAAACTCATCCGTATCCTTGTAGTAAACAAAAATCCTTACGAGATAAAATATTCCCGCAAAATAGCTTACCATGAAGATAATGTGCAGTGCTTTGATTATTGTATAAAGCATTTTTTAAAATAATGGCAAATATAATGTTAATAACAAAAATATTTGATAGAAATATTATAAAAATGCTCCGTCTTCACTCAGCATGACATCGCTTATACTCACTGTTTTAATTTTAATTTAAAAATCAAACGTAATAATGAACATTGTCATGCTAAGCAAAGCCGAAGCATCTATATTCTGAATTTTTTAATTAAGAAATAACACCAAGCTCCTTTCCTACTTTCTCAAAAGCAGCAATTGCTTTATCAAGGTGGGCTCTTGTATGGGCAGCAGAAAGCTGTACTCTGATCCTTGCTTTTCCTTTCGGTACTACAGGATAGAAGAATCCTATCACATAGATTCCTTCATCCATCAGCTTTTCAGCCATTTTCTGGGCAAGTGGGGCATCATACAGCATCACCGGAACGATAGCTGCATCGCCTTCAGGAATATCAAATCCTTTAGCCACCATCTCTTTTCTGAAATATTCAGCGTTTTCCATTACCTGGTCACGAAGTGAAGTATCTTCAGAGATCATATCCAGAACTTTCAAAGCAGCCCCAACGATTCCGGGTGCCAGTGAGTTTGAAAATAAATAGGGACGTGAACGCTGTCTCAGCATATCAATGATCTCTTTTTTACCGGAAGTAAACCCTCCAAGAGCTCCTCCCAAAGCCTTTCCTAATGTAGAAGTAATAATGTCTACTCTACCCATCACTTCATTGGCTTCATGAGTTCCGCGGCCAGTTTTCCCGATGAAACCTGTAGCGTGAGAATCATCTACCATGACCAGAGCATTGTATTTATCAGCAAGGTCGCATACGCCTTTAAGGTCAGCGACAATACCGTCCATAGAGAAAACCCCGTCTGTAACGATGATTTTGAAACGGTGATTCTTTTCGGAAGCAGCGATCAGCTGGGCTTCCAGATCAGCCATATTATTATTTTTGTAACGGTATCTTGCCGATTTACAAAGGCGTACTCCGTCAATAATGGATGCATGGTTCAGTTCATCTGAAATAATAGCATCTTCTTCGGTAAACAACGGCTCAAAAACACCGCCGTTCGCATCAAAGCATGCTGCATAAAGAATAGTATCTTCAAGACCTAAAAAGTCTGCAATTTTCTTCTCCAGCTGTTTGTGGATATCCTGTGTTCCGCAGATAAAACGTACAGAAGACATTCCATAACCGTGAGATTCTATCATGTCCTGGGAAGCTTTCATTACTTCCGGATTGTTTGACAGACCCAGGTAATTATTCGCACAGAAGTTTAAAAGCTTCTTTCCGTTCGCTTCAATTTCTGCACTCTGCTGTGAAGTGATGATTCTTTCTCTTTTATAAAGACCATCATTTTCAATGTTTTGCAGTTCGTTCTGTAAATGCTGAAGATATTTTTCAGAGATCATTTTTAGTAATTTTTTAGATGTGCTAATTTAATAAAAAGGCGTTAAAATATCAGCTTTTATCAGTTTAATTCTAAAAATAGACATTCAATTTCAGTTTTAACATAATTAGTCTACTAATTTAGTAGGATAATAATTATATTTGTCTGTAAATTCAGGAATATGAGATTGACTCCGATACAAAAAGTTAAGAAAATAAGTTCCAGGAGCTTCATAAACAACCATATGAAGCCGCGTTTTCCTGTTATTTTAGAAGATTTTATTGATCCGGAAAGCCCAGCATTCGCAAAATGGGATTATGAGTATTTCAAAGAGATAGCCGGAAATCACCAAGTCAATATTTATGGAAGCGAACTGGAATCTCTGGATAAAGTGGCCAGCAGCCCGATCGGTCAGACTACATTTGCTGAATATCTTGATCTGATCAGCAGCACTCCTACGGAACACAGATTATTTTTATTCAACCTGCTTTCTATCAGGCCGGAACTTAAGGATGACATTCATTATAATGATGTTACAAATGGGAAAATATTGAAATGGCTGCCTTTTATGTTCTTCGGGGGTGAAGGTTCTGTTACCAGAAATCATATTGACATTGACATGTCGCATGTTTTTATCACTCAATTTCACGGGATCAAAAGGATATGGCTTTTCCCCTGGGAGCAGTCGGATCTTATGTATAAGCTGCCTTATAACTTTCACAGTTTACCCAACATTAAAGATCCGGACTACAGAGAGTTCCCGGCTCTGCTCTACCTGGACGGGTATGAAGCGGTATTAAAACCTGGTGAGACACTCTATATTCCTTCCGGCTGGTGGCATTATATACAATATGAAACTGAAGGCTATTCTGTTTCTGTAAGAGCGCTCCCCTCCGGCTTTCTGGAAAAATGGCGCGGGTTCAAAAATATGGTAGTAACAAGGAACTTTGACAACATCATGCGAAAACTCTTTAAAGAAAAATGGTTCAGATACAAAGTAAAAATTGCCAGAAAAAGAGCAGCAACAGCATCCAGAAAACAAAAGACCTTTCTAATCTGAAAGCTTCCACAGTATCATTTAACCATAAAATTATTTAACAATGGAATTTATATACGTAATCTTATCCGCTGAACGTTCTCTGTATATCTTTTATCCAATTTTTTAAATTGTTTAGAATATAAATGAAAACCTTCATTACTGAAGGTTTATCACATATTAAAAGTTATTTGTAAGCTCACATACAGTTCTCTTACCACTAGAAGAGTAACTGAATGTTGTTTATACTATTGCTTTAAAAACTTTATGTTTTTTTCATTAATCGTAAATACATAAGTTCCAGGAATAAGTTCTGAAATTCCAACTGATTTCCCGGGCTGATATATATCTTTTCTGATGAGTTTCCCATCCATTGAATGAATGGAATATTCAACTGCCCTGTCAATTCCTTTTATATAAATTTCGTTCCTGGCAGGATTGGGGTACAGTGCAAAATCTTCCTTCTCTACGGATGACACACTTAATGTATTATCCTGCGTCACTGTAGAGTTTTTCTCCAGAATTTGGTATTCATAATTAAACTCAACACTGGCCACAGGGAAAGAAACTGTTTCCAGGAAATACTGGTTATCAGAGATATGATTCAGAACAAAATAAGCAGTTTGCCCGCCGGTTCCGTTTACTTTGATTGGTAACGGCATTTCAAAAAAGCTTACTGAAGGGCTGCTTTGGGTCTGGGAAACTTTAAACAGGATCTGATTTCCGGTCTGTTTCCATTTTGTCGTATAGGTAGGATAGCCTTCACCGTATAGCCAGTCATTAAAAAAGCCTGTAAAATCTTTTCCTGTAGACTGCAGCAGCGATGCATTAAAATCTGCAGTTCTCACATAATTATAAGCTAAATCTGGTCTTGCATGATATTCTCTTATCGCCTGGTAAAAAGCAGTATCACCAAGAATCCATTTAATCATTCTTAAAATATAAGCTCCTTTTGTATAACTAAGCCTGTTACTGAATATTCTGCTTACACTGGAAAGGCCGGAATCCGGAACGTAAGTAGAACCATCGGGAGCAGAAGTGATATTGTTAATCTCTCCCAGCAAAAAGTTTTTGAACTCGGCATTGGTCATCAATAGTTTTTCATTGGCAAGAACAGCTCCGAAAGTGGCAAAACCTTCATTCAGCCAGATATCATTCCAGGCACCACAGGTCACTTTATCACCAAACCACTGATGGGCAAGCTCGTGGGCAATAAGCCCTTTACTCCAGCTTCCCATGGACGACATGGTCTGGTGCTCCATTCCTCCTCCAAATTTAAATTCCATGTGTCCGTATTTTTCGTTACGGAAAGGATAAGGTCCGAAATAGGTTTCAAAAATATTCATGATCGTTTTTGTCCATTCAATATTAGACATACTTGTTGCATTCGCATTGGTAGACGGATAAATATAATTCACGAAAGGAAACGGCGGATTTCCCATGGTATCATTCAATTTAACGAAATTGGTAATGGAAAGGGCAATCAGGTAAGCCGATGTGGGATAAGCTGTTCTCCAGAAACTAAGTTTCTGACTTCCCGGAAGTACTGTTTCAGACATCAGTTTTCCATTAGCTGCAACGCTATACTGTGAGGGTGTGGTAATTTTAAAATCAAATCTTTCGATCTTATCATTAAGACTTTGTTTTGTTGGAAACCAGTCCTGTGCACCATAAGGCTCACTTAACGTACAAAGAATAGGTGTGCCGCTTTGTGTAGTGGTTGCAAAGGCGTTCTGTGTGGCAGAAGGAGCACCGGAATAATGAATCGTTAACGAATCCAGGGTATTGGCCGGAATTGACGCCGGAAAATCTATTTTTATTTCTTTTGTCGGAAGCTGCTGGAAAGTAAGATTGCTTCCATGATACTGCACCTGAGAAACAACCAGAATATCAGACAGATCAAAATAAATACTGCTCATATTCTGAGTAGGCTTGAAATGAGACGTTACAGAACCTGAAATATTATATACTGCAGGATCTAAAGTGACATTCATTCTTTGATACTGAAGGTCATAATTTAAAGTATTGGGATTAATATTGTAGGTGGTCATTTTATTAGCAAAAGCATTCATTTCTTTTGCGATGAGCCCTTTCATTTCAATATTTTGATCCTGGCCATAGAACTGCTGGGAGACCAGAAAGCCCAGAATTAGAAGATAAAATTTTCTCATACTCAGAATATTAGATATTAACCAAAGATAAAAAAAACCTTCTAATCATTGATTAAAAGGTTTTTAGATTATTAAAATAATATTTTTAAAGATCGAGAGCCGGCTCAAGAATCTTTTCCATTCTTTTCTTTACCATATCGACAGATCCTGAATAATTGTTTACCATTAAAGAAAACACTAACGTTTTTCCAGAGTTGGTCTTCAGGTAGCCAGCTAATGTTTTTACTTTATTTAAAGTTCCTGTTTTCGCAAAAACCTGTCCGTTTCCGGTACCGATGAACATTCTTTTCAGTGTTCCGGACTGCCCTCCTACCGGCAGTGAAGTGAAATAAGTCTTATAGTATTTCTCATCCATTAAAGATGTTAAAAACTTCACCTGAGAAATCGGCGTTACATTATTGCTTCTTGAAAGTCCGCTTCCATCCATATAATTCAGTCCCATCATATCAAAACTTTCCTCTTTCAGGTGGTTTGTTACTACCATTCTTCCTGATTCCGAGGTCTGGTCACCCATTTTCTGGAAACCTACTGTTTTTAGTAAAGCTTCTGCCAGAGAATTGTCACTGTGCTGGTTCGTATAGAATACAATATCCCCCAGTGTAGGAGATTTATAGGCTGAAACCAGTTTTCTGCTCTCAGGAGCTGCATCTGTCATTTTAGGGGTTACTTTACCAGTAACACCAATTCCGCTTTTTACCAGCGTTGTTCTGAAAGAATTGGCTAGATAAGCCGGAGCATCGGGAAGCTTTGTCGTTAAAATTCCGTCCCCTTCATATTTTTCTGCATACACCATCTGGTTGGCGTAAGGAGACATATAGAAATACTTTTTCTCAGACGTTAATCCTGATTTTTTCATAATCAGCTTTTCATTGGCAGGATTGATCTCGCGGGTAGTTCCTACAGGCAGATAGTAATTATTGTTTTCAAGCCATACAACATTTTCCGGAAGCCTTGTAATATTGCCTTTGAAAAGCGCTGTCTGGATGATAATATCACCGTTTACCTTTCTGATCCCTTCGCGCGAAAGTCCGCCCATAAAGTCTGAAATAATATCCCTGTAAGACCATGCCCCGGCTTTATTGGTTCCTAAAGAAGGATCACCGCTGCCTATGAGATACAAATTACCATTCAGAACTCCGTTTTCATCAATAGTTCCTGAATATTCCAGCTGTGTCATCCAACGGTAGTTTTCACCTAAAAGGTTCAACGCAGTTTCCGTGGTGAGTAATTTTGTAGTAGAAGCCGGAACTAAAGGAGTACTTTCATTATACGAAGAAATCACCTTCTTCGTTTTGGGGTCATACACTACGAATCCCCAGGTTGCATTTTTCAGCACAGGATCCGTCATCATTGTGTTTACATTAATATCTACAAGCTCTTTGGCCGACAGAATCGTTTTCTCCGCCATTGAGGTAACCGGAGAAGGTAGATTCAAAGTATTTTTCTGATTATCGTATGCCTGTGAGTAAAGAACTGTAGAAACGGTAGATTGGGCAAGGAAAAACCCAGAAGCCAATACCGCTACACCTGAAATATATTTTCTGTAATTTACCATCTATCTTTTTTTGTTTCCATAGTTTGACGCTATAAAAAATGATAAGTTAAATCATCCGTTTAAAGAACCAAACATTTAATGAACGACCAAAAGTAGAAATTATTGTTATAAAAAGAGTTACAGAGTTCTTATAAAAGAGTGTAAAGTTTGTTAAAAAATGTTAAAAATCCACAAAAACATCTTTTTTAATACTTTGATAAGCAGTGATTTCATAAAATTCATTCAGACTTAACAAAACCATTTTTTTAAATTCATCATACTTTTTGCCACGGGGAAGCTTCAGCATAATCTGAAACTGGTATAAATTATTCAGCCTTGCAATCTGGGCTCTTTCCGGTCCCAAAACACATTCTTCAGGAAGATATTTTCTTAAAATAGATCCCAGAAACTGGGAAGCCCGGTTCACTTTGTCTTCTTTCCTGTGTTTAAGCTCGATCATAATAAGCTTGGTGAACGGCGGATAGTGAAATTTCTGGCGTTCTGTGAGGATATATTTGTAAATTTTTGCAGGATTATTCATCTTGATCAGCTGAAAAACAGAATGATCAGGATTATAGGTCTGAATTAAAATTTTTCCTTTACCGGAAACCCTTCCCGCTCTTCCGGAAACCTGGGTAATCAGCTGATAGGCCCTTTCTTCCGCTCTGAAATCCTGGACATACAATAAAGAATCTGCTTTGGGAATAGCGACAAGTTCAATGTGATCAAAATCGAGTCCTTTTGATATCATCTGTGTCCCTACAATAATATCTGTTTCGCCTTCTTCTATTTTTTCGTACAGTTTTTCATACGCAAACTTCTTACGCATGGAATCCACATCCATTCTGTCCACTTCATGGTCAGGAAATATTTTGGATACTTCTTCATGAATCTGTTCTACTCCCACTCCTCTTTCATTGAGATTTTCCGAGTGGCATTTCGGGCAGGTTCTCGGCTTGGAGGCTCTCTGTCCACAGTAATGGCATTTCATTTCGTTGGCTGCCTTATGGTAGGTCATTACGACATCACAGTTGGAACAGTAATTAACATAACCACAGGTTTCACATTCAATCACATTGGCATAACCGCGGCGATTGTGGAGCACAATAGCCTGATTTTTTTCATCCAGTGTCTTTTTGATCTCATCAATTAAATGTAAAGAAAAATTGCCGGACACTTTTTTAGATTCCTGGGCTTCTTTAAAGTTGATGAGTTCATATTCCGGCAGGTTTACATTCCCAAATCTTTCCTTCAGGAAAATATATTTTATTTTATCTTTTCTGGCGTTATAATAGCTTTCCACAGAAGGTGTTGCCGACCCCAGAATTACACCGGCTCCATAAAGATTTCCCAGAACCAGCGCAGCATCTTTAGCATTGAAATAAGGCGAAGCTTCTCTTGGCCTGTACGCAGAGTCATGTTCTTCATCCACTACAATAAGTCCCAGATCCTGAAATGGCAGGAACAATGCATTACGCGTTCCTATAAGAATTTTAATATCATTCTGCTTGATTCTTCTCCAGACTTCAACTCTTTCAAAATCAGTTAATTTCTGATGATAGAAGCCAAGCTGCCTGCCATATTTTTTTTCTAATCTTTGAGTAATCTGTTTCGTCAGAGAAATTTCGGGAAGGAGGAACAGTACATTTTTTCCTTCCTGGATATATTCTTCAATTTTCTCTAAATAAATATGGGTTTTTCCTGATGAAGTTACACCGTGCAGCAATACATTCTTTCCTTCCTCAAAGGCTTCATCAATCTCGGTTTTAGCTTCTTTCTGCTCTTCGGAAAGCTCTTCCAGTTCTTCAATTTCACCTTCATAACTTTCGATCCTGTCTTTCTGCATGTGATATTCTTCGACAAGGCCTTTATCTGCAAGGGATTTAAAATGGGAACTTCCGAAATATCCGTCTTCAAAAAGCTCTGCTTTTTTAATGGGAACTTCAGGATGCTCAGTCTGTTTTTCTAAAATAGCCAGAAAAAGATCTTTCTGCTTCGGAGCTTTATTAAGTTTTAAAAGAATATCCGTAAGATTCTGATTGTTTAAAACCTTATCACGGATCTTAACATAAGCCACTTCTTTAGCTTTATATTTTTCAGCAATTTTTTCATCAATTTCAATATACTGAAGATCGATCAGGGAATTGATTGTTTTAATGATATCTTTCTTAGGGATAAATGCTTCAATATCCGTAAGGTTGATCAGCTGGCGGATCTCCAAAGCCTGAATAAGATACATTTCATTGACATCCAGGTTTTCAAAATCAACTGTTATATTGGGTTTTAATTTTAAATAGGTTTCACTTTCCAGTTTTAAAGAAGATGGAAATGCAAAACGGTAAATTTCTCCAAGTCCGCACAGATAATATTCTGAAAGCCAATTCCAGAAGTTGATCTGCTCTTCGGGAAGGATGGGTTTATCATCCAGAATACTGATCACTTCTTTCGCAACAAAATTCTCCGGTGCGTTATCATGAAGTTCAAAAACAATTCCCGTATAAATTTTCTTCCCTCCAAACGGTACCAATACCCGCATTCCCGGCTGAATATGGGATATCAGCTCTTCGGGAACTTTGTAGGTGAAAGATCCTTTTAAATTAAGCGGTAAAACGATTTGGGCGTACTGCAAGGGAAAATTATTAAAGTGTAAAATTAGATTTTTCTTCAGAGAACTGCAATCTTTTTGTTGAGATACACCAATGATATGGCAGGGAAAATACCTAAATGATTTTTTTATAGATTAGTCTTACTTTTAATTATTTTATTCTCGCAAATTAAGCAGATAAAAAATAACGCAAACATCTGCCAGATCTGCGCAATCTGCGAGAGACTATTCTCTGTATATAAATCATTTTTTGTGTGCATCACTATTGTTTTTATACGCAAAGACGTAGCTACGCCGTTGATAAAGCTTTATGGATAAAACGTTCGCTTAGCCAAATCAATGCTACTTGATTCCTCTTTACTTAACTTAATAATAAGATTTTAGTTAATCTTTTGCGTTAAAAAAGCAATTATCTTTTTGAAATTCTTTCGCTTCGCTCTGAGTGACGATTTCCTATCAATCAGAATACCGACTTTAGAAAAGCAAGTTTATTATCTGATACCAAACTGCAGAAGTAAGGAATCCTACAATAATACTAAAACCGATGATGAGATTGGTAAGCTTGGTATTGAGCCTGAACTGTTCCGCAATAATACTTGAGGTGACAACAGTAGGCATGGCAGCTTCAAATACAGTGATCTTTGCCACATCTCCTTTGATATTAAGAAGCAAAGCCAGTCCCAGAACAATGGCAGGGGCTAAGATCAGTTTATAGAGCATGGAAACGGACATCTGCGGGATCAGCTTTTTCCAGCCGTTGAATTTTAGCTGGAGTCCTACAGAAAATAAGGCCAGCGGACTTACCGTTGCTGCCAGCTTATCAAAAAGTGGTTCCGCTGATGTGAAATCAATAAATTGGGATAATATCAATGCTGCAATGCATCCTATCAATGGCGGAAAAGTGACCAGTCTCTTAAAAATAAATTTTGCACTTACCTTTCCTGATCTGCTTCCTCCTTTTACTGCCGCGATGATTCCTAATGTGGAAAGGGCAAAAAACATGGTCTGATCGCAGATGATGGCGATACTTAAAAGACTTTCGCCATAAAATGCACTAATGAGAGGGAAACCGATAAAGGAGGTATTGCTGTAGCCGCTTGCCAGTTCCATTGTGCTTCTGGACCTTCTTGAATAGCCCTTACTTTTACAGTAGAACATCATAAAGAAGAAACAGAAAACAGAAATAAGAAAGGTAGCTGCAATCGGAAACAGCATTTCTGTTGTCCATTTTACTTTTGGCAGATATTTAAAAGACACTGCAGGCAGTGCAAGATATAGGATCCAGGTGTTGATGCCTTTGTGCGCATCGGGATGGATTGATTTTGTTGCTTTGAATACCATACCGGCAATAATGCACACTGCAATCAGAACAAAATTGACCATCATATTTAAGAAATATACTACAAAGTTACGGTTGATTTTTCAGTTTTGATCTCAAAAAATATTTTTTTTAGCCCTCACTGATTGAGCTGATGGTACAAATTTCCTTTCTGCTATGATACCTTAATATTGCAACGTATCCCAAAGGCTTATTACTTCAACATTTTCCAAAGGTTTTGAAAGTTTGATTTTTTTTGAGGTATTGGGAAGGAGATCAAAGAAGTTATCGCTGAAATGGGTATCTCCTATCAGATAAATATCTTTCGCCAAAACATCTGTGGAAATTTCAATTTCGTCTGCTGAAATCTTTTTTATTTTAATATCTGGTTTTGTCAGCTGCAGATCTTTAGGTTTGGAAAAGAAATGTTGATTCGCAGCGATGACTTTCCCATCTTTATCTTTTAGTATTAATTGTAAAAAGGCTTTATTTTTATCAGATTCAGATATCAGACTTTTAATTTCAATAGGATTTAGTTTTAAAATACTATCCCATAGTTTTCCTTTTAAGTCTGCCACTGTTTCTTTTAAAAGTTGACCGTCAAAACGTACTGCTTTCACTTCTACTTTAATATCACTGAAATGTTCCGGTCCGTCATTAATGGCATAAAAATTTAAAAACCCCTCTTTTTCTTCAACCAAAATAACCTGCTGTTCAAAGCTTCTTTTCATCTGGAAATGGAGAGCTTTCCAGTTTCCTAAATAATCAATGGATGACCAGGAAACAACCGGCCAGCAGTCATTGAGCTGCCAGTATAATGTTCCCATATTATAAGGTTTTGCACGGCGGTGGGCTTCTACGGCAATTCTCATTCCGCGGGCCTGGAGCAGCTGGGAAATATAATTGTACTTCACGAAATCTGCAGGGGTTTTATAGTCCCTTTTCATATATTCAGTGATGATATCCCAGCCTCTGGCATTTTTTTCATGGGCTTTAACAACCGGATTCTGAAGGCTGAGATCCGGGTTTCCGGAAAACATAGATCTTACAGCTTCCAGGCTTGGCATTCCCTGAAAGCCATATTCTGACATGAATCTACCTACTTTCTCATTATAAATTTCAAACGGCTGCTCTCCCCACCAAACGCCCCAATAGTGAGAATCACCTTCTGTGAGACTTTCTTTATGCCCCCATCCGATAGACGGTGAAGTCGGCCAGTAGATATTTTTATCCGGAGTGAGAATTTCCTTCATCGTAGTAGGAATCACTTCATGAAACAACTTTTTATAATCTTTCCAAACCTGGAGGGAATCATTTTTTGAGTATTTGAACTGTTTCTGATAGCCCCAGTTGACAATAGCTTCATCAATTTCATTATTTCCGCACCATAAGGCAATCGAAGGATGATTCTGAAGCCTGTTGATCTGATCTTTTACTTCTTCCTTTACGTTATTTAAAAAATCTTCATCAGCTGGATAAAAGCTTCCTGCAAACATGAAATCCTGCCAGACCAAAATACCGTTTTCGTCACAAGCTTTGTAGAATTCATCATCTTCATAGATGCCGCCACCCCAGACACGGATCATATTCATATTGGCCTCTTTGGCATCCTTGATCAGCTTCTGATATTTTTCTTTGGTTATTCTGGGTGAAAAGCTGTCGGAAGGAATCCAGTTTGTTCCTTTTGCATAGAATGGTTTTCCATTGACTTTAAAATAGAAAGATTTTCCTGACGGATCTTTTTCCTGAATTAATTCAATGGTTCTTAGCCCAATTCTTTCAGTTTTTTCAGAAAGAAACTCTGAGTCTTTTTGCAGAAAAACTTTTATGTCATATAAATTAGGATCACCCCATCCATTGGGCTGCCAAAGTTTTGGATTGCTAATTTTAAAAGGAATATGAATTTTATTCCCTCCTTTTTTTAACTGAAATTTATTTGACTTACCATTAACTGAAATAAAATATTCGCCTTCTTTATCTGCAAAAATTTCTGTTTGGATGTCGAGTTCCGCCTGTTGTTTTGTTAAACTTTTTTGTTCAATTTTTACGTTTTTTAACTGAGCATTATTCCAAAAACGAAGTTCTACGTCTTTCAAGATTCCGGCAGTAACCAATCTCGGACCCCAATCCCATCCAAACTGATACTGAGCTTTTCTCACAAAACTCCTGGGTGACTCCGGCATGGTAAACGGAACTTTTTTTGCCAGTTCTTTTCCTTCCTTCACTGCTGATCTGAATTTGATCTTCAGCTCATTATCTCCTGCTTTCAGGAACTCTTTCACAGGAATTTGCCATTTTCTGAACATATTGTCTGTTTTTTTCAGCAGTTTTCCGTTCAGGTAAATTTCTGAGAAGGTGTCAAGGCCGTTAAAAACAAAATCAGCATGATCATTCAACAATTCTTTTGATGACACTTTAAAACTGGTTTTATATTCCCAGTCTTCATTTTCTATCCACTGTACTTTCTTTTCATTTTCATCTTTGAAGGGATCGGAAATGATTTTGTTAGCCATCAGGTCAAGATGAACAGTACCGGGAATTTTTGCAGGCAGCCAGTTCTGCTCCTGTATATTTTTGAACTCCCATTTTTCGGAAGACAAGCTTCGTTCTGTTATCTGTGCACCCATGATAGTCTGAATAAAAAGGAAAGCAAAAAGGATAGATTTATTCATTAACAAGTTTATTTACAATTCTGTGAATCCCATATTTAATAAGTTCAGTATTAAAATTTATCAGTAGACCTAGTTTTACATTAGTCAGTTTCAGATAGGTTAAAACCTGGGAATAAAAGACTGGATTCAAATCAAGAACAGCTTTTACTTCAATAATAACCTTACCTTCTACGATTAAGTCAATTCTATATGCATTTTCTACTGTAACTTCTTTATACTTTAAAGGTAAGGAAATTTGTTGTTTCACGTCCATTCCAAGCTGTTTCAGTTCATACGCCAGAGCTATTTCGTAAGCATTTTCCAACAAGCCAACTCCAAGAGTTTTATGAACTTCAATTGCAGCTCCTATTATTTTGTAGGATAGTTCGTTTTCTGTCATTCATTTGTGTTTTATATTTTAGCATTTTATATTGAAATCATTATTTTTAAATTTAATGAAAATCTTTTTGACGCAAAGTTTTCATTATCTACATCTTAGATTTAAGGAATGCAAAGGAGGAATCAACAAGTTGATTCAATTAAGCGAACGTTTTATCCAGTTAGCTTCATCAATGACGTAGTCAATTCTTTGCTTTCTCAAAACTCAGCGTTTTTAAAATAAAACTTTGCGTTTAAATACATTCTATAATTTGACGCAAAGATTCATTTAGATATTACATATTTAAGTCTGCAAAGACGGAATCAATTACATTGATTCGTTTAAGCGAACGTTTTATCCAGTTAGCTTCATTAATGACGTAGTCAACTCTTTGCCTCCTCACAACTCAATGTTATTTAAAATAAAACTTTGCGTTTAAATACATTCTATATTTGACGCAAAGAGTCATTTAGATATTACATATTTTAAGTCTGCAAAGACGGAATCAATTACATTGATTCGTTTAAGCGAACGTTTTATCCTGTTAGCTTCATCAATGACCTAGTCAACTCTTTGCCTCCTCAAAACTCAGCGTTTTTAAAATAAAACTTTGCGTTTAAATACATTCTATATTTGACGCAAAGATTCATTTAGACATTACATATTTTAAGTCTGCAAAGACGGAATCAATTAACATTGATTCGATTAAGCGAACGTTAGCTTCATCAATGACGTAGTCAACTCTTTGCTTCCTCAAAACTCAGCGTTTTTAAAATAAAACTTTGCGTTTAAATACATTCTATATTTGACGCAAAGATTCATTTAGACATTACATATTTTAAGTCTGCAAAGGCGGAATCAATTAACATTGATTCGACTAAGCGAACGTTTATCCAGTTAGCTTCATCAATGACGTAGTCAATTCTTTGCTTCCTCAAAACTCAGCGTTTTTAAAATAAAACTTTGCGTTTAAATACATTCTATAATTTGACGCAAAGATTCATTTAGACATTACATATTTTAAGTCTGCAAAGGCGGAATCAATTACATTGATTCGACTAAGCGAACGTTTTATCCAGTTAGCTTTATCAATGACGTAGTCAATTCTTTGCTTCCTCAAAACTCAGCGTTTTTAAAATAAAACTTTGCGTTTAAATACATTCTATATTTGACGCAAAGATTCATTTAGACATTACATATTTTAAGTCTGCAAAGACGGAATCAATTAACATTGATTCGA
>Ga0307412_10000805_pt1 | contig 18045 bp, 23 predicted proteins | sample DK1Cmetagenome_3_FD_203823 | JGI IMG/M metagenome (GOLD analysis project Ga0307412, IMG submission 203823) | Maize rhizosphere microbial communities from greenhouse at UC Davis, California, United States - DK15-C-1 | ecosystem: Host-associated > Plants > Roots > Rhizosphere > Soil | place: USA...
CTCCGTCTATGTCGACAACCACCGGGCGAAGCGCTTCTACGCGCGCTACGGCTTCGAGGATCGCGGACCCTATGCCTTTCTGGTTGGCAACCATGCCGATGAGGATCGGCTGATGCGGTTGGCGCTGTGAGCGGCGTGGAAGTCAACCGCGCCCGCGCGCTATTGGGCGTGCCGCACGGGTTTCTCGGGCGGATCGGCGGGGTTTCGCGCGGCGTGGTGGCCGGGCTGAACGTCGGCTTCGGCTCGAACGACGATCCTGCCGCCATCGCCGAGAATCGCTGTCGCGCGGTGGCGGCGGTACTGCCGGGCGCCCGGCTCGTCACCGTCTACCAGGTCCATTCGGCGGATGCCTTGACGGTCCTCGAGCCCTTCAACGCGGAGATGCGCCCGCGCGCCGACGCGCTGGTGACCAACCAGCCGGGGTTGGTCCTCGGCATCCTTACCGCCGATTGCGCGCCCGTGCTCTTCGTCGACCGTGAGGCCGGCGTGGTCGCCGCTGCCCATGCCGGCTGGAAGGGCGCGATCGGCGGCGTGACCGATTCGACGATCGCCGCGATGGAAGCCCTCGGCGCCCGCCGCGAGCGGATCGCCGCGGCGATCGGTCCGTGCATCGCCCGCGCCAGCTACGAAGTCGATCTGGGCTTTTTCCGCCGCTTCGCCGAGCAGGATCCCGCCAACGAACGCTTCTTCGCCGACGGTAGGCCGGAGCATTTCCAGTTCGACCTCGAGGCCTATGTCGTCCACCGACTGGCCCTGGCCGGCCTGCGCACCATCGAGGCGCTCGGCCTCGACACCTATGCCGATGCGACGCGGTTCTTCAGCTTCCGCCGCGCGACGCATCGCCGCGAGCCAGATTACGGCCGGCAGATCAGCCTGATCGGGCTCGCTGACTGATACTGGCGCGCGTTTCAGCGGCCCCCACAATCCCGCCCTTTCTCATCCCGGCGAAAGCCGGGATCCAGTCGCATCTCGGTAGCAGCAAGCGCCGAAACGGATCCCCCAATGGATCCCGGCTTCCGCCGGGATGACATGTGAGGAGGTTTACGCGGCGTCCTCCATCCGCACTTCGGGCGGATGCAGCCGCAGTCGGTTCACCTTGCGCTCGTCGGCGTCGATGACCTCGAGCTTCCAGCCGCTGGCATGCTCCAGGCACTCGCCGACTTGCGGCACATGCCCCGCGAGCACGAAGGCGAGGCCGCCGATCGTGTCGACATCCTCCTCCACCTCGGCCAGCCGCGGATCGACCGTTTCCGCCACGTCTTCCAGCTCGGCACGGGCATCGGCTTCCCAGCCGCCGCCGTCGATCGGCACGATCAGCGCGGCGGGCGCCTCGTCATGCTCGTCCTCGATCTCGCCGACGATCTCCTCGATCAGATCCTCGATCGTGATCAGCCCCTCGGTGCCCGAATATTCGTCGAGCACCACCGCAAGATGGGTGCGCTTCACCCGCATCTGCGCGAGCAGATCGAGCGCGCCCATCGATTGCGGTACGTAGAGCGGCTGGCGGATCAGCTCGGCGATGCTCGGCGGATAGGCCTCGCCCTTGGCGAGGATCCCGAACACGTCCTTGATATGGACCATGCCGATGATCGTATCGAGTTCCTCGCGATACACCGGCAGGCGGCTGTGGCCGGCCTCGGCAAAGAGCTGGACGAGGTTGGCGAAGCTGGTCTGCTCCTCCACCGCGACGATGTCCGCGCGGGGCACGCCGACGTCGCCGGCATCGCGCTCGCCGAAGTGCAGCAGGTTCTTGAGCATCTGCCGCTCGATCGGGGCAAGATCGCCGGCCGGCGGGGTGCCGCCGTCGCTCTCATGCTCCTCGATGGCTTCTTCCAGGCGCTCGCGCAGCGATTCTTCCTGTTCCTCGCCGAACAGCAGGGTGCGCAGACCGCGCCATATGCCGCCGCGTTCGTGGGGATGGTCGGGCGAGCCGGTACTGGGGCCCTCGTTCATGTTGGTGGTCAGTCCTCGCGTACGGGATAGGGATCGTGCAGATTCAGCGCAGCCATGGCGGCCTGCTCCATCGCCTCCATGGATTCCGCTTCGGCATCGTCGATATGATCATAGCCTAGCAGATGCAGCATGCCGTGGACAATCAGGTGCGTGGCATGATCTTCCACGGCAATGCCGCGCTCGTCAGCTTCGGCCGAACACACACCGTGCGCAAGCACGATATCGCCCAGCAATACTTCGCCATCATCGCTGTTCTGGGTGACGGCGTCGAGCAGATCGGGCTGGATCATCGGGAAGGACAGCACGTTGGTCGGCTTGTCCTTGCTCCGATACTGGCGGTTGAGCGTGTGGACTTCATCGTCGCTGGTGAAGCGCACCGCGACTTCGATCGCGGTCGGCCAGCCGCGCCATTCGGCATAGGGCGTCTGGGTCAGCGCAGCCTCGGCGGCGCGCAACGCCAGCGCTTCCCAATCGCCTTCGGGCCAGGGAGATTCGAGAAGGGCGGCAACATCAAGCATCAGGCGAGGTCCGTTCTGGCGAAGTCGTCGCCCTTGTAGAGCAGACGTGCGTCGTGGGATTTGGCGCAGGCATAGGCGAAGCAGTCGCCCATGTTGAGCTTGGCGGGATTGAGCCCCTTGCCATACCGCGCAAAGCAATTGAGCGCCATCTGGCCTTCCAGTGCACCGATCGGAACCACCTGCACGGCCTTCAGTGCGAGCAGCGCGTCCACGGATTCGGCGGCGTAGCGCCAATCATATGCGCGGGCACGCCGCAACGCGACCACGGCTTCCCAGCGCGCCATCGGCGAGGTGATCCGTTGGTCGTCGGCATCCATCCGCTGGGCAAGGTCAGCCGCGCCTTCTTCCCCCGCAATGATCGCCACCAACGCAGAAGCGTCAACGAAGAGGGTCACGCATCGCCCTCTTCCCACAGCGCGTCGAAGAAAGCCTTGTCCGCGAGCAGTCCGGTGGGCGGTGGCAGCGGATGGTCCCGCCAATACGCCACCAGCCATTGCGGTGCCTCGGGATTGCGCCGCGTCCGATCGAGGCCTTCTTCAAACTCGCGGAGGCCGCGTTCGATCGCTTCTTCCACCGACATGCCGAGACGCTGGGCAAGACGCGTGATGCGGCCCGTGATCTCGGGATTGTCGATGTGAATGGCACCCATGGTCGAAAGGCTCCGGTCTCAGCAATGCCGACTATAAATCAACTGTCCCCGCCCTCATAGGCCGCGACAATCCGCCCGACGATCGGGTGCCGCACCACGTCGCCGATGCCGAAGCGCACCATCGAGATGCCCTCCACACCCTCCAGCCGGTCGACCGCGTCGTTCAGGCCCGACGCGTTGGGGCCGCCGGGCAGATCGGTCTGCTTGGGATCGCCGCAGATCACCATCCGGCTGTTCGCGCCGAAGCGGGTGAGGAACATCTTCATCTGCATCGGCGTGGTGTTCTGCGCCTCGTCAAGGATGACGAAGGCATCGGCCAGCGTGCGGCCGCGCATGAACGCGATTGGCGCGATCTCGATCTCGCCGCTCGCGATCCGCCGCTCGACCTGTTCGGCCGGCAGGCAGTCGTAGAGCGCGTCGTAGATCGGGCGGAGATAGGGGTCGACCTTCTCCTTCATGTCGCCGGGCAGGAAGCCCAGCCGCTCGCCCGCTTCCACGGCGGGGCGCGACAGGATCAGCCGTTGCACGCTGCCGCTGATCAGCTGCGCCACCGCCTGCGCCACCGCGAGATAGGTCTTGCCGGTACCCGCCGGCCCGAGCGCGAAGATCAGGTCGTTCGAGGCAAGCTCCCGCATGTAATGCGTCTGGGTCACCGAACGCGGCACGATCGTCTTCTTGCGCGTGCGGATCATGATGGAGGGCTGCGACGTGTTGCGCGCAGCGTCGGCGCGGACGATGCCGGTGAACATCGGCTCGCTCGACATCGCGATCACCGCGTCGATCAGCCCGCCATCGACGTCCTCGCCGCGGATCACCCGGCTGTGCAGTTCCTGCAGCACTTCGCGGGCATGCGCCACCGCCTCGGCGGTGCCTTCGATCACCACCCGCTGGCCGCGCGCGTGGATATACACGCCCAGCCGCTCCTCGAGCATCAGCAGGTTGGCATCGAACTCACCGAAAAGCTGCGGCAGGAGCTGGGGCTTGTCGAAGGTTACCTCTACCCGGGAACGTTCGCCGGACTGGGCGGGGACAGGCTTGCGGCTCATGCGGTCCTTTCGAGGTTGGCGGCGGGCGCGGGAATCATGCGGCCCCGGAGGGGCAAACCTGGGCATCGTGCGGAGGTTCCTTGGCGCATGTCGACAGACAAGATGGCAGACGAAGGCGAGGCTGCACAGGGGGAGATCGCAGCCCCGCTGCAATGCCGCGATCATGTGACGCGGTTGCGACACTCCCGTCCCCGCGCGCCACGCCGGCCGCACGTGCCGAAACGGGATCGGCGCTGGCCCTCGCCATCTTGGAAGCACGCCGGACACCGGCTACCTGCGCCGTCACACCCAAGTAACGATCAAGGTCCGGGATGAAGTATCTGCTTCGGGGCGTGCTCGCATGCACGCTCCTTTTTTATGCCGGTTCGGCGCTGGCAAGCATAGCGTACGAACATCGCCCGGCCCATCCGATCAATTCGGGACAGGGCTGAGACGCCGTCCCGCAGGCATGAGACGGATTCCCGCAACGCCGCGATCGAGCAACGCGATCTCGGCCTGTACAAGGCCCACGACATTCTGTTGCAAAGGAAAAAGGAATGAAATCTGCTCTAGCGGCCGTTGCCGCTGCCATGCTCGCCTGGAGCGGCATCGCCCAGGCTGCTCCGATCCTCGATACCGGCGCCGGCACCACCAGCGTCTCCAGCGCGATGTCGGTCACGAGCGCGCGCAGCCTCGCAGGCTATTTCGATCTGACCAAGGCCGTGACCGTCGACGGCATCTACGGCTGGATCGGCGGCGATGAAGGCGCGCGCCTCACCGCCAGCATCTACAGCGAAATCGACTTCGTGCCGGCGACGCTGCTTTACACCACCAGCTTCGTGAACCGCGGCATGGTCGACTGGCAAGGCGCCGATTCGCTGAGCTGGAACCTGGCGGCCGGCTCCTACTGGGTCGTCTTCTCCGCTACGGACGGCAGCAAGAGCTACATGCCCGGTGGCGCCTCCGATCCGCTGGTCGCCTATCTCCACGGTTCGGAGGGCGATTGGCGCCGTCTGCGTGAGCAGGGCCTCGGCGTCCGCCTGACCGGCACCACCGGCGGCGCGGTGCCCGAGCCGGCGAGCTGGGCGATGCTGATCGGCGGCTTCGGCATCGCCGGCGCGGCGTTCCGCACCCGCCGCAGCCGCGCGGCGATCGCCTGATCGATCGGGGGCTGGACATTGCGCCCGGCCCCCGACGCCTACAGTGCGACCATCAGGTTGAGCGACCCATATTTCGTCCAGCGTCCCGGCGGGGCGTTGGGCGCCTCGCGCAGGAAGCGGCCCTTTGCGAGCAGCACCGCATCGCCTTCCAGCCGCACCGCCTTGCTCAGCCGGTAGCGCACCCGCCCATCCAGCTGGTGCCCGGCAAAGTTGCCTGAGCGACCGCTGGCATCACGCGCGCCGGTGCTGGAAAAGGAGTCGGTCCGCGCCGCCAGCCACATCGGCCGATAGCTGAGCATCAGCTCGGTGCGCGCGTCCGGCATCGCCTCGGCCTGCAGCGACGGCGCGACGACGTTGCTGCGCGCGATCGCATTATAGAGCCCGGCGGGTGCCAGATCGGCGCGACGCATGCCAGCACGGCCATGAAGGCCAGCCCATTCCGTCGCATCGCCGTCCCCCGGATTCGTCGCGGGTCTCCTACGCGAAACCGGCGCGGCCGGTCATCCGGAAACGGAGATCAGTTCGCGCCCGCCGAGCGAGTTGGGGCCGGCGCTGACCAGCTCCACGTCGATCAGGTCGCCGATCTTCGCCTCGGTCTCCAGATGCACCGATTGCAGCCAGGGCGACTTGCCGATCATCTGGCCGGGCCGGCGGCCCACCCGCTCGATAAGAATCGAACAGCGTCGGCCGACACTCGCCTGGTTGAACGCCTGCGAATGGCGGCCCAGCGCCGCCTGCAGGCGCTGGAGCCGTTCGTCGGCCACCGCATCGGGCACATATTGGTCGACCAGCTCGGCCGCCGGCGTGCCCGGGCGCGGTGAATATTTGAAGCTGAAGCACTGGGCATAGCCGACCGCATCGACCAACTGCAGCGTCTCCGCGAATTCCGCCTCGGTCTCGCCCGGAAAGGCGACGATGAAATCGCCCGACAGCGCGATGTCCGGCCGCGCGGCACGGACGCGCTCCAGGGTGCGCAGGTACGAATCGCGCGTGTGGCTGCGGTTCATGGCTTTCAGGATACGGTCGCTGCCCGCCTGCACCGGCAGATGCAGGAACGGCATCAGCTTGGCCACGTGCGCGTGCGCCTCGATCAGCCCCTCGGCCATGTCGTTGGGATGGCTGGTGGTATAGCGGATCCGCGCCAGCCCATCGATCCGGTCGAGTGCGATGATCAGGTCATGCAGCCCGCGGCCGTCGTCATCAGTCCAGGCGTTGACGTTCTGGCCGAGCAGCGTGATCTCGCGCGCGCCGGCATCGACCAGCGCCTTGGCCTCCTCGACGATGGCGGCGAACGGACGGCTCACTTCGGCGCCGCGGGTATAGGGCACCACGCAATAGGTGCAGAACTTGTCGCAGCCTTCCTGCACGGTGAGGAACGCGCTCGGGCCCACCTTGCGGCGCGCCGGCAGCCGGCCGAACTTGCTGGCGAGCGGCATGTCGGTATCGAGGCCCAGCTGGCCGGCCGCCGCCTTGGCCACCAGATCGGGCAAATTGTGATAGGCCTGCGGGCCGACGACCACGTCCACCTTGGCGCGGCGGGCGATCTCCTCGCCCTCGGCCTGCGCGACGCAGCCGGCCACGGCGATCATCGGCTTGCCGGCCTCGCGCAGCTTCAGCCGGCCGATCTCCGAATAAACCTTCTCGGTGGCCCGTTCGCGAATATGGCAGGTGTTGAGGACGACGAGATCGGCCTGGTCCGCCTCGGCGGCGACGAGGCCCTGGGCGGCCATCAGCTCGCCCATGCGCTCGCCGTCATAGACGTTCATCTGGCAGCCGTACGACTTGACGTGATAGGTCTTTGGGGTGGTCATGATCGGCGCGCCTATACCGGCAAAAGGCGGCGAGAAACAGGCCATTGGCGCGCGCGCCGTTCCGATGGACAAGCCGGCGCCAGCCCTCAGCCGGCGAGGACGCCCAGCCGCACCAGCTCGGCACGGAAATCGCGGGCACCGGTGAACACCACGCCGTGGATACCCAACCCGCGCGCCGCTTCGACATTGACGGCCAGATCGTCGACGAACACCGCGTCCGGGCCCTTCAGCCCGAATCGCTCCAGCGCCAGCGCGTAGATGGCGGGATCGGGCTTCACCAGCTTCTCGTCGCCCGAAACGACGATGCCGCGGAAGCGGCCGAACAGCCCGCGCACCTGCGGCATCCAGTCGCGCCAGAACTCGCCGGAGAAATTGGTGATCGCGTACAGCGGCACGCTCGCCGAATCGAGTTCCTCGATCAGCTCCGCCATGCCGGGCAGCGGCGGCCCCAGTTGCTCGCCAAAGCGCGGCCCCCACAGCGCGATCTTGTCGGCGTGTTCGGGGTACAGCGCGCTAAGCTCCGCCGATGTCTCGGCGAAGGGGCGGCCAGCGTCATGCTGGAAATGCCATTCCTTGGTGACGACCTGCGACAGAAACGCGTCGAGCGCCTGCTCGTTGTCGAACAGGCGCTCGTACAAGCGCCGCGGTTCCCAAGGGAAAAGAACATTGCCGACGTCGAAGATAACGGCGTGCGGCACAGTTCCCACGTGGGCGATCAGCCCTGGCGTGCCTTGAAACGCTTCTGCGTCTTGTTGATCACGTAGATCCGGCCACGGCGGCGGATCACGCGGTTGTCGCGGTGCCGCCCCTTGAGCGACTTCAATGAATTCACGATCTTCATGACCGATTCGCTTCTCAAATTATCTGGAATGCCGGAAAGAGCGGCTCGCCTATAAGCGCAGGGGCACGAAGTCAAGGCCGTGCATGCCCGATGCAGCCGATCGCCGTCCTCGAACGTTTCGCCGTCAGGGTGCCTACGGAAATCCCCTCGACCCGATGCCGGTCGGCAGGATAGACCCGTTGCGCCCACGAAACAGGAGTGCGTGTTCGTGAATCAGTATCTGCGTCTTGCCCTGCTCGCTACCCTGCCCGCGCTCGCCGCCGGCTGCACCACCACCGGCGGTCGCACGCCGGTGGACGTCACGCGCTACCATCTGAATGAGCCGCTGGAGCGTACCACCGTCACCATCATGCCGATGACCGGCGCGATGGACGTGAGCCCGGAGTACCGGGTCTATGCCGATGCGGTGCAGGCAGAGCTGAACCGGCTCGGCTATGTCCCCGCCACCAGCGACCGGCCGGCCGGCTATGTCGCCTCGGTCTCGTTCACCCGGGCGTCGCGCGGGGTGATCCAGGATCAGCCGCCGGTCTCGATCGGCCTCGGCGGCGGCAGCTTCGGCGGTGGCCGGGGCGGCGGGGTCGGCGTGGGTGGCGGCCTGTCGTTCGGGCTCGGCAAGGGCAAGCAGCGCGAGATCCTCGTGTCGCAGCTCTGGGTCCAGCTGCGCCGTCGCGCCGGCGAGAGCGTGATCTGGGAAGGCCGCGCCGAGACCACCGGCATCGGCATCAAGGACAATCAGCCCGCCGCTACCGCGCAGCGACTCGCCGCCGCGCTGTTCAAGGACTTTCCTGGCGAGTCCGGGATCACTACGACGGTCAAATGAGCATCCAGATCAGCGCCGCGTTCGACAGCGGCAACATCCGCGTGATCGCCGTCGAAGGCGACCGGGTCGACCTCGAGATCGTCCTCGATCACGAGTCGGACTTCTTCCAGTGGTTCCACTTCCGCGTCGCCGGGGCGCGGGGGCGGACGCTGACCTTCCGCATCCTCAACGCAGGCACTTCGGCCTATCCGTTCGGCTGGCCGGGCTACAAGGCGCGCTGGTCGGCGGACCGCGAATCGTGGCGGATGACCGAGACCGACTATGCCGGCGGCATCCTCAGCTTCACCCACCATTTCCAGACGGACCTCACCTGGTTCGCCTATTTCGCCCCCTATTCGATGGAGCGGCACCACGATCTCGTCAGCCGCACCACGCTGGCGGAGGGCGTGACGCACCGCCAGCTGGGCGAGACGCTCGACGGCCAGCCGATCGACTGCCTCACCCTCGGCGAAGGGCCGAAGCAGGTGTGGCTCTATGCCCGCCAGCATCCGGGCGAGAGCATGGCCGAATGGTGGATGGAAGGCGCGCTGGAATTCCTCACCGATGAGGACAATGAAGTGGCGCAGGCGCTGCGGCAGAAGGCGACCTTCCACTGCGTGCCGAACATGAACCCGGACGGCTCGCGCCGCGGCCATCTGCGCACCAACGCGGCAGGCGTGAACCTCAACCGCGAATGGCACACGCCCACGCCCGAGCGCAGCCCGGAAGTGCTGGCGGTGCGCAATGCGATGGACGCGACCGGCGTCGACTTCGCGATGGACGTGCACGGCGACGAGGCGATCCCGGCGAACTTCCTCGCCGGCTTCGAAGGCATCCCCAGCTGGACCGACGACCTCGGCGCAAAATTCACCGAATTCGGGCGGCGCCTGGCGGCGCACACGCCCGATTTCCAGACCGAGCTCGGCTATGACAAGGCGCCCCCAGGCCGCGCCAACCTGGCGATGTCGACCAACCAGCTTGCCGAGCGGTTTGGCGCCGTCTCGATGACGCTGGAAATGCCGTTCAAGGACCATGACGCGAACGCCGACCCCGAGTTCGGCTGGTCGCCGATTCGCAGCAAGCTGCTCGCCCATGCCTGCCTCGAAACGCTGGCAGGGATGATCGACACGCTGTGATCGCGATCCGGGAAGGCGGGCTGGACGATGCCCAGGTGCAGGATCTGCTGCGCCTGCACGCCACGGGCATGCTCGCCAACTCGCCGGCCGGGAGCTGCCACTTCCTCGACCTTTCGGGCCTCCAGTCGGCGGACGTCAGCTTCTGGAGCGCCTGGGAGGGCGAGGACCTGCTCGGCATGGGCGCGCTCAAGCAGCTCGATGCGGAGCACGGCGAAGTGAAGTCGATGCGCACCGTGCCCGCGCATCTCGGCAAGGGCATGGGCGCGGCGATGCTGGAGCATATCCTGTCCGTCGCCCGGGCGCGGGGACTCCTGCGCCTGAGCCTGGAGACCGGCACCGCCCCGGCGTTCGAACCGGCGATCCGGCTCTATACCCGCTACGGATTCGTCCCCTGCCCGGCGTTCGGCGACTATCCCAAGGACGATCCGCACAGCCGGTTCCTGACGGTGGCGCTGTAGACAAGGCGAACGCCGATCTTCCTGGCAGCGCGCGGGCATGGCAAGCTGGCGCCATGTTGTTCCGCCCGCTGTTCGCCCTGCTGGCGCTCGCCGCCGCGCCGCTGCTCGCCGCTCCCGAGAAGGAGGTTGTCCGCGAGCAGCGCAGCGTCAGGATCGGCGGGACTGAGGAAGTCTGGCGCCTGGTCTGGCGGGGCCCGCCGCGCGAGGCCGCCAGCTGCGGGCCGGCCGACCCCAGCGGGGCGATGACCTGCCCGTGCAGCGGCGCTGCCTATGCCCAGGTCGGCGATCTCGTCCTGGAACGGCAGCGCCCGGGCACGCTGCGGGAGCGCTTGCCATTGACGCCGCTGTTTGCAGGTTCGAACATGCTGTTCAACGAGAAGGGAGCGGTCGCGATGCTGCAGCGCTGGCCCACCCGGTTAGACGACATGGGCGACGAGACCCCGGCGGCCACCATCCGCGCCCGCGCCCCGGCGCCGGTCCTGCGCCTGCAAGACTATAATCATGATGGCATCGCCGGCGAATTCCTGTTGCAGATCGACACGCTTCCGTGCGGCAAGCATTTGATGGTCGCGATCGGCACCACGCGCGATCATCCTCGGCTGCATGCTCTCACCAGTGCCGAACATCCCGAGCGACCGCTGAAGCTCTACAGCTGGCAGTGGGAGGCACTGGCACGGAACCCCCAGCCCGGCGAGGTAATGGACTGGCCCTGCGACGATCACGGCGCGGCCGAAGAGACCACCGTGCGGCTACGCGCGGAACACGGCCGTCTCCACGCCACCGCCCTAACCAAGACCTGCTCCAGCCAGATCTCCGCGCCGAGTCGTCGTCCCTTCGTCAAAAAAGTACTGAAACGCGAGGCGCTGTGATCGACGACGCGCACCTCCGGACGCACAGCGCCATCCTCAGCAAGGACAAGCGTGCCATGACGCTCGATGAACTCGGTCCTCGCCTTTGTATTCTCGGGCCGTCCAACAGCGGCAAGTCAACGCTCGCCGTGGCCATCGCCAATGCGCGCGGGCTGGAGGCAATCCACCTCGATCAACTCCACCACCTGCCCGATAGTGATTGGGTCCCCCGCCCGGCCGCCGATTTCGCAGCACTCCACGACGCGACGATCCTGGAAGAAGGCTGGGTAATCGAGGGCAATTATACCCGCCTGCTGCCGCAACGCCTGGCGCGGGCGACCGGATTGCTGCTGCTGGACGTGCCGACGTCGGTCAGCCTCTATCGCTATGTCCGACGCTGCTGGTTCGAACGCCAACGACATGGTGCACTGGCCGGGGGGCGAGACAGCGTGAAATGGGCGATGCTTCACCACATCCTGTTCGCCACCCCCGCCAATCGCGTGCGCTATCGGCAGATTTTCGGGGAAAGCCAGCTCCCAAAGGCCCTACTCGCCTCGCCGGAAGCCATCGCGGAATTCTACCGCCAGAACGGCCTCCGCCGATAAGCCTGATATCGCGCCGCCGACGGTGCCGTTCCTTCAAGCGAACAGCGACAGCGCCCCGCTTTCCAGCGCTTCCGGGATCGCCAGCCGCTCGCCGGCATCGGTCTGGTGGGTGGTCGGTTCGGGCACCAGGTTCCACGGCGTCACCACCGCGTCGCACCAGGCGGTGAACAGGCCAGAGGACCAGGATCGAAGGCTCTCCTCCACTTCCGGCAGCAGGCCAGTCATGGCGTTCGGTTCGTGTCGCATCGTCATCGTTCCCGCTCCCAGCGTAACTGATTCCGTACTTTCCCGAGTCTCTCGAACCTATCACGATCGCAGGAAAGATGCACGACCTTGCAATCGTTTAGCCTGCGCCCATTCCCGCCGCGAACGCGATTCTGAGCGCTTCGGACAGGCTCTTGGCGCCCAGCTTGGCCATCACATTGGCGCGGTGGACCTCCACCGTGCGGGCCGAGATGCCGAGGTCATAGGCGATCGTCTTGTTGGGATAGCCCTGTGCCAGCCCCTCCAGCACTTCGCGCTCGCGCACCGTCAGCGCGCCGAGCAGCGTTTCGGCGTCCGCCGCGCGGGTCTTGACGTCCTCGGCGGCCTCCAGCCGCTCGAAGCCGCGGTGGATCGCGTCGATCAGCGCCGCGCTCGACATCGGCTTTTCGAGGAAGTCGACCGCGCCGGCCTTCATCGCCTTCACCGCCAGCGATACGTCGCCGTGGCCGGTCAGCACGATCACCGGCAGCGCGATGCCCCGCGCGTGCAGTTCCTGCTGCACCTCCAGCCCGTCCATCTCGGGCATGCGCACGTCGAGCAGCACGCAGCCGGGCTCGACGTGCCGCGCCTCTTTCAGGAACGCGACGCCCGAGGGCCAGGTCTGCACCGCGAAGCCCGAGGTCTTGAGCATGAAGCTCACCGAACGGCGGACGCCGTCCTCGTCGTCGACGATATGGACGAGGCGCTTGTCGGTCACGTGAGTTGTCCTTCTACTTGAACCAGGGTGAAGTGAAAGCAGCTGCCGCCGCCGGGCCGCGGCTCCAGCCAGATGCGGCCGCCATTGGCCTCGACGATCGTCCGGCAGATCGAGAGGCCGAGGCCCATGCCCTCGGCCTTGGTGCTGTGGAACGCGCGGAACAGATCCTCGGCCACCGCCGGCGCGACGCCCGGCCCGGTATCCGCCACCGTAACCCGCACGAAGCCCGGCGATTCGACGCGGGTCGATACGGTCAGCCGGCGTTCGGCCACCTCGGCCATCGCCTCGATCGCGTTGCGCATCAGGTTGATCAGCACCTGCTGGATCTGGATGCGGTCGACCAACACCGCGCCGGCGGTGGGATCGAACAGGAATTCCGCCATCACGCCTTTTTCGCGGGCGCCGATCAGCGCCAGCTTGCAGGCTTCGTCGACCAGATCGGGGATGTGCTCGACGCTCTTCTCCACCTCGCCGCGCGCGACGAATTCGCGGAGCCGCCGGACGATGGTGCCCGCGCGCAGAGCCTCCTGCGCGGTATCGTTCAGCGCCTCGCGGATCATCGGCAGGTCCTCCGGATCGCCCGCGTCGACCAGATTGGAGACGCCGCGCACATAGTTGACCACCGCCGTGATCGGCTGGTTCAGCTCGTGCGCCAGCGTGGAGGCCATCGTTCCCATCGCGCTGACCCGCGCGGCGTGGATCAGGCCGGAGCGCAGTTCCTCGATCCGCTGCTCGGCGCGCTGCTTGTCGCTCAGGTCGCGGATGAATCCGGTGAAGACGCGCTCGCCCTCGGTCATCGCCTCGCCCACCGACAGTTCGATCGGGAAGGTCGTGCCGTCGCGGCGCCGGCCGGTAACGGTGCGGCCGGTGCCGATGATTCGCCGCTCACCCGTATCCAGATAGCGGCTTATATAGCCATCGTGCCGCGCGCCCTCGCCCGCTGGCATCAGCAGGCGGATGTTCGCGCCGACCACCTCGTCCTCGGCATAGCCGAACATCCGTTCGGCGGCGGCGCTGAACGAGACGATGTTGCCGCGCTCGTCGATGATCACCATCGCGTCGATCACCGTCGCCAGGATCGAGCGGAGATGGTTGGCGGCGGCGGTCGCCTGGCGTTCGCTGGCGCGCTGCTCGGTGATGTCGCGGATCACCTTGCCATAGCCGCGCAGCCGCCCATCGGGGCCCCGCAACGGGGTGACGAGGACCTGCGCCAGAAATTCGCTGCCGTCCTTGCGGAGGCGCCAATCTTCTTCCTCGACCTTGCCGTCGCGCAGCGCCGCGTCGAGATCGGCGCGCGGCTTGCCGGCGGCGATCGCGGCGGGCGGATAGAACACCGCCATGTCGCGGCCCAGCACCTCGTCCTCGCTCCAGCCCTTCAGCCGGCGGGCGCCTTCGTTCCAGAACGACACCCGGCCCTTGGGGTCCACCGTGTAGATCGCATAGCCCACGGCACCGTCGATCAGCAGGTTGAGCTCCGCGGCGAGTTCATCGGCGCGATCGGCGCGGCGGCGGGCATCGGCCTCTTCGGCGCGCAGCCGGCGGCGCAGCGCGCGGCTGTACGCCGCCAGCAGCAGGATCGCCGCCGCCCAGGCGATCAGCACGCCAACCAGCACGTAGCGCTCGCCGCGCGACACGAGCGGGGCCAGCGCAAGGCCGGAGACGAGCAGCAACAGGGTCGCCAACGCTTCGGGCACGCGCTGCCGCATCCGATCGACCATTGTCGCGGGCGCCAGCATATCGAACAGCGGCAACGGAAAGTTCATCGCGCCAGCGCGCCGAGCAGCTCGAGCCGCCCGACCGGCTTCTTCACCACCCCGGCGAAACCCGCGTCGCGCGCCGCTTCGTCCAGTTCGGCATGGCTCTGCCCGATCAGGATGGCGCGGCCTTTCCAGCCGCGCGTGGCCAGCTGCCGCAGCACGTGGATCGCATCCCCGTCCGAGAGTTCGCGCGCGATCAGCAGCGTACGGATCTGGTCGAGTGTCGTCTCCGCCATCGCGGCGGCGGCCGAAGCAAAGGCCCGCACCTCCATCCCGCAGCCCTGCAACAACAATTGCAGCGCGCGCCGCGACTCGTCCTGCGAATCGACCAGCAGCACCCGCTCGCGCAGGCCGCGGTTCGGCATGGGAACGCCCTCCTTCATGCGCGCACCGCCGGCGGCAGAAGAGGGGAAGCAAGGCAGACGCTGAAACGCATGGAGCCAAGATATGCGGCGAAAGGCCCCGGCGGCATGCGGATTGGTACGTATTGGCGCGCAGTGTTTGTTGGTCGCCTTGCGGCTCGGTGTTTGCTGGTCGCCTTACGGCTCAGTGCGAGTTGGTCGCCTTACGGCTCAGTGCGAATAGCGCTCTTCTGCCCAGGGGTCGCCGCGCAGGTGGTATCCGTTCACTTCCCAGAAGCCGGGGCGGTCGCGCCCGATCACCTCGATGCGCGAAATCCACTTCGCGCTTTTCCAGAAATAGAGGTGCGGCACCACCAGCCGCGCCGGACCGCCATGGTCGCGGTGGAGCGGCTTGCCCTCCCAGCGATGCGCGATCAGCGCGTCGGGCGCGGCGAAATCGGCGAGCAGCAGGTTGGTGGTATAGCCGTCATAGCCGTGCAGCATCACCGCCGCCGCCTCCTCGCGCGGCTCGACCATCTCCAGCAGCCGCGCGGTGGCGACGCCCGCCCAGCGATTGTCGTAGCGCGACCAGCTGGTGACGCAGTGGATGTCGCTCACCCGCTCGTCGGTGGCCAGCGCCTCGAATGCCGGCCAGTCGAGCGTCAGCGGCCGCGCGACCATGCCGTCGATGGTCAGCCGCCAGCGCTCGGGCCGCACCTCGGGCTGGCGGCCGAGATCGAGGATCGGCCAGTTCGTCACGAGATGCTGCCCCGGCGGCAGCCGCTCGGCCTCGGGGCGGGACGTGCGGCCGGTGAGGAACTTGCCCGCCTCGGCCCAGGCGCGCTTGGATCGGGTGAGCTTGCTGTCCTCGTCCATGGGCGTCCTCCGTCAGGCCGGCTTCAGTTCGCCGGCGATGGTGGGCAATAGCTCGGAGACGGTCGGATGGATATGCACTGCATGCGCCAAGTCCTTGGCGGTGCCCTGCTTCACCATCAGATCGAGCACCCCGTGGATCGCCTCGTCGCCGCCGGTCCCCAGGATCGCACCGCCCAGGATCCGGTCGCTGTCCTTGTCGACCACCAGCTTCATGAAGCCGAGCGACTCGTCCTTCTCCACCGCGCGGCCCACGCGTGTCATCGGCCGCCGGCCGACCTGGATTTGGTGTCCGGCCTTCTTGGCCTCCGCCTCGCCCATGCCGACCCTGCCCAGCGGCGGGTCGATATAGAGCGCGTATGCCGGGATGCGATCGGTCACCTTGCGATCCGCGCCGTCCAGCAGATTGTCCGCGACGATCTCGAAGTCGTTATACGCCGTGTGGGTGAAGGCGCCGCGGCCGTTGCAATCGCCCATCGCCCAGATGCCGTCGACACTGGTGCGCAGCTGGTCATCGACCTGGATATAGCCGCGCGCGTCCATTGCCACGCCCGCCGTGTCGAGCCCGAGATCGTCGGTATTCGGCCGCCGCCCGACCGCGAGCAGCACATGGCTGCCCAGCACTTCGGGGCTGCCCTCCTGACAATCGACGCCGACCAGCACGTCCTCGCCCTGCGCGGCGAAGCGGATGCATTCGGCGCCGGTGCGCACGGCGATCCCCTCGGCCTCCAGAATGTCGCGCACGGCGTCGGAAATCTCGGGATCCTCGCGGCCGATCAGCGTCGGCCCCTTCTCGACGATCGTCACCTCGGCGCCGAACCGGCGGAACATCTGGCCGAACTCCAGCCCGATATAGCTGCCGCCCACCACCACCAGATGGCGCGGCACCGCATCCAGCTTCAGGATCGTGCTGTTGGTGAGGAACGGCACGTCGTTCACGCCCGGCATGTCCGGCACCAGCGCACGGCCGCCGACGTTGAGGAAGATGCGGTCCGCCTCCAGCACCTCGTCGGCCACCCGCACCCGATGCGGCGATTCGAACCGCGCCTGGCCGAAGAACAGCGTGCAGTTCGCCATGCCGTCGATCCAGCGGCGCAGCGAGGCGCGCGAATCGGCGGAGATCTTGTCCGCCCGCGCCCGCACCTTGGTGAAATCGATGCCGATCTCGCCGGAAATCGTCACGCCGAAATCGGCGGCCCGCCTAGCCATGTGCGCGGCATAGGCGCTCGCCACCAGGGTCTTGGTAGGCTTGCAGCCGGTGTTGACGCAGGTGCCGCCGAGCAGGTGCCGCTCGACCAGCGCAACCGACATGCCGGCGTCGCTCAGCCGCCCGGCCAGCGGCGTCCCTGCCTGCCCTGCCCCGAGAATGATCGCGTCGAACTTGCGGCTCATAGCGATGCCGCCGCGAACGCGGCGATGCCGATGGCGGCAAGATCCTCGATGAGCGCGGCGGGCAGGTCGGTGCCGAACGCGCGGGACAGCGCCATGCGTGCCGCATGGCCGCCGAACGTGCCAATCACCGCGCCGAGCACCCCCGCCGCGATACACAGCGGCAGCGAGCTCGCCGCCAGCCCGATCGCAGCGCCGCACAGCGCGCCGGAGATCAGCCGCGCGATAAACCCCGGAGGCGACTTGCGGCTCGGTGTGGTCGGCAGCTTGTCCGCGACATATTCGCCGATCGCGAGCACCGTGAAGATCCACGGCGTCCCCCACCAGCCCAGCCAGGCGAGCCAGGTGCCGCCCAGCGGCAGCCAGCCGGCGGCGGCAGCCCAGGCGATTGCCGTGGGCGCGGTCATGGAGCGCATGCCGGCGACGATGCCGATCAACAGCGCGAGGGCGAGGGGCGGCATCAGCAGGTCTCCCATTTGCGCGCGCATTCAGCGCCTTTCGGAAGCCGAACGCAACTGGACTTGGGTATGGTCCTGCCGCCAACGAAACGAACCGCAACGGGTTGCAACCCGCCACCGATTGATCGATCAGGCGGCAAACCTAGCCCTACAGGAGAACCGGCCATGAAGACCCGCGCCGCCGTCGCCTTCGAAGCGAAGAAGCCGCTGGAGATCGTCGAACTCGATCTGGAAGGCCCCAAGCCCGGCGAAGTGCTGGTCGAGATCATGGCCACCGGCCTGTGCCATACCGACGCCTACACGCTCGACGGCCTCGATTCGGAAGGCCTCTTCCCCTCGGTGCTCGGCCATGAAGGCGCCGGCATCGTCCGCGAGGTGGGCGCCGGCGTCACCAGCGTGAAGCCCGGCGATCACGTCATCCCGCTCTACACGCCCGAATGCCGCCAGTGTAAGTCGTGCCTCA
>Ga0307412_10000807_pt1 | contig 18024 bp, 18 predicted proteins | sample DK1Cmetagenome_3_FD_203823 | JGI IMG/M metagenome (GOLD analysis project Ga0307412, IMG submission 203823) | Maize rhizosphere microbial communities from greenhouse at UC Davis, California, United States - DK15-C-1 | ecosystem: Host-associated > Plants > Roots > Rhizosphere > Soil | place: USA...
CACCGATTTTTCCCTCTGGCCCGCCGTGGTCGGCGTGGACGAAAGCTATTACTTCAAGCCCGATGCCGGCCAATTGCTGGGGTCGCCCGCCAACGCCGACCCCGTGGCCGCGCATGACGTCGTGCCCGAAGAGCTTGACGTGGCAACCGGCATCTACCGCATCGAAACGGCCACGTCGCTCACCATCCGCCGCCCCAAGCACACCTGGGCCGGCTTGCGCTCGTTCGTGCGCGATGGCGACTTCGTGGTGGGCTGGGACGCCGTCGCGCCCGCCTTCTTCTGGCTGGCGGCGCAAGGCGGCTACGGCATCCAGACCGCCGCCGCCACGTCCGAACTGGCCGCGGCGTTGCTGACGCACCAGCCCGTGCCTGCCGACCTGCACGCGCATGGCGTCGATGCCGATGCCGTTCGCCCCGAGCGCTTGCGCTGACTTCCCTCCGGAACCAGAACCCGCCATGACCGCCATCATTCGTTATCCCAGCACGCTGCCCCTGCCGTTTTCGCGCGCCACCCAGGCAGGCGACTTCCTTTTCCTGTCGGGCCAGATTCCGATGGATGCCAGCGGACAGGTCGTGCGCGGCGATATCGCCGCCCAGACCCATGCCGCCATCGAACGCATCAAGGAAACGCTGGCGCTGTCGGACGCCACCCTGAAAGACGTGGTGCGCGTAACGGTGTGGCTGTCGGACCTGACGCTGTTCGCGCAGTTCAACGAGGCCTATCGCAGCCATTTCGCATCGGACTTCCCTTCGCGGTCGACCGTCGAGGCCAGGCTGGCGATGGACGTGGACGTAGAGATTGAAGTGCAGGCCTGGCTGGGCGGGGCGCAAGCGCCCGCGCAGGCGGCCTGAGCCGTATCCGTTTGCTGGCAAGACAACGCCAGGCCCGCCGCCTGGCAAGGCGTCACCCACTGCGCGCGCCACGATGCCCGCGCCCCTAGGGCCTGCCTGCAGGCCTTAACCCCTTTTTGCGCGGAGCGTCATCCATGAAAATCTTTTCCGGGTCCCTGGCGACCGAAACAAACACCTTTTCCCCCATCCCGACGGGCCTGTCCGCCTACCGTGCCCGCGGCTATTACCCCGCCGGCCAGCATCCCGATCGCATGCAGATGTTCTCGGGGCCGCTGTGGGCAGCGCGTCAACGCGCGGTGGGCAAGAACTGGACGCTGATCGAAGGCATGACGGCCGGCGCCACGCCGGCCGGCATCACCACCCGCCACGCCTACGAAACCCTGCGCGACGAGCTGCTTGAAGACCTGCGCCGCGCCGGCCAGGTGGATATCGCCCTGTTCGGCCTGCATGGCGCCATGGTGGCCGACGGCTACGACGATTGCGAAGGCGACCTGCTTCGCCGCGCCCGTGAAATCGTCGGCCCGGACACCGTCATCGGCGCCGAACTGGATCCGCATTGCCATCTGACGGACGCCATGGTGGACAGCGCCGACTTCCTGGTCTGTTTCAAGGAATACCCGCATACCGACATCCTGGACCGCGCCTACGACCTGGTAGACCTGTGCGTGGCCCGCGCCGAAGGCCGCAACACGCCCACGCGCGCGGTCTATGACTGCCAGATGATCTCGATCATGCACACCAGCCGCGAACCCATGCGCAGCTTCGTGGACCGCCTGATGGCCATGGAGGGCAAGGAAGGCGTGCTGTCGGTATCCATCGCCCACGGCTTCCCCTGGGGCGACACGCCCGACATGGGCTCCAAAGTCCTGGTCTATACCGACGGCGACCAAGGCCAGGCCGACGCCTTGGCGCGCGCGCTGGGCGAAGAGATCATCGGTTTTCGCGACCAGCTTGCGCCGCCCTACCCCGGCGCGGACGAGGCGCTGGACCAGGCCTTGGCCGCGAAGGAATTCCCCGTCGTGCTGGCGGACTCCGCCGACAACGCGGGCGGCGGCGCGCCCAGCGACGCCACCTTCATTCTGGAACGCGTGCTGGCGCGTGGCATCACGGACGTTGCGACGGGCCCGTTTTGGGATCCGGTCGCCGTGCAGCTTTGCTTCGAAGCCGGCGAAGGCGCGCGGATCGCGCTGCGCGTGGGCGGCAAGGTCGCGCCCGTCTCGGGTCAGCCACTGGACCTGGACTGCGAAATCCTCGCGCTCAAGCGCGACGCCGTCATGACGGGGCTGGCGGGCACGCCCGCGCTGCTGGGTGACGTCGCCGTCGTGCGCACCCGGGGCGTGACGATCGTCATGAACACCTCGCGCACCCAGGCCATGGGCACGGACCTTTTCACGCAATTCGGCGTGGACCTCCAGGCGATGAAACTCATCATCGTGAAGTCGTCGCAGCACTTCTATGCCTCGTACTCGAAGGTGGGCCGCCAGGTCATCTACGTCGAAACGCCGGGCGCCATCACGCAGGACGTCAACGCGCTGCCATTCACCAAGCGCAAATTGCCCAAATGGCCGTTCAAGGCCTAGGGCGTCATCCATTGCCGCCCACCCGGGCATCCAGAATGAATAAGGGGAAATCAATGATCAGACGTTTCAGCTTGCTGGGAGCCGCGGCGCTCCTGGCAATGAGCGCCGCCACGGGCGCGCTCGCCCAGACCAAGACCCTGCGCATGGTGCCGCACGCGGACCTGAAGACGCTGGACCCGCTGTTCAACACGGCCTACATCACGCGCAACCATGGCTACATGGTGTTCGACACGTTGTTCTCGCAAGACAGCAAGGGGCAGGTCAAGCCACAGATGGTGGACACGTGGACCACCTCCGAAGACGGCAAGACCTGGACCTTCACCTTGCGCCCGGGCCTGAAGTTCAACGACGGCACACCGGTAAAGGCAGAAGACTGCATCGCGTCGCTGCAACGCTGGGCAAAGAAGGACACACTGGGCCAGGCCATGATGGCGGCCGGCGCCGAATTCGCCGCCACCGGCGACAACACCTTCGCGCTGACGCTGAAGGAACCCTTCGGCCTGGTGCTGGACGCCCTGTCCAAGCCCTCGGGCATGCCGCCGTTCATCATGCCCAAGCGCCTGGCCATGACGGACCCGAACACGCAGGTGACCGAGATGGTCGGATCGGGTCCGTTCCTGTTCAAGCGCGATGAATGGGTTCCCGGCAACAAAGTCGTCTACGTGAAGAATCCGGCCTACGTACCCCGGGCCGAGCCGGCCGACGGCCTGGCGGGCGGCAAGAACGTGAAGGTGGACCGCGTCGAGTGGCTGTACATCCCCGACGGCAACACGGCGACGGCCGCGCTGATGAACGGCGAGGTCGACATGATCGAACAGATCACGCCCGACTTCCTGCCGGTGGTGGAAACCAATCCGGACATCACCCTCAGCACCTCGGTCGCGTCCCAGGGCATGGTCATCGTCAACGCGCTGCACCCGCCGTTCAACAACCCGCTGGCCCGCCAGGCGCTCTATCACCTGGTAAGCCAGAAGGAAATGCTGTCGGCCATGGGTTACCCGGAGAAATACCGCGTCGACTACTGCGCCACGCTGTACATCTGCGGTTCACCGCTGGCGACCGACGCGGGCGCCGCGCCCTATGCCAAACCCGATCCGGCGCGCGCCAAGCAATTGCTGCAGGAAGCCGGCTACAAGGGCGAGAAAGTGGTGCTGCTGTACCCCACCGACCACCTGAGCGCGCCCGCCGTGATGGTGCTGGCGCAGAACATGAAGAAAGCGGGCATCAACGTGGACGTGCAATCGATGGACTGGGCGTCGCTGGCCGGCCGCCGCCTGAAAAAGGACCCGCCCGAAAAAGGCGGCTGGAACATTTTCCTGACCTGGGGCGGCTACTACGACGCCAGCACGCCGGTGACCAACCCGTGGCTGTCCGCCGCCTGCGGCAACAGTCTGCCGGGCTGGCCGTGCGACAAGGAACTGGACACGCTGCGCACCAGCTGGATCCGCGAGACCGATGCCGCCAAGCGCAAGGAGATCGCCGCGCAAATGCAGGCGCGCGCCTATCAGACCGTGCCCTACGTCATGTGGGGGGAATTCAAGCCCGTCTTCGCCGTGCGCGGCCTCAAGCACACCGAGCTGATCAAGAACGGCATCCCGGTGATGTGGAACATCGAGAAACCGTAAGGCAGACGCCGGGCGCATCACGCGCCCGGCCGCAAGCCAGGGGGAATCCAGCGTGAAATACATCCTGCGCCGCATCGCGGCCGTCATTCCAGTCATGGCCGTCGTCGCGGTCGTGGTGTTCCTGCTGATACACCTGTCGCCGGGCGATCCGGCGGCAGTGATGGCGGGCGACAACGCCACCGCCGACGACGTCGAGAAGATCCGGCAAAACATGGGGCTGGACAAGCCGCTGCCGCAGCAGTTCGCCATCTGGGTGAGCCACATCGCGATGGGCGACCTGGGCACCTCGATGTCGTCCCAGATGCCGGTGTCGCAGCTGATCGCCCAGCGCATGGGACCAACGCTGTCCATCGCCCTGTTCACGATGCTGTTCGCCGTGCTGGCGGCCGTGCCCCTGGGCGTGCTGGCCGCGTGGAACGCTGGCCGCAGGCTGGACCGGCTGGTGATGATCGGCGCGGTCTGCGCGTTCTCGGTGCCGGTATTCCTGATCGGCTATTGCCTTGTCTACGGCTTTTCCATCAAGCTGGGATGGCTGCCGGTGCAGGGCTACAAGCCGCTGGCGGACGGCCTTGTGCCCTACCTGCGCCACCTGGTGCTGCCCTGTTTGTCGCTGGGCCTGGTGTACATGGCGCTGCTGACCCGCATGACGCGCGCCACCATGCTGGAAGCCTTGTCCGAGGACTACATCCGCACCGCGCGCGCCAAGGGTTTGTCGGCGGGCCCCATCGTGTGGCATGCGCTGAAGAACGCCGCCAACCCCATCGTCACCACCATCGGCGTGGGCGTGGCCCTGCTGATCGGCGGGGTTGTGGTCACTGAAACCGTGTTCGCGATTCCCGGCCTGGGCCGCCTGACGATCGACGCCGTGCTGCGTCACGACTATCCGGTGATCCAGGGCGTGTTGCTGGTGGCCTCGGGCATCTACGTGCTGATCAATCTGCTGGTCGACCTGAGCTACCGGCTCTTCGATCCCCGCATCCGCTACTGAGAAGGGCAACGCATGAACACCACCACCCTGCCGCTTCCCATCCCGCGGCCGCGCCTGCGCCGCGCCGTCCGCTCGCTGCGGCGCCACCCCATGCTGTATGTGGGCAGCGCCATTCTGCTGGTGCTGGCGGCGATTGCACTGGCCGCCCCGTGGCTGGCCACGGTCGACCCGCAAGACATCAACCCGATGGCGCGCATGAAGCCGCCGTCGTCCGAACACTTCTTTGGCACCGACGCGCTGGGCCGCGACGTCTACTCGCGCACCGTGTGGGGCGCCCGCGTATCGCTGCTGGTCGGCATCGTCGTGGCGGTAGTGTCCACCGTGGCCGGCGTGATGCTGGGCATGCTGGCCGGCTACTTCCGCCGGGTCGATGCGTTCATCATGCGCATCATGGACGGGCTGATGGCCATCCCTGGCGTGCTGCTGGCGATTGCCCTGATGGCCACCCTGAAAGGCGGCCTGGGCACCGTGATCATCGCCATCGTCGTCCCCGAAGTGCCGCGCGTCGTCCGCCTGGTGCGGGCGCTGGTGCTGACCATCCGCGAGCAGCCTTACATTGAAGCCGCCGTCTCGGTGGGCACCCGCGTGCCGTCGATCCTGCTGCGCCATATCCTGCCCAATCTGTTCGCCCCGTTGATGGTGCAAGCCACCTTCATCGCCGCCTCCGCCATCCTGACCGAAGCCGTGCTGAGTTTCCTGGGCGTGGGCATTCCGCCCCAGATCCCCAGCTGGGGGAACATCATGGCCGAAGGCCGCAATTTCGTGGCCGTGGCGTTCCACATCATCCTGTACCCGGGGCTGTTCCTGGGCGTGGCGGTGCTTGCCGTCAACCTGGTGGGCGACGGGCTGCGCGACATGCTCGATCCCCGTCTGGCCAAAAAGCTGTAGGAGCGCCCATGCAACCCACTCCTGTCTTGCGCGTGCACGACCTCACCACCTGTTTCGACGGCGACGACACCACCGTCGTGGCCGTGGACAAGCTGTCGTTCGAGCTGCTGCCCGGCGAAACGCTGGGCCTGGTCGGCGAATCCGGCTGTGGCAAGAGCGTCACGTCCCTGTCCATCATGCGGCTGCTGCGCGCCCCCGGGCGCGTCGCGGGCGGCAGCATCGAGTTCGACGGGCGCGACCTCTTGGCCCTGCCCGAAAAATCCATGCGCGCCATCCGCGGCAATCAGATCTCGATGATCTTCCAAGAGCCCATGACCTCGTTGAACCCCGTGATCACGGTGGGCAAGCAGATCAGCGAATCGCTCATGCTGCACCAGGGCCTGTCGCGCCGCGACGCGCTGGCGCAGGCCGAAAAGCTGCTGGAACTGGTGCAGATCTCGGACCCGGCCCGCCGCGTGCGCGAATACCCGTATCAGCTGTCCGGCGGCATGCGCCAGCGCGCCATGATCGCCATGGCGCTGGCGTGCCAGCCCAAGGTCCTGATCGCCGACGAACCCACCACCGCCCTGGACGTTACCATCCAGGCGCAGATCCTGCATCTGCTGCGCGACATCCAGGCCCGGCTGGGCACGGCCATCGTGCTGATCACGCACGACCTGGGCGTGGTGGCGCAAATGTGCCAGCGCGTCATCGTGATGTACGCCGGCCGCAAGGTGGAGGAAGGCAGCGTGGATGACGTGCTGGACCGCCCGCAGCATCCCTACACGCAGGCGCTGATCCGTTCGCTGCCCGACTTCGTCGACGGCCAGGACCACACGGCTCGGTTGGCCGAACTGCCCGGCATCGTGCCGGTGATGACGCCCGCCTCGCGCGGCTGCGCCTTCGCCGCCCGCTGTCCGCAAGCGCTGGCGCGCTGCACCGAAGACGCGCCGCCCGCCATCGATGCCGGCAGCCGCCACCGCGTCTGGTGCTGGGCCCGCCAATCCGAACCGGCGCCCGCCGCCCTCACCGCCTGAGGTCCGCCATGAACCTGCACGATATCCCCCTCTCGTCCGCGGCGCCCCCTCGCTCCGCGCCTGCCGCCGCGCCCATGCTGGAAGTCATCGGCCTGAAGAAGCACTTCCCCGTGGACAACGGGCGCGGCGCCAAGGTACTGCGTGCGGTGGACGGCATATCGCTATCCGTTCCGCGCGGCCAGACCCTGAGCCTGGTTGGCGAATCCGGTTGTGGCAAGTCCACCACCGGCAAATGCCTGATCCGCCTGACCGACCCCACCGAAGGCCGCATCCTGCTTGAAGGCGAAGACCTGGCGAAGATGAACAGCGGCCAATTGCGCGCCATGCGCCAGCGCATGCAATTCATCTTCCAGGATCCGTTTTCGTCCATGAACCCGCGAATGCGCGTGCGCGACATCATCGGCGAACCGCTGCGCAACTTCGGCCACGGCCGCGCCGCCATCCACGAACGCGTTGCGCAGTTGTTGGCCCGCGTCAGCCTGCGCCCCGACGCCGCCGACCGCTATCCCCACGAGTTCTCGGGCGGACAGCGCCAGCGTATCGTCATCGCGCGCGCCCTGGCGCTGGATCCGGGCCTGATCGTCTGCGACGAGCCGGTGTCGGCGCTGGACGTCTCGGTCCAGGCGCAGGTCATCAACCTGCTGATGGACCTGCAGCGCGACCTGGGCCTGACTTACGTGTTCATCTCGCATGACCTGAGCGTGGTGCGCCACATCAGCCACCGCGTGGCGGTGATGTACCTGGGCAAGATCGTAGAGATCGGCACCCGCGACGCCATCTTCGACCGCCCCGCCCACCCGTACACCCGCGCCCTGCTTGCCGCCGTGCCGTCGGCGCGCCAGGGCCAGCGCACGCCCGTCGAGGTCCTGAAAGGCGAAATCCCCAGCCCGTTGTCGCCCCCGTCGGGCTGTGCGTTCCGCACCCGTTGCCCGATGGCGCAGCCGCGCTGCGCCGAAGAAACCCCGCAACCGCGCCAGGTCGCCCCTGAACAGCAGGTCGCCTGCCACTTTGCCTGACCCTTTTAGCCGGAGATCCGCATGTCACAGCCCGACGCCACCCCGTTCGACTACATCCTTGCTGGCGGCACCGTCATCGACGGCGCCAACACCCCGGGCCAACGCGCCGATGTCGGCGTCCGCGGCGACCGCATCGCCGCGGTGGGCGACCTGTCCGCCAGCGCCGCGCGCCGCCGGATCGACGTTAGCGGCAAAGTGGTCGCGCCCGGCTTCATCGACTCGCACACGCACGACGACAACTACCTGCTCAAGCACCGCGACATGACGCCCAAGATCTCGCAGGGCGTCACCACCGTCGTCACCGGCAACTGCGGCATCAGCCTGGCGCCGCTGGCCCACGCCAGCCCGCCCGCCCCGCTGGACTTGCTGGACGAAGGCGGTTCGTACCGCTTCGCGCGCTTCTCCGACTACCTGGACGCCCTGCGCGCCACGCCCGCCGCCGTCAACGCCGCCTGCATGGTTGGCCATTCCACGCTGCGCGCCGCCGTCATGCCCGACCTGCAACGCGAAGCCACCCCCGACGAAGTGCAGGCCATGCAGACGCTGGCCGACGACGCCCTGGCCAGCGGCGCCATCGGCATTTCGACCGGCACGTTCTACCCGCCCGCAGCCCGCGCCACCACCGAAGAAATCATCGAAGTCTGCCGGCCGCTGAACACCCACGGCGGCATCTACGCCACCCACATGCGCGACGAAGGCGAACACATCGTCGAAGCGCTGGAAGAGACCTTCCGCATCGGCCGCGAACTCGACGTGCCCGTCGTGATCTCGCATCACAAGGTCATGGGCCAGCCCAACTTCGGCCGTTCCCAGGAAACCCTGCCCTTGATCGAAGCCGCCATGGCCAGGCAAGACGTCTCGCTGGACGCCTACCCCTATGTGGCCGGCTCCACCATGCTCAAGCAAGACCGGGTGCTCTTGGCCGGCCGCACCATCATCACCTGGTGCAAGCCGTTCCCCGAACTCAGCGGGCGCGATCTGGACGAGGTCGCCGCCGAACGCGGAAAATCCAAGTACGACGTCGTGCCGGACCTGCAACCCGCGGGCGCCATCTACTTCATGATGGACGAGCCAGACGTCCAGCGCATCCTGAAATTCGGCCCCACCATGATCGGCTCGGATGGCCTGCCCCACGACGAACGCCCGCACCCCCGCCTGTGGGGCACCTTCCCCCGCGTGCTCGGCCACTACTGCCGCGACCTGGGCCTGTTCCCGCTGGAGACCGCCGTCTGGAAAATGACCGGCCTGACCGCCGCCAAATTCGGCCTGGCCGAACGGGGCCAGGTGCAGCCCGGCTATTTCGCCGACCTGGTGGTCTTCGACCCCGCCACCGTCGCCGACGCCGCCACCTTCGAACGCCCCACCGAACGCGCCGCCGGCATCCACTCGGTCTATGTCAACGGTGCCCCTGTCTGGGAAGATCAGGCCTTCACCGGCCAGCATGCCGGCCGCGTCCTGAACCGGACCACCGCCTGAACCCGCCCACCCTTTACAATCCGGCGTAGACGCGGCAGGGCTTGCGGGCCCTGCCCAGCCCTCAACCCCTTGATGCCAGACCGCTACATGGCCCTACCCGGCAATACGTCCCCGCCCGAGATCGTGGGCAAGGAAGAGATGGGCGCCCGCCTGCGCGCGGAGCGCAAAGCCAGAAAAATGACCTTGCAGGCGCTGTCACGGGCCAGTGGCATCGCGGTATCGACCCTGTCAAAGGCCGAACTCGGCCAGATCGCCCTCAGCTACGAGAAGTTTGCCGCCCTGGCCCGCGCGCTGGACATCGACATGACCCGCATGTTCATGCTGCGCGACGCCTCTCAGGCCGCCGTCGCCCCCACTTACGTCAAGAACAAGCTGAGCGACGCCCGCGACTACATCACCGAAAACTATCACTACCGCCTGCTGATGGGCGAATACCCCGGCAAGAAAATGCTGCCGATGGTCGCGCTGATCGACTCGCGCAAGGTCGTGGAGTTCGAGGACTACATCCGCCACCCCGGCCAGGAATTCGTGGTGGTGCTATCGGGAAAGGTCAGGATTCAATTCGAGAATGGCGATAGCGTGGTGCTGGGCAAACTGGAATCGGCCTACTTCGATAGCAGTATCGGGCACGTGTACCTGTCGCTAAGCCGCAAGCCGGCCGAAGTGCTGGCCGTGTGCAGCGATACGGAGGACGTGCCTTCCAGGTTGAAGGGGGCCTGAGGCATTCGGGGTCAAGGCTGGCATATGACTGTCACATACGCCGGGCATACTCGTCGACGAGATGCTTGGGGGGAACCCGGTCTGGACCGGGCCAGCCCTGGATATTCATATGAATGGTAATTCGTTGGCCCGGGCGGAAAGCCGGCTTACGATGCCTGGCATCTACTGGGCCCGGTGCCCGCAGGAATGCTCCGACATGCAACGCTTGATCTCCCCCATTTTGACCCGCCGCCCGGCACTGCTTGCCGGCCCGCGCAGTGGTCGCCGCTATGACGCGGTGTATTCAGTGAAAGCCCATCGTGAAGCCAAGATGCTAAATGAGTCGGCGCGGCGAATTCTTGCTGTGTCGGCGCGGTATATGTTGGCTGGCGCGTAATTCGTATTGCTGAATGGCCGGCATGGCCGATGGCAGTGCCCAAGTAAAAATCCCGTTGAGGCGTCACGCGTCGGCGGGATTTTTTTCGCTTCACGGTTTGAGCACGACGAAGCCGGCCCGATCGCCGCCATGCTCGACAACCACATCAACCCAAATCAACCCACGTCAACCGCATCAACCCGCGTCGGTCCCCGCGAAATGCGGCGACTGCCCGAAATGTTCGATCAACAATTCCGTCAGGACCCGTATCTTTCGTGCGGGATGCTGGCCTGGCGGGCGGATCACGTAGGCGCCGGCCGGCGGCGGGGGATAGCGGGTCATGATAGGCACGAGCGCGCCGGCGGCCACATCGTCGTGGGTCAGGCAGTCGGGCAGATAGGCAATCCCGAGTCCGGCCGTCGCGGCGGCCACCAAGGCTGCGCCATTGTCTGCCTTGAAGCGTCCCTGTGGACGAACCGTGATGATCTTGTCGCCATCCATGAACTGCCAGGTTTCGGTGCCCTGCATGAGGGCCTCGAACCCAACGAGTTGCTCGGGCGTTTGGGGCGCCCCGTGCGCCTTGATGTAGTCTGGGCTGGCCAGCAGCTTGCCGTGGATGGGGCCAACGCGTCTTGCGATCAGGCTGGAGTCCTGAAGATAGCCCACCCGTATCGCGCAGTCGTACCCCTCGGCGATAAGGTCGACGAAGCGATCGCTATAGCAAGTCTGCACATGAAGTTGCGGATGGCGTCGCGCCAACTCCGCGACCACGGGCGCGAAATGCGTCAGGCCGAACGACACGGGCACGGCAACACGCAAGCGGCCACGTAGCTCACCGGCAGGCACGATGGTTTCTCGGGCCATGTCGATTTCGGCGCAGGCTCTGACCGCATGGTCGCGGAAAATCGCCCCGGCTTCGGTAAGCGCTGCGCCGCGCGTGGTGCGTGCAAGCAACTGGATGCCCAGCTCTGCTTCCAACCGCAGCAATCGACGGCTGACGATCGACTTGGAAACACCTAGCCGGAGCGCTGCGGGTGACACGCCGCCCGCGTCCGCCACTTCGATGAATGTTTGAAGTTCTTCGATATCCAATTTGCGTGGCTCCCCATTTTCGCAACGCAGTTCGCCGCAGGATAGCACTACCGTGGCAGGCAGCGAATCGGCATGGCGCGCAAGAGATGACGGCGTTCCTGATCGTGCGACACAGCTTGCCCCGGAACGGAACTACCGCATCGAGATTGACGAAAACATAATGTTGAATCTGGTCGGCGTCGCCACAAGCGCACGCTTTCTGGAAAGGCTTTGCAATGCAACTCGCAATGCAATTTCCGCAAAACACAGCAAACCAGGGATCACTAATGACTTTTCGTAATGGCCTCGATTCGCTTCTACGTCCTGAGGATTCGGTACTCGTTCTCATCGACCACCAACCTTTTCAACTGACCAACCTGAACAGCCACGATCCGCATGCCGTGGTCAACAATTCGACGGCGTTGGCGAAGGCGGCAAAGGTCTTCGGCGTGCCCACGATTTTGACGAGCGTGATCGCGGATCGTGGCGGCTACATCTTTCCCCAAATCACTGATGTGTTTCCCGGCCAAGAGGTCATTGACCGCACGCTCATCAACACCTGGCAAGACAAAAAAGTGGTCGATGCGGCCAAGGCCACGGGCCGCAAGCACCTGGTCATCGCCGGCCTCTGGACCGAGGTCTGCGTTGCGATGCCGGCAATCCAGGCGGCGGGCGAAGGATGGGATGTGACGGTCATCACCGATGCATCGGGTGGGGTGTCGGTCGAGTCGCACGAAGTCGCGCTGCAGCGCATGGCGGCGGCCGGGGTGAACCTGATGACCTGGATGGCATTGGCCGCCGAGTGGCAACGCGACTGGGCCCGCACGGAAACCGCCCCCGGGCTGACCGACATACTCGTTCAGCATGCCGCGGGTAGCGGCATCGCCTATCTGTGGGAACAGCAGTTGCTGAACACGCCGGTGCCCGCCACGGCAGGCTGATCAGGCCGGGCGCTTAACGTAAAAATCCCGCAGAGACATCGCGTCTCGGCGGGATTTTTTTAAACGCGACGATTGCAGCGGCAACGAGGCGCAACGCCAACGATCAGTTGCTGTTGATCCAGTCCTTTGTGTCGTCGATGAACCAGGGCAGATTCAATCTTTCGCCCTCGCCAGACTGTATGGTCAAGCGCTGACCCGAGGATCCGGGAGTGCCTTTCGCACCCTGCGTGGTGGAAGATGGCCGGCTCCGATAATCCATGTCGGTTTGCCGCGGCGGATTGTCCGCGCAGGCGGCAATCGACGCGCAGGCGGCCGCGACAAGGATGGGCCGCACCACTAAACAAAGGGTCTTCATCATGCTCTGGTTCCGCTGGGGCACAGGCCGACGTGCCGGGCAATCAAGGCCTTAACCCCATACCTTACTCTCAATACGAGGCCGTCGTCAGCGTCCGCGCCCTATTCATCGACGCACTTTGGCATCGAATGGCAAGCCCTGGCCCGGCATTTTCGGTAGCCTCGCAGGCTGCGTCAAAGGCACCCATCCGCGGCGGTCGGTCTTCATGGGCGGCCTTCGCAATGCAACCGCACGGTAATCCAGCCAAACACATGAACGTTTACCCCCACCTGGTGGCCTGTGAACACTGCGACAGCGTTTACCAACGTTGCGCATTGGCGGCAGGCGAGGTCGCGCGATGCCGTCGATGTGAGGCCGTGCTCCAGCGCGCCAATCCGGGGGATGTGAATCGGTGGTTGGCGTTGACCCTCACAACGGCAGTCGTGTTTCTGATCGCGAACGTTTGTCCAGTCGTGCGCATCAGCCTCAATGGAACCCACCGAGAAGCAACGTTGTGGGAATTTGCATGGGCCCTGGCCCAGGGAAGCGTGGCGCCTCTTGCGATAGTTGCCGCGCTGGTGATTATCCTGGTGCCGCTTGCGCAGATCGCGTTGCTGTCGTGGGTGCTGATCTTCGCGCGTGCGGGCCAACGCGCGCCGGGCTTTGCCCCGGCCCTGCGGATGCTGGCGCGGTTGCGGCCCTGGAGCATGGTGGAAGTCGGCATCCTCGGCATTCTTGTGGCGATCATCAAGCTGGTGAGTCTTGTGGAAGTCACCCTCGGCGCGGGCGTCTGGGCGACTGCCGCCCTGATGGTATTGCTTACCGTGATTGCCCACCGAGACCTCTCTTCTCTGTGGGACCAGACCGAACATGATCCGAAAGTGCCGAGCAGAAGCGCGGTATGAACAAGCCGCCATTCGCTAGCGATTTATCAGTCGTGGGCTGCCACACATGCGGCCTGGTTTGCGAACACCAGGACACGCCCGGGCGGGCCGTTCCCTGCCCGCGCTGTGGCTCGCCCCTCCACCATCGGCGTCCGAACGGTATTGCACGCGCCTGGGCGCTGCTTCTGACCGCCGTTATCTGCTACATCCCCGCCAATGTGCTGCCGGTCATGCACACCAGCCTGCTGGGTAGAGGCAGCAGCAGCACGATCATGGAAGGGGCGGTGGAGTTCTGGACCTCGGGCTCCTATGGCATCGCACTGGTGATTTTCATCGCGAGCGTGGCGGTCCCGTGCGCCAAATTCCTGATTCTTGCGCTGTTGCTCGCGACCTCCCAAAGGCGTAGCCGATGGGCAACGCGAGAGCGCGCCAAGTTGTACCGCATGGTGGAGTTTGTCGGGTATTGGTCGATGCTTGATGTGCTGGTGGTGGCCGTCGTGGCGGCACTGGTGCAGTTTCAAGGCCTCACCGATATATCGCCTCGCATCGGCATCCTTTTCTTCGGCATGGTCGTGATTTTCACCATGCTTGCAGCCATGTCGTTCGACCCCAGACATATTTGGGATGGTGAAATCAATGGTGGTGATGCATGAATGATTCTTCCAGGGCGCTTCCTGAGCCCGGCGCTCCTACGGTGATACCACGCAGGAAATGGCGGATCTCGCTCGTCTGGCTGGTTCCTCTCATCGCCGTGTTGGTCGGCCTGTCCATGCTGGTGCAGACCTGGATGACGGAAGGCCCCGTGATCAATATCACGTTTCGTACTGCCGCCGGTCTGGAAGAGGGCAAGACCCTTGTGAAATACAAGGACGTAAACGTAGGCACGGTTACGACGATCGGGCTCAACGAAGACGGTTCCCGTGTGGTTGCAACGGTGGCGTTGGATAAAGATGCGGCGAGCCTGGCGCGCGAGGACTCTCGGTTTTGGGTGGTGCGCCCGCGCATCGGCATCGACGGCGTTTCCGGGGTAGACACGCTCCTGTCGGGTGCATATATCGGCGTCGATCGGGGGCAATCGACGGAGCCCGGCAAGGAGTACACCGGCTTGGAAAGTCCGCCCACGGTCATCGGCGACACGCCCGGCCGATCTTTCGTTCTGCATACCGAAGATCTTGGCTCGTTGGACGTTGGATCGCCCGTCTATTACCGACGCATTCAAGTCGGCCGTGTTGCGTCATATCAGTTGGGCGAGGATGGCAAAGCGGTCGCGCTGCGGGTCTTCGTCAATGCGCCCTACGACCGTTTTGTCACCACGGAAACTCGCTTCTGGAATGCCAGCGGTGTCGATGTCTCGCTGGGCGCGGACGGGTTCAAGCTGCAAACCCAGTCGATCGCCACCATTCTGGCCGGAGGAGTTTCCTTCGGCACGTCTTCGGGCCTATCCGGCGAGCCAGCGGCGGCGGACGCCGCATACGAACTGGCCAAGGATCAGCAGGCAGCGCTGGCCCCGCCCGACGGGCCCTCGCAAACCGCCTACCTGGTGTTTGAACAATCCTTGCGGGGCCTGACCGTCGGCGCGCCCGTGCAATTTGATGGCATGGACCTGGGTAAGGTCGTCTCCATCAAGCCAGATTACGATCCGGTGAAGCGTCGCTTTCAATCCCGGGTCGGCATTGTGGTGTTTCCGCAGCGGCTGAGCGACATCATGGAGAAAATGCCGGCGCTCGACGGCACCGACGAAGACCGGCTGGTACGCATGCTGCAAGAAATGGTGGCGCACGGACTGAGGGCGCAGGCCAGGACGGGAAACCTGCTGACCGGCCAACTGTTCATCGCGCTGGACTTCATACCCAACACGCCAAAGGTCGCCTTTGATCCTCAACATCGTCCGATAACGCTGCCGACCGTCAGTGGCAGCTTCGATCAATTGCAGGAGCGGGTCGCCAGCATCGTGGGCAAGATCGACAAGATGCCCCTGGACAACATCGCGCGCAACCTCGACGCCTCCTTCGCCAACCTCAATAAAGCGCTGTCGCAGGTGAATGCCCTGGTTCTGCCGCAAGCCACGCAGACCCTGCGTCAGGCGCAACAAACCATCGGCGCCGCGCATGGAATGCTTGCCGAAGATGCCACGTTGCGACAGAGCGTTGGCCAGACCCTTCAGGAGATTCAACGCGCCGCCCGTTCGGTCCGCACGTTGACCGACCTGTTGAGCCGGTACCCCGAGGCGGTGGTGCGAGGCCGCCCCAAGCACGCCACACTCGAGGCTCCCAGAGAACCGCCCGCCAGCACGATAGAGACGCCCCAACGATGATCCGACCCATTCGCTTCTGCCTGCTTGCCATGGCACTGGGGCTTGCGGCTTGCACCGCTTCCGCGCCTGTTCGCCATTACACGCTGCTAACCCCCCAGGGGGCCATTCAACCTCCGGGCGCCCCGGCGCGCTTCGTCATCGAAGTGCTGCCGGTGAGTGTGCCGGAATACCTGAATCAGCCCCAACTCGTTGTGAGGCAGGACGACAGCGGCATGCTCGCCGTCCTGGATGACGAGCGCTGGCTGGAGCCGTTGGACGAAGAGATACGTAACGCCCTGTCGGCGCAGTTGGTCGATGACCTGGGCACCCAGGATGTCGCCGGATTGTCATGGCCGGGCGATGCGCAGGTAATCAGGGTGAAATTGCAGATTCGCCGGTTGGACGCATGGCCCGGAAAGCGCGTGCAACTTGAGGCCGGTTGGACCCTGGCGGATGCACGCAAGCCCGGGAATGCCAGGTTGGTGTGCCACGGACGTTTTGAAGAAGCCGCCAGCGACGGATATCCTGCGCTTGTGCAAGCGCAGCAGCGCTTGATCGCTGCGTTGGCCCGGCAGATCGGCCAGGACGCAACGACGTGGTCGGCCTCACCCCAGGCGAAATGCGGACTCTCGAAAGCGCCTTAGCCGGCCTCTGATAGCCTTTGGCGGTATCGCGGTATGGTCCACCATTGGAACCTCCCAGAAGGCGCAAGATCCTCATGACGATTGAATTGGAAAAACAAACCCGAGCCACTGCCATCGCGTCGATTCAACGGTATTTCGACGAGCACATGGAAGCGCCTATCGGCAATATCGCGGCAGGAGCGCTGCTTGGGTTTTTTCTAGAGGAAATCGGCCCGACGATATATAACCGAGCCGTCGCCGACGTGCAGGAGCGGCTGCAGCTGCGCGTATCTGAACTGGACCTAGAGGTACGCGAGGACGAGTTCGCCTACTGGCGCAAGTACGCGCGGGGAAACAACAAGGGGCCGAAGTAGCGCGGCGTTCCGTCATGAGCGCGATACGTGGATGCGGCACCGCCCTGCCCCCTGCCCCACAGCAAAAAGCCCGCTGAAACGTAACGTTTCAGCGGGCTTTTTACGAGGAATTCTTGGTGCCGACGGCGAGACTCGAACTCGCACAGCTTTCGCCACTACCCCCTCAAGATAGCGTGTCTACCAATTTCACCACGTCGGCATTCACCAATTTCCTGACGTCGCCATAGGCATTGCCAGAAAGTCGAGCATTCTAGCACGAATTGAACGAACGACGGAAGCGGCCCCAAATACTCCAACTGCGCCGCGTCCATCCTCCCGATCCCACCGCCCCAAAGAAAAAGGCCGGCATCCGCCGGCCTTCCTCTGGATCTGCCCGAACTTACTTGGCAGGCGTTTCGGCCGGCTTCTGGCCGGCAGCCGGCGCGGCAGGCGTGGCCGGAACCGACGGCACCGATGCATCAGGCTTGGCCGGGGCGGCAGGCGCTGCCGGCACCGAACCCGGTGCCGGCGAGGCGGCACCCGGAACCGACGAACCGCCAGCGGCGGGCGCGGCGCCCGGCACTTGGGGCACGGAACGGTCGGACGGGAAGCTCTGCATCACGCCGGAGTCCACGGCCGGGCCGCTGGTGCCCTTGTGGCTGACGTAGGCCAGGCCGGCGGTGGACGCGAAGAAGACCACGGCGGCCCACTTGGTGGCGCGCGACAGGAAGTTGGCGGCGCCGGTGGCACCGAACAGGCTGCCGGACGAACCGCTACCGAAAGCGGAACCCATGTCGGCGCCCTTGCCCTGCTGCAGCAGGACCAGAACGATGATAGCCAGCGCCGAAAAAACTTGGACGGCCAGCAGAAGTTTAAGCATCAAGGGCATTACAGACTCCGGAACGGAAACTTAGATGGCGGCAATACGCAAAAATTCTTCGGCCACAAGCGACGCGCCGCCGACCAGGGCTCCGTCGATATCCGTCATGGCGAACAAACTGGCGGCGTTG